>Ga0213920_1000344_pt1 | contig 39515 bp, 41 predicted proteins | sample McNCre1117MG_FD_161054 | JGI IMG/M metagenome (GOLD analysis project Ga0213920, IMG submission 161054) | Freshwater microbial communities from McNutts Creek, Athens, Georgia, United States - 11-17 MG | ecosystem: Environmental > Aquatic > Freshwater > Creek | place: USA: Georgia | collected...
GGCCGTCGCTGGGTTGGTGCCAAGCTAATCGCTGCATTAGGGATTACCTGGAGCCTGGGTTGGTTTGGCCTTCTCGGTTACCTCGCATGGTCGGGCCTGAATAACCACCAGTTGTTCTTCACACTCATTACCAGCGACTCCTTCCTTCTAAGCTGCCAAGTTGCATTGGCCGGCAACCTGATCTTCGCAATTTTCGCCGGCGCACACGGCATCTATGCCACCGGCAAATCAAACTTCGGCAAGGCTGGCAAGGGCCTATTGGCAGCGGTTCTCGCACTGGTTACGGCCGCGCAGGTGGCTACCTATGCAACCGCTGTTAGCTACATTCAGAGTCAACGCGACCTAATCCACCAGGTGTTTGCAATCGGAGGCGCAGACACTGCCTACGCCGCAACGCGCACGGGATCGGCAGCCGCGGGAGTGGCAGCGGCAACTCCGCGCGTGAATATTTTGTTGCTCGGCGGCGACGCCGGCAAGGATCGCTGGGGCCTACGCCCAGACTCCATTTCCATCCTCAGCGTCAACGCCAAGACTGGTAAGACTGTGATTTTCGGCATTCCTCGAAACATGCAGAAAGTACCTTTTGCACCCTACTCTCCGCTCTGGAAGGCCTTCCCGCACGGCTACAACTGCGGCGAGAAGTGCCTCATCAACGCCTTGTACACCTACGCCAACGGGCACCCAAAGCTATACGCTGGCGCCCGCTACAAGGGAAAAGTGCCTGGCGTTGAAGCCACGCGCGAGGCCGCCGAGGGCGTTCTTGGTATGCGCATTCCGTTTGTGATCACCACCGATATGTCGCACTTCAAGGAACTGGTTGACTCCGTGGGCGGGCTAACCATCTGTGTGCCCAAAAAGACACTTGCGCAAGACCTCAAGACCGTCTTCCCTAAGGGTTGCCAGCACATGAACGGAGCCCATGTCCTGCTGTATTCACGCACTCGCTACGATGCAGATGACTACCACCGCATGCTCAAGCAGCGCCTTATCGAGAAGGCGATTATTCAGCAGGTGTCGCCTATTGAGCTTGTGATGAACTACCAGAAGATTGCGCGCTCTGCCGGACAGTATGTTTCCACCAATATTCCGGCGGCCAAGCTTGGCTTCCTGCTAAACCTTGGCTTGAAGGCCAAGGGTAGGTACGTGCAGAACGTTGAGATGTCGCCCCCGCGCTTCAACATGATTAAGCCAAACTTCAAGGCTATTCAGGCTCTGGTGCAGCGCACTCTAAAGGCCAACTAACCCCCGAGAACTTAAAACAAGAAACCCGCCGTGAGGCGGGTTTTTGTGTTTCGTAAACCGTTTGGCGGTTTACTTCTTATTGCGACGCTGGTGGCGAGTCTTACGAAGAAGCTTGCGGTGCTTCTTCTTCGACATACGCTTGCGGCGCTTCTTGATGATAGAACCCACGAAGACCTCACAAAGATTGGATTTGGCAGGCTAAAACTTAAGTCCTACCGTTAGTTGTTCCATTCTAGCCCAGTTTGAGCGTACGCTCGAACCGTGAGCCTTCAGTTGCCCTATGAAACGATCAAAACGCTTGCCGATTTCGAGCTTCGCTCGTATCCCGGCTATGTCCTTGCGGAGGTTCAGGTGCGCGGTGACTTCATCACTTCGGGCAACTCCGCGTTCCAGCCACTACTGCGTTACATCACCGGTCTAAACGATCAAAAGCGACAATTGCAGATGACTGCGCCAGTTCTTCAAACCGAAGCCGAACCCGATCACCACCTGGTTTCATTTGTGCTTCCACCGGGAACCACAAAGGTTACGGCACCGATTCCCACCGATGCCCAAGTGCAAATCATCGACGTTGAGCCTCACCTTGCCCTGGCCCGCAAATTCAGTGGTGGCTGGAGTTTCGACCGCTTCCTGGATGAGGCCGAGAAGCTCGAAGACAGCGCACTTGGGGCAATCGCGGCCGGAGAAATTTCCGGGTCCATCGTGGGCGACCCGTATTTTGCCCGCTACAACTCTCCTTTCAGTCTTCCATTCCTGCGCCACAACGAAGTTCTTGTTGGCTTTGATTCCAACTAGCGGGCCTGGTTATTCAACGATTTAACCTTCGCCTAGTAGATTTGGCTGGTAACCGAAAGGACCCCAAATGCCATCTCTGCTGCGCAAGGCAGTCGCCGAATTCATCGGTGTAGCCGTATTCGTTGGCGCCATCGTGGGCGTTAACTACAACGCTCCAGTCAACCCACTTGCCGTTCCTGTCTTGGCCGGCACCCTCGGCCTCATGGTTTTGCTTACGAGCGACACCTCGGGCGGCCACCTAAACCCAGCCGTAACCCTGTTCTTCGCTGTCAAGCGCCAGATCTCCTGGAGCAACGCGCTCGCTTACTTTGCAGCCCAGATCGCAGGTGGCGTACTCGGTGCCTTCCTAGGCGGCGCAATGCACGGCAACTACAACCTGCAAGTTAACACCGCGATTATCGGTAAGGGTGAGCTCCTCAGCGAGGTAATTGCCACCGCCGGCCTCGTGTGGCTAATCGGCTACCTTGCCTCGCGCGACCGCGGCAACATCATTCCATTCGTGGTAGCCGCTTGGATCTTCGCAGCCGGCAGCTTCACCGGTTCGGGTGCGGCCGCTAACCCAGCCGTTACCATCGGCCGCATGTTCAGCTTCGCAGCACCAATCGGTGTTGAGCAGGGCATGTACTTCATCCTCGCCCAGGTTCTAGGCGTTCTGGTTGCAGTGGTTGCGCTCATGTTCGTTACCCCTGTTGCCAAGGCAAAGAAAAAGGCCAAGAAGTAACTTATTAATAGTTAAGCCCCGCTATTTTCTAGAAGATAGCGGGGCTTTTTTATAGAAAATGTCGTAACATTTTTCTAATCATGCCTAAATCAGCCGTGCCAAGCCCGCGCCAGAGCCGCGCCAAAGAGACCGTTGCCAAGCTCATCGCAGCCACCGACGACGCCCTGCGTGCCGGCGGTGAAACCGCTGTGCGTATCCAGGAGATCAGCGCAGTAACCGGCGTATCCATCGGGTCTATCTATCACCACTTTGGCGACCGCGACGGTCTGATTCGTGCAACCTACGCACACAATTACGCGGTTGTCGTTGAGGCCGATGTCCCGTTGGTTCGAGGCTTCATGGCCAGCATCAGCAGCACCACCCAGCTGGCGGATCGCTACGACGAAATGCTCGAGTTTGTGAAGGCGCACGCAAAGAACCAGAGCGGTCTAGAGCGCGCTGCGATTATTGGGACAACTGCCAACCGCCCACTGATGAAGAGGGAGCTTTCGACGGTGCAGCACGCACTGAACGAACAGGTAACCGAAGTTATGCAGATTGCTGCTGAACGCGGACTGCTCAAAAAGCATCTCAACCCGCGCGCAGCCGGGATGGTCATTCTCGGGCTTCTGCTCGGACGCGCCGTTGCCGAACTCGACAGCGAGCCGGTATCGGAAGACGATTGGTCTATGGCAGCTCTAAGTGCCGCGGGTGGAATGTTTAACGGGCCAAGCCACAGCGAACTGCTCGGCGAGCAGTAGTTCTAGAACTCTTCTTCGTCTAGGTCTGCTACTGCAACCACCTTGGCCTTGGCATCAGAAGCGGTATCGCTTGCGGATGCAAGAGCCCCATCGGTGGCCTCGCGCTTCAACGACTTCAGTATCTCGGCAACCAATTCGTTGGCGTTGGCCTTAACCTCGCCCGCACGCTGACCCAGAGCGCCGGTGAGTTCGGCAAAATCCGAACCCAACTGCTCTTGCGCCTCGGCCGCGATGTCCCCCGCGGCCAGCTTGGCATCTGCAAGCTTGCGACCCAGTTGGCGACCCAATTCAGCTGTGTCTAGGTTGGCATCGGCAACTTTTTCCGAGACCTTTTCGCCCAGCCAAGTTGCTCCGGTGTTGATCCAGCCGGCGAGCGCCACGGCTGCATCGGTGAGCCCCTTTTCGACGACATCCGTTGCCTCGGCCGAGCCGGCACCAGTTCCAGCAATCCCCGGCGCGAGTTCCTCGAGGAATGACGCAACTTCACCAAGCGGCCCGCGGTCGAGAGCATAGATGCGCACCTGCCCATCGGCGGTAACCGAAACCAGCCCCGCGTCGCGAAGCGCCTTCAGGTGCTTCGAAACGGTTGGCTGCACCTCGCCGGTTAGCGCAACCAGCTCGCCCACGGACTGCGCCTTGCTGGCCAAGGCCAAAAGGAGTGCTCGGCGGGTTGGGTCGGCAATTACGTTGAAGATGTCGCTCATGCCTAAATGCTAACCGATTGCGGTTACTTACCGGCAGCCAGTTCTTTGGAGCGCGCCAATGCAGCCTGGGTGCCGGCAATAAACATTTTGTCCAGCTTTGCTTCCTGATACACCGCGATGGCCCGCTCGGTGGTGCCGTTGGGGCTGGTTACCTGGCGGCGAAGCTCGGCTGGCGACTTACCGCTTGCTACCAGCAACTGTGCAGCACCGAGGAAGGTTTCGGAAACGAGCGTTGCCGCTGTATCGGAATCGAATCCCATGGCCTCGGCCGCAACGGCGAGTTTTTCCATGAGCAAGAACACGTAAGCAGGCCCCGAGCCACTGATGGTGCCCAGCTCATCGATCTGATCCTCGCCCAAAACCACAACCTTGCCTACCGTCTCAAAGAGCGACACCGCCTGCCGCAACTGAGCCTCGGAAACCCTCGAACCCGCGGCGACACCGGTGAGAGCGCGGCCCACAATCGCAGGGGTGTTTGGCATGCTGCGCACAACAGCCACCGATTCTGGGACTGCGGCCTCCATTGTTGCCGTTGTAACGCCTGCTGCAACCGAGATGACCAGGGCGTTTGGCAGGAGACTCGCGGACACCTCGCGCAGTACCTCGGGCACATACATGGGCTTAACCGCAACCAAAACAACGTCGGCACCGATTACGGCGTTCGAGTTGGCCTTTTGGTTGGCCTCGGCCGGGTGCGCGGTGACTCCGTAGGTTTGTGCAAGAGCATCTGCACTAGCCACCGATTTAGTGCTCACCGAAACATTCGAGGCGTCGAAACCAGCCTTGAGCAGTCCCGCGAGGATTGCGGTGCCCATTGAGCCGGAACCTAGAATTGCGATCTTTTTGATGTCCATTTTTCAAGTTTAAAGGGCTGGGGTTTCGCCCCTGCTTAGATGTCGGTTCGAGCCGATAGGTTTGATTCATGGCCTCCCCAAAAGCGAAGAACCCTTACACCTGCACAGAGTGCGGTTGGTCCACCATCAAGTGGGTTGGGCGCTGTGGCGAATGCCAGGCCTGGGGCACCGTGGTGGAGGCTGCAGCGGCCACCGGCATTGTCAAGAAGGCAAAGCCGGCCATCATCCTGGAATCGAGCAAAGCCCGGCCAATCACAGAGGTCGATGCTGGCAAGGTTGCGGCCGCGCCAACCGGCGTAGGCGAGTTTGACCGTGTTCTGGGCGGCGGGCTGGTAGCAGGCGCCGTCATCTTGCTTTCTGGCGAGCCGGGAGTTGGCAAGAGCACCCTGCTTCTTGAGGTCGCTGCACGGGCCGCGCGCTCGGGCTCGCGCGTGCTCTATGTCTCCGGCGAGGAATCCGTGGGGCAAATCCGCCTTCGGGCCGAACGCACCGGTGCACTTGCTCAAAACCTGTTCCTCGCCACCGAAAACGATCTAGGTTCGGTACTCGGCCAAATCGAGGCCGTGGAACCTGGGTTGATCCTGGTGGATTCCGTGCAGACGATTGCCTCGGCCGAACTTGATGGTGCCGCGGGTCTTCCGAGCCAGATTCGCGAGGTGGCGGCCAGCCTCATTTCAGTTGCCAAGGAGCGGGCAATCCCTACAATTTTGGTTGGTCACGTCACCAAAGACGGCAGCATCGCTGGCCCGAGAGTACTCGAACACCTGGTTGACGTGGTTTGCCACTTTGAAGGCGACCGCCAAACCTCGCTGCGCTTCGTGCGCAGCCTAAAGAATCGCTTTGGCCCCACCGATGAAGTTGGTTGTTTCGAAATGACCGGCGATGGCATCGCCGAGGTACCCGACCCATCAGGGCTGTTCCTGAGCCGCGGTTCGGTGCCGGTTTCCGGAACCTGCGTAACCGTGACCATGGAGGGCAAGCGCCCGCTAATCGCCGAGATCCAGGCGCTTGTTGTGAAATCTGGCACACCGCAACCGCGGCGAGTAACCAACGGCATCGATGCAAGCCGCGTAAGCATGATTCTCGCCGTTTTGGAACGCAGAGCAGGCCTTCGAGTAAGCGACAGCGATGTCTTCGTTTCTACGGTGGGCGGTGTGAAAATATCCGAGCCGGCGGCCGATTTGGCGATTGCCTTAGCCATCGCGTCAGCAGTTCAGGACAAACCCATCTCGCATAACCTGGCGGCTTTTGGCGAAATCTCTCTCGCCGGTGAGGTTCGCGCGGTTGCGAGTTCGCGTCAGCGCTCTGCCGAGGCTGCTCGCCTAGGTTTCGCAAGAAGTGTCGATAGCGAGGTGGGCGACCTCCGGGCCGCGCTGGCCCTTGGCCTCAACTGGTAGTTAGTTCAGAATGAACTGAACGTCGTTGCTCTCTACTGTTGTGAGAGTCACCCTCAGGTGATACGAAGCCCCGCCTCCGGTTGCTGGCAACTGCCCACTGGCAGCATCACAGCCGCTATTGCTGGAGTGCACTCGCCCCCAACTGATTGGGGTAGAAGTTGTGGCAACCCCAGGCTGGAGCAACATCCGGTAGTTTGCGGTTGCTCCCAGACACTGGGCGTTGGTCCAAATGGTTTCGCTACCGCTGGTGACAACAAATCTTTGAACCTTGGAGCCTACGTTGAAGTAGCAAGGTTTAGAGCTAGTATTGGTGATCACAAACCAAAACTTAGGGCTGGCACCCGCCGCGAAGGTAGTCTGTGGCTTCGAGCCATCGCCCACCACGGACAAAAGATCGATTCCGTTAGGCATGCAGGTTGTGTAGCCGCCACCCTGGTTCTGTTGTTGGCCCGAAGCCGCGATGGTGGGCGAATCCGTAGCCCCGAACATCGACTTCACAGCCCCAATGCCCGCAGACACTAGAGCCACAAGGCCCCATACAAGTAACCCTGCAACTGTAAGGACAATGAGCCTGCGAACAAGGAATACTCGAGAATGTGGTTGCTGCGGTGCCATTTGAATCTAACTTCTCTAAAGGGTGCAAAGCATGCGGGTATTGCCAAGAGTGTTCTGCTTCACGCGGGCGAGGTCGAGGAACTCCGCAACGCCGTCATCGGTGGACCGCACCATTTCGGCGTAGGTGGCCTCGTCAACCGGCACATCGCTGATTGGCGCAAAGCCGTGCTTTGCGAAGAACTCGGTTTCGAAGGTTAGGCAGAACACGCGGCTAAGCCCCAGGGCGCGAGCGCGGTTTAGCAGTGTCGCTACGATTTCGTGGCCGACGCCCTTGCCCCGAGCCGATTCATCCACAACAAGAGAGCGCACTTCGCCAAGGTCTTCCCACATAACGTGCAGTGCACCGGCACCGATTACGGTGCCAGCGGCATCTACCGCCACCACAAATTCTTGAACCTTTTCAAACAAGCCAACGAGGTCGTGGTGGAGCAGTTTCTTGGCACCCGCGCTGTCGTCTTCGAGCGGCATTCGCATTGCTGCGATGGCGCGCACGTCATCGGTGTGCGCCGGGCGAATCTCGAAATCGGTGATGCTCATGCTCAAATGCTAGCGGAGGCTGCCCGCCTAAACGGACAGCCTCCGGCTACTTCAACTCTCGGCTAGTTGGCTGCGCCAACCACCTCTTCGTTCTTGGATTTTGTGGTGAAAACAAACTCGCCTGCAACCACATCTACGTAGACGTGGGTTGCCGATGCCAACTCGCCGTGGAGGATCTTCTCGGAGAGCTTGTCCTCGATCTCTCGCTGTACCGCGCGACGAAGCGGACGTGCACCGAGGGCTGGGTCGAAGCCCAGTTCGATGAGGCGGTCCTTTGCCTCCGAGCTCAGTTCCACGGTCATGGCGCGGTCCTCGAGGCGCTCCGAAAGGCGCTTCAAGAACAGGTCCACAATCTGGCGTAGCTCTTCCTTGTTCAGCTGTGGGAAGACGATGGTCTCGTCCACACGGTTCAGGAATTCAGGCTTGAAGTGGCGCTTCAGTTCCTCGTTCACCTTGCCGCGCATCAGCTCGTAGTCGTTCTGGCTGTTGCCTTCGAGGGCAAAGCCGAGCGCTCCGCGAGCGATGTCGCGAGTACCGAGGTTGGTTGTCATGATGATGACGGTGTTCTTGAAGTCGACAACGCGGCCCTGGCCATCGGTGAGACGGCCCTCTTCCAGAATCTGTAACAGCGAGTTGAAGATATCCGGGTGGGCCTTTTCGATCTCGTCGAAGAGAACAACACTGAATGGCTTGCGGCGCACCTTCTCGGTGAGCTGGCCACCCTCTTCGAAGCCAACGAAGCCCGGAGGGGCACCGAACAGGCGGCTCACGGTGTGCTTCTCCGAGAACTCGCTCATGTCGAGGCTGATTAGAGCGCCTTCGTCGTCGAACAGGAATTCGGCGAGCGCCTTGGCCAGTTCGGTCTTGCCAACACCGGTTGGGCCGGCGAAGATGAACGAACCGGAAGGACGTTTAGGATCCTTGAGGCCGGCGCGCTGACGACGAATGGTCTTGGAAAGCGCTGCGATGGCGTCTTCCTGGCCGATGACGCGCCGGTGCAGTTCCTGCTCCATGAAGATTAGACGCGAGGACTCCTCCTCGGTTAGCTTGAACACCGGGATGCCTGTGGACTGCGCTAGCACCTCGGCAATCAGACCTTCATCAACAATGCCCTGCTCGCGCACGTTGCCCTTGCGAAGCTCCTTCTCGAGGCGCACGCGCTCTGCGTTGAGATTCTTCTCTTCGTCACGCTTGGTTGCCGCGAGCTCGAAGTCTTGGTTCTCGATTGCCTTTTCTTTGTCAACCTTCACGGCGACAATCTTCTCTTCTAGCTCACGCAGTTCAGGTGGCGAGGAGAGGATCGAAAGGCGCAGGCGAGCGCCGGCCTCATCGATGAGGTCGATTGCCTTGTCCGGCAGGTGGCGGTCCTGGATGTAGCGGTCCGCTAGGTTTACGGCGGCAACCAGGGCGCCATCGGTGATGGAAACCTTGTGGTGTGCCTCGTAGCGGTCGCGGAGACCCTTGAGGATGTTGATTGCGTGCGGGATGGTTGGTTCGTTCACCATCACCGACTGGAAGCGGCGCTCGAGCGCTGCGTCCTTCTCGAAGTACTTGCGGAACTCATCCAGGGTGGTGGCACCGATGGTCTGCAGCTCGCCTCGAGCCAGCAGCGGCTTGAGAATGCTGGCGGCATCGATCGCACCTTCTGCAGCACCGGCACCAACTAGCGAGTGGATTTCATCGATGAAGGTGATGATGTCGCCGCGCGTGCGGATTTCCTTGGTGACCTTCTTCAGGCGCTCCTCGAAGTCGCCGCGGTAGCGCGAACCGGCAATGAGCGCGCCCAAGTCTAGAGTGTAGAGCTGCTTGCCCTTTAGAGTTTCCGGTACGTTGCCCGAAACAATCGCCTGAGCGAGACCTTCAACCACGGCGGTCTTACCAACACCAGGCTCACCGATGAGCACCGGGTTGTTCTTGCTGCGGCGAGAGAGAATCTGCATTACGCGCTCAATCTCGCGCTCGCGGCCAATGACTGGGTCAAGCTTGCCTTCGGCAGCTGCCTGAGTGAGATTGCGACCAAACTGGTCCAGGATCTGCGAGCCCTTTTGAGGAGCGGCTTCCGGTGCGCCAACGCCAACGGTTTCCTTACCCTGGAAGCCGGAGAGTAGCTGGATTACCTGCTGGCGTACACGGTTGGTGTCTGCGCCTAGCTTGGTTAGAACCTGAGCCGCAACACCTTCGCCCTCGCGGATGAGGCCGAGCAGCAGGTGTTCGGTGCCAATGTAGGAGTGGCCAAGCTGTAGCGCCTCGCGCAGCGAGAGCTCAAGAACCTTCTTGGCGCGAGGGGTGAAAGGAATGTGGCCGGTAGGCGCCTGCTGGCCCTGGCCGATGATCTCCTGAACCTGCTCACGAACCGACTCGAGCGAAATGCCGAGCGACTCCAGCGCCTTGGCTGCAACGCCCTCGCCCTCGTGGATGAGGCCGAGCAGGATGTGCTCGGTGCCGATGTAGTTGTGCTTCAGCAGCTTGGCCTCTTCTTGGGCCAAAACAACTACACGACGAGCTTTGTCGGTGAACTTTTCAAACACGGTTACTCCTTCGACACCAACCCAGCTGGGGCAGGTTATCTACTGGAATGGTAGCCAGCCGAGGCGCCCGCGAGTAGCCTTGTTCGCTTTAGGGAGAACCCAGATTTGAACCTGGATAGCGCCTTGATGCTGTGTCGGGATGGGCTGGAAGTTCGTCCATCCCGATCACTTGAGGTTGTCGAAATCCAAACCACACTTGTCATCGATATCTGGCCATTTACTCACTATGCGCATCTCGAATACCAACACCGCGCTCATTCCACTGACACCTGGCACAAACGCGCAGGTTTCAATTTTGCAAATTTTACTTTTTCCAATAATTGTTGCTAGGTTATCTGCGCTGAGGTTACTGTTAAGCCATTGGGGTATTTTTTGACTCTTTCGCTGAGGGGATCGATTAGGTTTTGGGGAAATTTAAAGTAGCGCTAGCCATTTGCATTGCACTTCTAAGTGTGACGGTCGCCGGAACGCAGGAGTCATTGGCAACTCCTGCGACAGCCTCCATTTTTGGCCAAGCGCCACTTTTGGAATTCGCTGGCCCTTTGCAAGATCAGGCTGTTGACCGGGCTTTCTTCTCTAGGGGAACAGCGGAGGATTCAGGATTTGCTGGTGTTTCAGTCGACCCAGAGCGAATGCGCATCGACCTTTACTGGAAGGGTCGACTCTCTGGCCTTGCAATGTCCTTAGCATCGAAATTACCCAGTTCAGTTGACCTGCGTATTCATGAGGCAGAGTTTTCCCTCATTGAAGAGGCAAACGCCATCGAGATGCTGCAGTCCTACCCAACTTCAGAGTACGAATTGCAAAATGTGGACGTCGTTCCTTCTGATAGCGGACATGGCTTGCGCCTTGAAAGCCATGAAGGCGCATTCACAAGCGGAATCGTAGAGGCTTTGCGTTTTGTTGATTTCCATTCTGATTTGCCAATCGTGGATGTAGGTTTTCCTGCTGGAGGCGAGCTCACCAGTAGAACTTTCGACGCGTCTCCCTTCTCTGGCGGCTCTTTGATATTTATGCGCACGAATGGCTACTGTTCGTCGGGCGTAAACGTCACCAGTCCAACAACGGGAGTCGATTATGTGCTGACAGCCCAGCACTGCTTCCACGACTACTACGTGGCTAACAGCCCCAACGAGCCTGTCTACAACGGATACGCAAATGGGACGGCACGTGAAATTGGAACTTGGAAGAGTTTGCCTGGCTACAACTTCCTAGACTACGACGCAGCATTATACCGACCCACTTTAGGCTCCACACAAGCCGCTATCTATGTTGGTGGCTCAGCGAGTTCATCCAAATACACGATCTCAAGCGTCTACAACCCAATCAAAGGTCAAACGGTTTGTACCGATGGAGCTCGTTCCGGCGAGCACTGTGGGGTAGTGGTGGATGACATTTACTTCGCCTGGAAAGTGTCATATGACGACGGTACTGATGCGTCCTTTAAGAACATAGTTTCTGCCACCACCAAGGGTACTTCTATTGCTGTAGCCACCGGCGACAGCGGGGGCCCTGTGTATGACTACCAAAACGGAGGCTACGCCGCGGTTGGAATCATAACTGGCGGCTTTGACATTTTTGATACCTGCAATGTCTCGGTGGAAACCTGTTACAGCAGTGTGGCGTTTAGCTCCGTTTACCGAGACCTGAAGGCGCTTGGAATGGTGATTAAGAAATGACACTATTGATTAAGTTTGCCTCAAGCGCCTTTGCCCTTGGCCTAGTGTTGGGCGGATCCGCCGTTTCAGCGAACGCGGCAACAAGCAACGGAACGATTGCTTGCACAGACAACGGCCTTGGCGGGCGGCTCCAGCAAGCAAATTACCCTGTTCATGTTTTCAGGGAGGCATCGGTACGAGCCCTGGTGTTGAGGATGCGCACACCTCTACACAGGAAGCGCCTAGAAACCCATGGAATCTACTTGGAGCGCGCTTTTTCCACGCTATACGGCAGTGGCGCCTGCGTCTCGTATTACGTAAACATTCGCTTTCACCTAAGTGAGAGCGAAATTCGTGACTACATCACTTTTGGTTCTACGGATTTTGTTCGTTTTGACCACTTGCAGGGCAGCCTCTTGATGAACCCACGAATAACACCTAAGCCTTAGGTGGCAAACCCGCCTTGGCGCGCTCTTCCTTCTCAATCTCTGCCCACACCTTGCGCTCCTTGGAGTCGGCGCGGAAGATCGAACGCATGATCACGTAGAACACCAGCCCAACCAGAACCGGCGGGATGAAGCCCAGAAGGGTGGCTACTAGATCGGCTTGGAACTTGGCGTCCATCGGCGGGTCCTTACTTAACCAGTGGGAACATGATGGTCTCGCGGATGCCGAGGCCGGTAAGCGACATCAGCAGGCGGTCGATTCCCATACCCATACCGCCCGAAGGTGGCATGCCAAACTCCAGGGCCTTTAGGAAATCTTCGTCTAGCTTCATGGCTTCTGGGTCGCCTGCAGCGGCAAGCGACATCTGCTCAACAAAGCGCTCGCGCTGAATCACAGGGTCAACCAATTCGGAGTAGCCGGTGGCTTGCTCGTAGCCGCGAATGTAGAGGTCCCACTTCTCAACCACGCCAGGCTTGCTGCGGTGGTTTCGGGTTAGCGGGCTGGTGTCAACCGGGAAGTCCATCACGAAGGTTGGCTTCACGAGGTGAGCCTTCACAAAGTGCTCCCACAGTTCCTCGACATACTTGCCGTGCAGCGGGTGGTCGATTTCGATTCCCTCGGCATCGGCGATCTGCTTCAAAACTGCGATTGGGGTCTCAGGGGTGATCTCCTGGCCGCAGGCCGCCGAGAGGGATTCAAACATCGAGATGCGATCCCAGTTGCCACCGAGGTCGTTTACGGTGCCGTCTTCAAGCAAAACCTGGTGGGTGCCGAATACATCCATCGCGGCGTTTTGAATTAGCGCCTGGGTGAGGTCTGCGATGGAGTTGTAGTCACCGTATGCCTCGTATGCCTCGAGCATCGCGAATTCCGGCGAGTGGGTGCGGTCGGCACCCTCGTTGCGGAAGTTGCGGTTGATCTCGAACACGCGGTCGATACCGCCAACCACGGCACGCTTGAGGAATAGCTCCGGCGCGATGCGCAGGAACAGTTCGGTGTCGAAGGCGTTGGAGTGGGTCTTGAAAGGACGAGCCGATGCACCACCGTGGATGGTCTGCAGCATCGGGGTTTCAACCTCGAGGTAGGCGCGCTCGGTGAAGGTCTTGCGCATGCTCTGCATGACCTTGGCGCGAATCTGCACAACTTCGCGGGCGCGGTCGCGAACGATGAGGTCGAGGTAGCGGTGACGAACTCGGAATTCCTCGCCGAGTTCGTTGTGCAGGTTTGGCAGCGGGCGAATGGTCTTCGCGGCCATGCGCCAGTCGGTGACCATAACCGATAGTTCGCCGCGCTTGGAGGTGATTACCTCGCCCGAGACAAACAGGTGGTCGCCGAGGTCGACTAGTTCCTTGTATAGGTCGAGCTGCTCCTCGCCAACTTTGTCGAGTGAGAGCATCGCCTGAATGCGCGAGCCACTGCCAGCCTGCAGGGTTGCGAAGCAAAGCTTGCCGGTGTTTCGCTGGAACATGACGCGGCCGGTGATGCCGACGATTTCACCGGTTGCGGTGTCGATTGGCAGGTCTGGGTGTGCGGCGCGCACTGCATCGATGGTGGTGGTAACCGGCAGCGCCACCGGGTAGGCATCGTTTAGCTGGTTTAGGCGCTCGCGCTTGGCGAGGCGAATAGCGATCTGCTCCGGAAGGTCCTGGCCTTCTTCTTCAATCAAGTTCTGCTCGTCGCTCATCGCGGCTCCTAAATATCAAACTGGTGGTTGTCGATTAGTCGAACCCCACCAACGATTGCGGCAATCAGCAGCAGCGCTTTACCGGTGTGGTTCTCGCCCACCCGCTCAAAGGTTTGCGGGTCAACAAGGGCTAGATATTCAAGTTTAGTCTCGGGCTCGCCCGCAACCATTTCCTCACCGATGGCAAGAGCCGCTGCTATGTCCAGGCCGTCGTGAATCAGCTGGCTAACGGTGGCCAAGGTGATAGCCAGAATCTCGGCAATATCTAGCTGCTCGGTGTTTAGGTAGCGGTTGCGGCTAGACATCGCAAGCCCGCTGGCCTCGCGCACAATTTCGGCACCGATGACCTTGAGCCCCGGGTATTCGGTCTGCGCCAGGCGTCGCACTAGGAACAACTGCTGGGCGTCTTTCTCACCAAACACCGCGATGTCCGGGCGCACCATGTCGAACAGCCTGGCAACCACCGTGAGCATCCCGTCGAAGTGCCCGGGGCGGGCCGCTCCCTCGAAGGTTTCGCCAACAGGCCCAGCGTGCTTTGGGGCCACAGTTTGGTTGGCCGGGTAAACCTCTTCAACTGCCGGAGCAAATACGATGTCTGCGTTGCCAGCAACGGCAGAGAAGTCGGCTTCGAGCGTGCGGGGGTAGCGGTCGAAATCTTCGCCGGCACCAAACTGCTTAGGGTTCACAAAAATGCTCAAAACCACTATGTCTGCGTAAGTGTGCGCCAGACTCACGAGCGAAATGTGGCCGGCGTGGAGAGCGCCCATCGTTGGCACAAAGCCAACCTTCAAGCCTGCAGCCCTGGCTGCCTCGAGCGCCTGATCCAGTTGTTCCTGGGTGTGCACCAGAACTGTGTGTCGGTTTTCTGTCACTGTAGGTTAGTCCTCTAGACGATTCGGGTTTAGGTGCTGGTGGCCGTCGGCAAGTGCAGCCTCAACCGAACTGCGAACCAGAGTGGCAAGGAGAGCTCGTGCCGGGGCCACCGAAATTTGGTCGAGCAGCCCGATTGCCTGATTCACAATGAGCGCGCTGAAACTGCCAGCCACCTCAACTGCCTCGGCATACTTTGCCCTGTCTTGCTCGGCAATCACAACAGGCTCCGCGCCCATTTCAATTACCAGGGCCTCACCGATGGGCACCGCAACATTTGGTGCTGTAACGGCAAAGTGGCTCTCGCGGATCCGCGCGAGATCTAGGCTCGTACCCGTAAATCGCATAGCGGGGTGGATGGCGAGCGGGATGCAGCCCATCTCGGTTGCCGCCGAGAGCACTCCCACACCGTGTGCGGCGGCAGTGTGCACCAGAAGCTGACCCGGCCGCAAAAGTCCGGTCGCAGCCCAACCGGAAACCGTCGGAGCAATTTCTTCAGCTGGAATGGCCACTAGAACCAGGTCGCTCGCGGCTAGGGTTTGGTCAATTGGAAGCACGGGAACGCCAGGAAGTAGAGCATCTAGGCGCTCGAGATTCTGTTCCGATGCTGCGCTCGCCCCTGCGATGAGATGCCCGGCGCCGGCCAAGGCCTGGCCGAGAATTACGCCAACCGGGCCGGCACCGACGATACCTACCCGCAAGCGCGAGTCGCTGCGACTCACGCGGCCGCCTCTGAGGTGCTTTCATCGGTGCCAGAATCTGGGGTGCGACAAATGCGCTCCACGATCATGGCCACAACAACGGCCAGGATGTCGCCCAGTGCCGCTCCAAGGTTAAACCAGAGGCTCGATGAAACCACTGGCGTGCTCAGTTGCAGGGCAACCAGCCCAAGTTGGAAACCGCCAAGGGCCGAAGCGGCAATCGCGGTTGATTTTGCCAGTAGTAGAACCCGAACCGCATAGAACGGATCGACTCGCTTTGGGCGTTCCGGGCGCTTGCCCGAATCCGCCTTGGCGAACACGGCAAGTTGTTTGCGGTAGCGGTAGATGGGGTACGCCACAACCGCTAGCAGGCCTGCGATGACCGGCATGGTGAGTAGGCTTCCTCCGTTAGCCACCGGCATGGGGTGGCCGTGGCTAACCTGAATGATGCCGTAGAACGCGCCAAGCGGGGCGGCGATGGTGGCGGTTACTAGGAGCGTGGAAATCTTGGTGGTTTTCACAGGAACCACACCTCCGACTTTTCGGCGAACTCGGCCGCCAGATCTGCCACCGAACCGTGGCCAGGTAGCACTGCCTCTGAATCCACTGCCGCCCACGGCAGCAGAACGAATCCGCGCTGGTAGGCCCTCGGGTGCGGGATGGTTAGGTCCTTGGTGGCTTTGATCTCGTTGCCATAGGTGATTATGTCGAGGTCTAGCGTGCGCGATCCCCAGCGCTCCACACGTACCCGGCCGTGGCTATTCTCGAGCCCCTGCAAGGCGCGCATTAGCTCTTTGGGCTTGAGGCTGGTCTCGATAAGTGCAACGGCGTTTAGGTAGTTGGGCTTGGTGGCATCGAAACCCGAAACCGTGAGGGCATGAGACTCAACCAACGGCGACAACTTGATCAGTTTCACACCTTCGAGCCGACCAATTTCTTGTGCAGCAGAGGTGAGGTGCTCGCCGCGGTCGCCTAAGTTACTACCGAGCGCAATAACGGCTTTGACTTTAGCCATCGCGGCGCTTGCCTTTCACAGTCACGCTGACGTCTCCAAATTCGTGCTCGATGGGAGCGTTTGGTTTGTGGACTGTGACCTTTGCTTTTTGCACGCTTTCCCCACCGAGTTCAAACACAACCGCGAGTAGGCGATCCGCCAGTGTCTCGAGGAGGTCGACTGGGTTGACCTTTGCATTCTCGACAAGGGCATCGGCGAGGCTGCCGTAGTGCAATGTGGCACCGATGTCGTCGGTGGCGGATGCGGCGCTGGCATCAAGCCAAACCGTGGCATCGATTACGAACCACTGTCCGTAGGCGCGCTCAAACTCGAAGACACCGTGGTGGCCGTAGACCCTCAGGCCCTCGAGTTTGATCTTGTGCGTCATGGTTTAACTTTGCTTCGGTTTCTACTAGCCCGCAACCCGGCTGGGCTTCAACGCCAAGGCGATATCGATTGCATCGCGGTTGACTCCGATGTTGTGAACCCTGAGCATCGCTATGTTTGCCGAATAAGGACCAGCCACCAGCAAAGCAGCGAGCGTGGCAGTTGCTGCATCGCGACGAACATTGTCGACTTCGGTGGGGTCTGCTTGAAGCGCGGCCACCAAAAATCGCTTGCGGCTTGCCCCGATAACTAGCGGTAGCTGTAACCGTACCAGCGGGTCGAGGTTGGCCAAGATTTGCCAGTTCTGATTCGCGTCCTTGGCGAAGCCGAGACCTGGGTCGAGCAAAATTCTTTCGCGGGTAATGCCGGCTTCAGTCGCCGCAGTTACCCGATCCGCTAGTTCGCTGGCCACGTCGGCCGCAACGTTTTGGTAAACCGCGAGGTTATCCATTTGGCTGCTGTGCCCGCGCCAGTGTCCCAGGATGTACTTGGCAGGCGTAGCAGCAACGGCCGCCAGCATGGCAGGATCGGCCAAGCCGCCTGCGACATCGTTAACGTATGCGGCGCCTGCTTCAACTGCCGCGATGGCGGTTGCCGCGTTCATGGTATCCACCGAAAGTGCAGGTTTCTCGGCACCAAGCTGCCGATACCAGTGGCTGGATACGATGGCCTCGATCACAGGCACGACTCGGTTAATCTCCTCGGCCACGCCAACTCGTTCAGCTCCCGGACGGGTCGATTCTCCCCCGATGTCGAGAATTTGAGCACCGGCTTCAGCGAGTTGGCGAGCGTGGTTGGTGGCGGCTTCAACTGTGGTGTACAAGCCGCCATCGGAGAAGGAATCTGGCGTGACGTTGACCACACCCATAAGCTGCGGCACGAACTGAGTCATTTCGCGATCAGCGCCATTACTTCGGCACGGGCCGCAGGTTCGGCGTAGCAACCGCGCGTGGCCATGGTTACGGTCTGCACCTCAGGTTGGCGGGCACCGCGCGAGGCGACGCACTGGTGGCGAGCTTCGATTACCACCACAACGCCCTTAGTGCCAAGGCCAGCCTCTATGGCATCAGCGATTTGGGCGGTGAGGTTCTCCTGCAACTGAGGCCTCAGTGCAAGCACCTCAACCAGCTTTGGGAGCCGGCCGAGCCCAACCACACGATTGGTTGGAAGGTAGGCGATGTGTGCCACGCCGGTGAACGGCAGCAGGTGATGTTCACAGATCGAGATCAACTCGATGTCCTTTAGAATCACCACGTCGTTGTGTTCGGCCTCGAAGGTGTCGGCCAAAACGGCAAGCGGGTCTGCCCCGATGCCCGCGAAGAACCCCTGGTACGCCTCGGCCACCTTGTCTGGCGTTGCCAGCAGTTCGGGGCGTTGCGGGTCTTCACCGATTGCCGAAATTAGCTCGGCAACCGCTGCCCGAATTCGTTCGCGGTCAATCATTGCTGGATTACTCCGCGGTTGGCTCGGTCTTCTTAGCGCGAGGCTTACGCACAGCCTTTGGCTTGGCAGGAGCCTCGTCTTCGCTGGTGCTTGCCTTGGCCGGAATAGCGATTGGAGGCACGCTGGAAACCGGGCGCTTCGAGTTGGATAGCCAAGTCTTGCGGTCTGGAAGCTTCTTCACTGCCTCAAAGATCTTGGCAACTTCATCGGCCTGCAGGGTTTCCTTGATCATCAGCTCGCGGGCCAGGTTGTCCAGCACCTCGCGGTTGGTGGTGAGAGCCAGATAGGCCTCGGTGTGCGCGTTTTCAACCAGCGAACGAACTTCGGTATCGATCACCTGAGCGGTGGCCTCCGAGTAGTCGCGCTGCTGAGCCATGTCGCGGCCGATAAAGACCTCTCCACCGTTTCCGTAGGAAACCGAGCCGATTGCGTTGCTGAAACCGTACTGGGTAACCATGGTGCGGGCAATGTTGGTTGCCTTCTCAAAGTCGTTAGAAGCACCCGTGGTTGGGTCGTGGAAAACGATTTCCTCCGCCACGCGGCCACCCATAGCCCAGGCCATCTGGTCTAGCAACTGGTTACGAGACACCGAGTAGCGGTCTTCAACCGGAACCACCATGGTGTAGCCGAGGGCGCGGCCGCGCGGCAGAATGGTGATCTTGGTGACAGGGTCGCTGTGGTGCAAAGCCGCAGCAACGAGGGCGTGACCGGCCTCGTGGTAGGCGGTGTTTAGGCGCTCCTGGTCCTGCATCAGGCGGCTCTTCTTTTGTGGCCCACCAATCACGCGGTCGATAGCCTCATCCATGGTTGGGGCATCGATCACCTTCTTGTTGCCACGAGCGGTAAGAAGCGCTGCCTCGTTCAAGACGTTTGCAAGGTCGGCACCGGTGAATCCAGGGGTGCGGCGGGCAACCATCGAAAGGTCTACGTCATCGCCGATTGGCTTGCCCTTGGCGTGAACCTTGAGAATCTGCTCACGACCGATTAGGTCGGGTGCGGTAACGCCGATCTGGCGGTCGAAGCGGCCTGGACGCAGCAGCGCTGGGTCGAGGATGTCAGGGCGGTTGGTTGCCGCGATGAGGATGACGTTGGTCTTGGAGTCGAAGCCGTCCATTTCAACCAGCAGCTGGTTGAGGGTCTGCTCGCGCTCATCGTTTCCGCCACCGATTCCGGCGCCGCGGTGGCGACCAACCGCATCGATTTCGTCCACGAAAATGATTGCCGGCGCGCTCTGCTTTGCCTGCTCGAATAGGTCGCGTACGCGGCTCGCGCCAACGCCCACAAACATCTCAACGAAGTCCGAACCCGAGATTGTGAAGAACGGAACTCCGGCCTCGCCGGCAACAGCCTTGGCAACCAGGGTCTTACCGGTTCCCGGAGGGCCGTAAAGCAAAACGCCGCGAGGAATCTTGGCGCCTACGGCCTGGAACTTCTGAGGCTCCTTGAGGAACTCCTTGATTTCCTGAAGTTCCTCGATTGCCTCGTCGGCACCGGCTACATCGGCGAAGGTGACCTTGGGCATGTCCTTGTTCACCAGTTTGGCGCGGCTCTTGCCGAAGTTCATTACGCGCGAGTTTCCGCCCTGCATTGAACCCATGAGGAACCAGAAAATTACCGCGATGATGATGAAGGGCACGATGCTACTCAGTAGCGAAATGTACCAAGGGGTGGAAGGCACCTGGTCGTTGAAGCCGCCCTTGATCTTGGCTTTGGCGATTTCATCGGCAACCTGCGGGCCGCGTGGCATCACGTAGTAGAACTGTACGTACTGGCCGTACTTCTTGTAGTGGCTGCTGCTCTTGTTGAGTGTTACATCAACGCGCTGTTCGCCATCGTAAATCTGCACCGACGAGGCTTCGCCGTGGTTGATTAGATTGAGGCCAACCGCGGTGGTTACTGGCTTGTAGCCGCCACCCGAGAGCATCTGGGTACCGGCAATAAGAACAACAAAGGCCAGGGCAATCCAGACGATGGGACCGCTGAGCAGTTTCTTGAAATTCATGGGGCGAGGCTTACTTTCTATCGGTATAGAACGCTAACCATTAGGTTAGCGGCAGCGTTCCCCATTTATTGCGGCTGTTCGTTCACAGGGGAATGCCTGTGAATAAGTGGTTAGCTGTAGACCTTTGGGTCAAGAACGGCAACGCAGTTAAGGCTGCGGTACTTCTCGTTGTAGTCGAGGCCGTAACCCACAACAAATTCGTTAGGGATGTCGTAGCCAACCAGCCAAACTGGAACCTCTACCTTGGCGGCCGCAGGCTTGCGAAGGAAGGCAACAACCTCCACCGATGCCGCTCCGCGAGCGTTCAGGGTGGTCTGCAACCAGCTGAGGGTTAGGCCGCTGTCGATGATGTCTTCAACGATGATCACGTGCTTGCCGTGAATCTCGGCGTCGAGGTCCTTCAGAATTCGAATGACGCCAGACGAAACCGTGCCAGAACCGTAGGAAGAAAGAGCCATCCAGTCCATAGAAGTGGAGATGCTTAGCGCACGCGACAGATCGGCCATGAACATGATTGCGCCCTTGAGGACACCAACCAAGAGAACGTCTTTACCGGCGTACTTTGCATCGATCTCGGTCGCGAGTTCGGCCACGCGAGTCTTAATCTGCTCCTCGGTTACGAGCACCTTGGTTAGTTGCGATTTGGCCGATTCGAAATTCACTTAGCAGGCTCCTGGTCTGAGCGTTTTGGCGGACTTAAAGGTGAGGTCGTCACCGTGTCTTACAACTCTAACGCTTGGCAGCGTGAGTTCTTTCTGCCCGTGCCAGTTCAGTACCAGTTGAAGCACCTCGTCCACGTGATTTTTGGTTGCCGCACCCCCAAAAATGCCCACCACGGAGTGAATTACCCGCGATGAAATAGGCAGCGGTTGGGCGGCTAGCGCCGAAACAGAAACAACCACCGATGTTGGCCCGCGCCTAACCAATTTCTCGAAACACTCCTGAGCCTGCGAATCCAACAGGTCTAGGTCCTCTCTTAGGAGCTGGGCAGTTCGCGCCAGAGCCTCGGCAACGCCCGGCCCAAGCGCGCCCTCCAACACCGGCAGCGCCACCTCACGAACCCTCACCCGAGCAAACTTTTGGTCTGAGTTGAACGGATCAACCCAAAACTCGATGCCGGCATCTAGACAAAACTGTTCCGTCTGGGCGCGCTTGATGCCCAGGAGAGGCCTGAGGTACGCAAAACCGGCGGCCGCGGTTTCGGGCTCCATGCCCGCAACCGAGCGCGGGCCGGAGCCGCGGGCGAGCCCAAGTAGCACCGTCTCGGCTTGATCGTTGAGCGTATGCCCAAGCAGCACAGCCTTAGCGCCCGCCGCCCTGGCCTGCGCCGCCAGGCCCGCGTAGCGGGCCTGCCTGGCCGCCGCCTCCACGCCGCCAACTTCCCCCACGGTAACCTCACGAACCACTACGGGGTTTAGCCCCAGCGCCTCTAGTTTGCGGGCGGTGGCTGCCGACACCTCCCTCGTGGCTTCCTGCAGGCCGTGTTCAATAATCACCGCTCCCGCTCGAATGCCAACCTTTTGAGCCTCAAAGGCAAGCGCGGCCGCGAGCGCCATGGAGTCGGCGCCACCACTCACGGCGGCCAGCACCAAATCGTCGGCAACAAGTCCTGCTGTGGCTAGCGATTCGCGCACGGCTAGACGCACCTGCGCCATCGCGGTGGTGAGTCTGGGACGCCTTGTCATTGTTCGATAACCTTGAGTTGCGGGGAGTTTCTCTGCAATAAGCCTAATTTGGAGCATCAATGCCTTTCGACGCAGTTATTGAAATCCCGCGCGGTAGCCGCAACAAGTACGAGATCGACCACGAGACCGGCCGAGTCTGGCTGGACCGCGTTCTGTTCACCCCGTTCGTTTACCCACTCGACTACGGCTACTTTGAGGACACCCTCGGTGGCGATGGCGATCCTCTGGACGCCCTGGTTCTTCTCGAGTTCCCGGTTTACCCAGGAGTTGGCGTGAAGGTTCGCCCGGTCGGCTTCCTCGCAATGGAAGACGACGGCGGCATCGATGAGAAGGTACTCTGCGTGCCTGCCAAGGACCGCCGCTGGGATCACATCCAGGACATCAACGATGTTCCTCAGCAGACCAAGGACGAACTGGTCCACTTCTTCAGCCGCTACAAGGACCTCGAACCTGGCAAGTGGGTGAAGGTTGGCGACTGGTCGGGTAAGGATGCAGCCGAGAAGCTCATCGTCGAAGCTCAGGAGCGTTTCCAGGCCGGTCACTAGCGCCTAGGGATTCCACCACGTAACGCCTCGCCCCCAAAGGGTCGGGGCGTTACTCTTACTTGGAACCACACCTTGAGCCAGGAAGGGCACATGTTGAAGCGATTCACACTAGGGGATGCCCTGCGAGGAATTGCCGCCATCGGCGTGGTTGCCCTGCACACCCGGTTGCCCCTGCCCTTTGCCGAGTTCAATGCCCTGTGGCCCGACTTCTTCTTTGTCCTTAGCGGTTTGGTGTTGGCCAAGTACTACCGAGCGGAAACAAGCGAAATTAGTTTCGCGAAGTTTGCTGCCAAGCGTGCGGTGCGGTTCTACCCGCTGGTTTTGGTGGCGCTGCTCAGCTACCTGATCATCGTTGTCGTAACTTCACATATTGGCACCACCGATGCCTGGCCCGCCGCTCTCACGCCGCTGAATTTTGTTGCCGCACTCGCACTCTTACAGGTGTTTTACCCCGCAAGCACCCCTGTCCTCTACCCGCTCTGGAGTCTGTCGGCCGAGCTAGTCGTCAACCTTGGCGCCTTTGCTCTATTCAGGAAATACGGCACAAGGGCACTTATTGCCGCAGCGGTTCTCGGAACCGCAGCCACAACCTGGCAGGTGAGTCTAAATCCAACAGATATTTCGCCGCCATTCCTTGGCCTGGCCGCAGTTAGCCGCGCACTCACTGGCTTCGCGCTTGGCCTTCTCATCCAACGCTTCCCCCTATCCAAGGCACGAGGCCTAGGCTTAGCCGCAACCATCGCAGCCCTGTTTGCCCTGGTTTGGTTCGCCAATGTCAGCCCGTATGCAACGGTGGCAGCACCCCTGATATTTGCCGCTGCTCTGCGCTACGCCTACCTGGCCGAGGACAGATTTGCCACTACCCGCTTCACGCGCGTGGCCGAGTTCCTGGGAACTAGTTCGTTCGGCATCTACGTTTGGCACGAGGCGCTGCTGCCCGTGGCGCTCAAAGTCGCAGACAAACTCTTCGGGTTCAACAGCACACCGATGCGGATCGCACTCTTTGTGATTTTGCTAGGGCTAACGCTCGCGGTAACGCGCCTCACCTATCGGTGGGTTGAAAAACCAACCATGAACTGGATCAACGCCAGAACTAGGCGGTAGGGCGCCCCGCATAGGGGAAGAGCTCGCCGTAGCGCAGCGGCACAATACGAACGGTGCGTGCCGGGTTTGGGGCCTCGAGCATCATGCCGCCACCGAGGTAAATCACAACGTGATACTTATCGCCGCTAAACGGTGTTCCGGCCAAGGAGTACCACATGAGGTCGCCGGCAACCGCTTGCTTCACCGGGATGAGCTTGCGGCCCATGGCCATGGTTAGGAACTGATTAGTGGCCGAGTGGGTGCCAATGTACACACCCGCCGCAGCGTAGGCGGCCTTAGTGATTCCAGAGCAGTCCCAGACGCTCGGACCCATGCCGCCCAAAACATACGCCTCGCCCAGCTGCTTCTTGGCGAAGGAAATCGCGGTGTCCACCAAGTCTTGGTTTGGTGGGCCAACGGAATAGAGTTCGGGGGCATCCGGTTCGCTTGTCCCCTGATTTTGGCGAGCCTCGGCAGCCAGACCCTCGGCGCGCTGACGCTCCAAATCGGCCGTGGTGTTCTGAAGGCTGGCCAGCTGAGCGTAGAAGGTCTTATTCAAGGCGGCGTCACGGTTCACCTGCGACTGCACGGCCGAAGCCGCGTTGGTGGCGTCTGTGAATTTGGCCTTGGCATCTGCTGCCTTTACAGCCAGCTCTTGCTTAGCAACTTTCAGCTGGCTCCCCAGACTCTGCGCGTATTTAGCCTTCTCAACCGCCCGCTGGTAAATGGTGTCATTCTGCTGAGCAACCTTGTCCTGCGCACCGAGGCGATAAAGCAAACCGGAGGCATCGCCAGGGTTTAGCAGCAGCGATGTAGTGGTGCCGCCAGCGCCATCGCGGTACATTTGCGCGGCAATCTGCCCCAGCTGGTTTTTGGCCGCCGAAGCCTGAGCCGTAGCCGCGCGCACCTGCGAGGTGAGACTGCGAACCTTAGATGCAACCTGGTCAACTGCAGACTGAGCCTGATTGAACGCCTCGCCCTTAACAAGGGCAACCTTCTCCAGGGCTGCCGCCTGAGCCGCCTCCTGGGAGATGATCGCCTGCAGCTTGGCGATCATGGCCTTTTTAGCTGCAACCTTCTTCTTGGATGCCTGAATATCGGACCAGGATGGATAGGCGGGAACCGCCAAAGCCGGTGCCGAAACCACACCTAAAACCAAGCCAGCGGTGGCCAAGAAACCCACAGCCACGCGCACCGAAGCCCGACGACCAGCCCGCAAAACACCCAGACCCATGTCGTACCTCCAAAACGCTCGACACAACGAGGCTAACATTTCCAAACCCCAGGTTGCGGAACCAGCCCCCAACACACTAAACTCATTTCTCGGTGCTATAAAACATCGCTTTGTAGGCCCCATCGTTTAGTGGCCTAGGACGCTGCCCTTTCACGGCAGTAGCACGGGTTCGAATCCCGTTGGGGTCACTTATGAAGCGGAAGTTGTAAACACTACAAGGTCCTGTAGCGCAGTTGGTTAGCGCGCCGCCCTGTCACGGCGGAGGTCGCGGGTTCAAGTCCCGTCAGGATCGCAAGGCACGTAAATGCCTTTGGCTCTGTAGCTCAGTTGGTAGAGCGAACGACTGAAAATCGTTAGGTCACCGGATCGACGCCGGTCGGAGCCACGAAAATCCCAGAATGTCCTCCACGACAATCTGGGATTTTTACTTTTCCGGTTTGGCACCGCCCATTTCTTTGCCCGTTAGGCTAAACCCATGCTCGCCATCGCCCTCGGCATCACCACCGGACTGGTTTATGGCTTCGCCGATTTCTTCGGAGCCGTTGCCTCACGCAAGCTTCGCCCAATTCTGGTAACCGGTCTTGCCGGCTGGGCAGGGCTTCTGGCTCTTATAGCGGCCGTCGCAATTGGTTGGCTGCCGGCGCACATCTCAACACCTTCACTTTGGGCCGGTATCGGTGGCGGGGTTTTCAGTGCAATTGCCTTGGCCAGCCTCTATCAGGCACTTGCCATCGGTCCAATCAGCATTGTCTCGCCTTTGGCGGCAGTAGTTGGCGCCCTGGTGCCAGCCGCGGTTGGTGCGGCATTTTTAGGTGAATCCTTCGGCCCTTTGTCGTGGCTGGCGATTGGTCTCGTGCTGGTTGCTATAGTCCTGGTGGCCTACCACCCGCAAGGGCACTCGGCTCCGCGGCCATCCACGCGCGGTTTGGCCTTCGGCGCTATCGCCGGGCTCGGTATTGGTGTTGTGTTGGTTTGCCTGCATGCTGCACCAGCCACCGATGGAGTTGCCGCAATTCTGCTTATGCGCGCCACCAACGCAGTGATTTTGGGCGGTGTTGTGGTGATCCTTATGTCCAGGGGTAAAGCCAACCTTAAGACGTTTACTGACATGAGTGTCAGTATGTGGTTAACTATTTTCGCAACCGGTTTGCTAGACGCAGCGGCGAACGTTTTGTTTGTCTTTGCGTCCCGAATCGGAAGCCTCACGGTGGTTAGCGTGCTCACTTCGCTTTATCCACTGGGAACAATTTTGCTCGCACGCCTAGTTCTAAAAGAAAAGCTGGCAACAAACCAGTTGGTCGGCATCTTCTTGGCTCTCGGCGCGAGTGCACTGTTGGCCATCCGCTAACACCATTAGATAGGAATCAAAGTGGCTAAGCTACTTCGCAATCGCTGGCTCGGCCTGGTGTTCATCTCCATGGGCATCTCGCTGGTCATCATCGACGGCACCATTGTCAACACCATCTTCCCCGACATCATCGCGGCTCTGAAGCTCAGCGCAACCGAGGTTCAGTGGGTTCAGGAATCCTACGTTCTGGTATTCGCCTCGCTGCTGCTCATCTGGGGTTCGCTCGCGGATCGCTACGGCCGCCGACTCCTCATGGTCATCGGTGTGGTCATCTTCATCGCGGCCTCGGTCTGGGCGGGAACCTCAGACTCCGCCAGCGCTATGATCATCGCGCGTATCGTGCAGGGCATCGGTGGCTCCATGGTGCTTCCAACCACGCTGTCGCTGGTAAACGCCAACTTCCAGGGCAAAGAGCGCGGAATCGCGTTCGCCGTCTGGGGTTCCACCATCGGTGGAATGGTTGCCCTCGGCCCGGTTCTGGGCGGCTGGCTTGCTAGCACCTACACCGATGGCTGGCGCCTCGCCTTCAACATCAACCTGCCAATCGGCATCATCATCGTGGCCGGTGTGCTGTTTTCGGTTGGCGAATCCAAGGTGCCGAGCAAGCACGACGGCCTCGACATCGTGGGCGCGCTCATCTCGGTTCTCATGTTCCTCACACTCGTATTCGGCCTCATCGAGGGTCGCACCTACGGTTGGTGGAATGTGAACAGCCAGTTCGAACTCGGTTCGTTCAAGTGGGCCGATTCCGGAATCAGCCCCATCCCAGTTGCACTGGTGCTGAGCATTGTCTTCGGTGCACTGTTTGTTGCTTGGGAGAAAGGCCGCGCCAAGCGCGCGAAGTCGGTGATCCTCGACCTAGACCTCTTCCACATCACCAGCTTCCGTAACGGCTCCATCGCAGCTCTCATCATCTCGATGGGCGAGTTCGGCGTGATCTTCGCACTACCGCTTTGGCTCCAGAACGTTGAGGGCCTCTCGGCCGTCAGCAGCGGCCTCGTTCTACTCTGGCTCGCCGGCGGCGCGTTCCTCGCATCGGGTGCAGCCGGCAGCATGAGCGGCAAGGTTGCTCCTGCTGCAGTGGTTCGCATCGGCGTCGCGCTCGAGTTAGTTGGTGTAATTGCAACCGCAATCGCTATCGGCCAGGACGCCGGCTGGGCCTGGGTTGCCCCGGGCCTGCTGGTTTACGGAATCGGCGTTGGCTTTGCAACCGCGCAGCTAACCGGCGTGATCATGATCGATGTCAACCCAGACAAGGCTGGTCAGGCCTCGGGCTCGCAGAGCACAGTGCGCCAGGTTGGTTCGGCAATGGGCATCGCGGTAATTGGCACAAGCCTGTTCACCAGCACCGATGCAATCTTCCGCGCCAAGCTAGACGCCCTGAATTTGCCCGCCTATTTCACCGACACGGTGAAGCAGAACATTTCGAATGCTGTGGTTGACTCCGCAGGTGGCGCCATCCCGGGTCTTGAAAAGGGCCTGATTGCGCAGTCCGGCGGCCACCTTCCAGCTTCAGTCGCTCACGACATTGCCTCGGCCGCGGGTCACTCCTTCAGCGAGGGCGCAATGTGGGCAGCGGTTGCAGCTTCGGTATTCCTAGCGCTCGGCTTCCTGAGCACCTTTAGGCTAAGCGGCAAGCAGCATAGTGAAGGATTGCATCACGAATAAAGGGCGCTAGACCAACCGCAAACGAGTCATAGGTTGCGGTGAATCGTTCGTCGTCAACGTACATCTGGCCGAGGGCCGGGTACGAGGTGGCATCGGGCGTCCAAAAATTACACACCCACCGATAGTGGCGGTCGATCTGCTCCTGAACCTCAGGGGAATCGGCCGCCGCTTCGCTTTTAAAGAGCTGCGCGAGGGCTCGCGCGACCTCGCCGTGCTCGGCAAAAATGGCTTCCTGCTGCGATGGCGTCAACTTTGAAATGCGCTGCTGACTCTGGGCAAAGGTGTCCGGCCAGCGCTGTTGAGCTTCATGACCGTATTTGTTTCGGTTCGCATCGTCGATACTGTTCACGTCTTCAGGCTAATCGCTGGGGCGCTTTTTGCGCTCAAATGCGGGTAATACGCTGGTTGCCACTGCCGTAGTTACGGCATCGGAGTAAAGTTTTTCCTTGTGAATGAATCAATGATTCCCAAGCGCTTCCTGCTAGGTAAGAAACTTTCGAACGAAAACCTAGAGGGGCAGCTGCTTCCCAAGTTCATTGCCCTTCCCGTTTTCTCCTCCGACCCACTCTCGTCGGTGGCGTACGGCCCTCAGGAACTCCTGATGATCCTCACGCTTGGCGGCGCCTCGTTCTTGGCTTTTGCACCCGGCATCGCGGCCGTGGTGGTATTGCTTCTCACCGTCATCGTTTTGTCTTATCGCAAGATCATCGAAGCCTACCCGGGCGGTGGCGGCGACTACGAGGTGGCCAAGATAAATCTGGGCGACCGCGCCGCGCTAATCGTGGCAGCAGCCCTGCTACTCGACTACGTAATGACCGTTGCCGTTTCGGTTGCATCCGGCACCGACAACCTAATCTCGGCGTTCCCTGTGCTTTCGCAGTTCCGCGTTGAAATTGCGGTTGGTTTCGTTCTGCTGCTAACCGCCGTGAACCTGCGCGGCGTTAAGGAATCAGGCGTTGCCTTCGCCATCCCCACCTACATCTTCCTTGGTTCGGTAATGGCAATGATTGTCACCGGCGCCATACGCGTGCTTTCGGGTGCTCAGCTGGTTTCACCTTCGGCCGGATATCACGTTCACGTGTACACCGCCGAACTGCAAAATGCCACTCAGGCAGCGGTGATTCTGCTCCTGCTTCGCGCCTTCGCATCCGGCTGTTCGGCGCTAACCGGCATCGAGGCAATCGCCAACGGCGTTCCGGCATTCCGCATTCCAAAGGTAAAGAACGCTCAGACCACCATGGTTCTCATGGGAACCGCCGCCGTTGTTATGTTCATCGGCGTCACCGCGCTGGCGCTGATTTCAAAGGTTCACTACTCGGAAGACCCAACCCAGGGACTCATCGGCTGGCACGAGGGCGCCACTCAGCTAACAGTGATGGCCCAGATCGCCTACGCAGTATTCGGCAACAACAGCGTCATGTTCTACATCATCCAGGCCGGCACCGCCGCGGTTCTGCTGCTGGCGGCCAACACGGCTTTCAACGGCTTCCCGCTGCTTTCATCGGTGCTTGCCAAGGATGGATTTGCACCGAAGGCGCTGCTCACCCGTGGCGACCGCCTGGTGTACTCCAACGGCATGTTCTCCCTGATGAGTGCCGCGCTGCTCCTGATTGTGGTCTACAAGGCCTCGGTCACCGGCCTAATCCAGCTCTACATCATCGGTGTATTCACCAGCTTCACGGTTGGCCAGATGGGCATGCTCAAGCACTGGCGCCGCGGCAAGGCCGACGGCTCGATCCCTGCCAGCAAGGCCAATAACGGCCTCGCCATTAACGGCCTGGGCGCAACCCTCACCAGCATCGTTTTGGTCATCGTTACAATCACCAAATTCATGCACGGCGCCTGGCTGGTGTTCATCATCATGCCGGTGCTCTACTGGATCATGCTCAACACCAAGCGTTACTACGCCGAAGTGGCCAAGGAAATTGCCCTCGATGACCAGACCGTGTTTGGCAGCAAGGGTGACTACGCCGTTGTGATGATGGACAAACTGAACAAGCCTCAGCTAAAGGCGCTGGACTACGCTCTTTCATCGCGCCACACCGAGATGGAAGCTGTGCACATCGCCGTTGACCCGGAGCGAGCCAAGGCCTTTGAGCAGGAATGGAAGACGCTCGGTATCGAGGTGCCGCTTCGCATCATCGAGAGCCCCTATAGAGAATTCGCCGCTCCACTGATTGAATACCTAACCAAACACCGCGAGGCCAACGGCTCGGAGCGCATCAGCGTTTACCTGCCAAAGTACGTTGTTGGCCACTGGTGGGAGCACGTGTTCCACAACCACCGCGCCAACCGTATCCGCAAGCAGCTCATGTACGTGCGCGGTGTAATGGTGACCCTCGTGCCTTGGCGCCTCGAAAGCGCCGACAAGGTGAACCTGTTCGACCGCCGCCCGCTACCGGGTGACAGCCGTCGAGGAGATGGCATTCGTCCGGCTCGCCGCCGTGCCCAGGGGCGCAACAGCGTCTCGCGATTCCAGACCACTCGAAACCCCGAAGAGCACGAGTAGGCCTTGAAGCTAAACCCGCCGCCGAGGGCACTACTTCTCGCGTTCCTGGGTGGGGCGCTCGGTTCGGTGCTGCGTTTTCTGGTTGGCGAGGTGCTGGACACACCAACAACGCTTCTGGTTGTCAACCTGTTAGGTTCGGCATTCCTGGGATGGGTAAACGGCTCATCACAGGCGGACAAACCAAGGTTTGCTAGCGCCGAGAGTAAGTGGTTCTGGGGTGCCGGGTTTGCAGGTGGCTTCACAACCATGAGCGGCCTGGCTTTGGCATTTGTGCTCCTTACCGGAAGCCTGGGAGTAACTCTCGGTGCACTGTTCCTGGTTGCCCAGTTGGCCTTCGGCCTGGTCTTCTATGCCTCGGGATTCCGCGCCGGAAAGGGTGCGTGGCCGAGTGTTTAGCGCGCAGAATTTTGGCTTCCTTGTCATCGGCGTTGCCGTATTCGGTGGCCTAGGCTCGGTTATCCGTCTTGGTTTGTCGCACTGGCACAGTTACCTGCCCTGGGGAATCCTTTTGGGCAACACCCTTGCCTCTGGTGTTGTGGGTTTTGTCTACCCGCTCGCGCACTCCGGTTCGGTTGGCTGGGTTTTTTGGGGCACGTTATTGGCAACGGGTCTAGCCGGCGGCCTGAGCACTTTCAGCAGTTGGGCGGCCCAAACTCTCCACCTCATGGTGAACCGAGAAAGCCGACAGGGCTTCCTAAACTTTGTGCTAAACCTAGCTCTGCCGGTGATCGCGGCGGTTGCCGGAATGATACTCGGCTCGATACTGCTAAAATAACCGCAGGTTTTCTAGCGTTCCGCGTTTGGCGGACAAGATCAAAGATGGGGTCTTAGGCATGGGCCGTGGCCGTCAAAAAGCGAAGCACACTAAGGTTGCTCGCGAACTAAAGTACTTTAGTCCAGACACCGATCTGGACGCCCTGCAGCGCGAACTCGGCCACGAGGACGGCAGCGGCGAGCCGGACTACGAAGACAAGTGGGCCGACCTCTACAACGACGACGAAGCGGACGACGCCGAGGACTCGGACGACGAGGAAGACTCCGGTAAATAGTTCGGTATTGAAAAACCGCCAGCCCTACGGCTGGCGGTTTTCGTTTAACCCGAGAGCTACTCTGTAGCGAACATCGGGCGCGAAACGAGCGCATCCGGGGCTTGCAGCAAGCCCGCCACCTCGGCAGGGTACTGGCCTGTGAGGATGTCCTGCAGCGTCATGCTTTCGAGAACCTGGCGAAGTGCAACTCGCACCGCAAACCAGACATCGGAGAGGTTGCTGGCCGACCCCTTGTAACTCACTGCCTCTGGGCGAAGGCCGCGCACAGCAGCGAGCGGGCCGTCCAAGACTCGGATGACGTCTGCGAGTGCGATTGACTCGGGGCTTCGGCTGAGTCTGTAGCCACCGATAGCGCCGCGCTGGCTAATCACAAAACCAGCGTGACGAAGCTCTGTGAGGATGGCCTCAAGGAACTTGAAGGGGATCTCTTGGCCGGTGGCAACTTCTTCGCTCTTGATGAGGCGAGTGTCCGGCCCGTCATAGGCTGCAGCCAGCACAAGTAGCGCCCTGATGCCGTAATCAACCTTTGCGGAAATCTGCATGCAAACATTCAAGCAGTTGGGTGGCAGGGCTGGCAAATCCCCGATAAAGGGTGAAATAAACCGACACAAACGACTACTCGATTTGTAGTCCACCCGAGTTGGACGTAGCCTTAACTCGCTATCCCTACAAAATCACTAGAGATAGTAGAAATAGAGAAAGAGACAATCATGACAAACAATCGCTTAGCACGAAAGGTTGGCGTGGCCGCACTTTCTGCGGTTGTAGCCATGACCACACTCGGCGTCGCCCCAGCGCAGGCAAAGGCCAAGGCGCTGGCCACCGCTCCGGTGGTCCGCATCGGGTACTTCGCAAACCTCACCCACGGCAGCGCCATCATTGCTCACCAGCAGAAGCTGTTTGAGAAGTACCTCGGCGCCGGCACATCGGTGCAGTACACGCTATTCACCGTGGGAACTGCAGAGATTGAGGCCCTCAAGGCTGGGGCAATCGACGTTGGTTTCGTTGGCCCAAACCCGGCCATTAGCGGATACACCACCACAAGCGGTTCGGCTCTTCAGATTGTGTCGGGTGCCACAACCGGTGGTGCCGCATTCGTTGTGAAGCCATCGCTAATTGCAAATGCTGGTGCACCTACCAAGGCTGAGATTGCAGCCTTGGCCGGCAAGACCATCGCAGACCCGGGTCTTGGTGGCACACAGGATGTAGCCCTCCGCAAGTACCTACGCCAGAACGGTCTCTACAGCAACGGCCAGCCAACCGCCAACGTGGTTCCGCTAGCGAACGCAGACACGCTCGCGCAATTCAAGCTTGGCCAGCTAGATGGCGCATGGCTGCCGGAACCTTGGGCAACCCGGCTTGTGCAAGAAGGCGGGGCCAAGGTGTTTGTAAACGAGGCCAGCCTTTGGAAGCGTGGGCAGTTTGCCACCACCGTAGTAGTAGCGGCCAAGCCGTTCCTAAAGAAGTATCCGGGTAGCGTTCAGGCCGTACTCAAGGCCAACAACGAGGCAATCTCATTCCTCAACTCCTCTGCCAACCGTACGGAGTCCATCAACGAGATTCAGTCGGAGTTGCTCTCGGCAACCGGTAAGAAGCTCGGCGACGCCGTGGTTTCTGCAGCCTTCGACAACCTAAAGTTTTCTGCCGACCCGGTGTCGGTGAGCCTGCTAACCAGTTTCAAAGCTGCCGCAGCACTTGCATTGTTGCCGGCGGGAACCAAGGTTTCCGCACTCAAGGGGCTGTTCAATCTCACGCTAGAAAACGCGCTGCTCAAATCACAGCATTCGCCAACCATCAAGGTACAGAAAGCATTCAATAAATAACTGATGATAAAAATTACCAACCTCAGCAAGAGGTACGGATCCAACGGTCCGGTAATCATCGATGACCTCAAGCTCACCGTTAACAGCGGTGAGTTTGTGGCGTTGGTGGGAGCCAGTGGCTGCGGCAAGAGCACGCTTCTCAACATCCTGAGCGGGCTCGACAAGGCCTCCAGTGGGTCGGTTGAGATGGGTGCTGCCCCCGCCCTCATGTTCCAAGACCACGCGCTGCTGCCTTGGCTCACCGCCGGCAAGAACATTGAGTTAGCGCTTAGGTTGGTTAACTACCCAAAGGCAGAGCGCGCCGCTCGCGCCCAGGAATTGCTCGAACTCGTTCACCTGCCGCACGCCTACAAGCTTCGTCCGCACGAACTCTCAGGTGGCATGCGCCAGCGCGTTGCCATTGCCCGCGCGCTCGCCCAGGGCCGCAAGATTCTCCTAATGGATGAACCGTTCGCCGCCCTAGATGCAATCACGAGAGACCTGTTGCACGAGGAACTGGTGCGCATTTGGCAGGAGACCGGCCTAACTATTTTGTTCGTTACCCACAACGTTCGCGAAGCGGTTCGCCTAGGTCAGCGAGTGATTCTGATGTCATCCCGCCCTGGGCGCATCATCAACGAATGGAAAATAGAGACCACCGAACCTCGCCGCATCGAGTCGAGTTACGTGAGTGCGCTATCGGTGGAGATCACCGACGAACTGCGCAAGGAGATCAAGCGCCATGGCTAATAACCAAGAAACCTCGTTTGCAGAAATTGGCGAACTGGCTGCCGGCCTCGACGCCCTAGATACGCTGAAAGACACCAAGCCCAACTTCGCTGCATCAACGGCTCGTTCACTTGCGCCACTTCTTGCCATTGCCCTGGTAATCGGTGTCTGGCAGCTGGTTGTTTCGCTCCACGCGGCCCCCACCTGGGTATTGCCAACACCCGCGCAGGTTTGGGCTTCGCTGGTTGGACACGCAACCACCGGCAACCCAACGCAGAACCTCTGGTTCTCGGCCTTCAACAGCCTGCGTAAGGGCGTTCAGGGCTTTGCCATCGCGCTCGTAATCGGTTTGCCGCTTGGTATCGCGCTGGGCCTAAACAAGTGGCTCAGGTTGGTCATCCGCCCGATTCTCACGGGCCTGCAGCAGTTGCCATCGGTGGCTTGGGTTCCGGCCGCGATTATTTGGTTTGGCCTGTCGGACGCCACCATCTTTGCGGTGGTTCTCCTAGGCGCTACCCCATCGATTGCGAACGGCCTTATCAGCGGAATCGACCAGATTCCCACACTGTACCTGCGCGCCGGCAAGGTGCTCGGGGCAAAGGGCCTCACCTACATCACTCGCATTCTGCTTCCAGCCGCCTGGCCCGGTTTCTTGGCTGGCCTGGAACAGGGTTGGGCCTTTGCATGGCGTTCGCTAATGGCAGCGGAACTCATCGCCATCAACCCGGCTCTCGGCCCAGGCCTCGGCCAGATGCTCGACAACGCGCGTCAGCTGGGAGATATGTCAGGAGTCTTGGGAAGCATCATCCTAATCCTCGCGGTTGGTGTTTTGGTGGAGCGTCTTGCCTTTGCACCGCTGCGCGAAAGAACGCTGCGTAACCGCGGACTGCTGCGCTAAAGGGAATTAAATGCGAGTGCCTCCACCGGATTCGGTGGAGGCACTCGCATCTTGCTTTACTGTGCGGCTCGGCTAATGCGAATCTGCTGCTCGCGATCCACTACCTTCACGCGCTCGCGTGGAACCTCAACGGGGTCTTTACCGTGCGGGCGGCTCAGAACTGCGCCAAATGCGGCGCCCTGCTCCAACTCAAAGGCGTTGAGCCCCTGCCATCCCTGCCAGGTCACGTATTCCACGCCGCGCTCGGTGAGCAGCGCAAGTAGGGCATCGGTGTCTGGAGTTTCCGGATCCGCGAAGGCTGGTGCATCTGCAACTAGGTTCTCGATGGTCTCCATGGCGTCGCTCTTGGTGTGGCCAATAAGACCTACGGGTCCGCGCTTGATCCAACCGGTTGCGTATAGGCCGGGAACCTGTACATCTTCAGAGTCCACCACGCGTCCGCCAGCGTTGCGGATCACGCCGTGCTCCGCGTTGTAAGGAACCTCTGGTAGCTCGCTACCCCAGTAGCCAATGGCTCGGTAAACGGCCTGGAGGTCGTACTTGCGAATATCGCCGGTACCAACTACCTTGCCGTTGACGCCCTCGCCGGCCGGGCCTTCGGCTGGCTTGGTGCGCTCAAACTCCATGCCGGCAACCTTGCCATCCGCACCGATGATAGCCACCGGCTTACTCCAGAAGTGCAGGTGGAGCCTGCGCTTTGCGCCGGTGCTTTCGCGGTCTCGCCAGCTTTCCAGAACACGAGCCATCACTCGGTGCTGGTTGGTGACGCCTTCGGCATCCTCGTTGAACCAGCCTTCAGGGAAGTCCTCGTCGTAGAGAACGATGTCGACATCGTTGACCTCACCCAATTCGCGAAGTTCGATTGGAGAAAACTTGATCGATGCCGGGCTGCGACGACCGAAGACGTGGACGTCGGTGACCGGTGATGCCTTTAGGCCCTCGTACACATTTGCCGGAATGTCGGTTGTCAGCAGGTCGTCGGCCTGCTTGGCAAGCATGCGAGCAACATCGAGGGCAACGTTTCCATTGCCCAGAACCGCAACCTTTTCGGCGTCTAGCGGCCAGGTGCGAGGCACATCCGGGTGGCCGTCATACCAGCTAACGAATTCTGCTGCGCCAAACGATCCATCGAGGTCGATGCCTGGAATGCTCAGCTGGGCATCCTTGATTGCACCTGTTGCAAAAATTGTGGCGTGGTAATGCTTGCGCAGGTCATCGAGGGTGATGTCCTTGCCAAATTCAACGTTTCCAAAGAAACGAATTTTGCCCGAATCGAGCATCTCGTGAAGGGAGTTAACGATTCCCTTGATGCGCGGGTGGTCGGGTGCAACACCGTATCGAATCAGGCCGTAAGGCGCCGGCAGGAGGTCGAAGAGGTCGATGGTGACGTTCTCATAGGCGTTGGCGAGGATGTTGCCGGCGTAGATACCGGCCGGACCCGCGCCAAAAATGGCCACGCGAATGGCTTTGCTCATGTAGTGGTTTCCTTAGCTTCCAAGCTCAATTTCATCAGTAAAACTCGCGGGTGCCAAATGGCTGCGCAATACTACGTCTCCAATAACAATCACCGCTGGTGATTTCACCCCGATGGCCTGCGCCTTTTCGGCCAACGTGCCGAGCGTGCCGAAGGTTACGCGTTGGCCTGTTCCGAAGCCATCCTCGATTATTGCCACCGGGCATTCGGGGCCGCGCAAGCCCTTTGCCAACGTCTCGGTGGTTGCTGCGAGATTGCTTACACCCATGAGGATGACCAGCGTGTGATCGCGTCCACCCCCAACATCGGTGAGTGCTTCATGCCCAGTTATGACTGTGAAACCGGTAGCAACACCGCGATGAGTAACCGGGATTCCAACCGCGGCCGGCACAGAAATTGCGCTTGTTATGCCGGGCACCACCTCGGCCTCGATGCCGTGCTCCCTGCAGTAGTCGAGCTCCTCGCCACCGCGCCCAAGCACGTATGGGTCGCCGCCCTTGAGGCGAACCACGCGCTCACCAGCAACGGCCTCAGCCACCAAAATGCGGTTGATCTCGTCCTGCGGAATCGGGTGATGGTTCGGTAATTTGCCAACGTTGATAACCCGAGCACCTGGGGCTAGCGTGTCTAAAAGATCCGTTGGGCCTAGTCTGTCGGCAACAACCACGGTTGCCTGGCGCAGCAACTCCTGGCCTCGCACGGTGATAAGACCTAGGTCGCCGGGGCCGCCGCCAACCAGCGCAACCGAGCCGCGGGCAGTCGCGCCTAGCACGGCTGGGCGCGAGGCCGGTGCCGTAATCGCACCGCTTCGCAGTAGCGCACCGATGCGGTCGCGAAGCGCCATCGATCGCCGAGGGTCGCCTCCGCCGAGAGTGGCCACAGTTAGGCCATCGTGGCGAGTAACGGCCGGAACCCAAGCGGTAGAGCGTTCGGCCACCGATGCATTCACGCAAAGAATTCGGTTGGCATCACACTCTGCCGTAATCATTTCATCCGCGGCTTGCACGCCGGTTGCGGTGTGCACCAACCACATGCCATCGGTGTCACCCGGTTGCGCTTCGCGGGCGTGCCAAGTTATCTTGCCGTGCATGGCGAGCTCCGCTAGTTCGGCACTGGCCTGCGGCGAAATCAGCGTGACCAAGGCCCCGGCCTCGAGCAACCCTTTGATTCTGCGAGTACCAACCGCGCCACCGCCAACCACGAGCACGGGTTTGGCCGTGATTCGTAGTCCAAGCGGATAGAGCGACATTATTTACCCTAGATTGCGTAGTGGTTTTGAACGGTGTGGATGCCGGCAGCCAGCGTTGCGCCATCCTGCGGGTGGATCAGCAAGAAAGCACCATCGCGGCGGTTTTTGGCGTAGTCGTCAAGAACAACTGCTGTGGCCAAGCGCAGCGATGCGTGACCGATGTCGTTCACCTCGAGGCGCTCGGCAGGTTCGATTGCCAAGGTATCCAGGTTGCGACGCCCTTCGATTGCCGAGACGATTACCTGAGTGGTGACGGTGCCCGTTTTGAGAAGAAGACGCGCTCCGGCAACCAGCGGGCGCGGGTCGAGCCAGAATAGCTCACCCGAAATATTGTTCACGGCCTCGGGTGCGGTGCCCTCTGCTGCGATTACCGCGCCGCGGGCGAGGTCGAACTGGTGCGCAAGTTCAATCGCCACGCTCTGCGGGGCAAAGGCTACCTCAACCGATTTCTGAGCGATGGCAACCGATTTCACTGTGGTCTTGAAGCCGCCAGGGTAAACCTCAACGTCATCGCCCACCCGAACGCTACCCGCGGAGATCTGTCCCAGATAGCCGCGGTAGTCGCGCAGTTCGTCGGCGTTTGCCGCAGCCTCAGGCGCCAGCGCTCCCTGCGGACGAAGAACATACTGAACCGAGATTCGGAACGGGTCATCGTCGCGCTGCAGGTCATCGATCGCGGGGAGACTCTCGAGCAGCTCAATCAGCGTTGGGCCCGTGTACCAATCGGTGCGGGCAGAGCGCTCAACCACGTTGTCGCCGGCCAGCGCCGAAACCGGGATGGCGTGCACACCGGACAGGTTTAAATCGCGAGTGACTTTCTCAAGCTGATCCAAAACATCCGCATAGACCTCTTGCGAATAGTCCACGAGGTCGATCTTGTTTACAGCCACAATCACGTTAGGAACCCTGAGCAGCTGAACCACGGAGAGGTGCCTTCGAGTCTGTTCTAGAACGCCGTTACGGGCATCGATTAGAACGATCACGGCATCGGCGGTGGCCGCCCCGGTAACCATGTTTCTGGTGTACTGCACGTGCCCTGGGCAGTCTGCCAAAATGAAGCTACGAGCGGCGGTGCTGAAATAGCGGTAGGCAACATCGATTGTGATTCCCTGCTCGCGCTCGGCGCGCAGACCATCGGTGAGAAGGGCCAGGTCTAGACCGCCTTCATCTCCTCCAAAGCCGCGTTCGGCGCTGGTGCGAGCTACCGCCTCAAGCTGGTCAACCAGGATGCTCTTGCTGTCGTGAAGCAGGCGGCCAACCAGGGTGCTCTTGCCGTCATCTACGGATCCAGCGGTAGCAAACCTAAACAGGCCCTTCGAAAGTTCTGCACTCATTAGAAGTAGCCTTCCTTCTTGCGGTCTTCCATGGCCGCTTCACTAATGCGGTCGTCCGCACGGGTTGCGCCGCGCTCGGTTAGCGTGCTTGCGGCAACTTCAATAACCACATCACCGATGGAAACAGCCGACGACTCAACGGCACCGGTGCAGCTCATGTCGCCCACGGTGCGATAGCGCACCAGGCGGGTTTCAACCACTTCGTGCGGTTCCGGCAGGGAGACCGGTCCAACCGCGCGCCACATGCCATCGCGGCGGTAAACCTCACGCTCGTGCGCGAGATAAAGCGGCGGCAGTTCGATTCCCTCGCGCTCGATGTAACGCCAGATGTCGAGCTCGGTCCAGTTGCTGATAGGGAAGGCTCGGACGTGCTGACCCGGCAGATGACGACCGTTGTAGAGGTTCCAGAGCTCGGGGCGCTGGTTGCGCGGATCCCACTGGCCAAACTCGTCACGCAGGCTAATGATTCGCTCCTTGGCGCGAGCTTTGTCCTCGTCGCGGCGAGCGCCACCGAACACGGCATCGAATTTGCCATCGGTGATTGCGTCCAGCAGCGGAAGCGTCTGCAGCGGGTTGCGGGTGCCATCGG
>Ga0213920_1000345_pt1 | contig 39510 bp, 45 predicted proteins | sample McNCre1117MG_FD_161054 | JGI IMG/M metagenome (GOLD analysis project Ga0213920, IMG submission 161054) | Freshwater microbial communities from McNutts Creek, Athens, Georgia, United States - 11-17 MG | ecosystem: Environmental > Aquatic > Freshwater > Creek | place: USA: Georgia | collected...
TCGGCTTCGCAGCCTTGTTGATGGCTGGTTTGGACGGTATCGAGAACAAGATCCACCCAGGCGAAGCAGCGACCAAAGACTTGTACCACCTCCCACCCGAGGAAGACAAGTTGGTCCCAACCGTGTGCTCTAGCTTGGATCAAGCCTTGGAAGCCCTCGACAAAGACCGCGCCTTCTTGACCAAAGGCGGCGTGTTCACCGACTCATGGATCGACTCTTACATCGAATTGAAGATGCAAGAAGTGACCCGTAGCCGCGTGGAAGTGTCTCCCGTCGAATACGACATGTACTACTCGCTGTAATTCGTTACACCGACGCGTGCAATGAAAGGACGGCGCGAGCCGTCCTTTTTTGTTTCACCTCACTGTTTATGCATTTGAAATTGCTCTGTTCTGTTCGTGTGTGGGTGTTGATGGGATTGGCTTGTGTGTCGTGCACCGCCACGGCTACCTCCGAGCCGCAGCGCATTTACCGCTGTGGCAATGCCTACACCAACCAACCCGACCCTGCGGCTAACTGCAAGCCGTTAGCGGGTGGCAGCGTGACGGTGATTGAAGGCACGCGTGTGCAAGGGCCGCAAGCCGGGGGGCCGAATTCAAATGCAAATGCAGGCTCAAGTGGCGGCACGGCCAAGGTGGACGCGGGTGAGCAGCGTCAGCGTGATGCGCAAGCGCAAACCGTGTTGCAAGCCGAATTGCAGCGCGCACTCAAGCAACATGCCGATCTGCTGCGCGAGTGGAACAACGGCGAACCCGAACGCCGTGCCGATGAAGTGCGCCAACCTCAAAAATACCAAGACCGTCTGGCCCAACTGCGTGGTGCCATGCAACGCACCGAAGCCGATGTGGCGGGCTTGCAGCGTGAGTTGTCGCGCTTGACGCCACCCGCACCCGCCGGAGGTAAACCATGACCCATTCAGCCGCAACATCGGTTGCACACGACGCCTTTGATCTGCTCGCGACCCTGGTGGCCGTGGTGCGGACCGACGGTGTGGTGGTGTTTGCCAACGCAGCCCTTGAAGATGTCATGGGCGTGTCGCGCCGCACCATTGAGGGGGCCTCGTTGGCGGGCTACTTCAGTGAGCCGCTGTCGTTCGAGAACGCCTTGCAAGGCGCTCAGACCCGAGCGTTTGCCACTTTGCGTTACGACGCACAGCTGCGCCGTCCCTTGCAAGACCCGTTGCCCGTGCACGTCATCGTGGCACCCACCGATGTGGCGGGTGAGGTGTTGGTGGAGCTGTTGCCGCTAGAGCAGCAAACCCGCCAAGACCGCGAAGAGCGCTTGATTGACCAAGCGCAGGCCAACAAAGAGTTGATTCGCAACTTGGCCCACGAAATCAAAAACCCTTTGGGCGGCATTCGTGGTGCTGCACAGCTGCTGCAAATGGAAGTCGAGAGCAAAGACCTCATCGAATACACCCAAGTCATCATCCACGAAGCGGACCGTTTGCAGTTGTTGGTGGACCGTTTGTTGGCCCCGCATCGCCGCCCGCATGTGGTGGGCGATGTGAACATCCACGAAGTGTGCGAGCGGGTGCGCAGCCTCATCTTGGCCGAGTTTCCCAAGGGCTTGCGTGTGGTGCGTGACTACGATACCTCGATTCCAGAGATTCGGGGGGACCGCGAGCAACTCATCCAAGCGGTGCTCAACATCGTGCACAACGCGGCACAGGCGCTGGTGGACCGTGTGGCTGAGGGTGATGCCGAAATTGTTTTGCGCACACGCATCAGCCGACAGGTGACATTTGGCAAACAACGCTATCGCTTGGCACTGGAATTGCATGTGATTGATAACGGGCCTGGCATTCCAGAAGACATCAAGGATCGGTTGTTCTTTCCTTTGGTGTCGGGGCGGGATGGCGGTTCGGGCTTGGGGCTGAATTTGGCACAAACCTTTGTGCAGCAGCACCACGGCTTGATCGAGTGCGACAGCGTGCCGGGACGCACGGATTTCAAAATCCTCATCCCGTTGCCTTGAAGCCGCCAGTGGCTCCTAACTTAGAAATGAAAGTGCCGAGATGAAATCGATTTGGATTGTGGATGACGACCAGTCAATTCGCTTCGTGTTGGAAAAAGCGCTGCTGCGCGAGAACCTGCCCACGCGCAGCTTCACCAGCCCCCGCGAAGTGCTGCAAGCGCTCGAGTCGGTGACAGATGAAGATGGCCCTCAAATTTTGGTGAGCGACATCCGCATGCCCGGTGGTTCAGGCTTGGACTTGCTCACCAAGGTGAAAGAGCGGTTGCCTGCGTTGCCCGTCATCATCATGACGGCCTTTTCAGATTTGGACAGTGCGGTGCAGGCGTTTCAAGGCGGCGCGTTTGAATACCTGCCCAAGCCGTTTGACTTGCCCAAAGCGGTGGAGCTGATTCGCCGCGCGATGGACGAAAGCCAACGCGAACAAGCGCAAACTGAAGCTCAAGATGCCACGCCTGAAATGCTGGGCCAAGCGCCCGCCATGCAAGACGTGTTTCGTGCCATTGGCCGACTGAGCCAAAGCCATGTGACGGTGATGATCACAGGTGAGAGTGGCTCGGGCAAAGAGCTTGTGGCGCGCGCGCTGCACAAACACTCGCCACGCGGCGATGCGGGGAGCAAAGGCCCGTTTGTGGCCATCAACACGGCGGCGATTCCGAAGGACTTGTTGGAGAGCGAGCTCTTTGGCCACGAGCGTGGTGCGTTCACAGGCGCGCAAACCACACGCCGAGGCCGCTTTGAACAGGCCGAGGGCGGCACCTTGTTCCTCGATGAAATTGGAGACATGCCGTTTGATTTGCAAACCCGTTTGCTGCGCGTGCTGAGCGATGGCAATTACTACCGCGTGGGCGGACACAACGCCATCAAAGCCAATGTGCGCGTGATTGCGGCCACGCACCAAGATTTGGAAAAGCGCGTGAAAGACGGCGTTTTCCGCGAAGACTTGTTTCACCGCTTGAACGTGATTCGTTTGCGCTTGCCCGCGTTGCGTGAGCGCCGCGAAGACATTCCCACCTTGACGCGCCACTTTTTGCAGCAGAGTGCACAACAATTGGGCGTCGAGCCCAAGCGCATCTCTGAATCTGCACAAACAGTGCTCAATCAGTTTTCGTTTCCAGGCAACGTGCGCCAACTCGAAAACATTTGCCACTGGTTGACCGTGATGGCACCAGCCCAAGTGATTGAGTCCAAAGACTTGCCGCCGGAGGTGACGCTCTCGGCCGAGGCTTTGGCTGCGATGGGGCATGCTGGGCAAGATACGTCTGGCGTGTTGTCTGCCAACGCTGCCGAGTTGGTGGGCACTGCTCCTCATGACGCGATGCCCACAGGTCCAAACGTGGGCGCAGCACCTGTGGTGCTCAACATGCCAGGTGCTGATTGGGAGCAAGGCTTAGAGGCCGAAGCGATGCGCATGTTGGTCGATGGCCGCACCGATGTGTGGGACGCCTTGGTCAATCGCGTGGAAGCGCGTTTGATTCAAACCGCGTTGGCCAACACACGCGGGCGCCGCATTGAGGCCGCGCAAAAGTTGGGCATTGGTCGCAACACCATCACCCGCAAAATTCAAGAGTTGGGTTTGGACGATTGACGTTGCAAGCCCTTGCGTGCAAGAGCTTGCGGCTCGATCAAGATTAAGCCAGTGTCACCACCACGGGCGTGTGGTCGCTGGGGCGTTCATTTTTGCGAGGCGCTTTGTCAATCACGCACGCTTGCACGCTGGCTTTGAGTGCGTCGCTCACCAAGATGTGGTCGATGCGCAAGCCGCGGTTGCGGCGAAACGCAAACTCGCGGTAGTCCCACCAGCTGTAGCTTTTCTCGGGTTGTTCAAACAAGCGAAACGCATCGTGCGTACCTAAGTCAATCAACGCTTGAAAGTGCGCGCGTTCTTCCACGGTGCAATGGATGGTGTCTTTCAACGTCACCGCATCCCACACATCGCGGTCATCGACGGTGATGTTGAAGTCGCCCATCAACACCAGCTTGGGGTGTTGTGCCAGCTCTTCGCGCAGCCAGTGTTGCAGCGCTTCAAGCCAACGCATTTTGTAAACAAACTTGTCGCTGTCCGGCGCTTGGCCGTTGGGGAAGTACGCGCCAATCACACGCACATCGCCCACCGTGCCTGCAATCACGCGGGCCATGTCGTCTTCAAAGCCGGGGATGTTTTTCACCACCTCGGCGATGGGCGTGCGCGAGAGCAGGGCCACGCCGTTGTAGGTTTTTTGGCCGAAGAAGGCGACTTGGTAGCCTGCGGCTTCAATGGCTTCGCGTGGAAATTTGTCGTCGGTGGTTTTGGTTTCTTGCAGCACCAACGCATCCACAGGGTTGGCGGCTAACCAGTCCAACACCTGCGGCAAGCGCACGGTGAGCGAGTTGACATTCCAGGTGGCGAGTTGCATGGCCATCAGATGTGCAGCGCCGCCAAGATGCCAATGGCAATGCCAAAAGCGCCTGTGCCAAACATGGCGTATTCGAGCCACACCTTGCGCGTGAGAAGCGCAATCGCGGCCAAGGCGATGGCCACTTGCAAAACAGTGGTGGCTTGCGCCCAGCGGTGGTGCTGGTGCATTTGGGCCTCGGACATTTCGTCAAATTCTTTGGACTGCGCTTCGAGTTTTTCTGCACCGGTTTTGATGTCGGCTTTCTCGGTTTTGTAACGCTCAATTTGCGCTTGGTAGTGTTCAGCTTTGCTGGCGGGGGCCAACTCCAAAGCCAGCTCCATCAAGTTTTGCTTGCTGCTTTTGGCTTGGTAGTAATTCCATTGGTTGGCCGCTTCAGTCTTTTTGATGGCCGCATCGTTTTTGTACAAACCCGCAGCGGCTTGGGTGGCACCCCCCATGTAGCCAAAGATCGCGCCCACCGTGGCGATGATGGCGGTGAACATGGCCACCTTGTTGGTGAAGCTGTTGCCGTGGCCTTGCGCGGCGTGTTCGAGTTCATGGTCGTGCGGGCCGTGCACGTGAAAACCGTGTTCAGACATTGAAAAGCTCCTGCTTAGCGGGTGAGGGTGACAAAGCTGTAGGTCAAACCATTGGCGGCTACGTGTGTGCGGCGTTCGGTCTCGGTCCAGCTGGCGTCGAAGGTGGGGACGAAGGCGTCGCCTTCAAAGTCGGCATCAATTTCGGTGACCACGGCGCGCTGGGCCAAAGGCATGGCTTGCGCATACACCTCGGCGCCACCGATCACCCACACTTGCGCGTCGGTGGGGCAGTGGCTGAGTGCGTCTTCGATGGAGTGGGCCACCACGGCACCATCAGACTGCCAATCGCGCTGACGCGTGACCACGATGTTGGTGCGACCGGGCAGGGGGCGAAATTTCGGAGGAAGTGATTCCCAAGTTTTGCGGCCCATCACCACGGGCTGGCCGAGGGTGGTTTGTTTGAAGTGGGCCAAGTCCTCGGGCAAGTGCCAAGGCAGGGAGTTGTCTTTGCCGATCACGCCGTTGCGCGCACGCGCAAAAATCAAATTCAAAGCCATCTGGAGCGACCGCTTAAACCGCCACGGGGGCTTTGATGGCGCCGTGGCATTGGTAGTCCAACACCTCAAAGTCCTCGTATTCGTAGTCGAAGATCGAGGCAGGGCGACGCTTGATGTTCAGCGTGGGGTAGGCCAACGGTTCACGGCTGAGTTGCAACGCCACTTGTTCGTGGTGGTTGCTGTAGATGTGGCAATCGCCGCCTGTCCAAATGAAGTCACCCACGTCTAAGTCGCACTGCTGCGCCACCATGTGGGTGAGCAGCGCATAGCTGGCGATGTTGAACGGCACACCCAAAAAGATGTCGGCACTGCGTTGGTACAACTGGCAGCTGAGCTTGGCTTTCTCGCCTGGGTTTTGTGCGGGGGCCACATAGAACTGGAAAAACGCGTGGCAAGGCATGAGCGCCATCTTGTCGAGCTCAGCCACGTTCCACGCACTCACGATGATGCGGCGGCTGTCGGGGTTGTTCTTGAGCGTGTCCATGACTTGCTGGATTTGGTCAATGTGGCCGCCGTTCGGGGTGGGCCAGCTGCGCCATTGCACGCCGTACACCGGGCCGAGGTCGCCGTCTTCGCGTGCCCATTCGTCCCAAATCGTCACGTTGCGCTCTTTGAGCCAGTTGTTGTTACTCGAACCGGTGAGGAACCACAGCAGCTCTTGAATGATGGAGCGCAGGTGGACTTTCTTGGTGGTGACCAACGGGAAGCCTTCATTGAGGTCAAAACGCATTTGATAGCCAAACACGCTTTTGGTGCCTGTGCCCGTGCGGTCTGTCTTGGCAACGCCGTGGCTGTCCACGTGTTGCATGAAGTCTTCATATTGGCGGCGAATGGGGCGCATGAGGGTAATTAAGTAAAAGAACTTTGAAAGAGTTTACGCGCTGAAGACTTCGAGTCAGTTTGGATGCGGACTTGCTTGCAGTGGATACTTAAGTTGTCTACGCCACGCGGCGTATTGACGACTATTGCTTGCACTGCGACAGTAGCTTATTATTTTTAGACAAGTTGTTATAAAGCTGTCAAATATGACACCCAACGGATCATCAGAATTTCAACGCAGCGTGTACGACACTTGCGATCCTCAATACCTTCGTGCGTTGCGCGAAGCTGCTGGTATGGATGTCTTTGTGTTGGCGCGCACCGCTTGTTTATCTGTTGCCCAAGTGCGTCAACTGGAGAGCGATAGCGATGGCTTGTTTTATTCTGATGCGATCAAGCGTCAAGCCTACAAACGCTTGCTGATGATTTTGGGGGCCGAGCCACCCACCGTGGAAGTGCCGCAAGAGCTGCGTGATGCCGCCAAGGTGGCCGATGCACATCTTGAAACGTTAGATCAAATTGTGGCGATGAGCCAGCAGCCTGTGCTGAATCGCTCAAGTTGGGATGTCATGAATGCAGGTTTCGCCAAACTCAAAGCACACAAGCAAGCGGTGGGGGCCTTGGCGTTGCTGGTGGCTGCCGTTGGTTTGTTTCTGATGCAAAGCCCGCAAGGTCTCAGTGATGCGGCGCCGCTTGCTTCGTCCACCTCCGCCTCTGTGGTGCCTGAGACACCGCCAGTGGTCACGCCGCCGTTGGAGCCAATCCCCGCAGTCTTGGCCTCTGCACCTGCTGTCGCAGCTCCCGCGCCTGTTATCGCCGCGTCTGTGGCGGTGGCAAGTAACACATCTGCTTGTGCCTATTCAAATGAGAACATGCCCCAGCTGTCGCCCTTTGTGGCCCCAAAAGAAGGCCGCTATGTGTACTTGGTGGCCACAGCGCCGGTTGAAGTTTGTGTGATCGATGGCAACAAACAGGCCACAACCTTGCAAATCCAAGCGGGTGAAAACCGAAGCGTTTATGGCGCTTCACCTTGGCAGGTTTCGAGCGCGAATTTGTCAAAAGTTCAAATTTACTTTCAAGGTGGACGCGTGTCTCTGCCTGAGGCGGCAACGCGTGTGAGGCTCCTTGAAGTCCCTGTCTCGCGCTGAGGCTTATGTTCAAGAAGATGAAATTTGGGCAGTCCAACCAGGCCGCCGCCACTGAAAAAACCATCATTGGTCAATCGGCGGTGGTGGTGGGCAACATCGTCTCGCACGACTTGGTGCAGCTCAAAGGGCATGTGGTGGGCAACATCGATGTCAATGGCAGCCCCAATGCGCAACTGTCTGTGTTGTCTCAAGCCCATGTCGAGGGCGATATCAATGCACAGCAAGCGGTGGTCAATGGGGTGGTGACCGGTAACATCGAATCCACGGGGCGTGTCGAGCTGCACGCTGGGGCCGATGTGAAAGGGAATATTTCCTACGCCACAGTCGCCATCGAACATGGTGCCAAGCTATATGGAATGATGAGCAGTAACGATGTCAAGCCTGACTGACAGTTCTCAATTTTTAGGAAATGTCATCGTGATTGACGATGACGTCTCTGTGCGTCGAAGTTTGTCGACGATGCTCGAACGTGTGGGGTACAGCGTGAGTTTGTACGACTGCGCAGATAGCTTCTTAAAAGATCCTGTGGTTCCATCGCCTGCTGTGATTTTGTTAGACATGCGAATGCCTGGTACGACTGGTGTTGGCTTGCAAACGCAGCTCAAAACATTGGCGCGACATGTGCCGGTGATCTTTGTCAGTGGTGACAGTCGTCCTGAAGAAATCATCACTGCGATGAAGCAAGGTGCGGTCGATTTTCTGCTCAAACCCTTCACCGCACAGGCCATGATGGATGTGATTGAGCGCGCCATGCGTCTGTCTGAAGATGCGGTGGTGAACGCCGATAAGAACATGCAAGTCTCCGAGCGCCTGAAGAGGCTGACCCCTCGCGAGATGGAGGTTTGTCACTGGATGGTGCGCGGGTACTCGAACCAACAAATTGCCGTCATTGATGGTGGCGCTTCTGCCACGATCAAACTGCACCGTTCTCGCGTCATGGAAAAAATGGCGGCACGTACTTTGCCTGAGCTGATTGACATGCTCATTGGCATGGAGCTGCCTGTGCCTCAGCGCCAAACAATTTAAGCGTTGATCTCTTCGCTAGGAGTTGCACGCTTGGCGTGTTTCAAGCGCAGGCGTACATGCAAAGCGCAAGCGACGAACAACACCACACACAAAAACACCTCAACCAACGCGAGGTAATTGCTCGGGGCTGCATCACTCCATGCGCGCACCACACCCTCGGTGAAATACAGCCAAATCATCAGGCTCAGCCAGCGGTAGGTGTACATGCGGTTTTTCAGCAAACCCGTGAGCGGAAAACACAGTGGCAAGACCTTGAGTGCCAACAGCGTGCCACCCGCGCGTAAGGGGGCCAACCACAGTTCCCAAGCCAGTCCCAACACAATCAGGCCCATCAAACAGCTCACGGCCAACAGCCGAGTGAGCGTCACATGACGTGTTGAAATTTCTTGAGGGGCGAGGTCTGAGTTGTGCATAGAAAGTGGGATGATTCAGGCCATGATTGTCCCGCATCTTCAGCACTTTTTTGAACGCCTCGCCCGATTCCCTTGGCGCAATACAGCCCGCGTCTTGCGTCAACGTTTTCGCGATGATCGCCTCGGTCAAACCGCAGGCAGTTTGACCTTCACCACCACGATTGCTTTGGTGCCTATGGTCACGGTGGCGCTGGCTGTGCTGACGGTGTTTCCAATGTTTGCTGACTTCCAAACTGTTTTGCAAAAACGCTTGGTGGAGAGCTTGGTGCCTGAAAATATTTCGCGCCAAGTGTTGGGTTACTTGACCTTGTTTGCCAGCAAAGCCAGTCGCTTGGGTGTTGCGGGTGTGATGGCTTTGTTGTTCTCGGCCTTGGCCTTGGTGTTCACGATTGACCGCACGCTCAATGCCATTTGGCGCGTGCGCAAACGCCGCCCCTTGGCGCACAGCATGTTGCTGTACTGGACGGCTATTACCTTAGGCCCTTTGTTGATGGGCGCGAGTTTGGTGATCATGTCGCAATTCGTGGCTGTGTCGCGTGGTGCGGTGCCCGACTTGGTGGGGAATTTGCGCTGGATGTTCAGCGTGTTGGAGTTTTTCTTATTGGCCTGGGCCGTGAGCGCGCTCTATCGCTTTGTGCCCTACACGCAAGTGCGCTGGAGCCACGCATTGGTGGGCGGTGTGTGGGTGGCGGCGGGTACCGAAGTTGCGCGCAAGGTGCTGGCGTATTACTTCGGCCAAATGCCCACGTATTCGGTGGTGTACGGCGCGTTTGCCACTGTGCCAATTTTGTTGGTGTGGATTTATTTGGCGTGGTCCATCGTGTTGATTGGTGCCGTGTTGGTGGCCAACTTGCCCAGTCTGCTTGCCGGCATTTCACGAGACGGTCGCAGCGTGGGTTGGCGTTTTCAGCTCGCAGTAGAGGTGTTGCAGCGTTTGCAATTGGCACGTACGAGTGATGAGCACGGCGCAAGCATGACCACCTTGTGTGAAGACCTCGCCTTAGACCCCTTGCAAATCGAAGACGTGTTGGCTGCTTTGGTTGACTTGGATTGGATTGCCCGTTTGAGTGAATCGGTGGATGCCCGCCAAACCCACGTCAAAGAAGCGCGTTACGTGATGTTGGCTGACCCACACCGCACCCCCTTGGCACCCCTGATGGAGCGCTTGCTGTTGGTGCGCAGCCCCGAGGCCGAAGGTCTGTGGATGAAATGGCAAGACCTGCGCTTGCGCGATGTGCTTTAAGGCTTTGCCCACGTTAAGTGGTCAGCCCTAAAAACGCTTTCAGCGCATCCAAGGTTTCTTCCGGCGATTCACTCATTTGGTGGTGGCCCATCGGTACTTGGGTCACCGTGAACGTTTTGCCATGGGCTTTGGCTTGGTCGATCAGGCTTTTGGCGGCGCGTGGCGGCGTCATCTGATCGGCTTCACCCAGCACAAACAACACAGGGCAAGTGACCGCTGCCATGGCCTCTAGGCCATTTGCATAGCTGTCACACGCCACAAACCCGCGGTGAAAGATATTGACCTGTGTGTTGCTCGCCAACACGCGACGCCCCAGCGCCATCGACGCGCCATACACCCAAGTGCCAGGGCCGAGTGCCGACGGTGGTGCTGACAACGTGGCGCGTGAAAACACGTTCACCATCTGCAAGGCCTTCATGGGTTCGTTGAGCGATGCCTCAATCAACGCAGGGGATACCTTCATGGGGAAGGCCGTGCCGACCAAGGCCAAATGTGTGATGCGGTCTTTCAACCGCGCCGCAGTCTCCAGCGCAATCAATGAGCCCCAACTGTGGCCCACCAAACCGGCTTGCTTCACACCTGCGGCGTCGAGCAGGGCCTCGATGAATTGCGCGGCTTCTTCCACACTGGCAGGGGCATCGCCACCGCTGCGGCCATGGCCGGGTAGGTCGACGGCCAGCACGTTGAACCCATGGTGCGCCAAATAGCGCGTTTGCAAAATCCACACGCTGTGGTCGTTGAGCACGCCGTGGATGAACACCAGCGTGGGCTTGCTCGCATCAAACGGTTTGCCGCCCGTGTAGGCATAGGCTTCGTAGGGGGTTTCTGCGGCAGTTTGTAGAGTGAACTTCATCACACACCTGCTTTCTCTGCGGCTTTGAGGGCGCGCTTCAAATCGTCGATCAAATCGTTCGCGTCTTCTAAACCAATCGACAAACGGATGGTGCCCGGCCCAATACCTGCACCACTCAACGCTTCATCGCTCATGCGAAAGTGTGTGGTGCTGGCGGGGTGAATCACCAAGCTGCGGCAGTCGCCCACGTTGGCGAGGTGGCTGAAAATTTTGAGGGCTTCGATGAAGGCCTTGCCTTGTTCGCGCGAGCCTTGGATGTCAAAGCTGAACACCGAGCCCGCACCGCGCGCGCCAAAGCGCAGCAGTTTTTCGGCCAACGCGTGGCTGGGGTGGCTCTCGATGAGTGGGTGGCCCACACGGCTCACCAGCGGATGGCTGGCTAAGAACTGCACCACTTTTTCGGTGTTGGCCATGTGGCGGTCCATGCGCAGCGAGAGGGTTTCGATGCCTTGCAAAATTAGCCATGCGCTGTGCGGGCTCATGCAGGCGCCAAAGTCACGTAAGCCTTCGCGGCGGGCACGCAACAAGAAGGCTCCTACTGTGCTTTCCTCGCTGAACACCATGTTGTGAAAGCCTTCGTAGCTTTGCGTGAGCTCTGGGAACTTACCCGACTTGTCCCAATCAAAGCTGCCGCCATCCACCACGATGCCGCCGATCACCGTGCCGTGGCCGCTTAAGAATTTGGTGGCCGAGTGGTAAACCAAATCAGCGCCTAACTCGAAGGGCTTGATCAAGTAGGGCGTGGTGAGGGTGCTGTCCACCAACAGCGGCACACCCGCTTCATGCGCCATCGCCGAGACCGCTGGGATGTCCAACACATCGAGGCCAGGGTTGCCCACGGTCTCGCCAAAAAACAATTTGGTGTTGGGGCGCACGGCGGCGCGCCAAGCGTCTAAGTCGTTGGGTTTGACGAAGGTGGTTTCAATGCCAAAGCGGCTCAGCGTGTAGTGCAGCAAGTTGTGCGAGCCGCCATACAAGGCGGTGCTGGCCACGATGTGCGAGCCCGCGCCCATGAGCGTGGCAATGGATAAATGCAAAGCCGCTTGCCCGCTGGCCGTGGTGATGGCCCCAATGCCACCTTCCAGCGCCGCCACACGTTGCTCAAGCACCGCATTGGTGGGGTTGCTGATGCGGCTGTACACATGGCCTGCACGCTCAAGGTTAAACAGCGACGCTGCATGCTCACTCGACTCAAACACAAACGAGGTGCTGAGGTGGATGGGCACGGCGCGAGCGCCGGTGGTGGGGTCGGGCGCGGCGCCTGCGTGCAGGGCGAGCGTGTCAAAGTTGGGATCGGTATAGCCGGGCATGGTTTCCTCGGGGGTGGCTTGTCAGATTACTTTGAGGCATTGTGGGCTATATTCAAAGCCTCACTGGGGGAGATAAACCATGAAAGTCAGCGATATCCTGCGCGTCAAAGGCCAAAGCGGCGGCACCTTGTTCACCATCGATCCGATGGAGCCCTTGGTGTCAGCGGTCAGCATCATGGCCGAAAAAGACATGGGCTCTTTGTTGGTCATGGAACATGGCGACTTGGTTGGGATGTTGACTTTCCGTGAGGTGATTCAAGCGCTGCATCGCAACGGCGGCGCACTGGGTGACTACACCGTGCGCAGTGCCATGGACGACCACCCGCTCACCTGCACCCCCGAAACCGACATTGACGATGTGCGCCGCATGATGCTTGAGAGCCATGCGCGTTACATGCCCGTCATTGGCAACCGCCAGCTGCAAGGCGTCATCAGTTTTTACGATGTGGCCAAGTCGGTGGTGGACAGTCAAAACTTTGAGAACAAAATGCTCAAGGCCTACATCAAAGACTGGCCCAGCGGCACGCCAGACCCTGACGACAAGTAAGCAGGGCAGGCTTCGTGGTGGTGGGATAATCTCACCCCATGAGCGGCAATACCTTCGGAACCCTTTTCACTGTCACCAACTTTGGTGAATCCCACGGCCCAGCCATTGGCTGCGTGATTGATGGCTGCCCTCCGGGCATGTCGCTGTCCGAGGCAGACATCCAGCATGACTTAGACCGTCGCCGCCCCGGCACCAGTCGCCATGTGACCCAACGCAACGAACCCGATCAAGTGCAAATTTTGTCGGGCGTGTACGAGGGCAAAACCACCGGTACACCGATTGCGCTGCTCATCCAAAACACCGACCAGCGCAGCAAAGACTACGGCAACATTTTGCAAACCTTCCGCCCTGGTCATGCGGACTACACCTATTTCCAAAAATTTGGCATTCGCGACCCACGCGGTGGTGGTCGTTCTTCGGCACGTTTGACAGCGCCCACAGTGGCAGCGGGTGCGGTGGCTAAGAAGTGGCTCAAAGAAAAATACGGCACCACGTTCTACGGTTGCATGACGCAAATTGGCGAGCTGCCCATTCCGTTTGAGAGCTGGGACCACGTGGGCCACAACCCGTTCTATGCCCCTTGCGCGGACGTGCAAGCCTTTGAAGACTACATGGACAGCCTGCGCAAAGCAGGCGACTCGTGCGGCGCACGTATTCGCGTGGTGGCCAGCGGCATGCCTGTGGGCTTGGGTCAACCGATTTACGACCGCTTGGATGCCAACATCGCTTACGCCATGATGGGCTTGAACGCGGTGAAGGGCGTGGAGATCGGTGCCGGCTTTGCCAGTGTGGCGCAACGTGGCACCACGCATGGCGATTCACTCACTCCACAAGGTTTTGCCACCAACAACGCGGGCGGCATTTTGGGCGGCATCAGCACCGGCCAAGATTTGGACGTGAGCATTGCCATCAAGCCCACCAGCTCCATCTTGAGCCCACGTGACTCGATTGACCAAAACAGCCAACCCACCGAGGTGGTGACCAAGGGCCGTCACGACCCGTGCGTGGGCATCCGCGCCACGCCGATTGCCGAGGCCTTGTTGGCCTTGGTCGTGATGGATCACGCCTTGTTGCACCGCGCCCAATGCGGTGATGTGCACGTGGCCATGCCTGCTATCCCAGGCCATATTGGCGCTTGATGGTCTAGCGCGTAGGCCTGCTTTGACATCTCCCACCTCACAAGCGCGTTCGAGTAACGCGCTTTCTCGTTTTCAGCTCTTTCCTTTTGCGGCGCTGTCGGCCAGCTACTTTGCGCACATTGGGTTCTTCAACCCGTACTTGCCCCTGTGGCTCAAAGACTTGGGCTTATCCATCACCATCATCGGTTTGCTCACCGCCGTGCAAGCGGCCACGCGTGTGTTGGCCCCATATGGCTGGGGGTGGCTGAGCGACCACACGGGCGAACGCGTGAAGCTGCTGCGCTTTTGCGCAGGCGCTGCGCTCATTTGCTCGGCGGGCTTGTTGATCGAAGGCGGTGTGGTGTGGATTGCGGTGGTGTTGCTGCTGATGTTCATCCACACCAGCGCCATGATGCCCATGAGCGAAGCCGCTTTGGCGCATTTGGTCAGCACCGAGCAAGGCTTTGATTCACGCCGCTATGGCCGCGTGCGTTTGTGGGGCTCACTCGGTTTTTTGGTCACGGTGTTTGTAGCCGGTGCCTGGTTTGAAGTGCAGGGCATGCAGAGCTTTCCGGCTTGGTCGGTCGGTTCATTGGTGCTGCTTAACCTCAGCGTGTGGTGGCTGCCCAATCGCAAAGAAGCGGTGCACCACGAGGAGGTGCGTCCATCGGTGTTGCCCGTGCTGCGTCAACGCAGCGTGCAGTGGTTTTTTGCCACGGTGTTTTTTCATGTGCTCTCGCACATCGGCATCTATGTGTTCTTCTCGCTCTACCTTGATGAAGCGGGCTACAGCAAAACCATGATTGGTGTGTTGTGGGCCGTGTCGGTCGCGGCTGAAATTGTGTGGTTCTTCACGCAAAGCCGTTGGCTGCCTAAGTTCAGCTTGTCGATGTGGATGTTCATGTGCGCCGCAGCGATGGTGCTGCGCATGGCACTCACCACATGGGCGGTGGAATGGTTGTGGGCATTGCTGTTCGCGCAGGTGTTGCATGCGCTGACGTTTGCTACACAACACACGGCGTGCATTGCTTTGTTGTCGCACCATTTTCCTGGGCGGCTTAGAGGGCGGGGGCAGGCCTTGTACGCCTCCATAGGTTACGGCGTGCCTGGTGTTTTGGGTGCGCTCGGTGGCGGTGCTTTGAGTGAGGCGTGGGGTATGTCGTCGGTGTATGCCGTCTCGATTGGCACGGCCCTGCTGGCCTGCGTGTGCGCCTGGCAATGCACGCGCCACCATGCCCGAACCAAGGCCCTCGTCTAATTCCTAAGGCGCAGCCAAACTCAGCGGCTTACCCGCGCAAACAAGGGCTTGGTGTGTTGCGCCACCCAGTGGTGAATTGGCACTTCTGCTTTTTCATGCAAGAACAAACCCACGCCCACGCAACACAACCACGCAAAGCCTGAGAGCGCCAACGCCATGTGAGGGTCGTAGAAATGACTTTTGTTCCACATGTCGCTGAACAGCACGATGAGACCAAAGTGAGTCAAGAACAGCACGTAGGCGCTGTTGGATAAACGGTGAAGCACGCGTTTCATGGGCGTCCAATGCACCATGCCTTTGGGTTTGATGACGAGCCACACAGCAGTGACCAAAGCCAGTGACAAACGTGTGCGGTATTCGACCCACAAAGCGCCCACGGCCAGCAGGGCGGTGAGCCAAAACACACGGGTATCAAACGCCGAACGCTTGGCCCATGCGGCCAGCACGCCCAAGCCATAGGCTGCAAAAAAGTAAATGGCCCAAATGTCTAATTCGTCCACACGGTTGAATTGCCACATGGACGCGACACACAACACGGCAATCGCCATTGACAAGCGTCGATGGGTGGGGGTTTGCAAGCCATGGCACAACAGGATCAACAGGGCGTAGAGTTGGAAATCCACCGCCACATACCAAGCACCGCTGGAGAGGGCTTCAAAGCCTAAGATGTCATGCGCCAAAAAACTGTGTGCCAAAAATTGCCACACAGAGGGCTCGCTGGGCAACCAACTGGCGTGGATGGTGTCGCGTGAGACGGCCACTGCAATGCTGATGAGCGCCAAGGCCAACACATAAAACGGCACCAAGCGCAGGTAACGCTTCGCAATGTGGATCAGCGGGTGCTGAACCGATTGGTGCATGACCGATTGCGCCGCCAAATAACCACCCACCACCAAGAATACTTGCACCGCCAAGCGGGCATAGCGGTAGAGCCACTCCATGAGTTGAGGCCACATCAAGGTCATGGTGTCGGCCATGGGGCCGTAGGCTGAAAAGTGATGCCACACAATGAACTGTGCAGCGATCACTTTCAATGCGTCCACCGTGAGGGAGCGTTCTAACACCTGAGTTACCTTTGTGCAGGGTTAGTCGTTGGGCTTGAACACCAAGAGCAATGGTGAATGCACACGGCCATCGGTGTCGCGCGGCAAGATCTCGGTCTTGTCGATGGCTTTGAGCACGGCGTTGTCCCATGCGGTGTTGCCGCTTGACTTGGTGAGCTTGCGGCTCACGATGGTGCCGTCGGGTGCGCAACGCACCTCCACTTCGGCGGCGGGGTTGCCCGAGACCGAGCTGGGGTCAAACGTGATGTTGGGTTTGACGCGGGCGCGGATGCGACCACCGTAGCTGTCCGATGGGCCAGAGGACTTCATGGCGGTACCCGTGGCGTTCTCGTTGCCGCTCGCGCCGGCCAAGCCTGCGATGCGCTTCATGTTTTCTTTGCGAATGGCATCGAGCTTTTTGGCTTCTTCCGCCGAGACCTTGTTGTCTTTTTGCTCTTGCTGCTTCTTGGCTTCTTTTTCTTTGCGCTCCTTCTCGGCGCGCTCTTTCTCTTTACGCTCTTTGTCCTTGCGCTCTTCTTCTTTCTTGGCTTCTAGTTTGCGCTTGTCTTCTTCGAGCTTGGCCTTGGCTTTTTTCTCCGCCTCTTTTTTCAGTTCTTCTTTACGGCGTTCTTCGGCTTTCAAGGCTTCTTGAATCTTTTTTTCTTCTTCAATCTTGCGTTTTTTCGCCAGCGCAATGTCTGCGTCACGATTCGGTGCAGGTGGCTCGGGTGCTTTCACCACGGGCTTGGGCGCAGGTTCAGGTTTGGGCGCGGGAGGGGGCGGTGGTGCTTCGACCTCAACCAACTTGGGCGCTGCCGCCATCGGCACCGCAGACCACAGCTCGGCCTCGACCGACAGGCTGTTGTCTTGCTTCCATTGAATGCCCGCCGTGAGTGCCACGATGAGCAAGGCGTGCACCACCAAAGACGCGCCCACAGAGCGGCCTGTGCCCTCGGGGGCGGGTGGTGCAAACTCAATGTGCTTGGGGCGTGCGCTCATGCTTGAAAAAAATCAATCCACCAGTTGAACGGCCAAGCCCACGCGTTGCACGCCTGCGCGTTGCAAGGTGTCCATGGCCTTGACCACGGTTTCGTACTTGATGGTGCGGTCGGCGGTGATGACCACCGGCCCTTGCGAGCTTTCGCCTTGCAGCTCTTGCACATCACGCGCCAAGCCTTTGAGCGTTGAGTTGACCGATTTGTTGACCGTGCCGGTGCTCTTGACGGTGATGCGTTCTTCTTTGCTGATTTCCACGTGAATCACTTGGTCGGGCACGCTGGCTGCTTTGCCTACGCTGGGCAAATCAATCACGGTGGGCGAGATGAGGGGGGCGGTCACCATGAAGATGATGAGCAACACCAACATCACGTCAATGAACGGCACCATGTTGATGTCGTTCATGGCGCGGCGGCCACGTCCTGAGCGAGGGGCAATCGAAGCCATGTGTGTCTTCCTGCTCAGTGGCCCATCGTGCTGGCGCTCACGTTGCGCTGCAAGATGTTGCTGAACTCTTCGATGAAGGTTTCGAGCTTGATGGACACGCGGTCAATGTCGCGGGAGAAGCGGTTGTAGGCCAACACCGCAGGAATCGCAGCAAACAAACCAATGGCGGTGGCCACCAGCGCTTCAGCAATACCAGGAGCCACTTTGGCCAAGGTCACTTGCTGCATACCGGCCAAGCCCGTGAAGGCGTGCATGATGCCCCACACTGTGCCGAACAAACCAACGTAAGGCGACACAGAGCCGACAGAAGCCAGCAACGACAAGTTGGATTCAATGGCATCCATTTCACGCTGGTAGCTCGCGCGCATGGCGCGGCGAGCCCCGTCCATCAAGGCGCTGCTGTCGTTGATGCGGCGTTCGCGCAGTTTTTGGTACTCGCGCATGCCGCTGGCGAAGATGCGTTCCATCGGGCCAGAGTGCTTGGCGTTTTGGGCGGCGGCAGCAAACAACTCGTTCAGGCTGGTGCCCGACCAAAAGTCGCGTTCGAATTCGTCGTTGAGTTCATTCACACGTTTGATCGAACCGATCTTGCGAAAAATCGCGGCCCAGCTGGTGATGGAAACACCCATCAGCATCAGCACCACAACTTGCACCACCCAACTCGCGTTGAGCAACAAATGAACGATGGAAAAGTCTTGTGTCATGTCAGGCGTTCCAATACAGAAGAGGGGATTCTCGCAGGCTTCATCGCGGTGGCATCGACCCAACCGATCCGAATCGTGCCTTCGCAAAGTAAAGTTTCACCCAGCCACGCTTGTTGCGCGATGACGAGGCTGGCGCGGCCACCTTCGGCCAGTGTCGCGGTGACGCGCAACTGGTCGTCGAGCTTGGCGGGGCGGTGGTATTTGACGGCGGTTTCACTCACCACAAACATGCCGCCGGTTTCTTGGCGCAAGGCGTGCTGGCCAATGCCCAACGTGCGCAACCACTCGGTGCGGGCGCGTTCAAAAAATTTCAGGTAGTTGGCGTAAAACACAATGCCGCCGGCATCGGTGTCTTCCCAATACACCCGAATGGGGTGTTCAAAAACGGTGCTCATGGTTTAGCCCAGTAATTTTTGTAAACGCTCAATCGCTTCTTGCAACTCAGGCAGCGAGCGGGCGGTGGAGAAACGCACAAAGCGCGAGGTGTCGGCTTGGCCAAAATCGCGCCCGGGTGTGATGGCCAAGTTGGCTTGGTTCATCACTTCAAACGCCAAGTCCCAACTGCCAGTCACGCCTAATTTGGCGGCGGCTTGTGTGCAATCGGCCCACGCGTAAAACGCGCCATCGGGCATGACGGGCACATTCAGGCCCAGCGCATTGAGTGCGGGCACAAAGTAATCGCGGCGCGCTTTGAATTCAGCGCGGCGGCGTTCGTACTCAGCAATGCTCGCGTCTTCAAAGCAGGCAAGGGCGGCATGTTGTGCCACGGTGCTGGCGCAGATGAACAGGTTTTGCGCCAAACGCTCCACCACGGGCACCAAGGCATCAGGCACGACCAACCAGCCCAAACGCCAGCCCGTCATGTTGAAGTACTTGCTGAAGCTGTTGATGCTGACGATTTGCTCGTCGATGCCCAGCGCCGATTGGCCAAACTGGGCGTCGTAGCTCAGGCCCAAATAAATTTCGTCAATCAACGTGGTGCCACCGCGTTGCGATACCTCGTGATGAATGGCGCGCAATTCATCGGGATGAATGGAGGTGCCTGTGGGGTTGGACGGCGAGGCCAACAACACGCCACGTGTGCGCGCGGTCCAATTCGCACGCACTTGTTCAGCGTTGAGTTGATAACGCTCTGTCGCCGTGGTGGGCACCAACACCGCGCGACCTTCTGCAGCGCTCACAAAGTGGCGGTTGCATGGGTAGCTCGGGTCGGGCATGAGCACTTCGTCACCGGCTTCAATCAAAGCCAAGCAAGCCAGCTGCAACGCAGCAGAAGCCCCGGCGGTGATGACGATGCGGCGTGCGGGAACGTTCACGCCAAAACGCGAGCGGTACCAAGCACTGATGCGCTCGCGCAATTCGGGGAGGCCCAGCGCGGGTGTGTATTGCGTCACGCCGTCGTGCACAGCGCGGGCTGCGGCTTCTTGCACCAAAGGCGGTGCGGTGAAATCAGGCTCGCCGATGTTCAAAAAGATCATGGGCGCATCGGTGTGCGCCACCAAAGCAGCACGCTCGGCGGCGGCCTTGGCCACCTCCATCACATAAAACGGTTCAATGCGTTGCGCGCGCTGAGCAATCTTCATCATCAAGGTCAGAGCTTGCCTTTGGCGCGGTCGGCTTCAACTTCGAGGGTGCGCAGCTTCGGCGCCAAGCCGTTGAGCACGCCGTTGACGTATTTGTGGCCATCGGTGCCGCCAAACGATTTGGCGAGTTCGATGTATTCGTTGAGCACCACGCGCCAAGGCACGTCGATGCAGTGTTGAAACTCATACGCGCCCATCCACATCACGGCGTGTTCGATGGGGGAAATTTCGTCAAACTTGCGGTCGAGCAGGGGCTCAATCAAGGCATCCAAAATTTCGCGTTGTTCAATGCAGCCGTACAACAGCGCGTCGTAATGCACCGAGTCGGATTTGTGAAAACCGCTCAGGTCGCGGGTGAACATGTCGATGTCAGCTGCTTCGTTTTGGCCGACCAAGAATTGGTAGAGGCCTTGCAAAGCAAATTCGCGTGAACGGCTGCGGCCAGATTTGGCAGCGCTTTTGGTGCTGCCGTTGCTGGCAGTTTTGTGGGTTGTTTTGCGCGGGGCTTTGTCGCCCGTGTTGTGTGTATCGCTCATGCCAAGCGCTCCAACAACACAGCCATTTCCACGGCCACGCGGGCGGCGTCGCGGCCTTTTTCGGTTTGGCGGGCCACGGCTTGTTCCAAGTTTTCGGTCGTGAGGATGGCGTTGGCAATTGGCACGTGGTAGTCCATGCCCACACGGGTCACGCCTGCGCCCGACTCGTTGGCCACCAACTCAAAGTGGTAGGTCTCGCCGCGGATGATGCAGCCCAAGGCAATGAGGGCGCTGTAGGGCTCGGGGTCTTCAATTTGTGCGAGTGCGGCCAAGGCCAAAGGCACTTCGAGCGCGCCCGGCACTTCGACCAAGGTGATGCGGTCGTCAGCCACGCCCATGGCTTTGAGTTCGGCCACGCAGGCGTCGCGCAAGGCATTGGTGATGTCTTCGTTGAAACGCGCTTGGACGATGCCCACTTTGAGGGTGCTGCCATCGAGCGAGGTGGTGGCGTTGGGGTTAGGAATGAACATAGTTTTCTTATTCTTTGGAAAGGTAACCAGTGATTTCGAGGCCATAGCCTGTCATGCTGGGCATGCGGCGTGGGTTGCCCATGAGGCGCATTTTGTGCACGCCGCAGTCGCGCAGAATTTGCGCGCCCACGCCGTAGCTGCGCAAGTCCATGCGGCCACGTTCGGGGCCGTGGGCGGAGCGAGCGGTGCCATCAAACTGAGCCAGCAGCTGTTCGCCGCTTTCGCCGCAGTTGAGCAACACCACCACGCCTGTGCCTTGCGTGGCAATGCGTTGCAGCGTCGCATCCAAACCCCACGAGTGCATGATGCGGTTGGGTTCCAACGCGTCGAGCACTGACAAAGGCTCGTGCACGCGGGCCAACACTTCGGTGTCTGCGTTCCATGTGCCTTTGACCAAGGCCATGTGCACGGCGCCGCTGGTCATATCTTTGTAGGCGTTGGCGGTGAACTCGCCATGCGCGGTGTGCATGGGGCGTGAGCTGACTTTGTGCACGAGCGACTCGTTGCGGCTGCGGTAAGCGATGAGGTCGGCGATGGTGCCGATCTTCAAGCCATGCTCGGCGGCGAAGAGTTGCAAATCAGGCAAGCGGGCCATGGTGCCGTCGTCTTTCATGATTTCGCAAATCACCGATGAGGGCGAGCAACCAGCCATCGCGGCCAAATCGCAACCGGCTTCCGTGTGGCCCGCGCGCATGAGCACGCCGCCGTCCACCGCTTGCAGGGGGAACACGTGACCGGGTTGCACCAAGTCGGTGGGCGTCGTCGCTTTGGCCACGGCCACTTCGATGGTGCGCGAACGGTCGGCAGCCGAGATGCCGGTGGTCACGCCTTCAGCGGCTTCGATGGACACGGTGAACGCAGTGCTGTAGACCGTGCCATTGCGTGCGGCCATGGGCGGGAGCTTGAGGTATTCGCAACGCTCGCGGGTGAGGGTGAGGCAAATCAGGCCACGGCCAAAGCGGGCCATGAAGTTGATGGCTTCGGGGGTGACGTGGTCAGACGCGAGGACCAAATCGCCTTCGTTCTCGCGGTCTTCTTCGTCGACCAAGATGACGATGCGACCGGCCTTCATGTCGGCCACGATGTCTTCAACTGGGGAAATGGCGACAGGCGTCAAGCCTTGGGTGGCGCTCATGGGTGTGCTTTCAAAGTGGGGGCGAGGCTCGCGTCCACGCTGAGCATGCGCTCGACGTAGCGGGCCACGGTGTCGATTTCAAGGTTCACGGTGCTGCCGGTTTTGAGCGAGCCCAGTGCGGTGTTCTCGACGGTGTGGGGAATGAGGTTGATGCTCACCTCGGCGCCGCGCAAGCCCAAAGGCCCGTCGGCGTGGAAGAAGTCTTGCACGCGGTTCACCGTCAAGCTCACCCCATTGATGGTGATGGAGCCTTTGTAGGCAAGGTATTTGGCCAAGTCGACCGGGGCCAAGATGCGCAGCTCCCAGCTTTCGCCGATTTGCGCAAAGTGGCTCACGTGGCCGATGCCGTCCACATGGCCGGAGACGATGTGGCCACCCAAACGGTCATGGGCGCGCAAGGCTTTTTCAAGGTTGACGCGGCCAAGCTCCGTCAAACCACTGGTGCGAGCCAATGATTCAGCCGAGATGTCGATGGTGAAGGTGTGTGTATCGAGGTCGAAGCTGGTGACTGTCATGCAAGCGCCGTTGAGCGCGATGCTGTCCCCCAGTGCGACGTCGTCGAGATACCCAGCAGGCGCTTCGAGGGTGAGACGCTTGCCGTGGTTTAAAGAGCTACCCAGGTCGTGGACAGCGGTGATGCGCCCCACGCCGGTGATGATTCCGGTGAACATGGGCGATATTTTCGCAGGTTTACGCCCTGCTTACCGGCTCAGGCGGGCCAATATCCTTAAATCGGGGCCGATTTGTGTCACTTCGTGAAACGACAAGGTTTTGGCGTCGCTCAGAGAAGTGAATGGTCCGAGGTTGGTCATGCCTCTACCGTGGCCCATGAGTTTCGGCGCGAGGTAAGTGAGCAGCTCATCCACCAAGCCTTCGCGCAAGAGCGAGCCGTTGAGTTTGTGGCCTGCCTCGACGTGCACTTCGTTGATTTGTTTGTGGCCAAGGTCTTGGAGCATGACTGCGAGGTCCACCTTGCCCGATGCGTTTGGGAGGCAAACCACTTGAGCGCCTTTGGCTTCAAGCGCTTGGCGGCGATCTGCGTGGTCGACGGCGCAGTAAATCCACACGGGGCGTTGCGGCTGAAAAAGTTTGGCGTTGAGTGGGGTTTCGAGCTGGCTGTCCATCACCACCAGCGTGGGCTGGCGTGGGGTGGGCACGGCGCGTACATCGAGTTGCGGATCGTCTTCAAGCACAGTGCCAATGCCGGTGAGGACCGCGCATGCGCGAGCGCGCCAAGCGTGGCCATCGTCCCGCGCAGGCGCTGAGGTGATCCACTGGCTGACACCGTTTTCCAAAGCAGTTTGACCGTCGAGCGAGGCGGCTACTTTCATGCGCACCCATGGTGTGCCGTGCGTCATGCGCTTGAAAAAACCTATGTTCATCTCGTGCGCTTCGTCTGCTAACAAACCCGCATCCACCTGCACGCCCGCAGCACGCAAGCGCGCTGTGCCTTGACCCGCCACCAACGGGTTGGGGTCTTGCAAAGCCACCACCACTCGGGCCACGCCTGCGGCGGCGAGGGCATCGCAACAGGGGCCGGTGCGGCCTTGATGGCTGCACGGCTCGAGCGTGACGTAGGCGGTTGCGCCTTTGACATCGTGGCCGTTGGCTTGTGCATCACGCAAGGCCATGACCTCGGCATGCGCCTCACCCGCGCGTTGCGTGTGGCCGCTACCCAGCACTGAGCCATCCGCGCCGACGAGGACGCAGCCCACGCGTGGGTTGGGGGAGGTGAGGTAAAGCGCCTCGCGCGCCAAGCCCAAGGCTTGTTGCATGAAGGCGGTGTCGTGCGCAGAAAAACTCATGGCGCAATTATGAACGGCTCCTCACCGACCCCAGCACTGCGCCGCAGTTTGGCTCGCTCCTTGCACGCCGCGCACACCTAGGTGATTGAACGACAACGTGCCGCACGTGTCAGCCGCTTGTGTGCCCAGCGGTGTCGCGCTGAGGGTGTAGCTTTGGGCGGTGCTGGTGACGGTCATTTTGTAGCGCTGTCCGTCCACTTGCAGTACGTTCGCGGGCACTTCAGCTGTGATTGGGTAGCTTCCGTTGGCACTGGCAGCGCGCTCTAGCCAATGGGCAGCTTGCAGCAGCGAAGCGCGGGCTTGTGCGCGTTGGCTGCGCAAGATGAGGCTTTGGTAGCTGGGCCATGCCAAGCTGGCGAGCAGCGCGATGCTAGCCAATGCAATGAGTAGCTCGATGAGCGTGAAGCCTCGAGAGGTGCGGGTGTGCGTCATGCGATGCCTAGTCGTGCAACACATGCCAGCTGTGCCACTGGCCTGTGGGTGAGGTGGGGGTGTTGCGCGCCCAAATGGCTTGCAGCACCGTGGTGCTGCTGGGCATGACGCCCTGGGCCAGCACGGTGATGCGGTAGATGAAGTTTTCTGGGGTGCTGTTGGCTTGCGGAAAAACTTCTACCCAATACCAGACTGGGTTGCTGCCACCCAGTGTGTCGACGGCTGAGACGGCCAGCGCGGTGGCCGTTTGTGTTTTCCAATAACTGGCCTTGGTGGCGCTGGGGTTGAGTGCATTGGGGGCGCAAATGCCCGTGTTGCAGGTGTTGGGTGAGAGGCGTTGGCGCAAGGTGTCGTACTCGGCCATAGAAGTGGGAAAGAATGCATGCGTTTGCGTGGCGTTGCCTGCAGTGTGGCGCAAATTGGGCGTGATGGTTGTGGCTGCGCCCGCAATGTCGACCACAGCTAGGGGCAGCGCGGCGTGGGCCTTGTGCAACGTGCGCAGTTGGTCAGCATCGGCGTTGAGCATCTGTTCATTCACCCACCCATTGCGCAAAGCCAACAAGGTGGCGATGCTGGCCAACGCGAGCATGATCATCAGCGTAGGCAACGCGAATCCATGCGGGGTCTTCATGGCATGACCCCGCTGCGGTTGCGCAAAGTCATCACCCGTTTGAAGGTGCGGCGCACACGACCATCCGACGGTAAGGCCTCCTCTTGGCAGCCGACATGGCTGGGGTTGGGTTTGGCGTTGTGAACGGTCTGGATGCTCGCCACGCGCAAGCACACCTCGATGGCCAAGACCTGGCTCATGTCGCTCACTTGGTTGGCGGTTTTCCATTGAATCGTTTGCGTGCTGGGGGTGGCTTCGGCGTAGCGCAGCTGAAAGTCTTCCACGCCTTCGGCCAAGGCTTGGTAAGTGCTGCCGGTGAGGTTGAGGTCTTTGCAGCTCAGCTCTTTGTTGGTGTTGAGTTTGTAGTCGCTGCGCACGCTGGTGTGCGTGCTGCCGGTGTTGCCTTGGCAGTCGATGGCATCGAGCGCATGCCAGTGCCCCAACGTGAGGCTCTCGACGGATTTATTGCCGTTGATACCGGCGAGCGCAGCTTGGCCTGTGTCTTCGCTGGCAGACAGTTGAACGGCGAATGCCCCGTTGTTGTTGGCCGTCAGATAAGTCGCGCCACTCCTGTGCGCTTGTTCTCGGCTGTTGCGCAAGGCCACGCGTGCGTTGGCGTGCACGGCATCTGCCGCAGCCATGGCGTTCCAAGTTTGTTTGCTCGTGCCGTAAGCGGCTGTGGCTGCTGCGATGACACACAAACCCAAGGTCATGCCGATGAGCAGCTCGGGCAAGGTGTAGCCAAGCTGCGCGTGTGGATGTGCTGGGCGGGTGCTCATTGCGTCGGCGTGAAAAACAACCGCCAACAGCTCATTTGCGTGGGGCAGGGCGGTGAGCCAGCGGTGCTGTCGGTGCGGTAGGTTTCGTTGACATCGCGCCAAGCAATGACCACGCCCCAGCGATCTGCCGCGCCGGTTAAGGCAAACACAGCAGCATCGCCTTCGGGGAGTTGGCTTTGCACATGGCGCTGCAGCTGTTGCACATCCCACACGGCCAAGTCTTGGCGAGAGCAAGCCACCGCTGCGCAGTCGGTGGCAGAGCTGGCGGCGTTGCCCCAAGCTTTGGCGTAACTCGCGCGTTGCGTGGCGTTGAGCGTCATGCGTTCGACCACATCCTCAGCAATGCCAGCCGCCACGGAACGCATGAGTTGCTGGCGTTGTTGCGCCAATGCTTGCTGGTGCATCCACAATAAATCCAGCAGGCCAAAGGCCAAGACAAGCAAGGCAACGAGGGCCTCTAGCAACGCCATGCCAAGCGCGCGCTTGGGGACTTGTCCCTGATGAGGTCGCGACCGTTGGGGGCGTGTTGGCTTCAATTGCTGCACGCCTCACCCGATTGCCAGCGTAGACGGCTGGCGCTGTTGAGGCACAACACCTGCGCTAAGTTGAATGTGCTTAGTCGTGACTTGATGACCCATCGCTCACCCACCGTGCCCAAGTCGCCACGAGGGCTGATTTCGAGGGGGTCTGTTTTGCTAAACGTGATTTGCAACGGCGTGGCTTGTGCGGTGCTTTGCAACACGGTTTGGTCGGCTTTGACCACCAATTGCCAGCCACAGCTCCAGTCGGCACCTGCGGATGTGGCCCATGTGCAGTCGAGCAAGCGTGCAAGTTGCAAAGCTTCGCCGCGTTGCAATGCGCGCACGCGGGCGGTTTGTAAATCGTTCATCAGCTGATCGCGTGTGGCTTCGACGCGGCTGCGCTCTTGCCGGCGTTGCCAACTCGGCATCGCAAACGAGGCCATCACACCGAGCACGCCCAAACACACCAACATTTCAACGAGTGAGAAACCTCGTAAGGGTGATTGCGAAGACGTAAAAAAACCTAGCGTTTGCATGCCGCAAATGCTAGGTTTGGAAGGTGCGTCAGCGCAGAGCTGAGACTCGAAAACTACTTGCGGACTTCGTCCACCAAGCTCTTGAAGTCGTCGATGTCTTCAAAGCTGCGGTAGACGCTGGCAAACCGGATGTAGGCCACCTTGTCGAGTTTTTTGAGTTCGCGCATGACGAGCTCGCCAATGCGGGTGGAGGGGACTTCGCGCTGGCCGAGTGCCAAGAGTTTTTCTTCGATGCGCTCGATGGCGTTGTCCACTTGTTCGGTGCTGACGGGGCGTTTGCGTAGGGCAAGGCCCATGGATTCGAGGAGCTTGTTGCGTTTGTATTCGATGCGGCGACCGTCTTTTTTGACGATGTTGGGAAAGCTGACGTCGGGGCGTTCGTAGGTGGTGTAGCGTTTTTCGCAGGCACCGCATTGGCGACGGCGACGCACGGAGTCACCGTCTTCGGACATGCGGGTTTCGACGACTTGGGTTTCTAGGTGGCCGCAGAAGGGACATTTCATTTTTTTGTGCTCTCTTTTGCTTTTTGGTTTTCGGTTGCTATTTTTTTGCTGGGCTCGCTGAGGGCATTTGGTATTGGCCGCTGCCTCATGCCGGAGTACCAGAAATCGTGGCGGCCAATACCAAACACCCTCAGTCTGCGACATGCTTTGCTTCGCTCGCAAACTTCAGTCGAAACGAGAGGGCGACAAAGTTGCAACGCAACGAGCAAACCACTTCGATCCTCAAACAGCGCGGGTTGCAGGTGCGGCGGGCGATGATTTCTGGTACCCCAGCATGAAGAGCCCGCCGTACCTGCAACCCGTGCCCTCTCCGGAGAGAAACCTTCACGACCGCAACCCCTCACGAATGCAAATCGCCAAAATAAAACCCCCGACACAAAGGACGGGGGTTAAGGAGATGTTACTTGTAAACAGGGAACTTAGAAGTCAGCGCATGCACCTTGGCACGCACAGCTGCCAAGTTGGCTTCGTCGTGCGGGTTGTCCAACACGTCGGCAATCAAGTTGGCCGTGATGCGTGCCTCTTCGTCCTTGAAGCCACGGGTCGTCATCGCGGGGGTGCCCACGCGGATGCCGCTGGTCACGAATGGCTTCTCGGGGTCGTTCGGAATGGCGTTCTTGTTGATCGTCATGTGCGCTGCACCCAAAGCGGCTTCGGCTTCTTTGCCGGTGATCTTCTTGGAACGCAAGTCCACCAACATCACGTGGCTTTGTGTGCCGCCGCTGACGATGCGCAAACCGCGTGCTGTCAAAGTTTCAGCCACGATCTTGGCGTTTTTCACCACTTGGGCTTGGTACTCTTTGAACTCGGGTTGCAGCGCTTCTTTGAACGCCACAGCCTTGGCTGCAATCACGTGCATCAAGGGTCCACCTTGTAGGCCGGGGAAGATGGCGCTGTTGATGGCCTTCTCGTGCTCGGCCTTCATCAAGATGATGCCGCCGCGTGGACCGCGCAAGCTCTTGTGGGTGGTGGAGGTCACCACGTCGGCGTGAGGCACAGGGTTGGGGTATTGGCCTGCGGCGATTAAGCCGGCGTAGTGGGCCATGTCGACCATGAAGATCGCGCCAACTTCCTTGGCGATCTTGGCAAAGCGAGCCCAGTCGATGTGCAAGCTGTAGGCGGATGCACCAGCCACGATGAGTTTGGGCTTGTGTTCGCGGGCTTTGGCTTCCATCGCGTCGTAGTCGATGGCTTCGTTGCTGTCCAAGCCGTAAGACACGACGTTGAACCATTTGCCAGACATGTTCAGAGCCATGCCGTGGGTCAAGTGACCGCCTTCGGCCAAGCTCATGCCCATGATGGTGTCGCCGGGCTTCAAGAACGCGAGGAACACAGCTTCGTTGGCCGATGCGCCGCAATGGGGCTGCACGTTGGCGGCTTCAGCGCCGAAGATGGTTTTGATGCGGTCGATGGCCAACTGCTCAGCCACGTCCACGTGTTCGCAACCGCCGTAGTAGCGCTTGCCGGGGTAGCCTTCGGCGTATTTGTTGGTCAGTTGAGAGCCTTGCGCGGCCATGACGGCGGGGGAGGCGTAGTTTTCGCTGGCAATCAGCTCGATGTGGTGCTCTTGGCGAGCGTTCTCGGCTTGGATGGCAGCGAACAATTCGGGGTCGGTTTGTTCGATCAAGATGTTGCGGTCGTACATGGCAGTCCTAGAAAGGAAGATGGTCCCCGCTAACAAAGAAGCAGGGCTGCCCAGGCGAACGGCTAATCACCCCCAAAGTCAGGGGCGGTGCGCTTCCCAGTGGTCATACATCCACGTCAGCGGTGTGGGGCAGATGCCCCGCACGCCTATCGCCAGTCGCGCACGGATGAGAGTTTACCGCGCTTCATCGGCTGTTTTACTCGCCGTCATCCTTGCCGAAGGGGGTCAAGCGCTGGGCTTTCTCCCACAGGCTTTCTAAGCGCGCTGTAGCGGCCTCAGCAGCGGTGGAGGGCGGTGGGGTGATAGGCACCTTCACGCCCTTGGCCACTTGTTGCAAGCGGGCGTTTTCAGCCATGACTTTGCCCGCGTAGCCTTGGTCATCCTTCATATTGCCTGCGCCCACATAGAGCTTGAGGCCGCCTTCGAGGCTACCGGCACGGGTGATGCACTCTTTGAGCACGTTCACGCCCACGCGCACATTGGCCACAGGGTCAAACGCGGCCAGTGCGCCGCCAAAGCCTTGGTATTTCTGCTCGTGGACCTTGGTCATCACTTGCATCAGGCCTTGGGCGCCCACATTGCTTTGGGCAAACGGGTTAAAGCCCGATTCGATGGCCATCACGGCCAAGATCAAGGTGGGTTCAATTTGGTTGCTCGGGCCCACGTCGTAGGCTTCGGACACCAAGGCGCTCAAGGGCTCGGGCGCCACGCGGTATTTTTTGCTCAACCAATAAGCGAGGTTGGCTTGTTGTTTGGGCAGGTCGCGGGGGTCGGTGGCGGTGGCACGGTCAATAGCATCAGCGTCTGTGGCAATACCGGTTTCGTCGTACTGGCGCTCTTGTAGCCAGCTGATGACCTTGGCTTCTGTCACCATGCGCAGGTCGGGGCGCACCGTCAGGGCGACCACGAAAAAGAAGATGGATAAGCCAACGACAGCTAGGCCGTTGTGAGAAATCGCGAAAAAGCCTTGTGCCACGTCAGCTGCAAAGGTACGTAGACCTAGCTGTAATCGGGCAATGAAAGGGATAGACATAAATTAATTAAATAGGAAGTAGCCCAAATTTTAAAGCCTCGGCGACAATTACCCCTAATTTACTGTGAGCCCTACTTGTGACTGATTCTTTGAACCCAACCCTCGACCTCGCCGCCTTAGACAAATTGACCGGCGGGGCCTTTACCGTTTCGACCTCGCCAGAGCGCACCGCGCGCTTGCGCGACTGGCTGGCTGGTCAGCCCACCTTGGCACAACTCGAAGCCGTCTTCGACGAAATGAGCCACCGCGACAAAGGCGCTGCCAAAGTGCTGCGCGAAAAACTGGACGAGCTGCGCCGCAGCAAAGACCAAGACGCGCTCATCGTTGAGTGGGCCGCCAAAGGCGAAGCCCTGCGCGACGCACCCCACATCAACTTGGCTGACGCTTTGGGCTGGCAGCGCGATGCTGCTAAAGCGGGTGCACCTTTGTCACGCGAGCCCTTGGCTGGTTTGAAAACAGCCTTGGCCGAGCGCGTGAAAGCCATCGAAGATTTGCAGCACCAAACCCAAGTGCAGCGCGAAGCGGCTGTGCTGTTGGCCCAGCGCATTGAGGTGCTTTCGACCAAGCCCTGGCAAGACGCCTTGGCCCAGCGAGATGCCTTGCAAGCCGACCTCGACCGTTGGGTGGCCCAAGCCCAAGCCTTGGCCGCTGATGCTCAGTGGTCCAGCGTGGATGCCAAGTTTGCGTCTGCCTTGCAAACCAGCACCCAACAAGTGCAAGCCGTGTGGACAGCGTTTTGTGAAGCCTTGTCCCTGACCCAAGCCGCTGCTGCCGATGCCGCTGCGCCGCTGCCCGCTGTGCCTGCTTGGTCTGACCAAATTCGTGTGGCCCGTGGCGAGGTGTTGCCTCAAGCGGCGGCACCTGCCAAAGCGGCTAAGTCTGTGGCGGTAGACGCCACACGCACTGTCAAGCCGACGGCTGACAAAGCGGTGGTGGACCAAAAGCGTTTGGAATTGGCCATGCAAGCCGAGGCCATGTTCAAGCCAGCGCCTGTGGCCAAACCCGAGGCCACTGCTCAAGTCGATGCGGCTGAAACACCAGTCGCCAAAACCGACGACGTGGTTCGCGTTCCCGCTATGGGTGGGCGTAAGATGCAAGAAACCTTGCGTGGCCTGCGTGAGCAATGGAAAAAAATCGACAAAGAAGCCGCGCCCAACCCCGCTTTGTGGAAGCGCTTTGACACCGCATGCAACCGTGCCCACGAAGTGGTCGATGTGTGGCTCAAAGAAGCGCGCGCACAAACCACCGCGCACAAGGCGCAACGCTTGGCGTTGATTGAAGAGGTCAAAGCTTGGACCGTCACGCATGGCAACGGCCCCGATTGGAAAGGTGTGGCGCGTCAGTTGCACCAGTTCGCGCAACGTTGGCGTGAGAGCGGCCACTTGAGCGAAAAAATGTTTGCCGAGTTGCAACCGCAATGGAAGGCTGCGATTCATGCAGCGCATGAGCCGCTGGAAGCCGTTCAAAAAGCCAGCTTGGCACGTCGCCACGCCTTGATCGCCGAGGCGCAAGCCTTGGGCGCCGCGCCTAGCCTGCGTGTGGATGCTGTCAAAGCCTTGCAGCAACGCTGGCAAGAAGAAGCGCACACCGTGGTGCTCGACCGCAAGATGGAGCAAAAGTTGTGGGACGCGTTCCGCCAACCGATTGACGAAGCTTTTGCACGCAAGTCGTCTGTGCGCGAGCAATCGCAAACCGCACTGACGCCGCACGACAAAGCCGTGGTGGAAGCAGCCAAAGCTTTGGAGTCAGCCATCGCGAAAGGCGATGCCTCTGCGATTCGTGCCGCCATGCAAGCGCTGGAACAAATTGCCCGTGGTGAAGTGGCGGCCGCGCCTGTGGCTTCTCAAGCCGACACCACGCCTCAAGAGACTGTCAAAGCTGCTGCGTCTGTAGAGGCTTCTGAACAGTCAACTGAAACGGACGAACATACTTCGGATGTCGCCGTAGAACCTGCCGGTGAAGTTGCGCAAGTGGAAGCGGCACCCGCCAAACCCAAAGCCGCCTCACGCCCCGTGGTGGCTGTGCGCGGTGATGACCGTCCCGGTCAAAAACGGACCGAAGCAGCACCCGCTGCGCGTGGTCGCGATGGCAAACCCGGCGGCAAGTTTGGCGACAAACCAGGCTTTGGCCGTGACGGCAAGCCCGGTCGTGATGGTGGGCGAGACGGCGCTCGTGAAGGCTTTGCCCCACGCGGCCCACGTTTGGGCGATACCGCATTCCGTGCGCAACGCCATGCGTTGGAGTCGGCTCAAGACGCTTTGCGTCGATTGGCCGCACACGCCCACGGCGAAGTGTTGACGCAACTCATGCACGCTTGGGAAAAGCGCGATGCTTCGCAAGTGCCGGCTGCACAAGCGATTGGCAGCAAGCTCACGCCTGCGCAACGCACGCAATGGACACAAGCCTTGAGTGCCGAGGCCAAAGGCGATGCCGCCACGCCGCTGTTGCGCTTGGAAGTGGCCGCAGACCTGCCCACACCTGCCGCGCACAACGATGCACGCCGTGCTTTGCAGTTGCAAATGCTCACCCGCCGCAACGACCCGTCGCCTCAAATGACGTGGGCGGCAGATGCTGCACAGGTGTTAGGTGGTGCGTATGACGAAGGCGCTGCGCGCCGCTTGCAAGCGGCACTCAAGGTGTTGCTCAAGCGTTAAGCTTGCTCAAGAGGTAATCGACAAAGCCCCCGTGTGGGGTTTTGTTCGTTTTGGCGTAGCCAACTCAACACCTCAAGGCGAGGCGGTTGACTTGTGGCATGCCAGTCACTCAACACCCAGCGGCTCAAGCCGTGGCCCAAGTCATGCGTGGCAGGTTTGTGGGTGTGCCCGTGCAGCAGCACTTGGGTGTCGCTCGCTGTGAGCCATGCACGTGCAGTCGTGGTGTCGACATCGGCGTAGTCGGTGTGGGTTTGTTTGCGCGCTTCGCTCTGTTGACGAATGCTGCGTGCATAGGCTTGGCGCTCGGCCAACGGTTTGGCCAAAAATGCGGCTTGCCACTCGGGTTGGCGCACTTGTGCACGAAAGGTCAAGTAGTCGTGGTCGTCTAAACACAGCGCGTCACCATGGCTGAGCAAGATGCGCGGACCAGTGGCGCCGAGGTCGAGCACGGTGGGGTCGTTCAAACCCTGCATGCCTGTTGCGTTGAGTAGCGCTGCGCCCACCAAAAAATCGCGGTTGCCGCACATGAAGTACACGGGCATGCGTTGCGCCGTCGCTTTGAGCACGGCCATGCACTGCAAGGCAAACGGGTCTTGGTTGTCGTCGCCGACCCAGACCTCAAACAAATCACCCAAGATGAAAAGCGCATCGGCTGGCGTGTGTGCCATGTAGTGCGCCCATGCGTCAAAGGTGGCAGCTTCGCTGGCGTCTAGGTGCAGGTCCGACATGAAGTCCACACGCTGCCAATGCGCGGGAGCCTGTACGCAGGGTACGGGCTGAGGCAGCAGCGGTGGTGTGGACATGCAGCTTAGAGGGCCACAGCTTTTTCGATGACCACGTCTTCTTTTGGCACGTCGTCGTGGAAGCCCTTGCGGCCTGTTTTGACGGCGGCGATTTTGTCGACCACATCATTGCCGCTGACAACTTTGCCAAACACGGCATAGCCCCAGCCTTGCATGCTTGGCGCTTTGTGGTTCAAGAAGTCGTTGTTGGCCACGTTGATGAAAAACTGGGCCGTGGCCGAGTGTGGGTCGGACGTGCGTGCCATGGCGATGGTGTAGTGGTCGTTTTTGAGGCCGTTGTTGGCTTCGTTTTCAATGGGCTCGTCACATTCTTTTTGTGACATGCCTGGCTCAAAGCCGCCGCCTTGCACCATGAAGCCTGGGATCACGCGGTGAAAAATGGTTTTGTCGTAGTGACCTTTGTTCACGTAGTGCAAAAAGTTCTCGGTGCACTTGGGTGCTTTTTCAGCATCGAGTTCGAGGGTGATGACGCCGTGGTCCAAGATGTGCAGTTCGACTTGTGGGTTGCTCATGGTGTGTTTTCCTTAAATGAAAGTGAGGGGCAGCGCTGGCTTAAAGCACGCTGGCCGATTGGATGATGATGGGTGTGCGTGGCACGTCAGAAGAGAAGGGGCCACCAAAACCTGTGGGCACGCTGCGAATTTTTTGCACGGTGTCCATGCCCGAGATGACTTTGCCAAACACGGTGTAGCCGGGTTGTTGCGGTGTGGGGTCGAGAAAACCGTTGTCCACCACGTTGATGAAAAACTGCGAGGTGGCCGAGTGCGGGGCATTGGTGCGCGCCATGGCGATGGTGCCCACGGTGTTGCGTGGACCGCCTTTGGCCAAGGCTTCGCGGCCTTCGTGCTCAACCGGTGGGCGTGTGCGGCGCTCAATGTAGCGTTGGTCGTAGCCGCCGCCTTGCACCATGAAGTTGCCAATCACGCGGTGAAAAATGGTGCCGTCGTAGTGCTTGTCGCGCACGTATTGCAAAAAGTTGTCGACGGTTTTAGGGGCTTTGTCTGGGTAGACCTCGACCACAAATTCACCCGCATTGGTGACAAACTTCACGCGCGGTGCTTCTTGCGCCATTGCGGTTTGAGTGAGGCCAACGAAGGCGAGTGCGCATAAAGCACGGCGAGTGAGCGGAGCAAGTGTCATGGTTTGCCTTGAGTGATTTCTAAAACGGGCTTGAGGCGTTGTATTTTTTGCGTCGGGGCGCTTTGTTTGGGCTCTGCCATCAGGGCCCGCTCATACGATTGACGAGCCATGTTGACCAGCAAGTCCCCCATGTTTTCATGCGCGGCGGCGTAGTTGGGGTTGGCACGCAAGGCCGCATCCAGCGATGCCTTGGCTTTGGGGTAGTCGCCTTTGGCGGCATACAGCACGCCTAAGTTGTTGTGAGGTTCAGCCAACTCGGGGTATTCGTGTGAGAGGTCGAGGTAGACCTGTAGCGCCATGTCAGGCTGGCCGAGTTGTTCGAAGATGAAGCCTTGCCAAAAACGCATTTGCGGGTCGCGCGGATTGTTGACCAAACCTTTGTTGACCAGCAACAACGCTTGTGGGTATTTGGCTTGGCGCAACAGTTTGCGCACGTCGTTGTGCGGTGTGCTGATGACGATCGGCATCATGGATTGACCAGGCTGCCATTCCAAGGCCTCGACGCTTTGGGCCTTCACAACCAAAGGCCCAAGCGTCATCGTCAACCCTAGCGCCCATGCGGCCGCAATCTGGCGAGTTTGCACACCGCTTGGGCAAGTGTCTGACCGTGCCAACAAGGTGGCTGAGGAGATGGGGTGAGGGTTTTTCATGTGCTTTGTATACTTAGCAGATTGTAAAACAGAGGGTCTGAACGACTCTTTGGCTTTCACCTCATGACCGCCCCTCATTGCGGGCTTCTCACGACTCACTCATGACCCTTCGCATTCACAACACGCTCACGCGTGCGCTGGAAGACTTTTCGCCGCTCGAACCTGGCCATGTACGCATGTATGTGTGCGGCATGACCGTGTACGACCTGTGCCATTTGGGCCATGCCCGTTCGATGGTGGCGTTTGACGTGGTGCAGCGTTGGCTCAAAGCCAGCGGTTATCGCGTGACGTATGTGCGCAACATCACCGACATTGATGACAAGATCATCAAGCGCTCGCTGGAAAACGGCGAAACCGTGCGCGGTCTGACCGATCGCATGATTGATGCTTTGCACCAAGACGCCGATGCCTTGGGCATCGAGCGCCCCACGCACGAGCCCCGCGCGATGGACTACGTGCCGCAAATGCTGTCGATGATTGGCACACTGCAAGACAAAGGCTTGGCCTACCAAGCCAGCAACGGTGACGTCAACTACGCTGTGCGCAAATTTGCGGGCTACGGCAAGCTTTCAGGCAAGTCTTTGGACGAGCTGCAAGCGGGCGAACGCGTGGCGGTGGATGATGGCAAGCAAGACCCGCTCGACTTTGTGTTGTGGAAATCGGCCAAAGAGAGCGAACCTGACGAAGTCAAATGGGCGAGCCCTTTTGGCGCAGGCCGCCCCGGCTGGCACATCGAGTGCTCGGCCATGAGCTGCGAGATGTTGGGTCAAAGCTTTGACATCCACGGCGGCGGTGCTGATTTGCAGTTCCCTCACCATGAAAACGAAATTGCCCAAAGCGAAGGCGCGAACGGCCAGAAGATGGCCAGTGTGTGGATGCACAACGGCTTCATCAACGTGGACAACGAAAAAATGTCCAAGAGCTTGGGCAACTTCTTCACCATCCGTGATGTGCTCAAAGCGTTCGATGCAGAAACTGTGCGCTTCTTCGTGGTGCGCAGCCACTACCGCAGCCAGCTCAATTACAGCGACGTGCATTTGAACGACGCCCGCGGCGCTTTGAAACGCCTCTACACTGCGCTCAGCGCCGTGACGCCTGCTGAGGTGGCGATTGATTGGGCCGAGCCCCACGCCGCGCGCTTCAAAACCGCGATGGACGAAGACTTTGGCACGCCTGAGGCTGTGGCCGTGTTGTTTGAACTCGCGGGTGAAGTCAACCGCACGCAGTCGGCGCAAACGGCTGGCTTGCTCAAAGCCTTGGGCGGCGTGTTGGGCCTGTTGCAAGAAGACCCGCAAAGCTTTTTGCAAGGCGGCGCATCAGAAGACGAAGGCGCAATTCAAGCCCAAATCGCCGCACGCGCAGCTGCCAAAGCCGCTAAAGACTTTGCCGAAGCCGACCGCATTCGCAACGACTTGTTGGCGCAAGGCATCGTGCTCAAAGACTCGCCCACGGGCACGACGTGGGAGCGTGGCTAATCATGGTGACCACCAGCAAAGTCACCATCGCCACGCCCGAATACTGGGCGGAGGCGTGCAAGCACCTGATGAAAAAAGATCGGGTGATGAAGCGCCTCATCCCTCAGTTCGGCAATGCGTGTTTGGAGTCGCGTGGTGACGCCTTTGTCACGCTGGCGCGCAGCATCGTGGGGCAGCAAATTTCGGTCAAGGCCGCACAAAGCGTGTGGGACCGGTTCATCCAACTGCCACGCAAGCTCACGCCAGCCAATGTGCTCAAGCTCAAAGTGGACGATATGCGCGCTGCCGGTTTGTCGGCCCGCAAGGTGGAGTACTTGGTCGACTTGGCGCTGCATTTTGAAAATGGCACCGTCCATGTCAAGAAGTGGGCCGAGATGGATGATGAAACCATCATTGCTGAATTGGTGGCCATTCGTGGCATTGGCCGCTGGACGGCGGAAATGTTTTTGATGTTCCACCTCATGCGGCCCAATGTGTTGCCGCTGGACGATGTGGGCTTGATCAACGGCATCAGCCAAAACTATTTTTCGGGTGAGTCGGTCAGTCGCAGCGAGGCCCGCGAGGTGGCTGCGGCATGGGCACCATACTGCAGTGTGGCGACTTGGTATATTTGGCGATCGCTAGATCCGCTGCCCGTGTCTTATTGAGCAGCTAAGGAGTAATGAATTTTGGCTAAACGAACTTTCCTCGACTTTGAACAACCGATTGCTGAACTCGAAGGCAAGATCGACGAGCTGCGCTATGTGCAAAGCGAGTCAGCGGTGGACATTTCGGACGAAATTGACCAGCTCAGCAAGAAAAGCTTGCAGCTGACCAAAGACATTTACAGCGACCTCACCCCTTGGCAAATCACCAAGATTGCCCGTCATGCCGAGCGTCCCTACACCTTGGACTACATCAACGAAATCTTCACCGATTTCGTGGAAATGCACGGCGACCGCCATTTTGCCGATGACTTGAGCATCGTGGGTGGTTTGGCCCGTTTCAATGGCAACGCTTGCATGGTCTTAGGTCAACAAAAAGGCCGCGACACCAAAGAGCGCGCTGCGCGCAACTTTGGCATGAGCCGCCCCGAGGGTTACCGCAAAGCTTTGCGCTTGATGAAGACCGCCGAGAAGTTCAAGCTGCCCGTGTTCACCTTTGTGGACACACCCGGCGCCTACCCCGGCATCGACGCCGAAGAGCGCAGTCAGTCTGAAGCGATTGGACGCAATATTTTTGAAATGGCGCAGCTCGAAGTGCCCATCATCACCACCATCATTGGTGAAGGTGGCTCGGGCGGTGCATTGGCCATCAGCGTGGCCGACCAAGTGTTGATGTTGCAGTACTCGGTGTACTCGGTCATCAGCCCTGAAGGTTGTGCCTCGATCTTGTGGAAAACCTCAGACCGTGCCGAAGACGCTGCCGAAGCTTTGGGTATCACCGCCCATCGTCTGAAAGCCTTGGGCTTGGTCGACAAAATCGTGAACGAGCCAGTGGGCGGCGCACACCGCGACCCCAAGCAAATGGCCGCTCAGCTCAAGCGTGGTTTGAACGATGCATGGCGTCAAGTGACCGACATGAAGGTCAAAGAGCTGCTCGACAAGCGCTACGAGCGTTTGCAAAGCTATGGCCGCTTCACCGACACCAAAGCTGAACGCTAATTTCCCCTCGCTGGACGCGCTCCAACACCTTGAGGCTTTCGCCGTTGCGCTCAGCGGCGGGGCCGATTCCACCGCCTTACTCATTGCTTGCGCCACCCGTCGGCCGGGCAGGGTGCATGCGGTGCATGTGCACCACGGTTTGCAAACGGCTGCTGATGGGTTTGAAGCCCACTGCGTGGCTTTGTGTGAGCGTTTGCAAGTGCCGCTGGTGGTGCAGCGCGTCAACGCCGCCCATGCCGCAGGTGAAAGCCCTGAAGACGCGGCGCGCCAAGCCCGTTACCGCGCGCTGGCCGAAGCGCTGCAAAGCAACTGGGGTGGACGCATCAAACACATGGCCTTGGCACAACACGCCGATGACCAAGTAGAAACTTTGTTGCTGGCGCTTTCGCGTGGCGCGGGGTTGCCGGGGTTGGCGTGTATGCCTGCGGTGGCCGAGCGCCATGGGGTGACGTACCACCGCCCTTGGCTGAATGTGTCAGGCCTTGCTTTGCGTGAAGCCTTGAAGGCGCTGGGAGAGCGGTGGGTGGAAGACCCCACCAATGCCGACACGCGCTACACCCGCAACCGCATCCGCGCTGAACTGTTGCCTGTGATTGAGCAAGCGTTCCCGTCGTTTCGACAAACCTTTGCGCGCAGCGCCTCGCACGCAGCACAGGCTCAAACCTTGTTGCACGAAGTGGCTGAACAAGATTTGCAGCTTGTGGGCAATCCACCTGCCATCCAAGCTTTGCAGCAACTCAGCGTCGCGCGCCAGTCGAATGTGTTGCGCCATTGGCTGGCGCTTGAACATTCGCAGGCGAGTGCGGCGCAGCTGCAAGCGTTGCTGGTGCAGGTGAAAGCTTGCACCACACGCGGGCACCACATTGACATTAAGGTGGGGCGTGGCTTTGTGAGGCGCGATGGTGCTGTGTTGCGTTGCTACAATCTGTAGGTTTTTTTGCCCATAACACAACAGTTTTAAAGAAATATGGCATTGATCGTTCATAAATACGGCGGCACCTCGATGGGCTCGACAGAGCGCATTCGCAACGTCGCCAAGCGCGTGGCCAAATGGGCTCGTGCTGGCCACCAAATGGTGGTGGTTCCCTCCGCGATGAGCGGTGAGACCAACCGTTTGCTCGGCCTCGCCAAAGAATTGGCCCCCTCCAAAGCCGACTCGGCCTACAACCGCGAACTCGACATGT
>Ga0213920_1000346_pt1 | contig 39321 bp, 33 predicted proteins | sample McNCre1117MG_FD_161054 | JGI IMG/M metagenome (GOLD analysis project Ga0213920, IMG submission 161054) | Freshwater microbial communities from McNutts Creek, Athens, Georgia, United States - 11-17 MG | ecosystem: Environmental > Aquatic > Freshwater > Creek | place: USA: Georgia | collected...
ACTGGTCCTTCATCGCGGCCATGTGTTCGTAGGTGATCACGTCGCGGTTGCCGGTGGTGGTCACGAAGATGTCGGCCTTGTCGGCGGCGTATTCCATGGTCACGACTTTGTAGCCTTCCATCGCGGCCTGCAGGGCGTTGATCGGGTCGATCTCGGTCACCCAGACCTGGGCGCTCAGAGCGCGCAGGGCTTGTGCAGAGCCCTTGCCCACATCGCCATAACCAGCGACCACGGCCACCTTGCCCGCGATCATCACGTCGGTGGCGCGCTTGATGCCGTCCACCAGCGATTCGCGGCAGCCGTAGAGGTTGTCGAACTTGCTCTTGGTCACCGAGTCGTTCACGTTGATGGCGCGGAACATCAGGGTGCCCTTGGCCGACATCTCTTTCAAGCGGTGCACACCCGTGGTGGTCTCTTCGGTCACGCCAATGATCTCGGCGCTCTTGCGGCTGTACCAGGTCGCATCTTCGGCCAGCTTCGCCTTGATCGAGTTGAACAGACAGGTTTCTTCTTCGCTGGTCGGGTTGGCGATCAGCGAAGCGTCTTTCTCGGCGCGCTTGCCCAAGTGCATCAACAACGTGGCGTCACCACCGTCGTCCAGGATCATGTTGGGGCCTTCGCCGGGCGTGCCAGCCGCGCCGAAGTCAAAAATGCGGTGCGTGTAGTCCCAGTACTCGGCCAGGGTCTCGCCCTTGATGGCGAACACGGGCGTGCCCTTGGCGGCGATGGCCGCAGCCGCGTGGTCCTGGGTCGAGAAGATGTTGCAAGACGCCCAACGCACATCGGCGCCCAGGGCTTGCAGGGTTTCGATCAGCACCGCCGTCTGGATGGTCATGTGCAGCGAGCCGGTGATGCGCGCGCCTTTGAGGGGCTGGCTCTTGGCAAACTCTTCGCGGATGGCCATCAGGCCGGGCATTTCGGTTTCGGCGATGCGGATTTCTTTACGGCCCCAGTCGGCCAGGCCGATGTCGGCGATCACGCAGTCCGCGTTGAGGGCGTTTTTGAAAGGTGCATTCATGTGTGCGCTCCAAAGCAATGTGAATGAGCCACACGCGTGGATGAAAGCACTGGATCGGAAAACAGGCTCACCGCACGTCGAGTGGATGAGCGTCGTTGCTGTATGAAGGTTCCGAGCCTCACGCCTGCTGCCAGCTTCGGGGCTGGTGGGCGCTGCAACGCTCCTCGGAATGGACTGATTATAAACCCTGGAGGAGCGGCGCCCTCGCCGCGATCAACGCCCGCAGGCCACAACCCATCGCCCCGGGGGCGGGGCTCCTACAAAGTAAAATCATCGCCATCGCGGCCCGTCTGGCCGCTCGCCTGGCGCCCCTGCGGCGCTTTCCCCGATCAGGACCTCTTGTGACCTACGCCAACGAGACCCGGCGCCGCCGGACTTTTGCCATCATTTCCCACCCCGACGCGGGCAAAACCACGCTGACGGAAAAGCTGCTGCTGTTCTCCGGTGCGATCCAGATCGCTGGCTCGGTCAAGGCCCGCAAGGCCTCGCGCCACGCCACCAGCGACTGGATGGAAATCGAAAAGCAGCGCGGCATCTCAGTGGCCTCGTCGGTCATGCAAATGCTGTACCGCGACCACGTCATCAACCTGCTCGACACCCCAGGCCACAAGGACTTTTCTGAAGACACCTACCGCGTGTTGACCGCCGTGGACTCGGCGCTGATGGTGATCGACGCGGCCAACGGCGTGGAAGCGCAGACGCGCCGCCTGATCGAGGTCTGCCGTCAGCGCGACACACCCATCATCACCTTCGTCAACAAGATGGACCGCGAAGTGCGCGACCCGCTCGACATCCTCGACGAAGTCGAGCGCGAGCTGGGCATGCCCTGCGTGCCCATGACCTGGCCTGTGGGCCAAGGCAAATCGTTTGGCGGCATCGTCAACCTGCGCACGCAGGCCATGACGGTGTTCGACTCCGGCAGCGAACGCCTGCCGCAAGACTTTGAAACCATCCCGCTCACCGAGCAGACCCAACTGGCCGAGCGCTTTGGCTCCGAGTGGACCGCCGCCATGGACAGCATGGAGCTGGCCACCGGCGCATCACCCGCGTTTGACGAAGCCGCCTTTTTGGCGGGCAAGCAAACGCCGGTGTTCTTCGGCTCCGGTGTGAACAACTTCGGGGTGATGGAAGTGCTGGACGCCCTGGTCGATCTGGCCCCCGCGCCCAAGCCCCGCACCAGCAACCTGATCGTCAACAAGCAGCCTGTGGTCAAAGAGATTCAACCCGAAGACAGCGCGTTCTCGGGCGTGGTGTTCAAGGTGCAGGCCAACATGGACGCCAACCACCGCGACCGCATCGCCTTCGTGCGCATGGCGTCTGGCAAATACACGCCAGGCATGAAGCTCAAGGTGCAGCGGACCGGCAAAGAGCTGCGCCCCACCAGCGTGGTGACCTTTTTGAGTCAACGCCGCGAAGCGGTGGACGAAGCCTATGCCGGCGACATCATCGGCTTCACCACCCACGGCGGCGTGCAGCTGGGCGACACCATCACCGACGGGGCCAACCTGCAATTCACCGGCCTGCCGTTCTTTGCGCCCGAACTCTTCATGACCGTGATCCTGAAGAACCCGCTGCGCACCAAGCAGCTGCAAACCGGCCTGGACCAATTGGGCGAAGAAGGCGCGATCCAGGTCTTCAAACCCGAAATCGGCGGCCCCATGCTGCTGGGCGCGGTGGGTCAGTTGCAGTTTGAAGTGGTGCAACACCGTCTCAAAGCCGAATACGACTGCGACGTGCGCCTGGAAGGCTGCCAGTACACCGGCGCCCGCTGGATCACCGCCGACACCCCGGCCGAGCTGCGCGAGTTCACCAACGCCTACCCGCAGCGCATGTCGCTCGATGCGGCAGGCACGCTGGCGTACCTGTGCACGTCACCTTATGACGTGCGCCTGGCGCAAGAGCGCTTTCCCAAGATCCACTTCCACCCACTGCGCGAGCACGCGGGCCTGGCGCTGGGTTCGGCCGGCTAAATCGGCCAAAAGAACCGGGATCTGACCCCCATCAATGTGGGAGCGGCGCCCTCGCCGCGATGAACCTTCGCCATCCACCCCCCATCGCCCCGAGGGCGGGGCTCCTGCAAAGAGATGTGATGCAACCACTTTCAGATTGGCGTCCGCCCCAAGGCCTCATCGGCGTCTTCACCGACATCGACGACACACTGACCACCGACGGCGCCATCACGCCAGACGCCCTGCAGGCCCTGTCCGACCTGAAAGCCGCCGGACTGCACGTGGTGCCCATCACCGGACGGCCTGTGGGCTGGAGCGAACCCTTTGCCCAAAGCTGGCCGGTGGACGCCATCGTGGCTGAAAACGGCGCCGTTGCGCTGGTGCACAAGGGCGATCAGCCGCTGGTCAAGCTGTACCAGCAGGACGCGGCCACACGCAGCGCCAACTTTGCACGCATGCAAGCGGTGCTGTCGCAGATCGAGCAAAGCATGCCAGATGCCCTGCGCTCGCAAGACAGCGCAGGCCGCGAAACCGACATCGCCATTGACCACAGCGAATTCACCCACTTGCCATCAGCAGCCATCGACGCAGTGGTGCGCGCCATGCAGGCCGCAGGCATGACCGCCACCGTCAGCAGCATCCACATCAACGGCTGGTACGGCGAGCACAGCAAACTCTCAGGCGCCCGCTGGATCGTGCAGCAGCTCTGGGGGCGCGACCTGAACGCAGAAATGGACCGTTGGGTCTATGTGGGCGACTCCACCAACGACCAGGTCATGTTCGAGCACTTTGCGCACAGCGTGGGCGTGGCCAACATCGAGCGCTTTGCCTCTCAACTCACGCACCCGCCACGTCACGTCACGCCCAGCGAGCGAGGCGCAGGCTTTGCCGAAGTCGCGCAACACCTGCTGCGCTGACCCACCATGAAAAAACCCCTGCGCCTCATCGGTCACAGGGGTTTTACAGAGTCACCCAAGCCTCAGGAGTCGAACGCCTGCGCCACCTCGGTGATGGCCTCCAGGGGCGACTTGCCCACCAGTGCTGCCAAACGCAAACGCGCCATCAAATACAGATAACGCGCCTGCACCAGGTCGCGCTTGGCCTGCGCCAGTTGCTGCTCGGCATTCAAGATGTCCAGCGTCGTTCTCACACCCGCCAATTTCGACTTGGTGGTGGACTGCACCAGCTGCTCGGCAGAGCGCACCGCTTGCTCCAGCGCACGCACCTTGAGCACGCCCTCGGTCACGCCACGGTGTTCCTTGTGGACACGCAAACCCAGGTCTCGGCGCGTGGCTTCGAGCGCTTCTTCCATGCGGGTTTTGTCTGCCAGAGCCTGACGCACCTGCGAGCTCACATAGCCCCCCTGAAAAATCGGCACCACCAGCTGCACGCCCACAGATGTGGTCACAAAGCGTGAGTTCAGTCGCGTCACGTTTTCATTGCCACTGTCGTTCCACTGCACCACGCCATCCACCACGGGTGAATGTCCCGACTTGGCCTTGAAAATCTCCTTGTCTGCCGCCGCCACCCGGGCCACCAAAGCCTGAACCTCGGGGCTGTTGGCTTGCGCCTGCTCCAGCCAAGAATCCAAAGGCGGCAAATCGGTGGGCAGACTGGCCAACCCGTTCAGATTCAGTGCAGACAAATCGCCCACAGGCTGGTTCACCAGAATTTCCAGCTGCCGATGGGTGTACTCGCGGTTTTGCCGAGCTTCCAGCTCTGACGCGACCGCCATGTCCAGCCGTGCCTGCGCATCGTCAATGTCGGTGCGCGTGCCCGAGCCGGCCTTGAGCATCTTTTTGGCAGCATCCACCATGGTGGTGTATTGCTGCTTTTGCGCCAGCACCAGCTTGAGCTGGTCTTCCGTCAGCAAGGCTTCCATGTAGGCGCCGCCCACGCGCACGATCAGCTCCTGCAAGTCACGCTGGTGCGTGGCTTCGGCATCGGCCACCTGGTCTTTGGCTTGCTCATACTGGAAATAACGCTGCGGATTGAACAAGGGCTGTCGCAGCGATACCGTTTTACCGTAGCTGTAATACGTGCTGTTGGTCGTCGTTTCCTGCCCCAAAAAATTGGGGGAGGTGGTGTCCAGGTTGTTGCGATTGCGGCCCAGATTGGCCTGCACCGAAGGCAACAGCTGCGAACGCGCCTGCGGCAAACGCTCGCGGCCAGACTCCAGTGCCGCACGCGAAGCGCGGATCGTCGAATCCTGCTCCAGGGCCATCTGATAGGCCTCCAGCAAACTCATGCTGCTGGCCGCAGACGCTGCCAGTGACATGGCCACAGCCAGACAGGTTTTGCGAAAGTGGTGTTTCATCACTCCTCCTTCATCGAACCGGCCATGCGCTTGGTCAGCGGGCTCAACAGGTACTTCAGCAAGGACCGCTCGCCGGTCTTGATCACCACCTCAGCAGGCATGCCAGGCTGCAACTGGCGATGCCCCAAGGTCTTCATGCCCTCGGGCGTCACCTCGAGTCGCGCCAGGAAGTAAGCCGCCTGCGGGTTTTGTGGATCCGACAGCAAGTCACCTGACACCGACAGCACCTTGCCCTGCACCACCAGCTGGGGCGAATGCGCGAAGGTACTGAACCGGACATCGGCAGGCAAGCCTGCATGCACCTTGTCGATCAGGTGCGGCGCAATGCGCGTCTCCAGCAACAGGGACTGCTGCTCCGGCACGATCTCCATCAGGCGTTGCCCTGGCTGCACCACGGCCCCCACAGATTGCACGCTCAAACCCACCACCTGGCCTGCAGACGGCGAGCGGATTTCCACGCGCTGCAAATCGGCTTTCTGGGCCACATACTTTTCCGAATCGGCTTGCACTTCACGGGCCACGTCGGCCATTTGCGACTCCACTTCCTTGCGGTACTCGGAGTGACGCGACAGCGAGCGCTGCGTGGTCTCGGCAATGGCACGGGTCGTGCGGATTGTGTTGCCCGTCAGGTCGGCGATGCTCGCCTGCACATCGGCCACCATGCGCTCCAGCTCCATCTGACGGTTGCGCGGCGCATAGCCTTCTTTCACCAGTTCACGGGTGTTGCTCAACTCTTCGCGCAGCAAAGACAGTTGCTGCTGGCGCTGCGCCAGCATCGTCTGAGCCGCATCGCGCTGCGCCTTCAGTCCTTCAATGGCTTCCTGAAACGCCTGCAAGTCAGACTGCAAAGCCTGCTTGCGCGAGTCAAACAACTGGCGCTGGTTGTTCACCTGCTGCGCCATGAACGGATCGGCCGCAGCCGCCTCGACCACGTCCTTCTCAAACGCCACACGGCCCGCGCCCGTCTGCTCCGCCTTCAAACGGCTTTGCATGGCACTCAGGCCCAGATAACGCTGGCGCACCGACTCGTAGTTGGCCTTGCTCACCGCCTCGTCCAGACGCATCAGCACCTGACCTTCCTTGACCACATCGCCCTCGCGCACCAGCACCTCCTTGACGATGCCGCCCGTCAAATGCTGGATGGCTTTGCGCTTGGTATCGATCGTCACCATGCCCGGCGTGGGCACACCCTCGTCCAGAGGCGCCAAAGCAGCCCACAGCAGGAAACCGCCAAAGCCGACCCCCAGCACCCACAGTGCTTTGCGGGCAATGCCACGGGTGTCAGAAGACGCGAGCAAAGCGCCCTCGTCGCCACCCGTTTTGATCTGGGCGTCCACCACATTCGATTTGCTCAATACAGACATTTTTTGATTTGACATCGCAGTCCTCAATCCATTGTTTCAAGCCACAGCCTCAGGCTGTTGGCAATGCTGCTGCCGCAGCGGTTTCCTGTTGTTTTTTCAACGCTTCCAAAACGCCATCCCGAGGACCGCTGGCCACCAGTTTGCCGTCTTGCAAAATCACCAGGCGATCGGCCACCTGGATCACGCCGGGGCGGTGGCTGATCAGCACCACCGTCTTGCCCTGACTGCGGATCAGTTGCACCGCCTTCATCAAAGCGGCTTCGCCTTCATCGTCCAGGTTGGCATTGGGCTCATCGAGCACCACCAGCATCGGGTTGCCATACAAGGCCCTGGCCAGGCCAATGCGCTGGCGCTGACCACCCGACAGGAAAGCACCGCCCTGGCCTACACGGCTGTCATAGCCTTGCGGGAACCGCAAAATCATCTGATGCAAGCCTGCGGCCTGAGCAGCCTCGATGACCTTTTCAGAATCCACCTCACCAATGCGGGCAATGTTCTCGGCAATCGTGCCGTCAAACAGCTCGATGTCCTGCGGCAAGTAACCCACATGGGCACCCAGACTCTCACGGGTCCATTGCTCGATGGGCTGCTCGTCCAGCAGGATGCGGCCTTCGTAGCCGGGCCAGATGCCCAGCATGCTGCGCGCCAGCGTCGACTTGCCGCAACCCGAAGGACCCAACACCACCGTCACCGTGCCAGGCAAAGCCATGAAGCTCACGCCGTCCAGCACGGGTTTGTCGCGGCCAGCCACCTTGACCACCAACTGGTCGATCTGCAGATTGCCCAATGGCGCTTGCGTCATCGTCTTCTCGCGGCCTGCATGCTGAAATCCCAACAGCGACTGCAAGCGCTCATAAGCATCCTTGCTTGACAAGAACTGTGGCCAGGTGGCCACCAGCAGGTCAATGGGGGCCAGAGCGCGGCCCATCATCACGTTGGCCGCGATCATGGCGCCCGGGCTGATCTCGCCACGCGTCACCAGCCATGCCCCCACCGCCAGACTCATCGACTGCTGGGCATAGCGCACAAACTTGCTGACCGCACTCACCACGCCCGATTTTTGCTGCGTCTCGCCGGACAAGCGCAAAGCCTTGTGTTGCTTGACTTGCCAGCGTTGGTAAAGACTGCCCAGCATGCCCATGGCGCTGAGCACCTCGACATTGCGCAGCTTGGATTGCAAAAAGTTTTGCGCATCGGCTTGCGCCTTGGCGGTCACGGACTGCGCATCTTTGGTGGCCGCATGCCCCTGCACCGCAATCAGACTCTGAATCACGGCAAACAGGATGGCCACCACGCCCAGCCAAGGGTGCAGCATGAACAGCACGCCCAGATAGATCGGGATCCAGGGCACATCAAAAAATGCAAACACGCCATTGCCCGTCATGAACTGGCGCAACACCGTCAAATCACCAAAAGCCTTGGAAGGCGCGGTCTCTGACGGGTTCAAATACGACAGAAAGCTCGCCTTGAACACCCGCTGACTCAAAGCCTGATCCAGCTTGACGCCCGTGCGCACCAGCAAGATGGAGCGCGCCCACTCGGCAAACGCCATGACGCCGAACAAGAACAGCGCCAGCAAGGACACCACGATCAGCGTCAAATAACTGCGGCTCACCATCACACGGTCGTACACCTGAAGCATGTACACCGTGGGCGTCAGCATCAACAGATTGACCACCATGCTGAACACACCCACCACCATGAACTCACGGCGGAAGGACCACAGCACTTCGGACAGGCCGCGCAACTCTACAGATTTGTTTTTATCCATCATTTCCCCCTCACGCGCCTTGGGCCACAGCAGGCGCAGCGCCCGCAGGTGCAGCCTGAACGGCCGCGGGCATGAGTTTTTGCAACACTTCGGCCGTCGGCCCGTACAGCTGCTGCGTGCCATCGCGCAGCACCAGCAAACGGTCTGTCACAGACAACACGCTGGTGCGGTGCGTGATCACCACAAACGTGGTGCCACGCGACTTCATCGCCACAATCGCCTGCGACAGTGCAGCGTCTCCGGCTTCGTCCAGGCTGGAGTTGGGCTCATCAAGCACCACCAGCACCGGGTTGCCGTACAGCGCCCGGGCCAGCGCCACACGCTGACGCTGACCACCCGACAACACGCCGCCGTCACGCCCCACAGGGGTGCCATAGCCTTGCGGCAGAGACACCACGAAATCGTGCAAGCCCACCAGACGGGTCGCTTCCTCGATCTTGGCCATGTCGATCTCACCGAAGCGCGCAATGTTCTCGGCCAGCGTGCCCTCGATCAGCTCCACACCCTGCGGCAGATAGCCCATGTGCGGCCCCAGTTCTTCCTTGTTCCAAATGTGCACATCGGCGCCGTCAAGTCGCACCTTGCCAGACAAGGGCGTCCACACGCCCACCAGCAAGCGGGCCAAAGACGTTTTGCCCGAGGCCGAAGGCCCCACCACACCCAGCACGCAGCCAGGCGGCAAGCCAAACTGCACACCGCGCAAAACCGGTTGCTGCTGGCCCGGAGGCGCCGCCACCAGACCGTCCACAATCAACTCGCCTTTGGGCGCGGGCAAGGGCATGTTCTGGGCACGGGGGGGAATCTGCGCCAGCATCGTATCGAGACGTGACCAGGCGGCCATCACGCTCACCAGAGCACTCCACTGCTGCACCACCTGCGTCAGCGGCGACAACATGCGGCCCACCAGCACCGAGCCGATGATCATCATCGACGCACCACCGTTGAGCTGGTTTTCCAGGAGCATCCAGGCGCCCAGGCCCAGCATGACCGAGCCCATCAACTGCTGCAGCAACTTGGACACCGCATTGAGCCCGCCCGCAGACTCCGAAGCCCGAGCCTGAAAGGCCAGGAAAGCGTTCTGCTTTTTTTGCCACTGTGCCAGCACGGCAGGCATCATGCCCATCGACTCCATCACCTGCGTGTTGCGCAGCGAGGCATCGGCATACGCTTGCGCCTCCTGGGCACGGCGCTGCGCCTCCAGAAGCGGCTTGCGCGACGCCTGCTGAATCATCCACGCCACAAAAGTCTGCATGATCGCCCCAGCCACACCCGCCCAACCCAGCAAAGGATTGATCAAGAACAGCAAGAACACCGCCACCAATGCGATCGGCACCTCGAACATCGCACTCAATGCCGGGTTGTTGAAGAACTCGCGCACCGTACGGAAATCGTTTTGCACCAACATGGCCGCGTTGCCCATCTGCTTTTTGAGCAGACCGTCGAACATCGCGCCATAAATGCGGTCAGACAGCTTCATCTCGAACTGGATGCCCACACTCCAAAGCAGGCGCGAGCGGATCTTCTCCAGGAACTCCATCACCGCATACGCGCCAAACGTGATCAAGGTCAGCATCAACAGCGTCATCACGCTGCGGCTGTTGACCACCCGGTCGTACACCTCCAGCATGTAGGCCGTTGAGGTAAACCCCAACAAAGCCACGACCAGGCTCATGCCAATCGCAGAGCGCCAAACAGGCTTGAATTCGAGCAGCGCCAGGCGCAACTCGGACATGGATGGATCGGGCTTCATGGTTGAGCAACCTCTACAGACACATATTCAGGAATTTGAGGCGCCGAGGGGGCCGCAGCCTCCCCCAACGTCTCGTCAGACACGTCTCCATCAACACCCTCATTCGCATCGGGCGCATCCGCAGACACCAGGAAAAAAGACAACTCGAACGTTTTGTCCAGACGCTCATTGAGCACGATTTCGCGCAGCTTGGCCTGCTCGAACAAGGCCAGCTTGCCGGCGTCGAGCTGCAACTCAAAGCGCATGCGCCCATCCATCGTGTACAGCGACAACTGCCCCGGCTTGATGCTCAGGGTGTGGCGGTCAAAGTACACCGGGCAACTGTCGGCAAACTTGAGCAGCGGCAGAGGCTGCCCCGCACGGCGCGACACGTTGTAAGGGCTGGCAGGCGCCTGATAGATCAGCCGCGACATCTTGGACACGGCATAAATGGCGTTGCACACCATCTGCGAGCCCAGCTCGGGAAACTTCTCGCGCAGACTGCGGTAATGCAAGTGGTGCAGCGCCACCCGGTTCCACACCCGGGACTGCTGCACCTGGGGCGCCAACTCGTTGCACACTCGCGCAAACACCGCCCGCAGCTCACACAAACGGGCGTGCTGCTCTGGCGAGGTGTTCAGGGGAACGCGGATTAGAAAGTTCATATAGGAGACGGATTGTAGCCGACTCCTATATGAAGTTTTAAGTGATCCCCAAAGTATTTATTTTGGGGCGCCGCCGTCGCGGCGAAGCGACATCACTGCACCGTGATCGGGACAGTAGACGGTGCCGCGCTGTCCACTTTGCCGTCGTTCACGATCAGCGTGGCCACATACACCCCGGCCACTGTGGCCGTGAATGTGGGCTGCGCCGCCGTGGTCGAAGACAGGGTTGCCGTACTGCCCGTTGGCTGCGTCGTCAGCACCCAGCGGTAGGTCAGAACATCGCCATTGGCGTCGGTACTGCCCGTGCCATTGAGCGTCACCACCACCGAGCCTGCCGTGCGGGTCAACGTCTGCGCAGGACCAGCATTGGCCACCGGAGCCACGTTGGCAGCAGCGGCAGTGATCGTGACAGCAGACACCACGCTGTCGACCTTGCCATCGTTCACGATCAAGGTGGCCACATACACACCCGCCAGATCGGCCGTGAAAGTCGGCGTTGCCACAGAAGCCGAGGACAACGCGGCCACACTGCCCGTGGGCTTGGACACCAGCGCCCATTTGTAGGTCAACGGGTCGTTGTTCGCATCGGTGCTGCCCGCGCCGTTGAGGGTGACCACTGCCGCCAGCACCACGCTCTGGTTCGGCCCGGCGTTGGCCACAGGCGCGGCATTGACCGAAGTGGCCGTCACCGTCACCGTGGTCAGCGCACTGTCCACCTTGCCATCGTTGACCACCAGACTGGCCACGTACACCCCGGCCATGTCGGCCGTGAAGGTGGGCCGCGCCGACGTGGCCGAAGACAAGGCCGCCGCACTGCCCGCAGGCTTGGCCACCAGCACCCATTTGTAGGTCAGCGGGTCCAGATTCGCATCGCCACTGGCACTGCCGTCCAGCGTGGTCAGTGACCCCACTGTCACGTTTTGATTGGCGCCCGCATTGGCCACAGGCGGTGCGTTGACGCCCGACACCAGCACGGTCACTGTGGCTGGTGGGTCTATCGGACTGGTCAAACGGCCATCGCTCACCACCAGCGTGGCCGCGTAGGTGCCCACCACGTCAGCGGTGAACGTCGGCTTCACATCGGTCGCCGAAGTCAGCACCGCCTGACTGCCCGCAGGCTTGACCAGCAGCGTCCACTTGTAGATGAGGTAATCGCGGTTCGCATCGCTGCTGCTGCTGCCATCAAGCGTCACCACTGCCCCGGCCAGCACACTCTGGTTGACTCCGGCATTGGCCACAGGCGCCACGTTCAGCGTCGCCGCCGTCACCGTCACCGTGGCCACAGGGCTGTCCACCTTGCCATCATTGACCTGCAAACTGGCCACATACGTACCACTCACATCTGCAGTGAATGTGGGCTTGGCCGAAGTGCCTCCTGTCAGCACCGCCGCACTGCCCGCAGGCACCGCCGCCAGAGCCCACTTGTAGGTCAGCGTGTCGTTGTTGGCATCGCTGCTGGCACTGCCGTCGAGGGTGACCACGCTGCCCGTCAGCACACTCTGCCCTGCCCCGGCCAGCGCCACAGGCGCCACATTGGGCGCTGTCGAGCTGCAATTGGCCAAAGAGCCGAATGCGTTATTGCACCCGCTGCCCCCACCACCGCATGCGGCCAGCAAAGACAACAGCGCCGCAGCGCCCAAGAGTTTCAAATGCTTCATGGTCGCTCGATTCAATTGCAAGAGGGGTACACAACATCCACTTTGGCTGGGTACTGCAAACCCCGGGCCGTGGCCACATCGACCGCGCCGCCCACCAGGCCACCCAGCAGCACATTGCCCGCCATGGCCACCTGCACGCCAGAGCGCACAGAGGTCGTGTGCTTGTCAGCAAAAACCGACTTGCAAGTCACCCGCAAATCAAACAAGTCCTTACTCACCTCGATCTGCTTGGGCGCATTGAACGTCCAGCGCCCACGGGAGTTTTCAGCCACGCACTGCGCCGGCAAGCTCATGCCATAACAAACCGCACGCACCGAAACGACCTGCTTGTCCTCGTTAAGGACACTGGCACACCCTGCCGTCAGCAGAAGCAACCCTAAAGTAGCAATGATTTTGAGCATGCGCAGCCATTCCGAAGTTTCAACTCGTCATCGAACACATCGGCGCCAAAGCGCATAACTTGAGTTTTTCAGGCGCTTTGCCGTGTCACCGACAAATGCAACCCTGAGGCATTCAGGACAGCCAGCAAGGTTTTGATGGTGGGGTTGCCGCGAGGGCCTAAGGCACGGTACAACGACTCACGAGGAATACCCGCGCGCTCTGCGACAGAGGCCATGCCCTGAGCCTCTGCAATGTGGCGCAGTGCTGTGAGCATGGCTTGCTGGCCACCCGGCTGATCCGACTCCTCCAACGCTACAGCCAGATACTCATTTGCAAACTCAGGATCGGCTTTGAGCATTTCCACGACGGCAGCATCGTGTGAGCGACTTGCATGTGTGGTCATTTCAACTTCCTTCTGCTTTGCCAATCCATCCAATAAGCTTTAGCCGAGTCAATATCACCCTGCTGCTTGCGTTTATCGCCCCCAACAAGCAGCAAGATCAGTCGCTTGCCCGCTTGAGCGTAATAGACCCTGTATCCGGGGCCATGATCAATGCGCGCCTCCCAGACACCTTCCCCTACAGGTTTGACATCGCCAAAATTACCACTGGCCATCCTGCCGATGCGGACAAGCACTCGCGCCTTGGCTTGACGATCAGACAAAGAGTTCAGCCATGCGACAAACGGTTCAGAACCGTTGCCTGTGAGGTACGACTGAACCTCAAACATTTGTGAATTATACGTTACAAAATATCGCTGCAAATCATCATGACCACAGCGATCTGCCCCACATCAACCCGTCACCATCGAACCGAAAAAGCCTGAAAAAATGTTGGACACATTGTTCTGGCCCATGAGCTGCACTACCGTCGTCGTGGCAGCACTCAGGTCTTGCGCCAACTCGGCCTCGGAAAACAATGGCGTCACCGCAGGAGTTTCAAACATGTTGATGATCAATTGCTGCAAATGGGCCATTGCCGTAGCGTCGTTGTTGCTGAGCGCTGTCTCGTTCTGTGTCACAAAATCTTCCAACCCCTGAATCTCAGACTGATCGATCGACTCAAGCAAATGGATGACCGTGCCATAAAAGACCGATTCGATGTTCTGCCATGTCGCGGCCATGGATGGGAAATTGCTCACCCCCAACTCTTTGCCCGTGAAAACACCGTCTTCTGCGCCATCGAAATTGATGGGAGCAAACGCGTACAGATAGGAATTGACGCCCGTGACCTTGGTCACACTCGCGCGCAAGGCCTCATTGGACAACGCGCCCGTATGGGTGTTGAATCCAAACAAATTGCTCAACGCCGTGAAATCACTCGACAGCATGGCGACATTGGACGTGTTGTCCACGCCCTTGGAGTGCAAGGCCGCGCCATTGAAGCCACGACCTTGAAAAAACGACTCCACACCCGAGGCCGTCAGGCCGGGATAGTCGATGGACATGATGTCGGCCAGCATCTGACTGTCGATGCCGTACTGTTGAGCCACTTTGTAAATGGTGGCAGGCGAACCGAGGTTGGCTTTGACGAAGTCATGAGCCTGGTTCATCGTCACACCCAGTGAGGCCAGATAAGCGCGTGTTGTCATGAAAATTTCTCCCTGTTTTTGATCCTGTGCATTCTAAGAATAATCCATCTTTTGTATTCAAATAAATTATTCAAATAGCCATCTACCACCGATAATTCATTCAGATCAAAGCACTGCCATGTCTTCCCCCACCACCCCCGGCCTGACCACGGCAGTCACCCTGCCCAGCCCCCTGCTGGCAGGTGCGCAGAGCATTGATGCCCTGCTGCCCGACTCGGGCCGCAAATGGGGCGGTGTCCAAGGCAGCGGCGCGGCCGTTTCCTACAGCTTTGCCTGGATCAACGGACTCAGCGCCGTGTACTCGGGGCCCAACGGCCAAGCGTATTCCAGCCTCAACGAACCCGGCGCCACCTACCACTACGGGCTCAACACCCAGCAACAAGCTGCAGCGCGCCAGGCCCTGGCGGCCTGGGCCGCGGTGGGCAACCTTTACTTTCTGGAACTGGCAGAAACCAGCACACAGGTGGGTGACATCCGCTTTGCCTGGACCTCGGCCACAGACACCACCACCACAGGCGGCACGGCCTGGGGCTGGGCGGGCTACCCCAGCGCCTACTGGCCAAGCGGCGGAGACGTCTGGCTGTCCACCGCCTCAACAGGCGCACAAAACACGGACTGGAGCGTTGGCTCTTACAACTACCTGTCGCTGATGCACGAAATCGGCCACACGCTGGGGCTCAAACACCCGTTCGAGGGCAGCAACACACTGCCCACACTGCTGGACGTTCGCAACTACACGATCATGTCGTACACCGACCCTACCCGCCAGCAATGGGTCGAGGTCAAACAAAACACCTTTGGCAGCTACAGCTGGTCGGCCACATCCATCGAGCCCTCCACCCCCATGGTGGGCGACATTCAGGCCATCCAATACCTGTACGGCGCCAACACCAGCTACAACAAAACCGACAACGTCTACGACTTCGATCCCGCCAAACCGTTCTTTCAAACCATTTGGGACACGGGCGGACAAGACACCATCAGTGCAGCGCGATTCACACAAGCTTGCACCATCAACCTGAACGCAGGCAATTACTCGTCGCTGGGCTTCAAATCCAACTGGTTTCAGTACAGCCAACTCAACTGGCAATCGACCCCTGACCCGCAAACCCTGTACGACGGCACCAACAACCTCGGCATCGCCTGGGGCGTGGTGATCGAAAACGCCACGGGCGGCAGCGGTGCCGACGTGCTGACGGGCAACCCCGCCAACAACCGCCTGCAAGGCGGCGCAGGCAACGACACGCTCGACGGTGGCTTGGGGCTGGACACCGCCGTTTACCTCAACCCACGTGCCAACTACACCATCGCCAAAACAACCACCGGCTGGCGCGTGACCGACACGGTGAGCAGTGACGGAACAGACACACTGCAAAACATGGAGCGCCTGAGCTTTGCCAACCGCCAGGTTGCGCTCGACCTGGACGGCCACGCAGGCTCCGTGGCCCGCGTGCTGGGCGCAGTGTTTGGCGACACCTCGGTACTGGCCCACCCCGACTATGTGGGCATCGGCTTGTATTACATGGACACACTGAACTACAGCGAACAAGCCCTGGCAGGCCTGGCTCTGGGCGCCAGGCTGGGGGCCACGCCCACACCGGAACAGGTGGTGACGCTGCTTTACACCAACGTGATGCACCAGGCGCCCACGATCGCGGATCGAGATTTTTTTGTGGGTCAACTCAAAGCAGGCACCTACACCTACGCCAGCCTGGTCGACCTGGCAGCGCTGACTTCGCAAAACGCCGCCAACATCCAGCTCACGGGGCTGGGCAACACGGGGGTGGATTACGTGGTTTACACCGGTTGAGCGTTACCCGCATCGCGCTGTTTGTGGTCACATTGCAAAACGCCGAACCACGTACTTCGGCCTCCCACTCGAAACGCTGACCGCACGCTCCCCAAAAAAGAGGCCAAGCAAAGAAAAACCGCCTGCAGTCGAAACTGCAGGCGGTTTTTTTTGTTCACTCAGCGGGAGAAGTGCCCCCCGCCTCAAACAAGCCTGGGCTTGTGACCCTGGCTTGCTTGCACCTGAAAATCAGGCGAAGTTGGCGGCGATCAGCGTGTTCCAGGCTGTGTCAGCCAGGTCGATCGTACCGACCTTGGTCACGGTCATGTCGCTCGCGGCAGCGCCGTCAACGATCTGGTAGACCGTGCCCACGTTGGCAGCGTTGTAGGCAATGTAGATGCCTTTGGACGCCACCAGATCGTCCGCAGCGGCGGCAGCCACTTTCACCAGTGCAGCGGTGTCGTTGACGCCAACCGCTTCGGCAACGACCATGATCAGGCCGTCTGTCGCATTGGCCACAGCACTGAAGGCCGCACCTTTGCCACCCAGAGCGGTGAAGTCGAGCATGTCGCCGGTCACGCCTGTGACGCCAGCCACGTTCGAAGCGAGAACAGCAGCACCACCAGCAGGAACACCAGCACCATAAAAAACCTCGACGGCCGTTTTGGCAGCAGCAGCAGTGATCGTTGACGGTGTGATCTGTGTGAATGTCACGGTTTCCACGCCGCCCACTTGCGTCTGAACTGCAGTCCAGCCTGCATGCGCAACAAGAACAGCAGCAGCGGCATCAGCAGCAACAGCGAATGTGTAAACCACCTTCGCCGCCACAGGCGCCACAGAAGCACCGAAGTTGACGATGGTGTCAGCGCCAAAGTCCGCAGCGTCGTACACCACTTTTTCGTTGCTCACCGTGGATTTGTTGATGTCATTAAAGTCCACAAAGCTGTTGGTGCTCAGAACCAGCACGTCGTTGCCAGCGCCCAGGTTGTGGATGCTGTCTGTGGCTCCGGTGCTGTCTGAACCAATTGTGTTGTTGGCCATTCTGGCCGCGTAGTCGCCGTTGGCGGCGTCCATGGTGAGATCGTCCATGGCAGCCAGGACCAGCGCATCGGTCGGGGCGTTGATGCCATAGGCAGCACCGATAGTCGCGATTTCAGCGGCGGTCAGGACGCCAGCGGCAGGCTTGGTCACAGCGACAGCCAGGTCAGCGTCCGCGCGGTTACCGTCAATCAGCGAGGTCACCACCAAGGTGTTGGCAGGGCCGTCTGTGGCTTTGAGCAGCTTGCTCAGCACCGGGTCGCTGTTGACGGCCAGCTTGATGGCCTGGTTGATCTGCAGGTCGGTGGACTTGTAGCCCGTGCTGTCGATCGTCACTTTGCTGGTCAGACCACGGAAAGTCACTTCCAGGGTGCCACGGTACAGCTGGTAAGAACTGTTGGACGAAGACACCAGGTCAGCCAAGTTGCGGGCGTTGGGGTTGAGCGCGGCAGTTTGGTCTGCCGTATTGAACACCCATGCCGCTTTGTTGCCGGAGTTGTCGCTGTACACGGTGTCGGTGCCGGCACCTGCGGTGATCTTCCAGTCGCCACCGCCTTTGGTGCTGATGGTGTCGTTGCCGTCACCACCGTCGATCGACAGGTTGGCGTTCAGCTTGCTGTTGTTGTACCAGGCTTCTGCGCCCATCTCTGTTGAACCTGTGATATCCGTCGTGATGGCGTCGTTGCCAGCGCCGCCAGAGATGGTCAGCACAAAGTCTTCACGGGCGGTGGTGCCAGCGGCTTGCAGGTTGGATGCAGAGATTTCCAGCGCGAACGTGTCGTTGTTGGTGCCCAGGTTGTAGGCGAACGTGACGTTGTCTGCCGCCGGTGTGGCGGGCGAGGCGTCGGTCAGCGTCATGTATTTGGCAACCACCGCACTGCTCAATGTCGCTGTGAGGTCCAACTTGCCTTTGAATGTGGCAGCGTCGATCAGACGCACATCGTTGAAGCCGAAAGCGTTACCAGGCGTGCCGGGCAAAGCCGTACCAGGAGTGGTGGCATCACCTTTGACCGTCAGATTGCCTGAGTCCTTGACGGTGGTGGTGTACGCATCGGTCAGGCGTGTGGTGGTGCCGTTGACGATCGAAACTTCTTTCAGGCTGTTGTTGGTGGAGTCGATGTGTTGCAGCGTGCTGTTGTCTTCAACAGTGATGTTGAAACGCTGCACGCCTTTGGAGTCGGCAGTGGTGCCAGTGGACAAAGCGCCCACGACCAGGTCACCACCTGTGGCGCCACGGCCCACGTCGTCCAGAACGAGGGTGCTGGTGACCGGGTCGGTGCTGGTGGTGGTGCCTTGGCTGAAGTTGGTGTGCAGGCCGGAGTTGGCAGGCACCACACCCGAAGCCACCCAACCCGAGCCTGTAGGCGTGGTGAAGGTGTAGGCCGAGTTGGTTTTGATGATGATTTCCTGACCCGTCACGCTCAAGCCGGAGGTGGTGTCAGTGGCATTGAAGTTAGAGCCCACAGAAACCGTCACCACGCCAGCGCCGAACTTGGCGTCTGCTGCGGCCTGGAAAGCCGTCGCCAGTTCTGCGTAGGTTTGCGCCGCATCGATGGCGTCCGACTGCAGCGTCACCACGGTGGCCGCACCGTTGGTGTCGGTGGATGTGAACTTGAAACCACCGAAAGGGCTGTTCAGCAGGGGGGCTTTGCCATCCACCACGGCTTTGGTGTCCATGACTTGCAGGTTGATTTGCGAAGTCGACGCGCTCGCGTTGCGCAGGGAGTTTTGATCAAAGTACACCGCGTAGTCGACGTTACCGGGATCGGTTTCACGCATGGTGATGGTGATGTCTTTGGTGATCTGTTTGTCTGCAATGCGGACGTCTTCGATGACCACGTCGGCACGGCTGTTGTTGTTTTCCCAAGTGGTGACACCGCTCATGCGGCCACCGTCCACGTTGACGCCGCTTACAGCTGAAGTGTTGTTGTCACCCGAGTCGCCGGGGCGGGCCTGTGCCTGGATGATGATTTTCTCGACACTGTTGGTCGTTGCGGTGATGGAGAAGCCGCTGTTGTTGCCAAGAATGGCCTTGAGCGTGTCGTTGCCTGCGCCACCGTCAATGCGGTCACCACCTTGCAGGGTGTTGACGTTGGCAGACAGGTCAGCGGTGAACAGGTCCGCAGAAGCTGTGCCGTACAGGGTGTCCTGGCTCGTCGTCAGGTATTGCTCGATGGCCGAGCCTGCGTCCACGTTGGACGCGCCAGTGTAAGAGGCGGCTGCGTCGATGTTGGCGTTGAAAGCCTGAGCCGCTGCACCGTAGGTGGCATCGCCTGTCATACCCGAGAACTTGCTCAGGATGGTGTTGATCATTGCACCGCGGGCTGTACCAGCGCTGGTCAGTTGACCTGCCACGTAGGCTTCGGCGTCGGCCACGCCTGCACCCGTGATACCCAGATTGGCCACCAGGATTTTTGCCACTTGTGCGGAAGTCAGGCTACCAAAGTTGGCATCGTAGATGCTGTTGAGCGTCGCAGCAAAAGATGAGTTGGAAATTTGTTTGTCAACTTGCCCCAAGGTGACAGAACCAACGCGCGTATGAAACAAGCCCAGAGCGAAACGCTGAATTTCCACTGTTTGTGTGATGAAAGCCATTTGATTTTTCCTTTTTGAAGGTTGATTTAGGTTTCTTTGCAAAGAATCCCGAGCACTTGTGTGAAAACCCGCACTCGCCTGAAAGTCCTCTTGAGGCTGTCGTCACAAGGGTGTGAGTTCAGCGAAGGCGCTCAAGCCAGTCCGGGTTTACGTTTTTGAAGTCAACGACTTAGCACCGTTTTCAGCACCAAAGCATTCATACATCAACAACGCCAGAGAATTCTAAATGCGCAAATACAGATACCTTGTGACTCAAGTAACATGAATTAAGCGTTCTAAGTATTTTTTTACAATAGATTTTGATACTAAATTAATAATATAAACAACAATGACAGGCAAACGTCATTCATGTCAGTTTGGCAGGGGCGCCAGCGTGCCGCAGGCGAGCGCTGCGCCTGCGGTCGAGGTCTGTGTATGGGAGCGCGTGAGGGCGCTTATTTTTTGACGATGCGATCGATCTGGCGATCGAGTTCGGCCCGCTCGTCGAGCGTGAAGCCGCGGTGCGCCCAAAGCACCTGTCCGTCAGGCCCGATCAGGAATGAGCTGGGCATGGTTTTGAACGCGAAGCGTTTGGCGGATTCGCCTGCGGGGTCGTAGGCCACTGCAAACGCCACCGGGTTTTGCTGCACAAAGCGGTCGGCGTCGCGCCGCTGTTTGTCGAGGTTGATGGTCAGCACCGTCAGCTCGGTCGGTTTGTAGCGTGCTTGCAGTGCGGCCATCCACGGGAAAGACAGCTTGCATGGCCCGCACCAGGAGGCCCAGAAGTCCACATACACGTAGCGCCCGCGCAGGTCAGACAGTTTGGCCGCCACAGGGGTGCCAGGCAAGTCCACATCAGGGGCGGGTTGGCCGACGTCGACCGCTTGCGCACTGGTGACCACCAAGGCGGCAAGCGCCAGCAGCGTCATCCTAGCCACTTGCAGGCAGACGGGTTTCAGCGGAGCGGGACTGAACAGTGCACGCATGTTCTTCAAACGAAGGTCAGGCCGGTTTGTTGCAGGCCGGTGAGGTGGATTTTGGCTTTGTTGATGTCCGTGTTGGCCGCCATCTCGCCCAGCCCTGCAGCGGTGTAGGCGTGGGTGGTGAGCAGGTCGATGAAGGACTGTTCGGTTTGCGCATCGGGCAGTACACCCACCACGTTGAAGTACAGCAGATCAACCACGGCTTTAGGGCTGGCGTTGGGGCCAAGTGCCACGTCGAGGGCATAGCCTAGCAAGGAAGGTTCAGTGTACTGGCCCGAGTCGAGCAGCGACAGGCCAATGCCCACGTAGTCGGGTCGCGCCACCGCAGCAGCGCCAAACACAGCGCCCAGAATTTTGGCCACGCTGCCTGCGTTGCCGCTCAGGTCGAGCGCGAGTTTCTGGTCGCTGAAGGTCAGGCGCTCGACGTTGGCCAGGCTCACGGTGCCGCTGCCGTCCTTGCGCACCAGGCTGTAGCCGGTGGTGCTGGTTTGCAGGTTGAAGTCGCTGGCCGCTGCGCTCAGGGTCACTGTGTCGATGCCTGCCAGGCCGTCCACACTGGCGGACTTGCTGGTCACATTGAACAGGTCGTTTTGGTCGGTGCCCACCAACGAGACCGGCAGGTTGAACAAGGCGGTCAGATCAAGTGTGTCGCGCCCGCTGGCAAAGACCAGCTTTTCCATGTTGTAGAGCGTGGCATGCAGGATGCCGCTGGCGCCAGAGACGGAGTCCACATGCACTGCGCCGTCGCTTGACTGGGTGATGGTGTAGCTGCTGCGCAGTGATGTGCCCAGGTACAGCGTGTCTGTGCCTTCCAACCCGTCAAGCGTGAAGGTGCCAGGGTTGACGACTGTCCATGAGTCATTGTTGCTGGTGCCTTTGTAGATGGATGGCATGGCGTGCTTCTTTCTGGCTCAGTTCGGGAAAATTATGGCACTGCTTCGCGGCGGGGGCGCCGCTCCTACTTCACTGGGTATGAACTTGCCCGTCGTGCGCCATGGCCATAAACGGGTGCCCGCTTTGCCGCAAAAAGTTCAGCCCCTGCGGGCCTTGCAGCATGGCGATGGTGGCCACGCACCCGGCCACCACGGCCAGCGGCGCGGTGACGCTGACGGTGCGCCAGTGGCCCACGGGCCAGCCCGTGTGGGGGTTGAGCAAATGGCAATAACGCTGGCCATCCACCACCATGAAGCGTTCGTAGTCGCCGCTGGTGGCCAAGCCCCCGGTCGTGAGTTGTTGTGTGGCCAGCAGTTGGTCGCGCTCACGCGGGTGCTGGATGCCCATGACCCAAGGTGCCCCATCGGGCTTGGGCCCCATGAGGCGCATGTCGCCACCCAGGTTGACGTAGCCGTGCAGCACGCCCGTGCGCTGCAGCAGCGCGGCAGCGCGGTCGGCGGCGTACTCTTTGCCAAAGCCGCCAAAGTCCAGCTCCATGCCTGCGCGAGGCAAACGGATGCGCTGGCCATCGCGCAGCACTTGCACCCAGCCGATCAGGGGCAGGAGTGCGTCGATCTGCGAGGTGCTGGGCAGTTGGGCCTGGTCTTTGGCTTGTGCGAAGTTCCAGGCTCGGCGCAGCACACCCGAGGTGATGTCAAACAGGCCACCGCTTTGCTGGTGCAACTGGTCGGCAAAGTTCAGCAGAGAGAGGGTTTCGGCGTCGCAGTCCACCCAGTCAACCCCAGCAGCAGCGTTGATGCGGGCCACGATGCTGTCCGGCCGGTAGCGCGAGTAGCTGCGCTCGATGCGCAGAACTTCGTCAATGCCAGGCTGGGCCTGGCGCTGGGCATCGGCCAGTGTAGGGGCGTCGAGCACCACTTCGCAGGTGCTGGCCATGGCCTGAAAAGGGATGTGGTGGACCGGCATGGCAGGTCAGAACCAGCGGGTCAGGCCCCACTGCAGGCTGCGTGCCTTGAAAGGCAACAGGTTGGCACTGCCCGTCGTGCCCAAAGCCCAGCTGCCGCGCTGCTCGTAGTTTTCAAACTTGAAGTCGATGGCAGTGTTGCTGTCCCACTGGTGGGTGAGCTTGAGGCCCAGGGTGACGGCACCGTAGGCCGACAGGCGCTGGTCGAGCGAGTAAAACGCTGCACCCTGCGGGATGCTGGGGCCAAAGGGGCCGATCTCACTGCCGTCGGACTCGACATAAAAGCGGGCGGCGTTCTGGCTGTGGTAGCGCAGGGCTGCAGTGGCTTTCCATTTGTCGCCCAGCGGCTGCACATGCTCCAGATCAAAGGTGTGGGCACGGATGCCCCAGCTGTCCTGAAAGTACCGGTAGGCCAGCCGCTCGGTGCTGTCCAGGCTGTCTGCATGGTGATTCCAGCGGGTTTGCACGGTCTGGCGGGTGCGCGAGCGGGGGCGTTCGTCCAGCACTTTGTAGGGGTCGGACAGGTAGCCCTGGCTTTGCGACCAGCCGAGGTTGAGCTGAACAATGTCGTTGATGCCCATAACTTGCGTCACACCCGCGAGCAAGTCAACAGTTTGTTTGGTCTCGTTTTCAACCACGCGGTTGTTGGGGTTGATGACGTCACGGGTCAGCCCGCCGCCCACATTCCAGACGGTGTTTTTGCTTTCGTTGGATTGGGTCACGGTGCCATACAGGCTGCGCGAGAGGTAGTCGGACTCTTTGGAATGCGATGCGCCCAGCGACCAGGTGCCTTGCGGCAAGTAACGGGTGACCGAGGTGTCCACCGCACGACGGAAGTCGTGCATGGGGGTGATGGCCGCGTTGTAGTAAGCCGGCGACGCGCCCGAGATGCTGTCGGTGATGAGTGTGCCGGTCATGGACCATTGGTCGCCCATGGGAACCAGGGCGGTGAGCGCGGGGGCCTTGACGCGGATGCGGTCTGCGCCGGGCTGGCTGTCGAGGTAGTCGAGCACCTTGAGTGCAACGTAGCCGCGCTCAGGGGCGGTTTCGGCATGGGCCACGGTGCCCAGGCCAGGCAAGGCCAGGGCGGCGGTGAGCAGTGCGGTTTTCATGCCACCAGCTTGCGAGGCGATGAGGTCAGTTGCAGCCACAGCCACCTCCGCCCACACCGGAGCCGCCCGAGGCGGACTCTTTGCTGCTGTAGATGTGTTCCTTGAAGCCTTTGTCGAGAGGGTCGCTGTCAAAGGTCATTTCAGGTTGGGCCAAGGTGCCTTTTTCCCAAGGCTGAACGGGCTCGATGGTGATGCAACCCATCAAGGGCAAGGCCAGCGCACCCACCGCGCAGACTGCCAACGCGGGGCGACACCATTTAAACCAACGAAGAACCCAACGGTACATAGTCCAGCCCTGTTTGCATCAAACCCGTGAGGCCGATGTTATCCGTATTCAGACTGGTGTTGGCTGCCATCCAGGCCAGGCTGTTGAGTGTGAACTGCCCACTGCTGACCAAGCCGGTGTAGTAGCCCTGCTCGTCGCTTGATGGGGCGCGGCCAACCAGCGTGCCAAAGAAAAGATTGACCTCACTGGTAGCGTCAAAGCCGGCGCCGAGCTTGGTGCGCAGCGCCAGATCCATCAGCGTGACGGGGGTGTAGCCCTGATCCATCAGGCCCATGCCAATGCCGGCGTACTCGCGGTTGGTGATGCTTTCCTTGCCAAACACCGCGCCCAGAATTTTGGCCACGGTGCTGCCTTTGCCGTCCATGTCGAGCGCCACCGCGCAGTCGCTGAAGGCGATGCGCTGGATGTTCTGCAACTCGTCGGCGCCCGAAGCACCGTCCACCGCAGACATGAGCACATGGCCCGTGGCCGCGTCCAGCCCCAGGCTGTAGGCCGAGCGTGCTGCGCTCATGCGCACGATGTTGAAACCCCCTGCCCCGTTGACCATGTCGTTGCCAGTGCCTGGACTGAAGATGTTGTCAGCGCTGTTGCCGGTCAGCACATCGTCGTAAGCGGTGCCGATGGCATCTTCGATCACAGTGGCTGCGTCTATGAACAGGTTGCCCAAACTGGTGCTGCCAGAGGTCGCAAGTCCAGCGCTGCTGAAACTGCCAGGCGTCAGGTCAAGGTATACCCCTCGGCTCAAGCCAGAGGCATCCAGAACATCGTGACCACCCGCATCACTGATGGTGCTCAACCGTCCACCAGTGGTGTCGGTCAGGCTGTAAGTGTCTGCACCCGCATGTGCAGCGCCCGTCCCTGTGCCGTACAAGGAGCGCAAAGCCTGCAGGTCCAGCGGACCATACCAAGACTGCCACAAGCCACTGGCAGATTGATTCTCCGACATGACGGTGTAGGCGTTGCTGTTCCAGCGATTGAGCAACACAACCCCTGAAGCCGTGTCAGATTCAGGCACAGGATGCGTGAGCCCCAGCGCATGTCCAATTTCATGCAGCAAGGCTTGCCAGCCTTCACTGCCCGGTGTCAGACTGGCCACACTGTCCAGATCCATCCAGACATCACCCGCTTTTTGTCCGTTGGCGGCTGCCGCGGTGAAGGAGTAACCCTTGGTTGTCGTTTGCTGATTGGACGCAAAACGCATTTGGCTGGCATCACCATCTGCCATCTCAGAGAAAACAAGCCCCGTCTCTTGCGTCAACTGCGACAGGATGGTGCGCACGGCAGACTGGTACGCGGCACTGGGCACAGTAAAGCCCGAACCACCTTCGCCGCCTCCATACAGGGGCACAGCCGTCATGAAGCTGTAACTCAAACTGACGCCCGCGCCATTGCTCCACGCATTGGCCGCAGACTGGATGAGCGTGGTCACACCGACTTTCGAGTAGTCGATCAAGTCAGCCACGGCATATCGTTGGGTCACAGACTCCGTCCAGAACTCCAATGCCTCGACATTCTGGATATGGGCAATGTAGCCATTGCGGCTCAATGTCAGGTTACGCCCATCGGCGCTGAGCGTCATTTGAAAATCAGCCAGTGTGCCTTTGACAGTGACCTTGTCCGAGCCTGCCCCCAGATTGATCCAGGCCTCTCCTGGCGTCCAGAAACCATTGATCCAGGTCTGGTCGTCCTGCGTTGAGCCGGTCACCCGATCACCATTGCGACCTGAAGTTTGTATGTTGTGGATGTTGACCAGTGTGTCGATGCTTCCCCAACCGTCTTTGACGACACCCGTCTGCAGATTGGCATCGATGGCATCGGGTGCATCCCAATATGCCGCTGCGCAATAGCTGCTCCCCGTCTGGTCGATGATGGTGTCGTTGCCAGCCCCCCCGACCACATTGGACCCAGACAGCAAGGTGATGGTGTCGTTGCCCGCCAGGGCCATGATTTCAGACCAAGGTGAATTCTTGGCCAACGTGTAGGTATCGTCCTTGTCAGTCAGGCGGATCTCAGGCATTCATGAACCCCACAGTCTTGCTGGCGAAATTGGCAAGATTAGGCAACACGCTGGTCAAGGCACTGGCTGGCAGACCGAGCCAGGTCAGCAAGTCTGCAGCCACCTGGTCAGATGACCACTGGGGCACATAGTAGCCACGCTTGCCACTGTGGGCATCGTCAGCGCCACCTTGCACCAGGCTGGGAAAAGTGTTGCCATAAAGTTTGCCACCGCCCACGCTTTGGCCCATGACCAACCAGTGACTGGCCCAGGCATGGTCCGTACCGTTGCCTGCCGCCTGATCCAGCGTACGCCCAAACTCGCTCATCACCAAAACAGCCACATCTCGGCCCAGACCTGCGGCGTTGATGGCGGTGTCAAAAGCGGCCAGGGCTTTGGCCATCTGCCCCAGTTGGGTGTCCAGATCGGCATTGCCACTGGTGTTGTTGGTGTTGCGCTGGTTGGCATGCGTGTCAAAGCTGCCCCATTGCGTGTAGTACACCTGTCGCGAAGCCCCTGCCGACTTGTAGTACGGCATGATTTTGGCCATGAAGCGTAAGCGCTGGGCAAGCTCATCCGTGCCGAAGTCACCCTGAGGTGCGGCGGTGGCATTGTCGGCAATCGCGATCTCCTGGGCGTCCGAGAACACGCCTTTGAAGGTTCGCGCGTACTCAGCCTCCACATGATTGGTCGATTGCAACCGCGCCAATGAGGCCAGCGTTTGCGTCCAATGGTTAGCAGGATCTGTCAAATTGGCTGCGCCCATCCAGCCAGATCCGCCCGTTCCCGCCATGATCATGCGACTGCGCTGCCCGAGCGTCAGCGTATTGTCATAACCGTTGATGGACAGCAGCGGCGCCTTGAGTGACCGGTCGGTGTTGAGCGCCTCAATGGCGCGGCCTGCCCAGCCACTGGGGTCTGCATCCCCCGTCCAGCCTTGCACGTACTGAGTTTGCTCCAGGTGCGAGTAGAGAAATGGCGGCAAGGTGGCGCGTCCATTGAGGACGTCGGACACAGTGGTGGGTTTGACCAGCGCCCCTGTATTGACCACAAAGCCCAGACGTTGATTGGCAAACAACGGCAACAGATCAGCCATGGCCTTGTTCAACCCCATGCTGTGTCCCAGATGGGTGCCCGGCAGCGCACTGATCTGATCACGCGTCAAGGCAATGCCGGGGCGAGACTTGGCGTAATCGGAGTAAGAGCCGTCCAGAGGCACCAGCACATCGTGCGTGTCACAACCGCCTCCCAGATGCACGACCACCAATGCTTTGTACCCCGACGGGGCAGCAGAGTGTCCATTGACGGAGTACAGACCTGTGCTTGCCCCGAGGGCACCCACGCCCCAACGCGACGCCTGACGCAGAAAATTTCGGCGGCTGCTCATTTGACGACTCCGTAAGTAGGCGTGCTGACAAGAATCTGCAGCAAATCTGTGAACTTGCGCACAGGGGGCTGGCTGGCCAGATCGTCCTTGAGCAACTTGTGCGCCCCCAGACGCAAAGGGGCCGGCATGGCCCCTTTGAAAAACCGCTCATTGATCAACCCGATCAGTGCGTCCTCAGAAGTCGCAGCGGCACTCAGGAACAGATCGATCTGGCAACCAGCACTGGTGTAGTCACTGGTTTGCTCTAACCGGTAAGAAAGATCACTGGCGCGCCTGCGCACCTCATCCGTGCTGATCAACTTCTGCTCTGGCGCGGGGATCAATGACTCTGGCGCCAGATAGCCCGGACTGAAATAACCAAAAACACTTGGGGCCGCATAAGGGTCTTGCGACCAAGACCCCATCACACCACCGCTTGTGCTCAGACGATCGTTCACAGCAGAAGTGCACCCCATGGCCCGATAGACATTCGTGAAATGCAGCACTGGCTCCTTGATCTTGCCTGTGCGTGCGATTTGTTGGGTTGGGTCATCCCCTGCGCGCGCTTCTGGGTCCAGCAAAATGGTCTTGACCACCTGCGCCAAATCGCCCTTGCTGCTCACAAAAACTTTGGACACACGCTCCAGATAAGCGGCAGAAGGATCGCTGCTGACCAGGTTCTGAATCAAGCGACGAGACACAAATGGCGCCGCATTGGGGTGATTCACCAGAATCTGGATCAGGCTTTTCAAATCCTGCTCTGTGGTCTGCCCTGCCGCAATGGTCGACCCCAGCACGGTTTTGCTGCCCATATCATGTGCACCGTCCCAGCTTGCGGGCACCATGGGTTTGCCGAAGTTGAACAGATTGGATCTGGGTAAAAACGGGTCATACACATCGGTCCAGCCCGTCAAGGCACGGGTTGCCTGGATCACATCCTGTTGCGTGTACGTCTCTCGTGCCCTGCCTGAGGCATCCCGCTGCACAGACCCATCTGCATTGAGCTTGACAAGCCCCACCGTGAACAACTGCATCAGTTCGCGGGCGTAATTTTCATTGGGTTGGTTGGCTCGGTTCTGGTCATTGTTGAGGAATAGACCCATCAAAGGATTACGGGTCACATCCTCAATCAAATCTGAGAAATTGCCCAGCGATCTGCGCTGAATGGTGTTGAAGTATTCAGCTTGCCCATAGCCACGCTGCCCACTCGCGACGATGAAGTTGTAAAGCGCCCAACTGGTCCGTTGACGCAACTGGTCCGCTCCGCCGAATGCGAGGTCATAAAACGCCCTTGGAAAGAACGACATGGCTTTTTGCGTGGCGGCCCGGTTATTGATGTCGTAATCAATCACATGACTGGGAGTCACCGCCATGGAAGCAGGCGTTTTAAGCTGCTGATCAATCCAGCCAGCCATGCCCAGGCGCTGCACCTCTTGCACGCTCTGCGGGGTAGGCCCCCAGGACGCCTGCTCCAGAAACCGTGCGGCCGCGTAGGCCGACACATTGGTAGGTGACGGAGTCACCACCGCCACTTGGCCACTGGAGTTAAGAAAGCCCCCGCCACCGGGGTCGCCGCTGCAAGCGGCAAGTGCAACGGCCGAGGCGGCTACCAGAATGCGAAGCAATGGTTTCATGGGATTGCCAGTTATGGATTTGACAATCTTAAACGAGCAAACCCAACGCCCAGCATCTGGCACGCATCACACTGCGGTCAATGCACCGTCACTCCGTCTGCCTGGACAAATGCCGCCGCACCTCGAGCGACACCGCCAGAAAAACGAATGTGCCCACAATGCGCCCGAACACGCCCTTCAGGGTTTCCGGGAAGAAGTTGTCGAAACTCTCCAACCCCAGCACCGTCATCGCCCCCTGAAGCGACACGGCATCAAGGCAACCGACGGCCAAGGCAATGGCGCTCAAGCTGCCCCAGCCCAACTGCGTCCAGGGGTAGCCCACCTTCAACAAACGCGCCATAGCCTGCAAGCCCAGCTGAGTTGACAGGCCCGCTGCTGCCCCCAAGAGCAGCGCAGACGACAGGGGCATTTGTGGCAATTCACCCAGCGCCACGGCTGCAATGCCCAGGCCAATGCCCGCAACTGCACGCCATCCAAACAGCATGACCAGAAACAGCTTCAGCCCTGCAGGCAGAAACAACAGATTTCGAAAGTTGTCAAACTCCAGCCAAGGAAAAAGCAAATTGTTATTGAGCAACACCGCGCCTGAATACAAACAGGCAATCATGATCACCAGCGTTCCTCTGGCGACCGGGCTGGTGCCGAGGATCGAATTGCTCATGGTTGTCGCCGCAGAAACTGGGCCAGTTCCGACTCCAGGCGTGATGACACGGCATTGAGTTCACGTCGGGCCTTGGAACTCAAACTTAAGGTCACACGCCGGTAATGCTCGGCCGAAGTGCCTTGCACCAACCAACCTGCGTCGCACAAGGCCTGAATGCGCTTGGCCAATGTGACCGGCGAGCCGTGCAACTGCGGGTTGTGCGTGACGTCCTTGATGCAAACCTCTTGTCCAGCCGTGGCGCAAGCCCCCACAAATTTGAGGACAGCGCGGCTCTCCGGATCCATGGCGCCCAAGCTGGAACGCCCCTCCACCGCGTCCAGGATGTTGGACAAGGCAAACAGCGTGTTTTTAAGGTTCATGAAAGTCAGTGTAACGGAGTGCACTTTTGGCGTGCACCCAACGTTTATTGATTTATGATTTAATTTTATTTCATAGATTTGACACACCCATGTCGGGTTTACACGCTACTCCTGCAGCCCTGATCGACAAGCTGGCACACAGCTTCTACGAGGTCGTCCCTCATCAATACCGCACCTACTGCTCGTTCACATCGCAAATCATCCAGCAAGTGCTGGTGCATTTTGACGTTCCCTGCAAACGCGTGCCCTGCCAGATCTGGTACACCCAACCCGACCACATTTATGTGATCGGGTTTCTGGGCAAAGACACGCCGCAAAAATGGGACGGCCATGTCGTCTGCTGCACCGATCACCTGCTGATCGATGCGGCCACCCACCACTTTGAACGCGACTTCGGACTGCAAGTGCCCTGGACCGTTGTAACCCCGCTGTTCGAGTTCCCGACCCCGGCGCTGGCGCACACCAACATCAGTGCCACTGACGCCATCTGGTGGCAACCGCCCCCCGCGCAAACCGACACGCCACCACCACTGGAGCCGCAAGCGCTGGTGGACCAATACGCCACCGAGTTGATTCAAAGGCTGGAGGCTGTGCAACCTGCCACAGCGTCGCATCCCGCGCAGTTCAAGCCGACAGGCCACGCGCCCGCCAAGCGTTTTATTTGATCTGCGACACGTAGGTGATCGTCACATCCGTCAACGGCACATCCGCAAACCCGTTCACCGTGCCGGTCGCTTGCGCTGCAATGGCGTCCACCACGTCCATGCCCTGCAACACGGCACCAAACACCGCATAACCCGGGCTGGCAGCACTCGTGTAGTCCAGGAAAGTGTTGTCCACCACGTTGATGAAGAATTCCGACGTGGCCGAGTCCGGCACATTCGTGCGGGCCATCGCGATCGTGCCACGCAGGTTTGACAGGCCCTTGTTGCTCTCCAGCGTGATGGCCGCAGACTGCCCCGTCTTTTTGACCAAGCCCGCGGTGTAGCCACCGCCCTGAACCATGAAGCCCGCAATCACGCGGTGAAACAAGGTGTTGGCGTAATAACCGCTGTGCAAGTAAGACAGGAAGTTGTTCACAGTGATAGGCGCGGCCACAGGGTCTAGCTCCAGCGTGACGTTGCCGCTGCTGGTGGCGATCGTCACCTGCGGCTTGGGCACCGTCACCGTGGTCTGGTAGACCACATTGCCACTGCCATCTTTGAGGGTCAGGGCCATGTCACCCACCTTGACCACCGTGCAATTGAGCACCAGCAAACTGGTGCTGCTGCTCGACGCAAACGCGGGGTTAGTACACGCGCCACCCGTGTCCACCGTCATGTTGCTGCGCAGGTCATTGCCACCGATGTAGATGATGGCCGTGCGGCTGTAGAGTGCCGACTGCACCTTGAACCCCGTCACCGCTGGCGGGAAGCCCGTGGCACCGCCGCCACCGCAGGCGTTCAACAAGGCCAAAGCCAGAAGGGTCAAAACGAGCCTGAAGAAATTCAATGAAAAACGGCCAAACATAGAACAACAGTACCTGCGAAAAATTGAAACTCTACCCTAACGGACAACCCGATTTCTGGACGGGCTATTTTCCCATCGCAGAAAAAGGCGATGCGCTCTGCTGCTCCAGAAACACCTTGAACGGGTCTGGGCGTGGCTGAGGCGGTATCGTTACTTCTGCTGGCGGCATGCTCGCCGAGCGTTGCGCACGCAAGACCGCAGCAAAAGGGTCAGAGGCTTGCGAGTCTGCCCCCATCGGCAGCGGATCAGGCGGAACGACCACCTCATCCACCCGGGGGTCTGATCGCCACAGCGCCAACGCAATCACCAGCACACACAGCGCCACACACCCAAGAACAATGCGTTTGCTCATGCCACCCAACTGCAGACTGAATTCAGCGGGCATACCAAGCCTTGATCAGGCCTTCAGCCGGCTTGTTGCGAATGCTCGCGCCTATGTTGGGAAATACCGACTCGGACACCATGGAGTTGGTTTCCCACATGTCCCCCGGGGCCACAATCACATTGCCTTTGATCGCGATGCCAGCCAAAGCCTCAAAAAAAGCTTCGTAGTAAATGGCTTGCAATGAAAAGTCAGGTGAAGTTTCCTTTTCCAGACAACCCGTCACCGAGGTGTTCAAACTGCCCATTGAACTGACGCAACCCGTTTCTTCCAGATAACCAGGTGCCGTGAACCAATTGGCACGCGACTGGATGCCGGGACTGATCAACAGTGTCTTGCCCGGCCGATCCCAGTTGTTGAAAACCCCTTGCGACAAACCATTGTTGAGCAGCGCCTCTTTGTAATTCTGAACATTGAATGGCTTTTGCGCCGTAGGCACAAAACCACCATCCCACAAGCCCGTCACAATGATGTCGATGGCATCCAGCATGGCTGGTTTGTCCAACAACCAGCTGTTGGAAAACATGACCAGCTTGCCTTTGTAGGCCGCCTTCATGATGGGCAACAATTTTTCGTACTGCGCTGCAAAATAACTGTTGTCCTCGGGCGTATTGCGTCCCCAATCCTGGAACACACAGGCATTGCAGCCCAGCTCCCAGGCATCAATCCCCAAACTCTGAAAAAACGGTGCCCGCTCCTGAATGAACGCGCCATACGCCTGAAACCATTTGGCAAAATTTTCAGGGGTTGCTGCCGGAAAAACCGCATTGCCGTCTGACTGCATGTGCCCCTGGATCTGATTGTTCATCAGCACCTGCAGCCCCGCATTGTGGGCGGCCTGCACGAAATAACGCAGATCATCGTCACTGAGGGGGCCAAAGGAATCCTCGGCCCGCATGATGTACCAACTGCCATCTGGTCGTGTGCCGATCCAATGCCATTGAGGGATGTACACCACATCCAGATTGAGCTTGCGCAAGCGCGCAATCGTTCGATCAAACTCGGCCTTCAGACTGCCCCGGCAACCGGGGTTGAAGGTCGGGTTGTCCGTGAGCATGATGTCCTTGAGGTACATGCCACGCAAATAAGTCGTCCTGAGCGGTGCGCCCACAATTTTGGGCAGCTCGTATTGGCCCAACCAAGACCGTGGGTAAGTGACTTCGGTCATGTCCAACCTGCATGGATCGGTCACCAATGAGGCGGTTGATCTGATCGCTTGCTGATAGCTGGCAGGGTAAGACACGGCCGCCAGATCGGTCGGTACCGCCAACTGCGTTGCAAGCGCCAGATCCATGCTCCCGCCCACAGAAAGCACCTTGCCAACGGTGATCAAGACGTTGGTGTAATTGACATCTTCGACAAAGACCGACGGAATGGTCAGCTCATTGCGACCGCTGTCGAAGCTGTCGTACGTCAACACCGCAGCGCCGCCATTCACGGCCAGCACTTGTCCCACTGTGATGACGACATCGGTGTACATCGTTTGCCCCAGGGCCACTTGCGCAATGCTCAGCTGGTTGTTCTGTGGGTTGTAGCGATCCGCAGCGTCGGCAGAGACCGCACTGCCAAACAAAAACAAAGCCAACAGGGATTTAAGGAACATCATCATCAAAGCCTCTATAGATTTCAAATTTTTACTCACCCACCAAACGGCAGGTACTCCAAGCCCGTCTGCACCAAGCCTGCCAAATGGATGTTGGCTTGATTGAGTGCCGTGTCAGCCGCCATCACCCCCAGGCTGGCCACTGAATGCGCGCCACCTTCAAGCAAGCCCACATACGTCTGGCGCGTGGCTGCATCGGGTGCCTGGCCCACCACATTGGTGTAGAGCAAGTCCACCACCTGCGCGTTGCTGGGGTTTGCGCCCAACCGGGCATTGATCGCCAGCTGCATCAGGTTGGCGTAGCTGTACCCCAGGTCGTCGGCATAGTGCAAGCCAATGCCGACGTACTCTTTGTTGATAACGGCAGCTTTGCCAAACACCGCACCCAGCGTCTTGGCGACTTGGCCAGCGTGGGCATCCAGGTCCAGCGCCACCGTTTTGTCGGCGAACCGGAGTCGCTCCACGGCCATCAATGTGTCAACGCCCTCGGCTCCACGAACAGTCATATGCCCATCGGCCTGCACCGTCACGGTGTATTGCGCAGCAGCTTGCCCGTAGACCGCAGTGTCCACACCACTGCCGCCATCGAGTGTGTCGTCACCCGCACCACCGGTCAGCGCATCGCTGCCACCCAGCCCACGGATGATGTCATTTTGTCGCGTCCCCATCAGTTGCTCAGAAGCTGCACGTTCTGGAAATTCAATGCTTTGAATGTAGATTCTGGTTGTAGGGTTCAGTGAATTCCAGGCACCTTCACTGACCAGGTAATGGATGTTGTCGGGGCCTTGCACAATCAAGCCTTGCCCACCACCGCTTTCTATGGTGCCGGTCAGCAAGCTTTTGGCGCTGTCCACAAAAGTGTGGTCGGGCTGCTGCAGCAACAAGGTGGTCGATTTGTAGCTGGGCAACCAATCGGGCATGCTCAAGAAAAGATCCAACAGCCCGTCCTGGTTGACATCGACCAGCTGCGGTGTGTACCCCACACCACCCGCCACATCAAAACCAATGCGGGTCGTGTCGGTCACATCCTGAAAAACGCCATTGCCCTTGTTTTGCAAAAACTGAATCTCGCTGCGGTGTGTTGCCGTGCTTTCCAGACCGGCGCCGTAGCCAATGACGATCACGTCCAGCAAGCCATCGTCATTGAAGTCCATGGGCACAGCGCGGATGTCATGGCTGCTGGCAGTCGGCGCAACCGACTCCAGCCGAGGCCCCGGCAGCTGACTGATGAGCCGGGAACTCACCCAGCCAGGCACACTGAAATCCAGCGCATAAAGATAGGTGTCATTCAGGCCCGTGCCCGCATCGACAAAGATGACGCTGGCAGTGCCGTTGTTCATGAAGTCGCCAATCGCCAGCCCCGAGCCACCCGTGAAGCCGCTGTACTTGACCAAGCCATTGGCCGAACCCATATAGCGGGGCATGTCGGCATAGCCTGTGGGGATCACATCGTCATAACCATCCTGGTTGACGTCATAGCTGCGAACGGAATGCTCCCAAGTCTGCAGCCCCAATGACATTTTGGTGAAGCTGCCGCCATTGTTGTAGAGCACATACGCGTTCACCGGATGCGCCATGTCGGTATAAGCCGACAAAAACACATCCTCCCGGCCATCGCCGTTGAAATCGCCAAAGGCAACGTCTCCCACGCCTTCAACCTGGTTGCTGGTGCCGGGCAACCACTGCGATGTGATTTCCTGGAACTGCCCCTGACGCCAACCGAACAAATGAACCGACGTGTTGCTGTACTGCGCCGGTGTGTTGGGCTGGGTCTCAAACGAAACGAGCAACACTTCATCGACACCGTCGTTGTCGATGTCATGGGCATACATGTACGAGACTGGGTTGTTCTGGCTGCCGTCACGGTAATACAGGAAAGCACCCGCAAGACTCTTTTGACCCAAAAGCATTTTTGGCCTTGATTCTATTTTTGACTTTTGGGATTTTTACCTCAAAAACTCACGCCCCCCATCAAGCCGCCAACGGCAACGACAAGCCCGAAATCGGCACCGTCTCCACGGCCTCGCGCAGGCGGTCGCGGCTGAGGTGGGCATAACGGCTGGTGGTGCGGGTGGCTTTTCATTAGCTGACCGTCTGGGCTGAACACGGCTCATCTTGCTTCTGGGCGAGTTGCCCTCGGGCCCAAAGAGAAGACTTATAGTCCGAGTTCGCTGTGCGAGCCCATGCGCACAAGCTGTAGTGTCTGTGCATCGGGCAGTCTGTAAATCAACACCAGGTCAGGCTTGATGTGACAGTCGCGGTGGTCTGCCCAGTCGCCAGACAATGGATGGTCACGGTATTTGGCTGGCAATGACATGTCGGCGATCAATAGCTTGAGTACGCCCAGCAGCGACTCATCCAAGGTCAGACGATGTTGGCCTTTGGCCTCTCGTTTGTAGTCTCGCTTGAACTGGCCGATTTTCTCAATCGTCCGCATGCAGATCGGCCATCAGCGATTCAAGGCCATTGTGCTTGGTGGTCTTGCCGCGGCGCGCATCACGCATGGCCTTGATGGTGGTGGCGTTAGGCACCAAGGGGTCAAAGGGCAGTGACTGCTCCCGAGCCACACGTGTCAGCATCATGCGCAAGGCATCGGACACAGTCAGCCCCATAGCTGCCAGTACAGCGCTGGCTTCATCTTTGATGTGCTCGTCAATGCGAGCGCGAACAACTGCATTTGCGGACATGGCGGCTCCTTTTTTGTAGCCACATTGTGGCACACACATTCATCTTGTCAAGCCGCCAACGGCAACGACAAGCCCGAAATCGGCACCGTCTCCACGGCCTCGCGCAGGCGGTCGCGGCTGAGGTGGGCATAACGGCTGGTGGTGCGAATGTCCGCGTGCCCCAGCAACTCCTGCACCTCGTACAAACTGCGCCCCGCGTTGACCAGGAAACTGGCAAAGCTGTGCCGCAAATCGTGCACCCGCAAGTCAGGCAAGCCCGCCTGCTTGCGCGCCGTGTCCCAGCTGTAAAAGAACGACACAAAAGGCTGGCCGGTGCGTGAGTTCGGGAAAACATAAACCGACCGGTCCAACTCAGGCTGCGCCTGGCTGCGCACCTGCAAAAACTGCAACAACTGCAACGCCCCTGACGACAAAGGCACATGCCGGATCTTGCCCGACTTGGTGCGCGGAATGCGCCACGACTTCTGCGCCCAATCCACATCCTCCCAACGCGCGTCCAGCACCTCGCGTTTGCGCGCACCCGTGCAGAGCAGGTAAGTCACGATGTAGTAAAGCATGTCGTTGTCACTTTGCTGCACGCAAGTCACCAGCCTGGTCAACTGCTCCGGACTCAGAAACCGCTCGATCTTGTTGTCGTCGCGCAGGTTCTTCACATCCAGCATCGGGTTGCTGGTGATGCCCGGCAGCTTCCAGCGCAGCGCCAGCGTGTAGCCGTAGCGCAGCAACACCAGCGCACGGTTGCAGGTGCCTGGCGCATACGAGCCGGCCTTCATCTCCTCCACAAAACGGGCCAGATCGGGCGGAATCAACTCCCCCATGGCCCGATGCCCCAGCCTGGGCAAGATGTGGTTGCGAATCATGGAGTCATCCGTCCCCCAGCTGCGCTTGTAGCTTTTCACATAAGTCAGGTAATGCTCCATGAAAAACTCCGCCACGCTCAGGCTTGTCACGCTGCCCTGTGGCTGCGCAGCCGGGCCAGACGGCGCTGGCGACTCGAAGGGCAGCACAATGCCCGCCCCCGCATGGGCGTTCACGTCCACTTGCCCCATTGCGGCGCGTGCGGCCTCGCGGGCCTTTTGCAGCGACAGCACATTCGCGTCGCCCAAGGTCATCACCTTGAGCCGCCCCTGCAAACGGCGGCGCAATCGGTAACTCTTGCGGCCACTGGACATCACATCCACATACAGGCCCGGCGTGCAATCGTCAAAAAACTCCGCATGCGTGCGCCCCGCCGGAATCTGCAGACCTGCAATGAGCTGCTGCGAAAGCGTCACACGCGACATGAAGCCACCCAATTCAACATCAAAATTTGATGTTTACCATTTATATAAAGTCTATCGTCGTTTAACGACATTCGTGTGTCGTTAGAGCGTCGTTGAATCATCAAGTTCTCCGCCATTTGATTTGCGGGCGAGGATGGTACGCACCATTTCGTACAAAAGCAAATGGCACCACAAAGGTGCGCCCAGACCATAAGTTCAATAGGCTTTTAAGAGATCAATAGTGCAACGACAAACGGGTCAACGACCAGCCATAGGGCTCATCCACCGGTGCTGGTCACGGCCGCTTGCGGCTTCTTGAGCAGGTCGGCCACATGGTTGGCCACCTCGACCATCACCCCCTGCGACAAATGGGCATAACGCATGGTCACCTTCGGGTCCTGGTGTCCCAACAAACGCTGCACCTCGTACAGGCTGCGCCCTGCATTGACCAGAAAACTCGCATAGCTGTGCCGCAAGTCATGCAGGCGCACATCTGCCAAACCCACCTTGCGGCGAATGCTGTCCCACGCCGTAAAAATCGACACCGGAGGCTTGCGCGTGCGTGGGTTGAAAAACAGAAACGGCACATCCGGCTCGCGCGGCAAAGAGCGGATCAACTCAATGGCCGCATACGACAGCGCCACCGGCCTGGGCTTGTGAGACTTTGACCGCTCGGGCGGCACCCACAACACGCCGTGCTCAAAGTCCACCTCGCTCCAACGCGCATCCAGCACCTCGCGCTTGCGAGCCCCGGTGTACAACAACAAACGCACCACCTGCCCCACCATGGTGTTGGCATTGCGGTCCAACTCATCAAACAAGGCCGCCACCTCGTGCAACTGCAAATAGCGTTCACGCAAGGCCACGGGCAAGGACTCCACGCCCTTGCAAGGATTGCCGTGTGGCGGCAACAACTCAAAACGAATGGCGCAGTTGAACAAATGCTTGAGCAACACCAGCATGCGGTTGCAGGTGGCCGGAGAATAGCTTTTGTCACACATGCCCTGCACAAAGCCACGCACATCGGCCGCCGTGATGCGGCTCATGCGCACACTGCCCAGCACCGGCTCAATGTGCAAGTTGTACATGCCCACATCCATCTCCCAGCTGCGCTTGCGGGCGCGCACATAAGGCACATAGCGTGTCTGCACAAACTCGCCCAGCAAAGGCGCATCGGCAAACCGGTGCAACTCGCGCTTGGGATCGCCACCCGCCTGCACCAACTGCCGCATGCGAAACGCCTGCGCACGCGCCTGCGACACATTCACATCGCCCAGACGCCCAATGCGGCACAAACGCACCACACTGGCCGCGTCGCGGTAGCGGAAATAAAAAGTCGCCCCACCCGATGCCCGCTGCTCCAGCAGGAAGCCCGGCACCTCACTGTCAAACCAATTGATGGAACCCGACTGCGGCAAGCTTGCCGGCAACCGAGAAATGAAGTCCAAAGTCAGCAAGGCCTTAGGCATGCGCATCTCCAGCAGTACTGCGCTGTAGGAAAACGGTAGGACATCCCTGCCCTGACCAACCCACTCTCACCCCTGGTACTACTGGGTTGACATGAAAGTATGGGTAGGATTATGGAAGATAAATTTTATAAATTTCTTACAAATTGAACAATTTCAACAAGTTAGCAACGTAATGCTAGTACGCTCACTACGGGTGCGGACACATTCACCGGCACTACAGGTAACGACTCCTTCAACGCTACTGTCGCCACTTTGGGCGCGCTGGACGTGATCGACGGTGGTGCTGGTACAGACACCCTGTACATCAA
>Ga0213920_1000347_pt1 | contig 39311 bp, 34 predicted proteins | sample McNCre1117MG_FD_161054 | JGI IMG/M metagenome (GOLD analysis project Ga0213920, IMG submission 161054) | Freshwater microbial communities from McNutts Creek, Athens, Georgia, United States - 11-17 MG | ecosystem: Environmental > Aquatic > Freshwater > Creek | place: USA: Georgia | collected...
GATGGTCTGATTCAGCTGGCCCACCACCTGCTTAGCCCGAGCGTCGAAGTGCGTGCGATCATCGGCACCCACCTGCGCGAAGGCGATGGTTGGGCACAAAGCCCGGATGGCGATGAAGTTGCCGCAGCAGTTTCGGCTGCTGAAAAGATCGTTGAACTTTGCGGTATGACCGGTCAGGTTCCGGTGCTCGCCGGTGCGCCCGGGCCAATGGTTGACGTCAACACGCCACAGGACTCGGCAGGTATTCGATTCATTATTGAAGAGGCAATGCGCGAAGACACCAGCGACCCACTGTTTGTGGTTTGCGGTGCGAGCCTCACCGAAATATCTAGCGCCTACCTGATTGAACCTCGAATTGCCGATCGTCTGACAGTTATTTGGATCGGCGGACACGAGCACGAGGGCCTCGCCGTGCCACCGCCAGGCGCACCAGACCTCGAATACAACTTGCACGAAGACGTGGTGTCAGGTTTGGTGTTCTTCAACCACAGCGAACTGAAGCTTTGGCAAATTCCACGCGACCAATATCGCCACGTGCTGGCCAGCCGGGCTGAGCTCAAGGTTCGCATGTCAACACAGGGTGAGCTCGGCGCGCACCTTTATGCAGCGCTTGGAAAAGTGGCGAGTTGGCTTGACGGTTCGGGATATAAGGGCGGAGAGGTTTATTGCCTAGGCGATAGCCCACTGGTCTTGCTAACCGCTCTGCAGAGCGCCTTCGAGGCTGACCCGGCCAGCAGCCGCTATGTCACGATGCAATGTCCAAACCTGCTCGAAAACGGTCTCTATCGACCTAATCGAAACGGTCGCGAGATTCGCGTCTATACGCTGCTCGACAATCGCCTGCTGCTCGAAGATCTCTATGCCAAATTAGCCCTACTTGCTGCCCAGGATGCTTAGTCAAAAACTGAGGTATCCGAACCTCACCCTCGCAATAATTACCCTCAGTTACTTGATGTTGGTCATAGACCTTTCGGTAGCAGTCACCGCGCTGCCGGTCATTAAAGCAGATTTGGGATTCTCAACCGCTGCACTCAGTTGGATACAAAATGCATACACGCTCGCCTTCGGAGGGCTGCTGCTTCTAGGTGCTCGAATCGGTGATTTGTTGGGGCGTCGTCGGATGTTTGCCTGGGGTCTCGCTTTCTTTATGGGGGCTTCGCTGCTTGTCGGTTTATCGAACTCCGCAGGATTGATGATTATTGCGCGCATTCTTCAGGGTGTTGGTGCTGCGGTTCTCGCCCCATCGACTTTGGCGCTTCTCAGCACTAGCTTCCCCGAGCAACCAGCTCGCGGTAGAGCGTTGGCTATCTACGGGTCCATTACCGGCATCGGTACAACTCTGGGCTTAGTGCTAGGTGGCTGGATTGCGGAGGCGTTCAATTGGCGCTGGGCATTCTTTGCCAATGTGCCGCTTGGTATCGCTTTAATCCTCGGAGCTAGATTCTTCATTCAAGAAACTTCACGTCTGAGAGCTCGGTTGGATATTTGGGGGGCGATAACCTCCACGGTCGGCATGACCGCTATAGTTTTCGCGCTTATCTATGCCTCCGAGTTTGGCTGGAACGATGCTTTGGCGTTTTCTTGCATACTCACCGGGGTTGGATTTCTACTGATTTTTATTGCCGTGGAAAAACGCGCGGCGATGCCGCTCGTTCCACTCCGGCTCTTCAAGAGTCCTCAACGAACGGGTGCAAATCTGGCCCGGGCCTTATTTGTCGGCTCCATGGGAGCCTTCTGGTTCTTCGTTTCTCAATTCCTTCAGATCGCGAAGGGGATGAATCCGCTCGAAACGGGGCTCGCATTCCTACCGATGACACTCGCCAGTTTCGCGATTGCCTTCTTTGTGCCGACTCTTTCACGAAAGTTTGGTGACGCGCCCTTTCTAGCCGGAGGGCTCGCAATTGTCGCGATCGGCACGATTTGGCTGAGTCAATTCACCGCAGGCGGTTCCTATTTCTTGGAAGTTGCCTTGCCGATGTTTTTAGTTGGCATCGGTCAGGGTGCCTCAACGATTCGCCTGACCTCAGCAGGAATTGCGGGAGTGTCTCCCGAGGATGCTGGAGCGGCATCCGGGCTGGTTAGTGTGCACGTGCAGCTAGGAAGTTCGCTGGGTTTGAGTGCGCTTATTGCCCTATCCTCCGCTGTTTCTAGCAAGGCAGCTTCGGGCGTAGGTCTTGGTGATGGCGAAATGATCGCTCACCAGGCGAATGTCGCGCTTCTCGGCGGCGGAATTTTGTGCCTTGCAGCTCTAGTAATTGTTTTGATTTTTGTACTTCCTAAAAAACACCAAGTTGGAGATTAATCATGAAAGCTACTTTTCTATACGGACCTGGCGACATTCGCATCGAAGACACCTTGCGTCCTTCCATCCAGTCGGCAACTGATGCCGTGGTCAAGGTAACTCTCGCGTGCATTTGTGGGTCTGATCTTTGGGACTACAACGAGTCAGAAGAGCTTGAAGTTGGCCGACCTCGCGGGCATGAATTCGTTGGCGTGGTTGAAGCTGTTGGTGTAGACGTAAAGAAGTTTAAAGTCGGTGACTTTGTTGTTGCACCGTTTGTCTCTTCATGTGGCGTCTGCGATTTTTGCCTCAAGGGGCAACACACTTCGTGCCGAAAGATTGGTTTTTTCGGTCATGGCGGTGGCGCCGGTGGCCAGTCTGAAGCGGTATTAGTGACCAATGCCGACGGAACTCTAGTTACTCTGCCAGTCGAAGTTGATTCGCCGCTAGTTCCGTCACTTCTGACCCTGTCAGACGTGATGTGTACAGGACATCACGCTGCAGTCACTGCGCGAGTGCAGGCAGGTGAAACTGCTGTAGTAATCGGAGATGGTGCGGTTGGTTTGTGTGCCGTAATTGCCGCAAAACGCATGGGCGCATCGAGAATCATACTTATGGGTCGTCACGAGGGGCGCACCGCATTGGGCCGCGAGTTTGGTGCCACCGACGTGGTTTCCGAGCGTGATGAGGAAGGTATTAGAAAGGTCCTTGAACTCACCAACGGTGATGGAGCTCCAAGCGTTCTTGAATGCGTGGGCACGGCTTCAGCAATGGAAATGGCCCTGGGTGTCGTGCGAGACTACGGAACAATTGGTCGTGTTGGCGCCGCACAATACGAAACGATCCCGTTTGGCTTTGGTCCACTAATGCGAAACATCACCATTTCTGGTGGTGTAGCCCCTGCCCGCGCCTACATAGAGGAGCTCATGCCAGATATCTTGAGTGGCAAAATCAACCCGGGTAAGGTTTTCGACCTTACTGTGGGCTTGGATGAAGTGCCGGCTGGCTACGAAGCAATGTCCAAACGTACGGCGCTAAAGGTTCTAGTAAAGCCCTGAATCCGTTAGAACCCAAGCAGTTCGATTTCGGCATGGGTAACTGACCCAACCTCTAGCCCGTTCTTTTTGCGCACCTCGAGTTTGAGCGGGAGTTCAAAAACGCCAAGTTTGGAGTCGGGAAAGATTGACGTTCGCCAAATCACGTCGCCGATTCGAGCTTCTACCTTGAGTGAACCCCAGCCGTTGGTCAGCCCATCCGAAATTTCAAAAATATCGGCTGAAATGTCTTTGGGCAAGGGGAGTAGGTAAAACTTCTCGTTTGCCGGCCAGAGGCGAACTTCGCCTTCGAATTCGATCTTCACCTCGTGCCCTTTCGTCTTATCAATAGGCTAACTCAGCCGTTGGAAGCAGGGCTTCGAGTCGGCTAAACTTATCAAGGACTCCCCGTGCGGCGTCACCTCGGTTAACTCCCCCAGGATCGAAAGATAGCAAGGGTAGCTGGGCTCTGATGGGTGTGCGGGGAGTCTTCTAATATCGGCAAATTGTCAGCGATCGGGGATAGGCTCTAAACGTGGTTACCGCACTTTACCGACGTTATCGTCCAGAATCTTTTGCCGAGCTAATCGGGCAATCTCAGGTCACTGCGCCACTTATGACCGCGCTGCGCAACGACCGCGTAAACCACGCGTACCTTTTCTCTGGCCCACGTGGTTGTGGCAAGACGACTTCGGCCCGCATCCTGGCTCGCTGCCTCAACTGTGCCGAGGGTCCAACCGACACCCCTTGTGGCAAGTGCCCAAGCTGCATCGAGCTTTCTCGCGATGGTGGTGGCTCACTCGACGTCGTTGAAATTGACGCGGCCAGCCACAACGGTGTCGATGACGCCCGCGACCTGCGTGAGCGCGCAATCTTCGCCCCGGCTCGCGACCGCTTCAAGATTTTCATCTTGGATGAGGCGCACATGGTCACCCCGCAGGGCTTCAACGCGCTGCTCAAGATCGTTGAAGAGCCACCAGCCCACGTGAAGTTCATCTTCGCGACCACCGAACCTGAAAAGGTAATCGGCACCATCCGTTCGCGTACCCACCACTATCCGTTCCGTCTGGTGCCACCAGCTCAGATGCTCGAATACATGGAAGAACTTTGCAAGAGCGAAGGCGTTACCGTTGCGCCTGGCGTTTTGTCGCTCGTGGTTCGCTCTGGTGGCGGCTCGGTTCGTGACTCACTCTCGCTTCTCGACCAGCTGATTGCTGGGTCTGAAGAAGAATCTGGCTCCGAATACGTCGTCACCTACGACCGTGCCGCTGCCTTGCTTGGTTTCACTCACTCGAATTTGCTCGATGAAGTCACGGATGCGTTTGCCGCCAAAAACTCGGCTGCCGTTTTCGCGAGCGTCGACAAGGTAATCCAGACCGGTCAGGACCCTCGACGTTTCGTCGAAGACCTGCTCGAGCACCTTCGCGACCTAATCATCATGATTTCGGTTGGCGAGAATGCCAAGAACGTGCTTCGCGGGGTTCCGGCAGATGAACTTGAAAAGATGGCCAACCAGGCCGCTCGTTTCGGTTTAGCCGAGCTAACCCACGCCGCCGAAACCGTAAACCACGCGCTAACCGAAATGTCAGGTGCAACCAGCCCGAAGCTTCACCTCGAGTTGATGTGTGCCAAGGTTTTGGTTCCTTCGAGCGACCAAACCGAGGTCGGTTCTTTGGCGCGCATCGAGCGCCTAGAACGACGCATCGGAATGGGCGGAGATGCACCAGCGGCTGCACTGGCGGCGGTTCCAACTCAGATAGCGGCTCCTCCTGTTGCGCCGGCCGTAACGGCTCTGGCCACACCAGCCCCGACTTCTACTCAAGTCTCTGACCGCACCGATGTAATCAAGACCGTCACCCCAGCGGCACCGGCTACCGTCGGTGCCGTCTCGGTCAACCAGGTGCGCGACGCCTGGTCGGACGTTCTGAGCAAGGTCAACAAGCAGTCAAAGTCTGCTTGGATGGTTGCCTTCTCACTCACCGTGGTTGATTTCGCCGACGAAATCTTGACCCTCAAGTTCTTGAGCCAGAACGACCTTGACGCTTTCAAGAACTCATCGGGCGCCAGTGACATTCTTCGCAAGGCCATCTTTGATGTGCTCGGCGTCCACGTGAAGTTCAAGGCTCAGATTGACGCAACCCCTCCGACTCCACCGGTTGCGCCAGCTGCGGCACCAGCCGCTGCGCCAAAGACCGCACCAATCGCAGTGGTTCACACCGAATCTCCAGACGACTACGAGCCAGCGCCTGAATACGACGAGCCAGCTGTTAAGGTTGAGCCGCCAAAGGCCGCAAAGCCGGCCGAAGAGCCAGCCGCGGCACCAGCCGCCGAACCAGAGAAGACCCGCAACTCAATGGTCGATGAATCGGCACGTTACGGCGAATCACTGCTTCGCGAAATGCTAGGCGCCGAGCCAATCATTGACAAGAACGCTGGCAAATAATGTACGAAGGCGTAGTTCAAGAGCTCATCGACGAACTCGGTCGTCTGCCGGGCATCGGCCCAAAGTCGGCCCAGCGCATCGCGTTTTATCTCTTGCAGTCAGATGACGACCAGGCGCAAAAACTGGCTCAGGTGCTAACCGAGGTCAAAGATCGCGTTCGCTTCTGCGAGGTTTGCGGCAACGTGACCGAAGAAACCAAGTGCAACATCTGTCGCGACGCCCGACGCAACCGCACCGCTATCTGTGTGGTCGAAGAATCCAAGGATGTTCAAGCAATCGAGCGCACCCGCGAGTTCCGCGGCCTGTATCACGTGCTAGGTGGAGCCATTAGCCCGATCGAGGGCATCGGGCCTGATCAACTGCGCATCAAAGAGCTCATGTCTCGCCTCAGCGACACCGAGATTCAAGAGGTAATCATCGCGACTGACCCGAACCTTGAGGGTGAAGCAACCGCGACCTACCTAACTCGCATGCTCAGCCCGCTCGGAATCACCGTTTCTCGTTTGGCCTCAGGTTTGCCAGTCGGTGGCGACCTCGAATATGCAGACGAAGTTACCCTGGGTCGTGCCTTTGAAGGTCGACGAATAGTCAAGTAGAATAAGGACTATCGGCCAATAACGCCCGAATCCCTTCCCTAAAAAATCCTAGGAGTGCAATTTTGGCCCTTATCGTGCAAAAGTTTGGCGGATCATCTGTTGGAGATGCCGACAAGATTAAGCACGTTGCGCGCCGAGTGATTGAGACTCAAAAGGCCGGCAACCAGGTTGTTGTAGTCGTTTCGGCAATGGGAGACACCACCGACGAGCTCCTAGATCTCGCCAACTCGGTTGCCGAAGATCCATACCAGAGCCCTCGCGAGCTAGACATGTTGCTTACCTCTGGTGAGCGCATCTCGATGTCACTTTTGGCAATCGCCATCAACGCACTTGGTGCAAAGTCACAGTCATTCACCGGTTCACAGGCCGGAATCGTCACCGACAGCGTGCACGGAAACGCCCGAATCGCAGAGGTAACCCCAGAGCGCATCCGTGAATCGGTCGAGGCCGGCAACATCGCCATCGTCGCCGGATTCCAGGGCTTCAACCGCGAGACCAAAGACATTACCACCCTCGGTCGTGGTGGCTCAGACACCACCGCTGTTGCACTAGCTGCCGGCCTAGGTGCAGATCTCTGTGAGATCTACTCAGACGTTGACGGTGTTTACACCTCAGACCCACGCATGATCAGGGGTGCCAAGAAGCTAGACGCAATCGATGTCGAATCGATGCTCGAACTAGCTGCTGCGGGTGCCAAGATTTTGCACATCCGTGCCGTTGAATTCGCTCGTCGTCACAACGTTGACCTACGCGTTCGTTCAACATTCAGCACCGACCCAGGAACCATCGTTTATTCAGGAAAAGCAGGAGCAGGCATGGAAGAGTCAGTCGTATCAGGTGTAGCAGTCGACAAGGGCCAGACCAAGATTATGGTCATTGGTATTCCAGACGTACCTGGCAAGGCTGCCGACCTATTCACCGTGGTTGCTGACGCTGGCGCAAACATCGACATGATCGTTCAAAACACCCCAACCGGCTCTGACGTTGTTGACGCAGTCAGCGATATCGGCTTCACCCTGCCAAAGTCAGACACCAAGAAGGTCGTTGCTGCGCTTGAGGCAAACAAGGAAAAGCTTGGCTTCCGCGTGGTTGAGGTCGACGAAGAGATCGGCAAGCTTTCAGTCGTTGGTGCCGGTATGCGCACCCACTCTGGCGTCTCGGCAACCCTGTTCTCGGCATTGGCTAAGGCGGGCATCAACATCGAGATGATCTCGACCTCAGAGATTCGCATTTCGGTGATTACCAGCGACGACCAGGTTGAAGCTGCCGCTCGTGCAGTGCACACAGCCTTCGGTCTAGACAGCGAAATTGAAGCTGTCGTTTACGCCGGCACCGGTCGCTAAACCCAAGACTCAGGTCACACCGCGCTAGACAGCGCCGATTCAAACTTTCATACTTAAAACACCCCTAACAGGAGGCATCAAATGGCAAAGCCAAATCTCGCACTCGTCGGAGCAACCGGAGCCGTAGGCACCGTAATGATCGGCATCATCAACAGCCGTGAAAACATCTGGGGCGAAATTCGTCTGATTGCAAGCCCACGTTCGGCTGGCAAGAAGATCACCGTCCACGGCGAAGAGCTAACCGTTGTTGCGCTGTCTCCTGAGGCATTCGATGGCATCGACATCGCGATGTTCGACGTTCCAGATGAGGTTTCGGCTGTTTGGGCGCCAATCGCCGCCGAGCGCGGCGCGATCGCAGTCGACAACTCGGGCGCCTTCCGCATGGATGCCGATGTGCCACTAGTTGTTCCTGAGGTAAACCCTGAGCAGGCAAAGAACCGCCCACGCGGAATCATCTCGAACCCGAACTGCACCACCTTGACCATGATGGCCGCTATGGGTGCACTGCACGACAAGTGGACCTTGAAGGAGCTTGTTGTTTCGAGCTATCAGGCTGTTTCAGGTGCGGGTGCCGCCGGTATCGACGAGCTAGCCGCTGAGCTTGCTGTTGTTGGCAAGGATGCATCACTCGGTCTAAACACCGAAGATGTCCGTGGCGCCTTGGCTGCAGCCGGCAATGACCTTTCAAACTCTCCATGGGCTCACCCAATCGCCCTGAACGTGATTCCCTTCGCAGGTTCACTGAAGGCCGGCGGTCACTCTTCAGAGGAGCTAAAGGTTCGCGACGAATCTCGCAAGATCCTCGGCATCTCAGACCTAAAGGTTGCCGCTAGCTGCGTTCGTGTTCCGGTTCAGGTGGCTCACTCGCTAACCGTTCACGCAACCTTCGCAAACCCACTAACCCCGGATGAGGTTCGTGAAGTTCTTTCAGCTCAGCCAACCATCAAGGTTGTCGATGAGCCAGAGAAGAACCTTTACCCAACCCCAGCAATGGTCGTTGGTCAGGACCCAACCTTCGTTGGTCGCATTCGTCAGTCACTCGACTTCCCGAACAGCATCGAGCTATTCGTGGTCGGTGACAACCTGCGCAAGGGTGCAGCTTTGAACACCTATGAAATCGCCGAGCTCGTCGCTCGCGAATTCTAAAGTTTTCTAGAGTTTCCCCGAGTGTCTAGGGGTTCAGCGGCTTTAAGGCAAGGTAACCTTGCCAATATGTCGAGATTAGTTTCAGTGGTTCTAGGGCTTACTCTCGCTTTCGGCTTAGGGGGCTGTGCCGCTTCAACCGATGGCGCGACCCCTTCGAATGGTTCACAGACCATTCCGACACCTGACCCTGCGCTGATTCCGCCTGCTCCTACCGACACCACCACAGCAGTCTCGGCCGCAACCTATGACGATGGCTTCGGCTCATACGTTTTCAAGGTTGGCAACGGTCCAAGCTGGTGCACGATCTCGCCAGATCTTGACCAAGTAATTTGCGAGCAGAACGAAGCGGCTGCTTCATACCAGCCGATTCCAACCCCTGCAGACTGCAACGGAAGCTATGGCTACCAGATTCGCCTTTACGGTGCTAAGCCGGCCGAAGGCGCAATCGCTGGGTTCGTTTGTTCAACCGGTCAGTGGCAAGACCCTGCCGGGGCAAAGGTTCTGGCGGCGGGCAGCAAGATCACCGTTGGTGCAATCACCTGCTCGGTCAAGGACACTGCCGCTCGTTGCGAAAACGAGTCTGGTCAGTTCATCGCACTTGGCCCAAAGGTTTGGGCAGTCAAAGACTAGTTCTTTGGCAATAGGGTCAGCAGTCTGACCTCAGGTCGGCAAGCGAAGCGAACCGGCGCAAAAATCGAATGCCCAAGTCCGGCAACCACGTTCAAGATCATGCTCTTTCCGGCCACCGACCAGCTGCTAACTCCCTTGGCGTTCTTGCGGGGCAAATCACAATTTGTCACCAGTGCACCGAAACCTGGGATGCAAACCTGACCACCGTGGGTGTGACCAGCAAACAAGATGTCGACTCCCCCTTCGCCCATCGCGTCGATAACACGCAGGTATGGGGCGTGACTCACGCCGATTACGAGGTCGGCACCGCTGGCCAGGTCATCCTTGCTCGGAATCGAATTGAGGCGATCTAGGCCATCGTGGGCATCGTCTACGCCCACGAAGTTGATGCTCACACCGTTGATCACGGCACGACCCTGTCGGTTGTTCAGGTCGAGCCAACCAGCCGAGGTGAAGCCGCCGACCAAACGCTCGGTCTCCAGCTTCTTGCCGTGGCCAACCTTGGATGGTCCGCCGAGATATGCGAGTGGGTTGCGCGGCTCGGGTGCGTGATAGTCGTTCGAGCCATTCACAAAAGCACCGGTGCGTTCGAGCAAAGGCTTTAGTGCAACCAGGGTCGGTCCAACGGCTGCGGCGTGACCGAGGTTGTCGCCGGTGTTGATTACCAAGTCGGGGGAGAGCTCGCCGAGTTTATTGATGAATGCAAGCTTGCGCTTTTGCCAAGGAGCGACGTGTAGATCGCCGATGTGTAGCACGATGAGCGGTTGACTTCCGGCAGGGAGAACGCGCAGGCTTTCGCGACGAATCACGAAAAGGTGGCGCTCAATGCCGATTCCCCAGATTGCCGCGAGTGCGCCAATCGCCAGGATGACCCAAAGCCAGATCATGTCTGAACCTATGGGCCAGCGCTGATGATTAGCAGAATCGCACCAGTCGAAGCAGCCGGTGATCCGGCGGCTGGATCGGTGCCAACAACCATGCCCTTAGGGATAGTTGTCGACTTGACGAAGAACTGGGTCTGAGAAGGCTGAGGTTCGCTCACCGCGGCAAAGCCCGCCTGAAGCAGGGTTGCCTTGGCGTTTACGACGCTCATGCCCGCTACGTTCGGCACAGTCGCGCCGCCACCCTTGCTCACATAGATTGAGACGGCTGAGCCCTGTGGAACTGCCTTGCCGGCTGCTGGGCGAGTGTAAGCCACGGTTCCGGCAGGCTGCGGTGAAGCTACCTGCTTGACCACGATGGTGCCGCTCAAGAGGTTGGTCTTGATGACTTCATTTGCAGCATCCGGGGTCTGGCCGGTTACATCTGGAATCTTGATGTAGGCCGCGTCGAGCATGGTTGCAGGCGGGTTGTCTAGCGGACCGCCCGGGTAGAGCTTGTTGACAGTCTGCATGATGGTTCGCCAGATGTCGTGACGAACCGTGTTACCGGCCTTCTTGTTTAGCTTGATTCCTGAAAGTGACTTCGAACCAGAAACGTTTCCGACCCAGGTGGCCGTTGCTACCGTGCTCGAGAAACCGGTCATCCAGGTGTGAACACCCGAGTCGGTGGTACCGGTCTTACCGGCCAGCGGTGTGCCGTCGCCGGTGTTTGAAGCGCCACCGGTTCCGCCGCTCATAACCGCACGCATTGCGTAGGTCATTCCAGCAGCAACCTCAGGCGTAACGGCCTGTGAGCACTGGGTGGTTGGTACCTTAAGTTCTTGCTGCGTTGAGCGGACGATTACCTTGTCGATGGCGACCGGGCTGCAATAAATGCCGTGGTTACTTACCGCAGCAACCGCTGCCGCCATGGTTAGCGGTGAAAGCTCATTGACACCAATCACGGATGAAGGAATGTACTGGAGTTCGGTGCCGTCCGCACGGTGAACACCGAAGCGCATCGCGGTGTCACGGATGTCGCATAGGTCGAGCTTCGAGGCCATGTAAACGAACGCGGTGTTCTCAGAAATCGCGGTTGCGTGAACCACGGTTAGATCTTCTGGCTCGTGCGTGATGTTTCGTGGAGTCCAGGTTCCACCAATCGCACCACAGCGGGCCGAGAAATCTGAACCGTTCCAGGTGCGCACGCGACCATCAACGTGGTCGTTTAGGTGGAAGCCCTTAGATAGCCACTCGGCCAGGGTGAAAATCTTGTAAGTCGAACCCGACTGGAAACCCGATGAGCCACCGTAAGCCTTGTCAGACGCGTAGTTAACGGCGGTGTGACCGAGTTCGGTTGAAGCGGTTTGGTCAAAAATGCGGTTTTCGGTCATCGCCAGGATGCGACCGGTTCCAACCTGAACCGAAACGCTCGCGGTACCAACCTGGCTTGGGTCGTCCGAAGGAACCCAGGTGAGGCTTGCGTTGTGAGCAGCGGCCTGAATCTTTAGGTCGAGGCTCGTGTAAATCTCGAGACCACCGCGACGAAGCAGGTTCTCTCGGTCTTCAGGGGTCGGGCCAAATTCTGCGTTGTTTCGCACGGTCCAGACAACGTAGTCACAGAAGAATGCTGCGGTCTGGTTTGCCTCACAGCCGCTCGGCATGTGAGTGATCTTGGTGATGATCGGGGTGTCTTTAGCGTTCTGCGCCTGCTCGTTGGTGATGTAGCCGGCGTCGCGCATGTTGTCGATCACATAGTCACGACGACGCTTGCCGCGGTCAAGGTTGGCCGGGTCATCCGGGCGATAGTCGTTAGGTGACTTCAACATTGCTGCCAAAAGTGCAGCCTGCGGAATGTCTAGCTGCGAAGCCGGGATGCCGAAGTAGTAGTTGGCGGCGGCCTCAACACCGTTGATCTGGTGGCCAAAGAAGGCAAGGTTCAAATAACCGGCAAGGATGTCTTGCTTCGAGGTGACCTGCTCGAGGGCCACAGCCAAACGCATTTCGCGCAGCTTGCGGTCGAGGGTTCGAGCGGTGGCTTCGTCGATGGCCTTCTGGTTTCCCGAAAGCTGTGCTGCCTCAACGAGCGAGTTCTTTACGTACTGCATGGTGATGGTCGAACCACCTGCACCGCCACCTGCGGTAACTACGTTGCCGAATGAAGCGCGCAAGAACGAAACGATGTCAACACCCGCGTGCTGATAAAAACGAGGGTCTTCGGTTGCAACTACTGCGTTGCGAATGTTTGGAGACATCTCGTCGTAGTTCACCGAGATTCGGTTCTGGTGATAGAACTTAGCAACCTCAACCGGTTTGCCATCTTGGGTTGCATAAAGAGTTGAAGCCTGAGATGCGTTTACCGGCTTGATGTAGTCAGGTAGGTTTTCGAAGACCGAGATGCCTGCAGATGCAGTAAATCCGCCGATGATGACGGTCGGCGCGAGAAGGGCGATTCCCAAAACTCCGGCGATAACCGACAGTCCTACAAATTTGAAAAGGCCGCTGCCTAGCGATTCGGGCTTGTTACGAGACATAGAATCAAGGTTACCCGACAACCCTGAGAGGATGCCCATAATGATTACTTGGGAGTACATCACCACCCCTTTGCTTTTGCACAAAGAGACCGCCATTTTGAACACCTGGGGCGCTGAGGGATGGGAACTCGTCCAGATCGTTGCCGGCCCGATGGGCGGTAACGTTGCCTACTTCAAGCGCCCTGTAGCGGCGAAAGGATAACCCGCATGTCACAAATCGAAGCACGCCTGATTGAGCTCGGTCACCCGCTACCAGAAGTCGCCAAGCCAGTTGCCGCTTACGTTCCGTCGGTAGTCACCGGCAACCTAGTTTTCACGAGCGGACAGTTGCCTTTCGTGGCCGGCGCACTTCCAGCTGCCGGCAAGGTCGGCACCAGCGAAGGTCTGGTTGACCCAGCAGTTGCCAAGGATCTAGCCAAGCTCTGCGCTCTAAACGCGCTCGCCGCGGTGAAGCTTGCCATTGGCGATCTCGACCGAGTTACCCGCGTCGTAAAGGTCGTCGGTTTCGTGGCCTCGGTTCCCGAATTCACCGGACAGCCAGGCGTCATCAACGGCGCCAGCGAATTCCTCGGCGAGGTCTTCGGCGACAAGGGCATTCACGCCCGTTCGGCCGTTGGCGTTCCGGTTTTGCCACTCGATTCAGCCGTCGAGGTTGAGATCGTGGTCGAGTTCGAATAATCCACGGGTGTGCTGCCTCGCGGCAGCTCACCAATTGAAAAACCCCAGTCAATCGACTGGGGTTTTTCAATTTATGCCGTGAGTCTTGCTACGACTGGCGTGGCTTCGCGAACCGCGTCGGCATAACTTGCCGCCGCGCTAGTCGCTCGCACCGGCTGCAACCTTGCCCGAGATGATGTCCATCACGGCGGTGTCAGCGAGGGTGGTTACGTCACCGATTGGGCGGTCTTCGGCAACGTCACGAAGCAGACGACGCATGATCTTGCCCGAGCGAGTCTTTGGCAGCTCGGCGACCACCATGATGGTGCGAGGTCGCGCGATTGGGCCAATTTCCTTGCTCACGTGATCGCGAAGAATCTTGCTCACATCGGCATCTGAACCGGCGTTGTCTAGCTGGTTTTGACGCAGGATCACGAACGCAACCACGGCCTGGCCGGTGGTCTCATCTTTGGCGCCAACCACGGCAGCTTCGGCAACAAACTCGTGTGAAACCAGAGCTGATTCGATCTCTGCGGTAGATAGGCGGTGGCCAGAAACGTTCATCACGTCGTCAACGCGACCGAGCAACCACAGGTCACCCTCTTCGTCCCACTTGGCGCCGTCTCCAGCGAAGTAGATTCCGTCGAATTTCGACCAGTAGGTCTCGACGAAACGCTCTGGGTCGCCCCAGATGCCACGCAACATCGATGGCCATGGTTCGGTAATGGTCAATAGGCCAGCGTGTCCGCGGTCTAGTTCGACACCCTCGTCATCCAAGATCTTCACTTCGATGCCTGGCAGTGGAATCTGGGCAGATCCCGGCTTCAGCGAGGTGATGCCAGGAAGCGGTGAAATCATGATTCCACCGGTTTCGGTCTGCCACCAGGTGTCAACGATCGGGGCGTGACCGCCGCCGATTACCTTGCGGTACCACATCCATGCCTCAGGGTTGATTGGTTCACCAACCGAACCGAGCACGCGAATGGTCGATAGGTTGTACTGGTTTGGAACCTGGCTACCCATCTTCATGAAGCTTCGGATTGCGGTCGGTGCGGTGTAGAGAATGCTCACGCCGTACTTCTGCACGATGCTCCACCAGCGACCCCAGTCTGGGGTCTCAGGGGTGCCTTCATAAATCACCTGGGATGCGCCGTTGGCCAATGGGCCGTAAGCAACATAGCTGTGACCGGTGATCCAGCCGATATCGGCGGTGCACCAGTAGACGTCTGACTCTGGGTGCAGGTCGAAGACATTCTTGTGGGTGTAGGCAGCCTGGGTTAGATAGCCACCTGAGGTGTGCAAAATACCCTTTGGCTTGCCGGTGGTGCCCGAGGTGTAAAGGATGAATAGCGGCTGCTCGGCAGGGAAGGCCTTGGCCTCGTGCTCGTCGCTCGCTTCTGCCATCGCTAGTGACCAGTCGATGTCGCGGCCTTCGACCCAGCCAACCTCTTGGTTAGTGCGCTTGACCACGAGAACGTTTTCAACCGATGGGCAACGACCCTCCGAGAGAGCCTCATCAACGGCTGGCTTCAGCGCGCTCGCGCGGCCCTTGCGATAACCACCATCGGCGGTAATCACTAGCTTTGCTTGGGCATCCTCGATGCGGCTGCTCAGCGACTCTGCTGAGAAGCCACCGAAGATAACCGAGTGAATTGCACCGATGCGGGCAACCGCCTGCATGGCAACCACGGCTTCAGGAATCATCGGCATATAAATAGCGACGCGGTCTCCGGCCTTGATGCCTAGCTCGGTGAGAACGTTGGCCGCCTTCTTAACCTGCGCGGTTAGTTCGGCATAGGTGATTTCGCGGCTGTCGCCAGGCTCGCCCTCGAAATAGATCGCTACACGGTTTCCGTTTCCGGCTACTACGTGGCGGTCTAGACAGTTGTATGAGACGTTCAATTCGCCGTCGGCAAACCACTTGGCGAATGGAGGGTTGCTCCAGTCAAGGATTTGGGTGAATGGTTTTGCCCAATCCAGGTATCGGGCTTGGTTAGCCCAAAACTCAAGGCGGTTGGCCTTGGCTTCCTGATAGAGAGCGGGCTGGGCAATCGCCTGTGCAGCAAACTCTCGAGTTGGTGCAAAGTGACGATCTTCGTGAAGCAGGTTATCGATCTCGTGACCGGCAGACATCATTGTCCTCCTAGTTGTTACTAACCATTCGCTATCTTGCCAGATAAAAAGAAAAGTTTTTCGCAAGGTTGGGAATGTATTCCCAATCGCAGCACTTATTATTTAACTGTTAGCACTAGTGGCTAACCCGCGATACCGATTCCCCCAATCTGGTATCGCCTGGCCCCAGTCTCTCCCCCCAGAGGCTGGGGCCCCCTAATTTCTGCACAATTTCTTCTCCACGGTTGCCCCGCAGCGGCCGCTTCGGCGAACCTGTTTTATGTGATTCCAGACATCCTTGGCCCAAAGCTCGCGGCGATTATCGCGTTGCCAGGGGTGACCGATGTCTTGATTAACGGGCACGAGCAGGTTTGGGTTCAGCGATCAGCTGGCCGGCTCGAGCCGGTGGCGAGCCCCTTTGAAACCTCAACCGAAATTGCCCGTTTGGCCCAAGACTTGATTGCCTCGGGTGGTCGGCATCTAGACCAGGCCAATCCCTTTGCCGATGTTTCGATTGGTGGCAACATCCGCGTGCACGCCGCGCTGGCATCGACCTGCCATCCGAAGACCTTGATTTCCATCCGAATTCACCTCGAGCGGCACTTCGGTCTTCAAGAGCTCTCAAAAACGGGCATGCTTGGCAGCTTTGAGCTCGAATTGCTGCAGGGCATTTTGCGCAATCGGCAAAACTTTTTGATCGCCGGGGCGGCTGGGGCCGGCAAAACGACTCTGCTGCGAGCCATGCTTGCCGAGTGCGCCAACGAACGCATCATCGCCATTGAAGACGTGAGTGAAATCGCACTCGAATCCGCACATTTCATATCTCTGCAGACTAGGCAGGCCAATAACGAGGGCGCTGGCGAAATCAATCTAGACCGTCTACTCAGAGAGGCGTTACGCATGCGCCCCGATCGCATCGCGGTTGGCGAAGTTCGAGGTGCCGAGTTGCTGACCATGGTTCAGGCGCTAAACACCGGACACGCCGGTGGCGGTGCAACCTTGCACGCCAACAGTTTTGAAACTGTGGCCAGTCGTCTATCTGCAATCGGCTGGCAGTGCCAGATGCCGGGTGATGAGATGTTGACTCAGGTTCGAGCGGCGATTGACTGGGTCATATTTTTGGGCGTTCAAAACGGGGCTAGACGAGTCTTGCGAATTGGGCCGCTCTCGTGATCGTCGACCCAGTGGTTCTAGAGCTGGCCGGTTTGGTGCGCGCCGGAATCCCGGCTTCCGAAGCCCGAACATCACTCAGTGGTCGTCTTGAAGGAATGCACGAAACTCAAAGGCGGCAGTTTGAGGTCATCTGGGCGGTCGCCGAGCAAAGCGGTGGGCCGATCGCCGATGCCATGAATAATCTCAGTCGCACCTTCACGCTTGCGGAACGTCACCGCCGGCAAATCGAGCTAGCCTTTGCTGGCCCGCGAGCAACGGCGAAACTGGTGAACCTTCTTCCCGTTGCCTGTCTGGGTTTGGCACAGTGCTTCGGGCTAAATCCGATCGGCGCTATCGCAACCAAGCCACTTGCCTCGATATGTTTCGCGGTTGGCTTGGGGTTGCTGGTTCTCGGGCGTTTCTGGAGCCAAAGGATCTTGGCGAAAACCGAAGTTTCAGAGACCGATCCCGCAATCTTCATCGAAGCGGTCAGGTTTGCTCTGGTCGCTGGCCTTCCGATAGCTCAAGCGATTCACCTGACCACCGACATATTTCACCGGCTCATGCCTGAGTTCAATTTGGTTGACTCCGTCTGCGAAGTGAACGGCTTTGCTGAGCTCAATCGCGACAGAGGCGCCTCTCTTCTGGCGCTGCTCGATTCGGCTTCTCAAATAAGGCGTGAAGGCCAACAACATCTCGAGGCCACAAAGGTCGCCAAGTTATCAGTCAAGTTAATGATGCCGCTCGGTCTGATCACCCTGCCGGCATTCATTCTCTGCACGGTCGCACCAATAGCAATCGGGCTGTTGGCAAGTAAATAAATAGGAGAAAAAATGAACTACAAGAAAGTGCTCGCCGATGAAACCGGCGCCGCTACCGCGGAGTATGCAATTGCAACCATGGCCGCCGTTGGCTTTGCTGGATTATTGGTGGTCATAATGCGAAGCGATGAAATTCGAACAATCTTGTTTAACTTGGTGAAGAGTGCTCTCACCTTCACTAACCCAAATGCGAGCGCAACACCTGCTCAGTAGTGCACTTGTCGCGCAGGGGAGAGCGAGGCTCGATTACCGCGGAGCTGGCCATTGCTATGCCATCGGTAGTTCTGGTTCTTGCAGTGGCTCTGGGAGGCTTCGGTTTGCAAATCGAGAGACTCAAGCTGGTGGCCTCTGCTGCATCATTTGCAAGATCGCTCGGTAGGGGAGACTCCGAGCAGAACATTAGAGGTCTCGCAATGGAGGCCGACTCGAAACTCAAACTCGATTTCGATTACCTAGAAGATTTCGTGTGCGTCACTCTGTCTAACAACTTCGCAATTTCATCGCTACCAAGCATCGAAGTGAGTGAGCGACAGTGTGCGCGAAAGGGAGGGCTCTGAATGCGCGCCAGATTCGATCGCGGTTCTGGCACGGTACTGGCGCTCTCGGTGATTTTCGCTTGCATTGCCAGTTTTGGTGTTGCTCAAGTAGTTGCGTTGGAGGCATTGACGCAGGCGCGTCTAGACGCAGCTGCCGATTCTGCCGCACTGGCTGCAGATGATGCGCTGAGGGGATTGACCGTGGGATATCCGTGCGAAATTGCCAAAGCCGTGGCGCTCGAAAATATGGCGATTCTTGACGAGTGTCGTATTGTCGGATTCGAAGCATTTGTTAACTTGCAGGTTAAGAGCATGGGTATAGTTCTAAACGCAAGTGCAAGAGCGGGGCCGAGCAACTGATGCGAAGTCACCTATAAAGAGGAGTAAGTCTTTGGCAAATAGCCACAAGCTAGTAATCGTTGAGTCGCCTGCCAAGGCAAAGACGATTGCCAAATTTCTTGGCGATGACTTCACCGTTCTCGCGTCGATCGGCCACATCCGTGACCTCATCGACCCTAAAGACCTGCCTGCCGAGAAGAAAAAAGGTTCGCTCGGCAAGTTCTCGATTGACATCGAAAATGACTTTGAGCCGTACTACGCAATCTCAGCCGGTAAGAACAAGACCGTCACCGACCTAAAGAAGGCCCTTTCTGGTGCCGAAGAGCTCTATCTCGCAACAGATGAAGACCGCGAGGGAGAGGCAATTGCCTGGCACTTGCTGCAGGTGCTCAAGCCAAAGGTGCCGGTCAAGCGCATGGTGTTCCACGAGATCACCAAGGAAGCCATCCAAGGTGCTCTCGCGCACACCCGCGCCGTAGACGAAAACCTGGTTCAGGCTCAGGAGACTCGACGAGTTGTTGACCGTCTATACGGCTACGAAGTTTCACCTGTCCTATGGCGCAAGATCAACCGTGGCCTAAGTGCCGGTCGTGTTCAGTCACCGGCAATGCGTTTGGTTGTCGAGCGCGAGCGCGAGCGCATGGCTTTCGTTTCGGCTAGCTACAACGACGTCGAAGCCCTTCTAGATCCGCAGGCCGCCGGAGAACCGCAGTTCACCGCCAAGCTTCAGAGCATCAGCGGAAAGCGAATCGCCACCGGTCAAAACTTTGACGACAACGGCAAGCTCACCGGAGATGTGTTGTTGCTCGATGGCAAGGCTGCCGAGACGCTCGCCGAATCGATGCGTAGCCCACAGGCCAAGATCACCGTTGCTTCGGTCGAGTCGAAGCCGAGCACCCGCCGCCCGGCTGCGCCATTCACCACCTCGACGCTTCAGCAAGAGGCATCGCGCAAACTTCGCATGTCTGCCAAGCAGACCATGGATACGGCGCAGTCGCTCTATCAAGAGGGTCACATTACTTACATGCGAACCGACTCACCGACTCTATCGGTGCAGGCAATCAATGCCGCTCGTTCGCAGGCTGCCTCGATGTTCGGTAGCCAGTTTGTGCCAGACAAGCCACGCGTTTATCAGGGCAAAAACAAGAGTGCCCAAGAGGCACACGAGGCTATCCGCCCAGCCGGTGAAGTCTTCAAGACCCCGGCCGAACTCTCACGCGTTCTAAGCGGCCGAGCACTCGACCTATATGAGCTGATCTGGAAGCGCACGGTCGCATCTCAGATGGAAGACGCAAAGGTTTCGACCACCACCGCAAAGATCACCGTTGGGCCACTTGCCGATGGTGGCACCGCCGAGTTCACCGCTTCGGGAACCGTCGTGACCTTCCGCGGCTTCATGGCTGCCTACGAAGAGAGCACCGACGAGACTCGCAACGAAGAAGACAGCAGCGAGCGTGAATCGAAGCTGCCGAACCTAACCGTTGGTCAGGCTTTGAAGGCTCTCGAAGTAACCGCCAAAGACCACCAGACCAGCCCGCCACCGCGCTACACAGAAGCAAGCTTGGTCAAGGCTCTCGAAGAAGACGGCATCGGCCGACCTTCGACCTATGCGGCCATTCTCTCGACCATTGTCAACAAGGGCTACGTTTCAAAGCGCGGTCAGGCACTGGTTCCAGAATGGATCGCCTTCACCGTCACCCGCTTCCTCGAAGAAAACTTCGGCAAGCTGGTCGATTACGCCTTCACCGCACAGATGGAAGAGGACCTCGACCGAATTGCCGAGGGTGACCTCGACCGCAGCGCTTGGCTCAAGGAGTTCTACTTCGGCGGCGGAAAGCAGGAGGGTCTGCGCAACACCGTAGAAAACCTCGGAGACAGCGACCCACGAGCGATTAACTCGATCGCCATCAACGATGACATCACCCTGCGCACCGGCAAGTATGGCCCATACATCGAGATCATGGTCGAACCAGGTTCTGAAGGTGCCGACGAAAACGGTCGCCGCATCGTCAACATCCCAGAGGGTCTAGCCCCTGATGAGTTGACCGTCGAAAAGGCCCAGCAGCTCATCGACGCACCAATCATCACCGACCGCGTGATGGGTAAAGACCCAGTCACCGGCTTCGACATTCTCTTCAAGGATGGTCGTTACGGCCCATACGTAGTCTTGGATGATCCGAAGGCTGCAAAGCAAAAGACCGGTTCGCTATTCAAGAGCATGAGCCCAGAGACTCTGACTCTCGAAGACGCTATCCAGTTGCTTTCGCTGCCTCGTGTGGTCGGAATCGACCCTGAGTCTGGCGTTGAGATCACCGCTCAGAACGGCAAGTTTGGCCCATACCTGAGCAAGGGCAAGGATTCGCGCTCTCTCGGTAGCGAAGACCAGCTATTCACCCTTGACCTCGCTGGCGCACTCGAGATTTTTGCCCAGCCGAAGTATGGCGGTCGTCGCACCGCAGCTACTCCGCTCAAGGAATTCGGCGAAGACCCGGCTTCTGGTCTGCCCGTTGTTGCCAAGACCGGTCAGTTCGGTTTGTATGTCACCGATGGTGCAGTCAACGCGACGGTTCCGAAGGATGAAAATTTGGAGGAAATGTCTCCGGACCAAGCCTTCGAACTTTTGGCTATTCGCCGTGAGAAACTAGGTTTAGAGCCTGGTCAGGCTCCTGCAAAGGCTGGCAAGCCAACCAAAAAGGTTGGCACCACTCGCGTAGTCAAGGCCGGAACCAGTCGAAAGAAAAAGTAATGACAGCAGGGCTCTTCATATCCCTCGAAGGAATCGACGGGGTAGGTAAATCTACGCAGTCAGACCTTCTAGAAGAGTTCTTGCGCGGTTTGGGTCGCGATGTCGTTCGAACTCTTGAACCCGGCGGCACCGAGCTAGGTCAAGAGATTCGCCACCTACTTTTGCACCGCAAGGGCGATGTTGCACCGCGCGCCGAGGCTCTGCTTTACGCCGCCGACCGCGCACACCACGTAGCCACCAAGATTCGTCCCGCCCTTGAACGCGGCGAAGTCGTGATCACCGACCGCTATCTCGACTCATCGGTTGCCTACCAGGGCGCCGGCCGTGCTCTCAAAGCCGAAGATGTGCGAGCCATCTCGATGTTTGCCGTCGAAGGGCTTTTGCCTGATCTGACCATCTTGCTCGACCTCGATGCCGCCGCAGCTGCCGAACGCAGAAACAAAACCGGTGAGGCTCCCGACCGTCTCGAACGCGAGAAGATCGAATTCTTCGAGGCCGTGCGCGAAGCATTCTTAGACATGGCAAAGGCCGAGCCTAATCGCTGGCTGGTAGTCGACGCGCGTCAATCGGTTGAACTAATGCAGGCGCAGATCAGGGCTCGAGTCAGCCAGTTGCTGGGTGCATAGTGACCGCATCCGCACCAATCTGGGATGACCTGCTTGGTCAGCCCGAGGCAGTTTCGCAGTTAGAACTTGCTGTTCGCCACCGAGACCAGGGCGTTCACCACGCCTGGCTCGTGACCGGCCCGCCTGGGTCGGGTCGCTCAAACCTGGCTCACGCATTCGCCGCCGCATTGCTGTGCCCGGATGGCGGTTGCGCAACCTGTAAGAGTTGCACGTTGGCAAAGGCCGGAACCCATCCAGACATATCGGTGCTATCTACCGAGAAGGTCGTCATATCAATCGACGAAGTTCGCGCTCTGGTTGCCGATTCACAGTTCGGAAGTTCGATGGGCAAGTTCCGAATCATGATCATCGAAGATGCCGATCGAATGATCGAGCGTTCCTCGAACGTCTTGCTTAAGGCGCTCGAAGAGCCGCCGGCCGGAACCATCTGGTTGCTCTGCGCCCCATCCGAGGCCGACATGTTGCCGACTATTCGCTCGCGCGTTCGTCGCGTTGGGTTGAAGGTGCCAGCGGTTGAGGAGGTCGCGCGTCTTCTGATTTCGCGCGATGGAATCGACCCGGTGCTTGCCGGGCAAGTGGCCGCCGAATCACAGAGTCACATCGGAATGGCTCGCCGCTTGGCAACCAGCCACGAAGCTCGAAGTCGTCGACGTGAAACACTTCTAGCTGCCCTCTCAATCAACGGGGTTACCTCGGCCGTCAACACCGCTGAGCGTTGGCTTGACATCGCCAAGAAAGACGCCGAGGCACTCACCACCGAACGCGACCTTGAAGAGCGCAACGCTGCCCTACGAACCATGGGTCTGCAGCCAGGCGACCCGATTCCAAACAATATGAAGTCAGACTTGAAAGCACTCGAAGAAGCGCAGAAGCGGCGAGCGACTCGAAGCCTGCGCGATGGCATCGACCGCATCCTGGTCGATCTGCTTTCGCTTTACCGAGATGTGTTGACCCTCCAAGTAAACGCGCAAACTCCACTTATTAATGCCGAACTCTTAAGCCAAATCACCGAGGCCGCTCAGCTGACCACGCCGGCTCAGACCATCGAGAAGCTTGAAGCGATTGCAAAGGCAAGGCTGCGAATCGATAGAAACGTTCGCGACCTAATGGTTCTCGAATCACTTGGCGTCAGCCTGCGAATCAAGAGGGGATAGCCATGTTGCGTCGGGGATTGATTGCCGTCTTGACTGCGGCCGCATTGAGTTTGACCGCGTGCAGCACGCCTAGTGCCGAGGCAAGTCTGGCTCCAATCGTCAAGCCAACCGCCAAGGCCGATTCGGTCATCGCTCCCGCGCTACGTCCTTTCTATTCGCAGAAGGTCGATTGGAAGGATTGCGGCAAGCGCATTCTTTGCGGCAACGTGCTCGTGCCGACCAACTGGAACGAGCCGACCAAGGGTTCGCTTTCACTCGCGGTTGCCTATCGGGCCGCCGATATCGCCAAGCCGCTTGGCTCGGTCATTTTTAACCCGGGCGGTCCCGGTGCCTCTGGCTACGACTGGATCCTGAACTCTGTCGACTACCTCGGCACCAAGACCCTGCGAGCCAACTTCAACGTAGTCGGATTCGATCCCCGAGGCGTGGGCAAGAGCGAGCCAAAGGTCAAATGCTTCGATGCAAAGCAAACCGACGACATGCTCTATGGAGACAACGGTTTTACTCTCGGTTCTCCTCAGGACCTCAAGGATTCCCGAGCAACGCTCAAGGCGTTCGCTGATGCCTGTGTGAAAAACACCGGCCCGAAGTTGGCTTTCGTTGACACGGTGTCGGCTGCCAAAGACCTCGATGTCATCCGTGCAGTGATGGGCGAGGCCAAGCTCGACTACCTCGGTTTCAGTTACGGAAGCTTGCTTGGCGAAACCTACGCGGCGCTTTTTCCGAAGAACATTGCCCACATGGTTATCGATGGCGTGATCGACCCGACGGTTAGCGACTCGCAGCAGAGTGTTTTGCAGCTCAAGGGTTTCGACCTCGCTCTGCGCAATTACCTAGCCGATTGCCTCAGCAGTTCGGATTGCCCTTTCAAGGGAACCGTGCCTCAAGCGCTCACCAAAATAAAGTCGTTCCTGCGTGCACTTGAGACCAAACCGCTGCCTACCAAGGATGGTCGCGAGCTGAATGCCTGGGTTGCCAATACCGGTTTGATCATGCCGCTCTATTCGCAGGACTATTGGCCACAGCTGAGCCAAGCCTTTGCCGAGGCATTCGACGGCGACGGAACGACTTTCATGAGTTTGGCCGACACCTACAACGATCGCGATTCAACCGGCAAGTACACCACCAATTTGATGGAAGCCAACATCGCAATCAGTTGTCTCGATTCGCGTCAGCCGAGTGACAGCGCATCCATGGCCAAGCAAAATTCAAGGATGCTGGCCGCCAGCCCAACCCTCGGTCGCTACTGGCAGTTTGGAGCTTTGACCTGCGAGAAGTGGCCATACCCGATCGCGAAGCACCCGACCGATTACAGCGCCAAGGGGTCGGCTCCGATTCTGGTGGTTGGCACCACCGGAGACCCGGCAACTCCTTATGGTCAGGCGGTTTCGGTGGCAACCAAGGTCTTGAGCAACGGGCACCTCGTCACCTTCAACGGAGAGGGGCACACGGCCTATGGTCGTTCAAACGAATGTGTCTCATCGGCCGTTGATAACTATTTCATAAAGAGCATCGTGCCTAGCTCTGACCCGGGCTGCTAAAAACCGCAATCTGACGCGGTTTTTTCGGGTGTCTAAAATCCACTCCGACACACCGACCGGAAATCAACCAAATTTCTGTCTGAGTTATTCCTGTGAATCGGTATGCTCAGGAACGGAGCGTTAACTTGCCCCGCTGTTAGCAAAGGTGCTAGCAGAAGTTCTAAGAACATTGGAGTTCTATGGGATCGTCAGAACAAGATCGAGTGTGGGCTGAAACTCAGGCCTCACCCGAGTTCCAGGACCTAAAGCGAAAGTTCCGCGGGTTTGCATTTCCGCTAACTATCGCGTTCCTGGCATGGTATTTCCTCTACGTAATCCTGACCGCATTTGCGCGTTCATGGATCGCTACCCCGGTAATCGGCAACATCAACATCGCGCTGATTCTGGGGCTTTTGCAATTTGCATCAACCTTCCTAATCATGTGGCTTTACGAGCGCCACTCTTCAAAGAACCTGGATGCCGCGTCTGAAAAGATTCGCGACAAGGTAGACAAGGAGCTCGCCAAGTGAGTTCATCAACTCTGAGCACGATCCTCTTCGCAGTATTCGTTGCTTTCACGCTGGTGCTCGTTTTCCGAGCAGGTCGTTCAACCAAGAAGTCATCAGACTTCTATGACGGTGGTGGCTCGTTCTCTGGTTTCCAGAACGGTCTAGCTATCGCCGGTGACTACATGTCGGCAGCTTCGTTCCTGGGTATTGCAGGAACCATCGCGCTGTTCGGTTACGACGGCTTCCTTTACTCAATCGGATTCTTGGTTGCTTGGTTGGTGGCGCTGCTACTAATCGCTGAGCCACTTCGTAACTCGGGTCGCTTCACCATGGGAGACGTTCTAGCCTTCCGCATGAAGCAGCGCCCAGTTCGCGGTGCAGCAGCAACCTCGACCCTGGTGGTTTCGGTCTTCTACTTGATGGCTCAGATGGTGGGTGCCGGTGCGCTGGTTTCACTATTGCTAGGCATCACTGACCCGGGAGCAAAGAGCTGGATCATCGGCGGCGTGGGCATCTTGATGATTGTCTATGTAACCGTCGGTGGAATGAAGGGCACCACCTATGTGCAGATCGTCAAGGCGTTCTTGCTCATGATCGGTGCAATTCTTTTGACCTTCATGGTGCTCTGGACCTTCCACTTCAACATTTCAGAGCTGCTTGGTGCGGCTGCTGAAAAGTCTGGCAAACACGAAGCCTTCCTTCAGCCAGGTTTGAAGTTCGGTAAGGAAATCCTCGACCCTGCAACCGGTTTGGTTGACGCGGGCAAGACCCTGATCAGCAAGCTAGACCTAATCTCTCTAGGTATGGCTCTGGTTCTAGGTACCGCAGGTCTTCCTCACATCCTGATTCGTTTCTACACCGTTCCAACTGCAAAGGCTGCCCGCAAGTCGGTCAACTGGGCAATCGGAAACATCGGTGCCTTCTACCTAATGACCATCGCTCTAGGTTTCGGTGCTGCAGCTCTATTGAGCCGCACCAACCTATTCCGCGGTTACAAGGCTGACGTCACCGGCTGTCTAATCGATGCAAAGGGTGCTCCGATTGTTGATGGAGCTGCTGCTTGTACTCACCTCGAGAACGTTGCAAACCTTTCGGCTGATGCAAAGAAGCTACTTGTTCCAATCGACCCATCAGGTAACGTGGCTGCTCCTCAGCTAGCCGAGTTCCTTGGTGGCGGTGCCGGTACTACCGGTGGAGCAATCATGCTTGCAGTTATCGGTGCAATCGCATTCGCGACCATCCTTGCTGTTGTTGCAGGTCTAACCCTTGCTAGCTCTTCATCGTTCGCACACGACTTGTATGCAAACGTGATCAAGCGCGGCAACGCAACTCAGGAGCAGGAAGTTCGCGTAGCGAAGATTTCAGCAATCGTTATCGGTCTGATCTCTATCGTGCTTGCGATCGGTGCTCAGGGTCTGAACGTAGCCTTCCTAGTGGCCATCGCTTTCGCGATTGCTGCTTCGGGCAACCTTCCAGCAGTGCTTTACTCGCTGTTCTGGAAGAAGTTCAACACCCGCGGTGCCGTCTGGGCAATCTACGGTGGTTTGGCTTCAGCAATCATCCTTTTGGTGTTCTCACCAAACGTGACCGGTGCCGAGACCAGCCTCTTGAAGTTGAGCGAAGTGGGCTTCCGCTTCGACTACTTCCCGCTAGCTAACCCAGGTATCGTATCGATTCCTCTAGGTTTCATCTTCGGATGGCTTGGAACTATCACCTCAAACGAGCGCAACACTCAGAAGTACGCTGAGCTAGAAGTTCGTTCGATGACTGGTGCAGCAATCGGTAAGGCTGCTGTTCACTAAGCAATAATCACAAGAAAACCCCGGTCAGCGATGGCCGGGGTTTTCTTATTTCTGGGATTAGTTGGCGGCGCCCGTTGGTTGGAATCGTTGGACCGAAACGAGAGAGTTAGCTTGCCCAACAACGCATTACAAGAATCGCTGTCGAAGCGGTTTCGCCGACTTCTTTCTGGCGACCCGGATGGCGTACCGCCATGGCTCGATGTAATCGCGGCCGGTGACGAACCTGGTCTATACCTGCCGACTGATGCACCCTGGATTGTTCACGCCGATTTCGGCACCCTGGTCGGCGGCATTAGGGCTCTTCTGATGCAGGCGCTGCATCCTGGTTCGCTGACCGGTGTGGCCAATCATTCTCGCTATGAGCAGGATGCCCTTGGTCGCCTAGCGGGAACCATCCGTTGGTTGACTGTGACCACCTTCGGTTCTCACACTGCGGTGGCGGGTGAGGATCAGCGGGTGAATCGAATGCACAAGCGTGTCACCGGCGAGTACACCACCTCAACTGGCGAGGAGCGCCTCTACAAGGCCGCAGACCCAGACCTGCTGCTCTGGGTGCACATCGCTTTTATGGAGTCATTTCTACGGTGTCACCAGATGTATGCCTGGCGCGAGATTCCAGGCGGAGCCGACGCCTACGTTCGCCTCTGGGCTAAGTCGGTCGAGCCGATTGGTTTAGCCGCGGCACCGATGAACGAATCACAATTAATCGCCGAAATCGAGCGCTACAAGCGCGAGTTGGTTGCGACCGAGAAAACCTTGGATGTCGTGAAATTCATCAAGCGACCACCACTGCCCGTGCTGGCTCGACCGGTTTATTGGTTGTTGTTCGAAGCTGCCGTGGTTTCGCTACCGATCGAGTTTCGAGCCTTGCTCGGATTGAAGGCAAAACCGCGTTGGATCATCCAACCATTGACCCGCGGGGTGCTTCGTTTCATTCGCATTGCGATTGGGCCAGAGAGCCCGATCGAAGACGGAGCTATCGAGCGACTTCGCCGAATCGGTGTGCTCAACTAAACTTGTCTGGTTGCCTCAAGGCAGCACGCCGCCGTAGCTCAGTTGGTAGAGCAGCTCCCTCGTAAAGAGCAGGTCTGGGGTTCGATTCCCCACGGTGGCTCCAAGTTGGGCGAACTACAAAAGGCCCATTTCGCGCGCAGCCCCGGTTAGACCCTCGCGGGCATCCGGGTGGGCAATCGCAATCAGGTTTCGAGCCTGTTCTTTTTCAGGGTGTCCGAAGCAGGCAGCCAAACCATATTCGGTAGCCACATAACTGTGCTGAAAACTGGTGACGTTTTCGTTCAAGAACGGCACGATCGTCGATTTCTTTGCCTTATCGTGCCAGGAGGCAAGCGCCATGAACGACTGGCCGCCTCGGGCGTGCAAGGCGCCGACTATAAAGTCGGTAGATCCGCCAAAGCCCGAATAAACCTCACCGCGAACGAAGCTGGCGTTGGCCTGATCGTGCAGGTCAACCTCGAGTGCCGCATTGATGCTGGTCATCTTCGCCTGCTTAGCAATCTGACCTGGGTCGTTGGTCTTCTCGGTGCGCAGCATTCGCACCGACTTATTCAGGTGCAGCCAGTCATAAAGTTCGCGGCTGCCAAATAAGAACGAAGCGGTTAGCGGGTGGTCTTCATCCAAGGCACCGTTTTTATACATTTCTAGCACGCCGTCGCTGAACATTTCGGTCCAGATCTTCATGCCCTTGCGGTTCACGAGTGCGGCGAGAACCGCATCCGGGATGGCCCCGATGCCGAGCTGAAGGGTTGAGTGATTCTCGACCTTGGCCGCGATTCGCGCGCCGATTTCAGCCGCGATGTCGCCAACCGGGGTTGGTTCCTTCGCCATCAGCGGCTCGTCGACCTCGATGAGAAAGTCGATTTCGTGTTCATAAATCTGAGCGTCACCGTAGGTGTAGGGCATGTTCGGGTTTGCTTGCGCGATAACGAGGCCACCGCGCTCGCGACAGGCTTCGATGGCCGCCGGCAAAATGTTGACCTCGGTGCCGAGGCTTACGGTGTCGTGGCGCTGGGATGAGGTGTGCAGAAAGACTACGTCTGGTCGGTAGTGGTCGCGAAACAGAATCGGAACCAGGCTGAGGCGGCTTGGCACGTAGCTGAGTCTTGGGCTACGGCGCATGCCTGGACCGACGAATGAAGTCTCAAAAGTGATTCCTTCGCGGTCTGGGATGCCCTTTTGGGCTCCGAGCATGTTTAAGCGAAACTCTGGAATCTCAGTGTTTGCGGCGTCCAACAAGACGGTGGGCGTTGCGAAGTTTCCCGAAGCCACGATGCGTGGGTTGGCTGGCAGGTTTCCCAGGATGGTCTTTAGTTGCTCGAGATTGATGACTCGCATGTCGTTACTTTCTGATTCGAGACTTAGGCGGAACCAACGCCCAGAGTATGGCTGCGGCGTCGATGAATTCTTGGGTAACCGCGCTTGCGGTTGCGTTGAAAACTCCAAACGCTCCCAAGAGCATGGCGGCGGTGGCAAGGGTCATACCCACTCCGGCAGCCTGAAGGGCGCGACCGCGAGCACCCTGGGCAACATCGATAGCATCGGCAAGATGTTCGATCGAGTCTTCGACAATCACGACGTCGGCCGCCTCGCTGGCCGCGGTTGCCCCACGTGCTCCCATGGCGACACCGACGGTTGCCGCCGCAAGCGCAGGAGCATCATTGATGCCGTCACCCACGGCGATGACGGTGCCGGCGGGGGCCTTCATTTCGGCACGAACAATGTCGAGCTTGTCTTCGGGCTTGCACTCGGCGAATACTTCGTTGAGACCAAGCTCATCGGCAACATCCTGGGCGGCGCGTTTGCGGTCACCGCTAACTAGCGCGATTCGACTGACTCCGAGAGTCCTAAGGTTTGCGATGGTTTGCGCTGCCTCTTTGCGCAACGGGTCATCCAAGCTGATTAGTGCCTCTAGTTCACCGTCGACCACGACTGCAACCGCAAGAGCGTGCTGGCTGATTGCCCAATCTGGCAGGCTGTGTTCTGGTTGGCCGACATAGACGTCGCGGCCGGCAACCATGCCGCGCAGGCCGGTGCCATGCTCTTCGGCGACATCAGAAGCGCGTTCGAGAGTAAGACCGCGTTGCTTGGCTTCTAGAACAATCGCCTTGGCAACCACGTGTGGGCTGGATTGCTCGAGTGAGGCTGCCAGGGCAAGAATCTCGTTCTTATTTGCGCCCGGTGCGAATGAAATCTCGCTGATGGCGGGGCCGCCCTCGGTTAGGGTTCCGGTCTTGTCTAGAAGCACGGTCTTAACTCGAGCCAGGCTCTCGAGTGCGGCACCGCCCTTAACAATCGCGCCGCGGCTGGCGGCCTTTGACATCCCGGCGATGATTGCAACCGGCACAGCAAGGATGAGTGGACAAGGGGTTGCGGCAACTATCACTGCAACAGCGTTCGAAACCTGACCCGAAATGATCCATGCGCCACCGGCAAGCGCCAAGGCGAAAGGCACGAATCTAACCGCCCACTTGTTCGCGATTCGAACTCCCGCTGCCGAGCTGGCCTGGGCTTGGGCAACCAGGCGAATCAGGTTGGAGTAAGTCGAGTCTTCTGCTGTGTTCCTAGCGATGATTTCGACCTGCGCACCCGAGTTCAGTACGCCAGAGTTCACGTCTTCGCCGCTGGCTTTAAACACTGGCAGTGGTTCACCGGTGAGCGCAGATTCATCGAAGGTTCCGTCGGTTGCCAAGCTGCCATCGATAGGCACGACCTCGCCATTGCGAACCAAAAGACGATCGCCAATCGCGACTTCAGCCAGCTGCACCTCTCGAATCTCACCGGATTCAGAAATCAGGTGTGCGCTGTGGGGTGCTCGTGCAAGCAGCGCCTCGAGTTGCCCTCGTGCACGACCCTCTGCCCAACTCTCGAGTGCACGCCCGCCAGAAAGCATGACTGCGATAACGCTGGCCGCTATCCATTCGTTGGTAAGCGCGGTGGCGAGAATCGAAATCAAGGCAAGGACATCACTGCCGAATTCGCCGTGGCGAATGGCAGAAACCAAGAGGGCCACCGAGAGCGCCAGGCCAATTGCCGCGCCAATGGCTAACGAGATAAAGCTCAAGGTTTCGAGGTTCGCAAAGCGAGCGGCCAACCCACCCAAGAGCGAAATCACGGTCAACGCGACTAGAAGATAGTCGTTACGCAGCGCCTTGCTCATACTCTCAGTCTGCCACCGTATGCATAGACTTGCGACATGAGCAATGAAGCACAGTCTCCAACTATCCAGTTCTTAGGCGCGGCGGGCACCGTTACCGGAAGTCGTTTCTTGTTGGCTTGCGGGTCAACCAAGGTTATGGTCGACTGCGGCATGTTTCAAGGGCTCAAAGAGTTGCGGCTAAAAAACTGGAATCCACTGCCAATCGACCCGGCAGAGGTCAACGCGGTTGTGCTCACCCACGCCCACCTCGACCACTGTGGTTACCTTCCGAAGCTGGTCAAGGATGGATTCCGGGGCGACATCCACATGACCCAATTCACGGCGAAACTGGCCGAAGTCATCTTGCTCGACTCGGCCCGCATTCAAACCGAGGATGCCAAGTACGCGGCCAAGAAGGGTTATTCCAAGCACAACCCACCGAAGGCTCTCTATGAAGAGGCCGATGCTCGCAAGGCTGTGAGTCAGTTCAACGCACAACCATTTCACACCCGGGTGCAAATTGCCGAGCAAACTTTTGTGACTTTCCACCCATCGGGCCACATTCTCGGGGCGGCCTTCGTTGAAGTCGAGTTCTTCGGCAAGCGCCTTTTGTTCACCGGCGACCTCGGTCGCGAACATCACCCGCTGCTGGTGAACCCAGACCACATCCCAGCCGGCAAGTATGACGCCGTGATCACCGAGTCAACTTATGGTGACCGCGAACACGTGCCGGTGACCACCGATTTTGAGGTGGCCATCAACAAGACAGTGCAGCGCGGTGGGTCGATTCTCATCCCTGCCTTTGCCGTCGACCGCACCGAAGTGATTCTGGTTCAGCTTCGCGAACTGATGGAGGCCGGCAAGATCCCGCGCATTCCGGTTTATGCAGATTCGCCGATGGCCCTAAAGGCTTTGGCCTTCTATCGCCAGGCAATCGATTCATCTTCTGCTGAGATTCGCCCCGAGATCATTGAGAAGTGGAAGAACAAGGATCCGTTCAGCATCGGCACCTTGGTAGAACTCACCTCGGTAGATGAATCAAAGACCATCAACGACCCGCAGCAGCCCTGCATCATCATCTCGGCCAGCGGCATGGGCACCGGCGGGCGAGTGGTTCACCACCTTCGCAACATGCTGCCAAAGGAAAAGCACACGGTCATCCTGGTTGGTTATCAGGCAGTCGGCACTCGAGGTCGCAACCTTGTCGAAGGCGCCACCGAGGTGAAGATGCGCGGCGAGATGGTGCCGGTGAAGGCCGAAATCGAATCGATTCAGTCGTTCTCGGTGCACGCCGACGGTGATGAACTAATTGCTTGGATGCAAACCGAAACCGAAGCGCCTGGCCAGGTGCTGGTCGTGCACGGTGAAGCTGGCGTCGCCGAAACCTTTAGCGACCGCATAAAATCGCAACTCGGATGGAAGTCGCACGCGCCTCACGACGGTGAGATTGTTCGCCTCTAGTCTTAATTGGTGACTAATTACCTGAGAGTTCCGGCAGGGCTTGCCGCTGTGGCGACCCTGTCGTTGGCGCTATTTGCCAGCCCAGCTCTCGCGGCACCGACTCCTAGCCCATCCGAGACCACCAGCCCATCACCGGTGGCCTCTCCTTCGGCAACTTCGAGCGCGACACCAACACCGACAGTCACGCCTCGCGTGCCACCAACCGGCCCGTTTCCGGCCTGCAGCGCGGCAAAAGCCCTAGCCTCAAAGTCATTGGGCAAGCTATATGCCTATGTCATCAACGCCGACACCGGCAAGGTGTTGGTAAATCTTCGGGGTTCTGAAACCACACCTTCGGCTTCGGTTTTGAAGGTTTTGACCGCCTCCGCCGCAATCATCACTTTGCCGCCAACCTATAAAGCGGTCACCAAGGTGCTAACCGTTCCAGGTCAGCCGGGCACGATTGTGTTGCAGGGTGGCGGCGACCACACCCTTTCAAGGATGACCGGTGACAGCTACACCACCTATTACAAACCAGCACGACTCGAATCGTTGGCCGCTCAGGTTTTCGCGAAGTGGAACAGCCCAACCCCGATCACCAAAATCATCCTGGATGCCAGCTTTTTCTCCGGGCCAACCTATAACCCGGCCTGGAAGGCTAGCGACCGAACCAACGGGTACATCTCGAATATCACTGGGCTTCAGGTTGATAGTGACCGAGCCAACCCCGACCTAACCAGCACCAGCTACAGCGGCTATCGATCGACAGCGCCGGTGCTCGCGACTGGCAAATACTTTAGGGCTGCCTTGGATGGTCTAGCCGATGGTGCGACCTTGATAGAGGCAAAGACTCCGGCAAACGCAGTCGAGCTAACCAAGGTCTATTCGCAACCGATTGCCACTTGGCTGGCTCACGCGATCGCGGTTTCTGACAACACCGAAACCGAATACATCGGCCGTCACGCTGCGAAGGCGGCTGGGCTGCCGGCTAGCTTTGACTCGATTCAAAAACTGGTCAAGGCAACCTTGGAGCCGGTTGGCATCGACACCACAGGCTTGGTTATGAAGGACGGCTCGGGACTAGCACAGACTGACCGCGTAACCGCAAAAATGATCGCCGAGCTCATGAATAAGGTGGCCAATAATCAGAGCGGACTCGGTTCTCTCGAGGGTTACCTGCCTGTGGCGGGTCAAACCGGCACTTTGGCCGGCCGATTCAACGGCCCAAATGCCATGGCGAAGCGATTCGTGAAGGGCAAATCGGGTTACATCCCTGGTCTTTACAGCCTCGCCGGAATCATTGATGCCAAAGACGGCAGCCGACTCGCCTACGCGCTTTTCGCTCGAAGCGCGGATGGTAATAGGGTTGGCTATGCAGCACGCCCGGCACTAGACACCGTGGCAACACGTTTTTATCAATGTGGTGGCGGTCTCACCCGATGAAGGAGAAATAATGTCAAAGCAATTGCGTTGGGGATTCTTGGGTGCTGGCGGAATCGCGGATGTTATCGCCGCTGACTTCCAGGTTGCCGGTCTAAAGATTCAAGCCGTTGGTACTCGCGATATCGCAGGTGCAAACCGCTTTGGTGACAAGTTCGGCGTGCCTAACCGTCACGCCGGTTACGAGGCCTTGGTAAACGACCCTGAGGTAGACATCGTTTACATCAACACCATTCACACCTTCCACGCCGAGCACGCTCTACTTGCAATTTCCGCGGGCAAACACGTTTTGGTCGAAAAGCCGTTCGCGCTCAATGCCGCTCAGGCCAAGCGAGTTCGTGATGCCGCGCGCGCCAAGGGTGTTTTGGTGATGGAGGCCATGTGGACCCGCTTCTTGCCGGCCATGGATGCGATCTTCGACGTAATCAACTCGGGTCAAATCGGTGAAGTTCGATTCGTTACCGCCGACCACAGCCAGTATCTGCCAGAGAATTTCGCAAATCGCCTATGGCAGCCTGAGCTCGGCGGTGGCGCGCTTCTAGACCTCGGCATTTACCCGGTCTCATTCTTCAACCGCATCTTCGGTGCACCAACGAAGATCACCGCAGAGGCAACCCTGACCAACCTCGGCGTCGACCTGATGACCAGCGCAATTTTCAAGTATGACGATGGCAAGCAGGCCGCCATGACCACCTCAATGGAGGTCTTCGGCTCGATTGGCGCCTCAGTTGTGGGAACCAAGGGTCGCATCGAGGTTGACACCAGCTTCTACGAGCAGACCAGCTTCACCGTTTATGAAACCGACATGTCGCGCGAGGCTTTTGTGCAGTCGGTGGCCTCTCGATACGAGACTAAAATCGAGGGTAGAGGCATGCAGTATCAGGCGATTGAAGTCGAACGCTGCGTAAATGCCGGTCTTACCGAGAGCCCAATAATGAGTCTCGACGAGACCGTCTCAATCATGGAAACCATGGATGAGATTCGCAAGCAAACTGGCGTTAAGTACCCGGGAGAGTAATTGTCTGAAGAAACCAAAGGTTTTCCTTATCTCAAGGATGTAGCCAAAGGTGCCGGCATCGGCTTGGGTGTTCTAGCCCTGATCATCGGCGGATTTAGCATTGGCGGTCTGGGTGGCGGTCAGCCAACCAGCTCGAGCACCAACGCAAGTCAAGTGACCGAGTCTGCGACTCCAAGCGCCACCCCGACAGACTCTCGCACCTGTTCGGTCTCTACCGACGCAGCCGACCCTCGTCTTGGCAGTTTCCAGGCGGTCGTCATCGACGCAGCCACCGACACCGTACTCTTCGACCGCGGAGCTAATAAGCCAGCCGCAACCGCGTCGACCATGAAGTTGCTAACCGCAGGTGCCGCCCTAAACATTCTCGGCCCGAACTATCGAGTCGACACCCGCGTCTATCAAGACCCTGCTCAGCCAGGAACCATCATCCTGGTCGGTGGCGGCGACCCAACGCTCTCTCGCACCGCACCGGGCCAGCAATCGGTATATCGCGATGCTCCGAAGCTTTCTACCCTTGCCGTCGGCGTTAACGCCAAGATGGCGGGTACTCCGATTACGAAGATCGTCGTCGACGGGTCAGTATTCACCGGCCCGACCTGGGATCCGAGCTGGGAGCGCAGCGAGCAGACCACCGGCTACATGTCAGAGGTAACCGGGCTTCAGGTCGATGGTGACCGCCAGAACCCTGCCGCCGAAACCTCACCACGCAGCACCACTCCGGTTCTAAACGCCGGCAAGTACTTCAAGAAGGCCCTCGGTGCAGCGGCAGCGAACGCGACCATTGTTGAAGGCAAAGCCCCTGGCACGGCAGTCGAGGTTGCCAAGGTTTCATCCCAGCCAATCAGCGTTTGGATCAAGCACATGCTTCAGGTCAGCGACAACACCGAGGCCGAGGCCTTGGCCCGTTTGGTTTCGCTAGACCTTGGCTACGACGGCTCATTCTCATCGCTAAACATCGCCATCAAGAAGGGTTTGGCTAACACCCAGCTCGACACGACCGGTTTGGTTATCAAGGATGGCTCTGGGCTGAGCGCGCTAAACGCGGTGCCACCCACCTTCCTGGCTAAGTTCAGCAAGCTTGTGATGACCGGCTTCGCCGACTTCGGCGTAATCCGTGATGGTTTGCCAGTCTCTGGCGAATCTGGTTCGCTTTCTGCCCGCTTCAAGGGTGACCTGAAGGATGCCGTCGGTCAGGTTCACGCCAAGACCGGTTGGATCAAGAATGGCTACACCTTGGCCGGATACATCACCGCCCGCGACAAGTCGAACCTGCTGTTTGCGATCTATGCCCTGGGTAACGTCAAGGATGATGCCAAGGATGCGATCGACAAGCTAGCGACTGACTTCTTCCGTTGTGGCGTTCAGCTCTCAAATAACTAACTTTCGATAAATAGATCGGATAAGCAATGTCGCTTTCAGAAAAAGACCTACTGGCCAAGGTTCCTACCGGGCTTTATATCGGCGGCAAGTGGGTCAAGGGCGGTGCCGCCGACGCTATCGCGGTAGAAGACCCGGCCACTGGCAAGGTCTTGCTTGAAATCGCTAACGCCAACGCTGCCGATGGTCTTGCCGCGCTAACCGCGGCAGACGATGCGCAGGCCAAGTGGGCTCGAACCGCACCTCGCGAACGAGCCGAAATTCTCCGTCGCACCTTCGACCTTGTGCGCGAGCGTTCGGAAGAATTTGCGATGCTAATCTCGCTCGAAATGGGCAAGCCGATTGCTGAGGCCCGCGGTGAAGTTACTTACGGAAACGAATTCCTGCGCTGGTTCAGTGAAGAAGCGGTTCGCGTCTCAGGCCGCTATGGAACCTCGCCTGAGGGCACCGGCCGCATGTTGGTAGCTCAACGACCAGTCGGCCCAGCCTTCGCAATTACTCCTTGGAACTTTCCATTGGCGATGGCCACACGTAAGGTCGGCCCTGCTTTGGCGGCCGGTTGCACCATGGTTATCAAGCCAGCCGAACTGACCCCGCTCACCACTCTGCTTTTAGTCAAGACCATGGAAGAGGCTGGATTGCCGGCTGGCGTCGTAAACGTCATCACCACCTCGCAGTCTGCTGAGACTTCGGCGCCAATCATCGCCGACCGCAGACTTCGCAAGATTACCTTCACCGGCAGCACCCAAGTCGGCGTCAAGTTGCTCGAGCAGTCGGCACAGCGCGTGCTCAAGACCTCGATGGAGCTCGGCGGAAATGCGCCATTCTTGGTATTCGAAGATGCCGATCTGGATGCGGCCGTAACCGGAGCAATGTTGGCCAAGATGCGCAACATCGGTCAGGCTTGCACCGCGGCAAACCGCTTTATCGTGCACGAGTCAGTTGCCGAGGAGTTCGGTCACCGCCTGGCCGCCAAGATGGGTGAACTCAAGCTTGGTCGCGGTGTCGATACCGACACAACCTGTGGCCCGGTAATCAACGAAAAGGCCCGCAAAAACATCCAGCGTTTGGTCGATGCAACAGTTGCCGAGGGTGCCAACGTGTTGACCGGTGGCGAGTCACTTGACGGCGATGGCTACTTCTTCAAGCCAACCGTTCTAGACAATGTGAAGCCGGGGTCTACCATCCTTGGTGAAGAGATTTTCGGGCCGGTTGCCCCGATTGTTCGTTTCGAAACTGAAGAGCAGGCGGTTGCCCTGGCCAACGACACCGAATACGGTCTGGTGAGCTACGCGTTCACCAAGGATCTAAAGCGTGGCCTTCGCCTCGTTGAATCGCTCGACACCGGCATGACCGGTTTGAACACCGGTTTGGTTTCGAATGCGGCTGCACCGTTCGGTGGCGTAAAGGCCTCTGGTCTTGGTCGCGAAGGTGGCCCCGAAGGAATCGCCGAATATCTAGAGGCCAAGTACGTCATGACTCCCGACCCGTTCCTTTAGGCTATTCGAATGACCTCACGATTCACCCTCAACTTTTCTGACGGCCAGACGACCTCCTCCGCGATAATTGCCCGGGTTGGTGCCGCCTTGGTTTCGTGGACCACGAATGGCACGCAGCTAGTCGAACCTGGCCACCTGGAAGCTGTCGGTCCATACTGCGAGGGCATCGTGATGGCTCCGTGGCCAAACCGCCTCGAAGATGGCAAGTGGTCCTACAAGGGTGAGACGCTCGAGTTTCCGCTAAACATTCAGTCTCAGCAAAACGCAAACCACGGCTTGTTGATTGATTTTCCTTATGACGTGGTCGAGCAGACCGAGTCTTCAATCACCCTCGGCGCCCTGATTCACGCCCGCACCGCCTATCCGTTCAATGTCTTTACGACTGTCAAGTATGAGCTTTCTGCGACCGGCATCAAAGTGACTCACACCGCCGAAAATCTCTCAGAAGAAGCCGCTCCATATGCGGTCGGTGGCCACCCTTACTTCCAGATCGCCGGTGTGCAAACCGCCGACCTGATTCTGCGCTCTGACGCGGCGACGGTTCTAGACGTCAACGAGCGCCAGATTCCAGTTGGCAAGTCGGCTACGGCCGGAACTCGCTTTGACATGCGCGAAGGTGTTCGAGTCGGAGATAACTTCTACGACCACGGATTCACCGACCTGCCACGTGACGAAAATGGCTTGGCTCACACCTACCTGACCGCTCCTGACGGCCGAGGTTTCGATGTTTGGCAAGATGCGGAGTTCAAGCACGTGGTGATCTTCACTCCAGATTTCTACTGGGATGAGTCACGCGACGCTAAGCGCTTTGCGGCGGCTATCGAACCACAGACCGCTGGTGCAAACGCATTCAAAACTGGTGAAGACCTGAAGTGGCTCAACAAGGGTGAAAAGTACTCAGCCTCTTGGGGCGTCAACCTGTTTACTAAGTAAAGAAAAAATTAACCTGCTAACAACTGCGGAGCAGGTTAACGCACCGTGAACGGTGCGACAATGAAAGCATGACTACACCAGCTAAGACCCCTGTAAAGCGCGCCGCAGCTAAGCCTGCCGCCCGCACCACCGCCACCCGCGCCGTTGCCTCTAAGGCAGCCGCAAAGCCGGCCGTTGCCGCCAAGGCACCTGTTGCCGTCGCCGTTGCCGACAAGCCAGACTTCACCAAGCGCTACAAGATGCTCACTGGCATTGACAATTCAGAGTTCTGCGCCAAGGTTCGCATGCACCTAGACAACGGTTATGCGCTACACGGTTCACCAGTCATGGCATTCAACGGCAAAGACATCATCGTTGGCCAGGCAGTGGTTCTAAAGAAGCTTCCAGCTAAGAAGAAGGCCGGAAAGAAGAAGTAGATTTTTCTTGGTGAAAAGCCCCGACCTTGGTCGGGGCTTTTCGTTTAAACTTGACCCATGTCCGAAACTTTGCCTCCGTGCCCTCTCTGCCAAAGCGTTTACACCTACGAGATGGGCTCGCTATTGGTTTGCCCAGAGTGTGCTCACGAATGGCAGCCTGCGGCCGAAGAAGAGTTTGCTGAGGTGGCGCGAGT
>Ga0213920_1000350_pt1 | contig 39136 bp, 60 predicted proteins | sample McNCre1117MG_FD_161054 | JGI IMG/M metagenome (GOLD analysis project Ga0213920, IMG submission 161054) | Freshwater microbial communities from McNutts Creek, Athens, Georgia, United States - 11-17 MG | ecosystem: Environmental > Aquatic > Freshwater > Creek | place: USA: Georgia | collected...
AGTTATGTAATTTTTAATTTCCATGGCATAATAGCGGTCTTAATGCGGCTGTAGCTCAGTTGGATAGAGTACTTGGCTACGAACCAAGGGGTCGTGGGTTCAATTCCTGCCAGCCGCACCAACTATAAGGCCTCCCAGTCGGGAGGCCTTACCTTTTGTACCCCAAACCCCATTTTGTACCCCAAATTTATCAAAAAAGGCATCTATTGAACGCCCCGTAATGGCAAGACTTGCTCGGGTTTTCGACGGTAAATTTTGTTGGTAGTTCTAGCATCGGCATGGTTTAAAAGAGCCCTAGCATGCTCTAAAGTCTCGGCATCGGAAGCACATTTAGCCCGTAAATCATGCTCGGTAAAAGCTACCGTAATCTTGGTTTCCGCCATGATCCTAGCCATGAATCGTTGCCACATCGACTTCCAACCACTTGGCACACCCGTTTCCTCATCGATATACCCATGCCCGTCCCGTTTGCAAAAAAGAAACGGAGAAAGTGCTGGACGGCTCGCTATTGCCATTTCTATGGCACTCTTTAGCTCAGGGGTCATTTGATAAACGGTACGCTTACCGCTTGATTTAGCGGTTTTATGACGTTGAATATGAATGCCATCCTCTTTGATATTCGATACTGTCAAACGCAACAAATCGCCCCGAGCCATGCCTGTCATGAGTTTTAAGCGAATATAGGCTTGTATTGCTCCCACGCTTCCCTTTTTTCGCCTAGTTGCAAGGGATAGGCACTCAATTACCTCCCAATCCTCTACATAGCGGTCTCTTGAAGGCTCGCCCTCTAACCGTACTTCACCTTTAAACGGGTGTCGATCGATATATCCCCATTCCACCGCCTTAGTAAAAGCATGAGATAGCACCTCCACTTCTCGGTGAGCCGCTATTTTTGCGTCTCGCTTATCTACATATTGATAAACGGTTTTTGGCACTAAGCCAAGCAAAGGCATTTCTCCAAATACCCCCCGTAAACGTCTAATAGCTGTTTGATTGCCTGATTGAGTTGTTTTGGCTTTTTTTGGCACTACTTCAAGTAAGTAGCGATCGAGTAAATCCCCAATAGTATTGGCAGATTCTATCTTTTCCGATTTCTCAGCCCATGCTTTATAAGATTCGGGCAAAGTATTACCAAGGCGAAACAATTTTTTTCCATCCCAAAATTGCTCCATCCCCATGGGCACTTTAAAATAATAAGCTCCGTGCCTAAAGCTCCATCTAGTTGGCAATCCCTTATTTTCGGGTTTACGCCGCCTTTGCATTAATATTCTCCCAAGAAGGGGTAATCATAGCCCTGACTGGCTTTGATGGCTCATTTCCACCCATAATTCTTTCTACATGAGAACGTAAAACAGCCACCGATCCATCGGGTCTAACACGGTGTTCAATCCCCATAAATCTCAATGCCTCAGCTTGTTTTTTTGAAAGCTTAAAGTGAGTAAGCTCCACTAATTCTTGATAAGTTAAATTCAAGTCTGACATGATGATCTCTTTCTTTCTCTAGCTTTTCGTCTTTCATCTCGACGTGGAGGTTTATTTTTTGCCATGATTAGTTATTTACATTTTTTGTTTGATCGGCTTTGCAAATTTCATCAATGAAAAGCCATTCTGTTTTTCTTGTTGTGCCATCCCAATATCGAACTTGATATTGAATGCCATCGCAAGACATAAGTATTTGCTGAATATATCCATAAATAGTTGCCTCATGGATATAGACCTTATCCCCAATGTTGAAACCATATTTCAATTTCATATTCCTTTGGGCGACAGCGTTCTTTTTAATGGCTTGATGTCAACATCACCTTCAAAAATGTCTTTTCCTGTGAGATAAGCATTTTCGATAATCATTCTCCCAACCAACAATCCCCCGCTATTTGAACCTCCAAGAGATTCAATTGCTTTAAATTTTTGATTGTCGCTATCCCAAATTACTTTTCTAAGCCTAAGTATTTCTTCTTCATATTTATTAATTAGTGCGTAAACATTACCAATCATTTCTTTTTGAAATGTATTACCAACGGATTCTTCTAACCAAAATAATTGGCCTTTTATCTCATTTGCTTTCATGCGATCACCTCTGCGTCTTTTAGTTTTCCTGTTTCTCCATCCCAAATAAGCTTTAGGTTGTCACAATCCATTTGCCTGCTACTCATCAAAAACCCAAAATATATAAGGTCAGTAGCAAGTGGAATGGAGCAATACGTAACAACATCAGGCTTTGGCTCAGGTTTAATGCGGTAATTTAATTTGTTGTAATCATATAAATCCCATTCGGGATTTAGCCAATTTTCTAATGTTCTTGTTGACTTTACCCATCCATCGCAAGATAAATACTGAACTTCTTTACCTTCTTTTAATGCTTGTGCAAAGTCTTTACGCCATTGAGCAACTTCTGATGGTTTGATGCGATAAGTGGTCATTGGATGATCCGCCCAAATGCCTCTAAATCTAGTCCAAGGTGACCACCCATTATTTCCAAGGTAATAACTTTCTTGAATTTCAGTACCATTAGCCCATGCTTTAATTAATTCTGCGTGTTTATGCGGTTTCATTTTTCAACCTTTACAAATTCAATCACCCATACCCAAGGGTTTTCATCCCAATTTTTGTAAATGGAGTCCCACAATTTCCTATATTCATCATGTGGATCAACGCCAAACGAGAACTCAATGCCCTCTCGATGGCAGTCATTCGCCGAAATATCTTGAATTCGCTCAATACGAATATCAGTAATGAATAAATCAATACGACTAGCCCATCGAGGCATGTGAATAGAAGGCTTCCATTTCAAAAAAGCATTAGGGTGCTCTGCTCGGTAAATTGGAACCGTACCTAATCCACCGTTTTTTGAGTCTCCTGTAAGATTGACCGTCCATGTTTCTCGCACCCATAATTGATCGGTAGTTTTACCAAATGGATTTCGATAAACGATATTTTCACCCTTACCAGTAATGCAACCAACTAGGTCTTTATGAACAGGCCGCCTAGTCTGTGTCTTGCGACCATCAAGAATGGCTTTGACCATTTCACCATTAAATAGGATGGGGCGTTCAATCATACTTACCCTTTTTTGTTTAATTATTGGTAGCGGTATGTTGTCCATAAAAGCAAATGCACTAGGTTCATTTACATTCATGCTTGCTCCTTTGGTGGTGAAGGTAATGGCATCCAATGAGTAGGATTTCCTGACCATTTAAGATATTGTGAAACCCATTCACCATCCCTATATGCAACATCTACAACCCTGCCGTCATATAGTGTATAAACATCAACCACTTCACAATTTTCAGGCAATCGGTCTTTTACGCTTATCCAGTCACTCATATACATAACCATTTTTGCTGGTGCTGATTCCAATAAACCTCGCAAGAATCAATGAGCGTTCCAGAATAAACAATTTCATCCATGTGATTTCCAAGTTGGTAATAAGAATCTTCTCTTATCACCATTAAATGCTCGTCTTTTTTTAATCTAATTTCTACTTTGCGAGTGCCATCTTTTAGAGTTATCTCTTTCATGAAAAGCCTTTCATTGATACCCCTAGGCGAATAACCGAAAGCAATATAACAATGGCAATTGCTATAGTTGTGATTGCAACTTTGTCAGCCCAAGTTTTTTTAATAACTTTTTTTGATTGATCTTGACAATTACACTCATCTCTTCCTTGATTGCAATTTCCGCCACAGGCCGCAATGCGGTCTTCCGTAGTAAATGTAGTCATTTAACCGCCCTTAATTTTCTGCACAATTCACGCATATCAGGGCTAAAGTCAGGACTAATCTCGCTTAATTGGCAATCTCTTTTTTGTGCAATAAGATCATGACCGGCAATTAAAAACATTAATCCGATAGCAAAAACAATAATTGAAATAGTAATTAATGCTTCACATAAATATTTCATTTGTCCCACCCATCTTTTAAATAACCAAAATCAAATGGCGTTGTTACTGAGCCAAATTCATTGCACACATTGCATACGCCCATTTGAATGTTTGATAAATTGCCTATAGACAATTTAGCCCCCCAATATTTCCCGCATTCAAAACAAACATTTTTGGGTTGATTTTGTGAAATTACCCTTTTTTCATTAGTCATAAAATTCTCAAAATGGAATGTCATCATCCATTGATCCAAGATCACCATTACTAGGCTTTACAGATGAAGTCGGTTTATCTTGTTGTTTGTGTCGGCTATAGCTTTCTCCTCCATCGCCATTCGTATTAACGGGCTTTCCCCCTAGCATTTGCATAGAATCAGCAATAATTTCGGTTGCATACTTTTCTTGACCATTTTGGTCTGTCCATTTACGGGTGCGTAAACGCCCCTCGATATAAACTTGAGTGCCTTTTTTGAGGTATTTATCCGCAATCTCAGCCAATTTTCCAAAAAATGCGACCCTATGCCATTCAGTAGCTTCTTTAACTTCACCTGATTGACGGTCTTTATAACGATCGGAAGTTGCAATTGAAATATTGGTAACTGCGTCACCGCTTGGCATGTAACGAGTTTCAGGATCACGCCCAGTATTACCAACCAAAATTACTTTATTTACGGAAGCCATTTGCTTTACCTTTAATTATGTTCATTGCAAATTCTGTCAACGCAAATCATTACTTGATTGACTTCATGAAGTAGGGCATCGCCCACTTTCCATAATTCAGTTTTATCAATTAAATTGACATTTGCTGAAAGTTGTTCAAGTTGATTCAAATATCTTCTGCCTTTAATTAAATGTTCAGATATGTCAGCCATTTGCTTATCTTTCAATATGGGTGGGGCTACTAACTACTGATATTGGAGTACCGCTTTAGCCTAGTGTTCTAAAGTTGTAGCTTTCGCCCCATTAATTAAGCCGCTTTATCTAACGGAAGATCAGGTTGATCGGCTTGACCTTGTGTGGCATCGCCAACATCTAAATAACGGTTGCCATCTTCAATCACAACCATGATTGTTTTGCCTGCATGGTCAGCTAAAGCATGTGCTTCGGGAGAATTAAACAAGCTCAAATTAGCCTTTACGCCATCTGATTTAAATTGCACAACATCACAAGTGGCTCTAAAGTTCACACGATCACCACTGGATATGCAACGCACAGCTTCAAATACTGCTTTGCGAGTGACTTCAGCAATTTTGGTTAATAACTTAGATTGCTCCATTTCATTTAATGCTCTAAATGGCACTTGAAGCTCTTTGAATGGCTCTGAAACAGCCTTAATCAAATTCCCCAATAAAAATTGCTCAGTAATCTCTAAAGTTTTTTCAATGTCTTCTTTAGACTGAGTGCGTGGCTTTTGATTAATTTCTTCAACTGTTTCTTCATCGGCTTTAAAGTTTTCTGCTTTTTTGCCTGTTTTCAATTTAATTGTCATTTGCTTCTCCTTGGTTAAATAGGGTGGGGGCTACTCGCTACGTTTGTATGCCAATAACGACATTTGCATGGACGGTAACTTCATACAACATCCGCTTTTGCCCCATTGATTAAACTGTTTCCGCTTCGCCTCGAATTTTTGCTTCTGATCGCATAGCTATAAATTTTTCAAACTCAATCAAAATGGCTCTAGCGGTATTGCGATCTTTTTCAGTTTTCCAAATGCGAGCCGCTAAAAATTCCCCGATGACTTTATGCTCCACAGGCTTGTCAATCAGGCTATTTTTTTGACTAACTGGAATACTGCCGACCGCCCCAATAACTGTTGAATCAGGAAATGATTTAGCAATATCAATTGATGCATTCGATTTTGGAATGTCATCAACGGTCTTTTGGGCTAATTCTTTGGCTTGATATTCATTTACCCGTGCATTAACGGTATTTTGAAAATCTTCCAATGGCTTGGTAATAATTTGTTGTAAATCTGAAAATAAAAATAAATACTGAGATTGGGTGTTTAACCAACTCAACTTGGTGCGATATTCTTTTGCAATCGCATCGGCTTCTATTTTGCTATTGGCTAAAGCGGTATCCACTGCATTATGTAAAGACTCAATGGTTCTTTTGTTTTTAACGGCTTCAACAAAGTTAGGCTCTTTTACATGAATGTGAACTTTTCCAAGCTCTGCATTAATGCCATTTAAATGCTCCATCCATTTAAGACGTGCATCGCTAATGATGGCGTTCTTTCGAGCTTCTTTTTCGTTTTTAACGGCTTTTTCAAGAGAAAGACCCAAAGCGTCAAATTTATCAGCGTATTGCTCAAGTGACCTAACGGCATCGCTTACCGATGAGATTTGATCAATAGTGGCTTGAGCGGTCAAGCGTAACTTTTTAGCGGTATCACGACTAAATTTTGCAATCGCTTCGCCATTAGCAAAGTCATCATCCGTAACTAGCTCAATTTTTTGACTTGTTAAAAATAAATCAAATTTTGGCAACACTTCTTGAAGATTGGTAACCGTTAATTCGCCTTTAGCTTGCAAAGTAGCCACGGGAAAATCTTTTATTGTCTGTGCTTGTGGCTTTTCGGCAATTTCACGATGTTCATAGTTTTGCAAATCTTTTTCAAATTGTTCCCAACCTGCTTTTAATAAAGCAAACTTTTCTTGATCGGGGAATACATGAGTTGTAGCAATTCTTTCCTCTGTACCGTCGGAAACGGTAAATACCAAGAATTTAGCCCCTGTGATCATTAAAATTTGTTGACATTGAGGCCAATGTTCATCGGGCAATATATCTTGACTTACTAAATTAGCTAACTCTTCATTCCATTGCTTATGTTCAAAAGCGACCTCTTCCGCCATCGTTAAACCATCGCAAGAAGCCGATAATCTTCCATCCGAGCAAGTAACTGGATAAAGTTCATCGTTAATCATGGCTTCAACTAAAGGCCTTGCTAATGCTTCGACTTCATGACCTTTATCTAAAATATTTTTTTGAACCCAATCGCTAAATTCTTTTGATGATCCAGTAGCTTTTAGCTTTAATAATTCATTGCGAGTTACTTTTTTGGATAAGCCAAGCATTGCCGCCGCTTCGCTCGCTCCAAAATGGTTTAAACGAAATTCATGCCACTCTTCACTACCTTGAGTTAAGTTATGAACTATCAATTTGCCTCTCCCCATGAGTGAATGGTTAATTTTTGGTCTTCGGTTAGCACCGCATTTTTTGACTCGATAAAAGTAATCAAATCATTGGGTGTCTTTTTCTTTTCAAAAACCAACTTAGACCAAGCGGCGGATTTCTCATTAAATTCGGCTTCGGTGTAAATCTTCTTTTCTACCGGCGGTTGAATTGGCGTTTGTGGCTGAGGTTTTGAGTCATTTGGCTCATAGTCTTGCAATTCCTCTGCAATTGGCATACCTCGCAATACATCGGGAAACGCATCACGCAAAGCGAAAGCCCTTGCACGCATTTGACGCATTCTTTTTGGGTATTGAGTCCATGGGCCTGTTTTGCTTGCAAGCCCTGCCTTTTGAGCGTCATCCATTGAAAATGTGCCAATAATCTCAGCGTCTTGCCCCTTGCGTTTAGCACGGCAAGTTGCAGTTTTTCCATCATCTTCTTCAATGATGTATTCGCAAAGGCTAGAGCTACGAACCAAGGCAATCACTGAATCACCCCAAAGAGAAGGGCGACCATTAATTACCGCAATGTTTTGCATTGCCTGCATTGGTTGTAAACCTAGCTCCATGCCCCATTGAACGGCAACCATAATGTTTCCTGCGTTACCAACAAATTCTTTTGGCACTAAATTTGATTTGCTCATCATTTCAGAGAATTTCAAAGCTTGCTCAAAATCCTTTGGTGCTAAAGAATATGATTGCTTTTGTTGAGCTACTTGAAGCTCTTGCTTCTGCTCAACAACTTCGTTTTCACTCATACAACCTCCATGTATTTTTTATGTACTGCTTAAAGTGCATGAACGATCTGAGCCACAACCAAAATCGCTATGCTTACTACTAAAAACCTGCCAAACCAAATATCTGATTTAGCGTGCTTACTGCCTTGACAAAACAAAAGCCGTTGCTCGGGTGTGACGTAATCGTTTTTCATTGCAACTTCTCCTTATTAGGGTGGAGTTGATTGGGCTTGGCTTGCCAAGGGCTATCGGTGTGATGGCCTCGCCTTGTTACCATCGCCTTACCCAATCAATTCCATTGCTTTAATGCCTTACTGCACCTACTAAGCTCGCTCCTTACTTGTGGCCTAGGCCGTATTTCGGAAGCTCACAGCACCATGAGTCTTTGGTTTGCTCCCCATTTGCTTCGGCTCACACTCGTCATTTGGGGGCTGTGTTGCTATGTAATGAAATATAAGGCATTGCCTAACAAATGTCAATAGGCAATGCCTAATTATTTTCTTAGGTAATAGCTAATGGTTTTCCCTATATAAAATAAATTTAGGCAATAAAAAAACCCGCTCAAGGCGGGCTTTATTAAGGAGAGTAGGGCTATTGGGGTTGTAAAACAGTGCCGCAATAGCGACATTTTTTAGCGTCTTTGAATATAAATTCCCTGCATTCGGGGCATCGAACGTGAGTATCAGGCGAAATAGCGACTGAAACAGCACTTAGATTGGCGTTGTATTTTTTGTTAAAAGCTTCCTGAGACCCCAATAAAAGCATGATTCCTTCTATAAAACCAATCATTGCAGGTATAAATGTCCAGCAACAAACCAAGTAGAGGACACCCATCCCAGATTTTCCAAGATAGAACTTATGAGCACCAACGCCGCCCAAAAAAATAGCTAAAAGACCTGCGGTGGTTTTGCTTTTTTGACCTTTTGTTACAAATTGAGGTGATTGATTCATGGTTAATTTGCCATTTGTTATAAAAAATCGGTGTTTAATCTATACAGGTTATGGATTTTAGTATTACATTATTCGCTGAAACGGAATAGCGGCAAAGGAAAAAATAGTATTTCTGCCTTTTGGGTGGCAATCCTCTTAGATCGCCGCCTTTTTGGTCTTGGTGGAAATGGATAGATTTTGCATATTTTTTTGTTCACTTACTTTTCCCTGAACATACCCAATAATTTCAATTTTTTGACGCTCAGTTTTTAGTTTGTTAAAAGAATTTAGCAAATCAATATCCAATTGATCTAATTTATTAGTTATTGGTCTTGATTCATTATTGTCAAGCCCCCAATGACTTAAAGGTGTTTTTACACACCAATTTTTTAAAACTTCAAAGTTTTCTTTGCTAATACGACCAGTTTGAATCCACCCAGTAATTGAAGGGGGTTTCAAATTAAATTTTCTAGCCGCTTCCGCTTGAGAAAAATTATTTTGCTCAAGAGCCGCTTTTATTGCCAATCCAAGTTCTTTATTTTTAAGCATTGCCTAATTCTCTAGGTCGATAATGCTGTTAGGCAATGCTTGACAAATATAAGGCAATGCCTTATATTCACCCCATGAATAAATTTGTGATCCTAGCGAGCGAAATTTTAGGCGGTCAGTCTTCATTAGCCAAATTACTTGGGGTTACTCCTCCAACTGTAAACCAGTGGGCTAAAGGGGACAGACCTATACCGGTAGATAAATGTTGGCCTATAGAACAAGCAACCGAAGGAAAGGTAAGTCGTAAAGATTTACGTCCCGATGATTGGCAACGTATTTGGCCTGAATTGGTCAAAGAAAGCGTTTGATTTATGAATTTTTTCATGGGTGAAGTGTATTTTTTTGCCCATTTTTTGTCTTTACGAATTCTTACGATAACCACGGAAGGGATGAACCTTGCAATCTGACCTACCTTTTTTTGAAAGCCCCGAAGACGCTTTAAGAGCGGCAATTCAAGCTTTGGGCGGCACTAAAAAAGTGGGAAGTCTTCTATGGCCTGATAAGACCATTGAGAACGCTTCCCGTCTTTTGCATGATTGCATCAACCCCAATCGTCCTGAGAAGTTAGACATATCTCAAGTGCTTTTTATCTTCAAGTCAGCCAAAGAGATTGGATGTCATTCGCCTTTTGTTTGGTTTGCCTGTGAATGTGGTTTTGATGCCTTTCCAATCAATAACGAGGAGCTAGCCGATCGCTTGACGGATGTGATTGAGCACTCCACTCAAACGCTTGCTAAAGCCTTAGATCAACTATCCAAAATCAAGGGGATGAAGAAATGAGAACCCAAGTTAGAGATACGAGTCGAGTCACCTATCAATCGATGAAAGACACGGGGCAGGTAGGTGCTCAAGCCTGTTTCATTTTGTCAAGAATGAGTTCTTCACGAGATTATTCCTTGCAAGAAATATCCAAGATTACGGGATTGCCAATTAATGCCGTTTCAGGTCGTTGCAATGATCTAAAAAAAGCAGGTCTATTAATTGAGGCTAATAAAAGACCCTGCTCGATCACAGGCAGAACCGTCCACCCCGTAGCCTTGCCTAAGGGTCAAGGCGAGTTGTTTCAGTAAGTTTGTGCGAATGGCTAGGGTAATTCCCGAAAAGGCGGCTCACCACCGTCCTGCCACTTCGTCTTCATTTTTGGTGATTACTTTTGGTGAAAGTAACTGATGCACTACTACCAATTCAATATTAAAGACTGGCACTTGCATACAAGCCATCTTGACCTCGAAGAAGAGGCAATCTACTTTAGATTGATTAATTTTTACTACGATACAGAGTCTCCAATACCCAAAGAAACCCAGTCGGTTTTCCGTAGGTTAAGGTTGGGTTCTATCGAAAAAGCCAATGCAATTTTGAAAGAATTTTTTACGCTAACAAAAAAAGGTTGGGTAAGTCGTCGTTGTGAAGAAGAAATTAAAAATTATCAAAAATTTTTAGAAAAGCAAAAACTCAATGGTAAAAAAGGCGGGAGACCAAGTAAATATAACGGTGTAGAGCAAAACCCAAAAATAACCAGTGGGTTTATTTTGGATAACCCAAATGAAACCCAAGACAAACCCAAAAAAAGCCTAACCAATACCCATAAACCAATACCCAATACCCATAAACCAATAATAAAAACTATTACGCCTAGCGGCGTTAGTGATTCTGTTTTTCAAGATTTTTTAAAGTTACGAAAATCTTTAAAAGCACCCGTTACCGAAACAGCTTTGAAGGGCATTGAGCGTGAAGCCTTAAAAGCCAAGATCAGCCTTGAGGAAGCCTTAAGCCTGTGCTGTGCAAGAGGTTGGCGAGGATTTAAAGCCGAATGGGTTACGGCAGATATTTCCAAGGGGGGTGGGCTGAAAGACGACAAATCTTGGATGTTTACCAATGAAGGTATTGATACGAAAGCTAAGGAGTTGGGGATCACTCCAACGGGCTATGACAGCTATCAAACCTTGAAAGACAAGTGCATCAAGAAGATTGCGGAAAGGATGGTAGCTTGATATGCGAGTCCTGTGCGAAGCTAGGTGTGAAGAAGGCCTCCCAATCCCGTTCTTCGGGTATCTATGTCTCGGGGTGTCTCCCTTGTGCAATTCGACTGGTCAAATCTGCGAGACCATCTCGTCTTCATCAAGAAGTTATGTTGGCGGCAATTGCGAAGGGAAAAAATCCACCGAGCAGGGAACAAATTTTAGCGGGCCTCAAGGAGAGCGAAAGTGAAAGCAATTCTCCTCAAAACTCCTAAAGGATTGATTGGCTCAACGCCTGATGATCATACCGCATGGACAAAGTTTCGCCGTCGTTTAGAAACGATGAAGCCGGGAACGTGGTTGCGTTGCGAGTGGTCCACCCCAAGAAACGGGCGACATCATCGAAAACTCATGGCACTTTTAAATCTTATTTCTGAAAATTCAGAAACCTATGACACGGTGGATAAAGCGTTAATTGCCGTGAAATTGGTCACGGGGCATTTTGAACCTTGCATTCATCCCGAAACAGGCGAATTAATTCAAATTCCAAAATCCATTAGCTATGAATCAATGGGGCAAGAAGAGTTTGAAATTTTTTATGAAAACGCCATAGATGGGGTTTTAAACCATATCCTTCCGCAAATGAATCGAGAAACAGCCGATCACTTGATGGAAATGATTATTCAAGGATGGGTTCAATGACATGGTTGATCAGCGAAGCCTTAATGAACTCGCCCTCTTTGCTGGAGCGGGGGGGGGGTATTCTTGCAAGCCATCTCCTTGGATGGAGAACAATCTGTGCTGTTGAATGGGAAGCCTATCCAGCAAGCGTATTGCTCGCCCGACAAAATGACGGCTTTCTCCCGCCTTTCCCGATTTGGGATGATGTTCAAACCTTTGATGGAAAACCATGGCGAGGAATTGTTGATGTCATTTCGGGCGGCTTTCCTTGTCAAGACATTAGTGCCGCAGGAAAAGGAGCGGGAATTACAGGGGAACGATCAGGAATGTGGAAACACATGGCGAGAATTATTGGCGAAGTTAGACCCCAATACGTTTTTGTGGAAAACAGCCCAATGCTCACTTCTAGAGGACTCGGAACAGTCCTTGGAGATTTGGCCTCGATGGGGTTCGATGCGGAATGGGGCGTGTTATCGGCAAACAATGTTGGAGCACCGCACCTCAGAGAGCGTATATGGATTCTTGCTTCCGACACCCGTTTCAAGCGATGCGACAACGGGCTCGATCATAGGGAAAAACGACAAGTTTTATACGACATCGACAGGGATGCCAAGAAAAGTAAATCAACAAGGCAAAGACGGATCAGTGGGATTGGCAAGATTGGTGAAGATGTGGCCAACACCACAATCGAACGATGCAAAAAATTCAGTAATTCGACATCGAGCCAAGAGCAAGCAAATTATGCTTGGTGGAGCAGTAGCCATGGAAAGCCCAAAACTGATTGGTGGGAATCTGAACCCGAAGTGGGTCGAATGGCTGATGGGGTGGCCTCTAGGGTGGACAGACTTAAAGCCATTGGCAATGGACAAGTGCCATTGTGTGCCGCAACCGCCTTTAAATTGCTCAAAGAGCGATTGCACGGAGCAGGCTAATGACTAAAGTTGCCACCCTCATCCTCCCATTGCCACCCAGTATCAATTCTTACTTTGCCACTTTTCAAGGTCGAAGGATTATTAGTAAAGAAGGTCGAGGCTTTAAAAAGTTCATTGCTGACTATTGCATGGTGACAAGAGTGCCTAAATTTGGCTCATCAAGGCTTTCTCTGTGCATGAGCGTGCACCCAAGAGATAAACGCAGAAATGACCTTAGTAATCGCATTAAAGCCCTTGAAGATGCCTTAGTGCAGGCGGGGATCATGGATGACGATAGCCAAATAGATTTTTTACAAGTGCAACGAGGCGACATCAAAAAGGGCGGCGAATGCGTTGTCATGATTAAGGAGATTGGATGAGTTACGCCTCCTTAAATTTTAGAAGCCCAAAGCTTCTTAAAGCCTTTAAGTACGCTCCGATTTGTTTTGGATGCGGAAAAATCAACGATGGAACAGTGGTGGCGGCTCATGCAAATTGGCATGAATTTGGCAAATCAGGGGGTATTAAAGCTCAAGATTGGGCGGTAGCAGGGCTTTGCTTTGATTGCCATAGTCAAATCGATCAAGGCTCTAAATTGAGTTATAGCGAACGCAAGGAGAAATGGATCAACGCTTGGATTAAGACTACCGATTGGTTGTGGCGTTGCGGTGTGATTAAGGTGAAATAGATTTAGAAACAAAAAACATCAACAATAAGGAAAGTGCATTGTCTAAATTTCGGATTAGCGACTCGTTTGAGTTTCAAGAAGCCAATTGGCGAAGGTGGGCTAATGGGAAAGATTACCTTCCATCCACGGAAGTTTGCTTAACCGGCAAACTTGTTGCCGACTTTAAACAAGAATCTTTTGAAATAGACACCGAAGCACCCCCCGAGATTTTTCCTTTGGATGCTTTGCAATTTGAATGCTTAGTCATTTGGCTTCCCAAGACGTATCGGGATGTCTATTTGGCAGAAAACCTCAATAAAGTCTTTAAACGCACTCGATTTATCTACACCAAGCCCAATGCGGTAGTGCAAAAGCAAAACTTATTGGGTATTAGTAAATATCGCTACGAAACAATTTTAGAAACCGCAGTACAAATGCTCAAGCGACACGGGGGATTGGTATGACAAAGTTTTACAGAATTAAAGAGATTTGCTTGAGCTTCGGCATTAGTGTGACGGCATTACGTTCAAAAATTGAAAAAGGGGAGTTGCCTGAGCTTGAACACCCTCATCCTATCAATTCTAGAGTGGCGGGATATTCAGAGGAAACCTTTCAAAGAATCTTAAAAAATTTAATGCAAACAAATCAAACTTGCTAATGTTGCTAAAGTGGTCAAAGTGGCTAATGTCATTTGCAAAAACACCCTGTAAAGTGATGGTTAATTAGCTAGAGTGGATTTTTGCCCCCTAGCGAAAAGAGGCTCACTTCGGTGGGCTTTTTTTACTTTTTCATTTGCAGTCTCCATGGGATTAGTCCCTTTAAACCCGTTTAGGCGGGTCTTTTTATTTATAGGACATGACATTACCGCAACGATCATTTATCAACCCTGAGACTGCTTTAGAACGTAATCAGGAGTTTGATCAATCTTTGGGGTGTAAGAGTTGTGTCCATCATGCGTATGTTTGGAGCGTTCGAGTTTGCCAAAAGCACGAAGGCTTAACAGGCAATCAATTGGCGATTTGCCAAGACTATCGGGCAAGTGTTCGCTCTGCTCATGACAAGCTTGTTGAAGTATTTAAAAAATAATGGCCTCAAAACCGATACCTGATTCAATTAAAGAATCCATTCTTGCTGATTGGCGAACAGGCGAATATAGCCAACGGCATATCGCTCAACGCTATAAAGTCAGCCTTGGCGTAGTAAACAAGATTACCAAAGGGGTGGATAAAAGCACCGCCCCAATCGTGAACAAATTAGTTGAGGCAAAACAAGAACTTAGCCAACTTGATGAACGCACCGTGAACGCTGTTCACGAAGTAGTTGATTCTAAGGTGAAATGGCTTGAGTTCTTAAATCGCTCGGCAATTAAAAATGTGCAACAAGCGATGGCAAAAGATTGCATTGATCAGCAAGATTTTAACTATCGGGCAAAAACCATTGGCGTGGCGAAAGAAGTTATTGAAGGCAAGAATCCCAGCGTAGCGGTTCAAGTCAATAACAACGCCGAGCTTTTACAAAATGTCGTGCATATCGTAAAGCTACCCGACAATGAGCGTTCCTAGTGTTAAAGAGATACAACCGCAAGCTGGCCCACAAACTCAATTTTTAGCAACTTCGGCGGATATTGCGATTTATGGCGGTGCGGCAGGGGGCGGAAAGACTTGGGCCTTATTGCTTGAGCCATTGCGTCATGTAGTGACCAATAAAGAATTTGCCGCCGTATTCTTTCGCCGTAATACGGTGCAAGTAAAGAATCCGGGTGGTTTATGGGATGAGTCGAATAAGCTCTATCCTTTGATGTACGCCAAGCCTATTTCGCATGTACTGGAATGGACGTGGCCTCATGGTGGAAAAGTCAAATTTGCTCACCTAGAGCATGAAAATAGCAAACTGGATTGGCAAGGTGCTCAAATCCCGCTAATCTGTTTTGATGAATTAACGCACTTCAGTCGTTCGCAATTCTTTTATTTGCTTTCTCGTAATCGCTCGATGAGCGGCGTTAAGCCCTATATTCGGGCAACCTGCAATCCCGATGCGGATTCATGGGTGGCACAGTTGATTGAATGGTGGATTGATCAAGAAACGGGTTACGCCATTCCTGAAAGATCAGGTGTTGTTCGTTGGTTTATTGTGGTCAATGACACAATTTTGTGGGGTGATAGTGCTAAAGAATTGGTTGATAAATATGGCGATCCGAATTTGCCAAGCGATCATGAAGAGCAGGTTCACCCAAAATCATTAACTTTTATTTCAGCAAAACTTTCTGATAACAAGGCCTTATTAAAGTCTGACCCAAGTTATTTGGCAAACTTGAAAGCCTTACCTGCGGTAGAGCAGGCTCGATTATTGGGCGGTAACTGGAAAATTCGCCCGGCGGCAGGTTTGTATTTCCGACGGGAATGGTGCGAGATGGTGGATGCCATCCCAAGCGGCACTCGATTTGTGCGTTATTGGGATTTGGCGGCGACTCCTAAAACCGATGGCAATGATCCCGATTGGACTATTGGCGTAAAACTAGGCCATAACCCAGTGACAGGGCTTTATTACGTTGCTCATGTGGTTCGGATGAGAGACACCCCCTTGGCGGTCGAGCAATCTTTGCTTAATACCGCCTCGATGGATACTGTGAATTGCCGTATTGGTTTGCCCCAAGACCCCGGACAAGCCGGCAAATCGCAAGCAAGTTACTTAATTGGCAAATTAGCGGGTTATGCCGCTAGTGCAAGACCTGAGCGTGGCGACAAAATCACTCGCTTTGGACCATTTAGTGCTCAAGCACAAGCAGGAAACGTCAAGATATTGCGAGCTTCTTGGAATGAGGCTTTTTTTACTTCGCTTGAGGGTTTCCCCGAAGCGAATCATGACGATGATGCAGATGCGTGCGGCGGGGCATTTGGCATGTTTACCAATAACACTTTTGGACTGTTTGACTATATCCAACAACAGCACGAAAAAATGAAAGCACAGCAAGATGGCAGAAGCTAAACGAACACCAATTGAACCAAGCTTAATTGCTAGAGTTAGTGCAGGGGTTCGTTACGTCTTGACAGGACAAGAGCCAAGTTGGTTCGGGCCACAACAACCGATGCTTCCTGTAGTGCAGGAATCAGAAAAGCCAAGCGTCATAGGCCGTCAAACCGATTATCCTGTAGGCTACAACACTCGTATTACGCCTCGCACTGAGGAAGCTGTCAGTTTTGCTCAGATGCGAGCTTTAGCCGATGGCTACGATTTATTGAGAACCATTATTGAGACACGCAAAGATCAAATGGCGAAACTCAAATGGACAATTAGCCCAAAAGACAAGAAAACGCAACCCAATAGCCGTTGCGATGAATTAATTAATTTTTTCAAAATGCCCGATAAAGAGCATTCTTGGGACGATTGGCTTCGGATGTTGCTAGAAGATTTGTTGGTGCTTGATGCCCCAACGCTTTATGTTAGACCGACACGAGGCGGAGATTTATACGCCCTTGAGCCTATTGATGGAGCAACCATTAAGCGAGTGATTAATTCACAAGGCAGAACGCCTCAATCGCCTGAGCCCGCATATCAGCAAATACTTAAGGGTTTACCTGCGATTGACTACACCGTTGATGAATTAATTTATAAACCTCGCAATCCACGCACACACAAGATTTACGGTTACTCGCCCGTCGAGCAAATCATCATGACGGTGAATATCGCTCTTAGACGGCAAGTAAACCAATTGAGCTATTACACCGAAGGTAATACTCCTAATTTGATCTTTACAACTCCAACCGAATGGAATCCCGATCAAATTGCGATGTTTCAGGAATGGTGGAATAACTTAAACAAAGGTCAAAGCAAGCATGAGGCTCGTTTTGTACCGGGCGGCGTTGCTCCCCACGATACAAAAGCGGGTGCATTAAAAGATGAAATGGATGAGTGGTTGGCAAGAATTGTTTGTTTTGCCTTTTCAATCAATCCAACCCCATTTATCAAACAGCAAAATAGAGCCACAGCCGATAACGCACACGAGCAATCGATGCTGGAAGGCTTAGAGCCCACTAAAAATTGGATTAAATCCTTAGTTGATCATGTCATTATTAAGTATTTCGGCATTACGGATTTGGAATTTGACTGGCAGGAAGAGGAATCGCTCGACCCCGTTGATCAATCAACGATTCAGGATAAAAAGATACGGAATGGCTCGCTCACAATTAATGAGGCGAGAGCTAAAGACGGTCAGCCACCAATCGAAGGTGGCGACATTCCAATGATTTATACCGGTACGGGGGCTGTGCCCTTAGATCGGGTTTTAAACCCGCCCGACCCTGTATTAACTTCTTTGCCTAACCCAAATCCCGACAAGGAATTGCTTTCTAATAAGGAGGCATTAGGCAAATCAAAAAAAGCGTTTGTGCCTATTGACCGAGAAAGAAAGTCAATAAGGCACACGCAAGAACAAATGAAGGCGACGTTAGTTGCCTTTTTTAATGCTCAAAAAGCAGACATTACAAAGCAAGTGATTGATGCCTTCAATCAAGCCAACAAGATTGATAAAGAAAAGCTCGATCAAATCTTACGAGAATTGAATTTTCAGGGGTGGACGACTTTAACGGGCGATGTTGATAGCTTAATCGAAGAAATTTATAAAGATGGCGGAATTGAAGCTTTAGCCCAACTTAAATTGGCGGCGGGTAAGAGCGGCGAGCAAATTGACGTTGATCAAACGCTTACTCAAATCAATGAAAGAGCTTTGCAATACGCTCAACAGCGTAGTGCCGAAATGGTTGGTATGAGTCGTGATGAAAATGGCGACTTAATCCCCAATCCGAATGCCGAATGGCAAATTACTGAATCGACTCGTGAAATGTTGCGATCCGATGTGGCAAGAGCCCTTGAAGAAGGTATGTCCAATGATGATTTGGCGGACTTGCTTGCTGAGAATTACGCATTTTCCGATGAACGAGCAGAAATGATCGCTCGCACAGAAACCGCTTTTGCCGATGTAGCAGGTAATTTATCGGCTTATCGTGAATCGGGTCTAGTTGAATCTAAGCAATGGATTGTGGGCGATGGTTGTTGCGATGATTGCCAAGAATTAGATGGTGTAGTTGTAGGAATTGATGAGGAATTTCCAAATGATGGTGGAGATGGTCCGCCATTACACCCCGCTTGTCGGTGTGATGTATTACCCGTTTTGAATGATGAAGAAATCGATTAATTAGGAGTGACTATGAAGCTATACGCAGAAATTTCCAAGAGTGAAGAACTCGATGACGGCACGATCAAGGTTTGGGGCTATGCGTCCTCCGAGGTTACCGATTCAGATGGCGAAGTGATTCAAGCCGATGCCATTAAAGCCGCTTTGCCTGATTACATGAAATTTGGTGCGGTGCGTGAAATGCACCAACCGAAGGCCGCAGGCACAGCAATTGAAGCCAAGGTTGAAGACGATGGACGCACTTTCTTTGGTGCTCATGTGGTTGATTCCGAAGCCGTTAAAAAGGTCAAAGCAGGGGTTTATAAGGGTTTTTCTGTAGGTGGAAAAGTGACCAAGCGTGACGAGATGAATAAATCCTTGATTACAGGAATCAATCTTGTTGAAATTTCTTTGGTTGATCGTCCAGCTAATCCCGAAGCAGTATTTACCATGTATAAAGCCGACACGATCGACACTCAAGTAAATGCGATTGATGAATTGGCGGCATTGCTTGATAAAGGTGAAATTACTCCTGAGGCTTTGTTGAACTTTGCCAAATCAAAAAAAGAGCCTGCTCCTGCGGTAAACACTACCGAAGACAATACGCAAGCAACCCCATCTACTAAAGATGACGAAGCTCAAAAAGCTGAAAAAGCCGAAGAGTTGAAAAAGGGGATGTATTCCGTTAGTTGTTTTGCTGATTTGCTTTCAAGCATTGCAAACCTGACAAGCAATGCTGAATGGGAATCTCAAATTGAGGGTGACAATTCCGCTATTCCACAACAATTGCGTGATTGGGTTGCTCAGGGAATTGAAATTTTTAAAGCGATGACCGAAGAGGAAACCGCAGAAATGATGGCTGATTTGCAAGCAATGGTCCCCGAAATTGATCCTGCAATGCAGACGATCGAGCAAAACCATAAAACGGGTGATCTTGCTAAAGCAGGAGCTAAGTTTTCTAAAGACGTAAAAGACAAGTTGGCTAAGGCTCATCAATCTATAAAAGACGCTAGCGATCATTTAAGCTCAATCGGCTTTGAAAATGACGAGAACGACAATGATGGCGATGAGTCTAATAAATCCATTTCTACCAATGATCTTTCTAAAGTCATGGGTGAAATTGAGCTTGTTAAAAGTCAACTCAATCAAGTTGCAAGCGAACGTGATGCAATGGAAAAGCGAATCAAAGAACTTGAAGCACAACCCGCACCGGGCAAAGCTTTGTTAAAAGCAATCGCTGTAGATAAATCAGCCGATCTAGGCAATCACACCGATGGCAACACCACCAATTCTGATGCAAGCCTTGTGAAGAACTCAAAAGGCGATGTTGATGAAGTAGCTTCACTCATTAAAACAATTCACTCAAAAGGAGGCGTTGTCTTTAGATAACGCCATTTACTAACCATTAACCAACCCGCTACGGCGGGTTTTTCTTTTTCAAAAGCTACGACCGCCTTATGGCGGTTTTTTTTTCGGAGAAATTATATGAATCCAACCCAAGAAACTTTAGATTTGGTAAAAACTGCTCAATCTGCACCTGACGAATTGATCAAATCATTCGTTCAACCCGGCAGTGCTACCACAGGCTTACAAGCCTACAACCTTGAAGCTCCTGCCAAGAAGCTTTATCCAGTATTAACTCCTTTGCGTAACAGCATTCCTCGTGTTGGCGGTGGATTCGCTAGCCAAGCAAACTGGAAAGCAATTACAGGCATTAACGTCGCTAACATTCGTGCAGGCGTTGCCGAAGGTAAACGTGGCGGTAAGATTCAACACAGCCTTTCCGAATACTTTGCCGCATTCCGTGGCTTTGGTTTGGAAAATGATGTGACTTTCGAGGCAAACTATGCCGCTAAGAATTATGAGGATTTGAAGGCTTTAGCCGTACAGCAATCTCTCGAAAGCACCATGATTCAAGAAGAGCGTTTAATTCTCGGTGGTAATACTTCCGTGAATTTGGGCTTAACTCCAACTCCAACATTAAGTGCAGGTGGTAGCGGTACATTAGCCGCCGCAACTTATAGCGTAATTTGCGTGGCTTTGGGATTGCAAGCTTACTTGGACACAGTTGGCGTAAATAACGGCTCTATCGGCTCTTATTTCAATGCCGCTACTGCACAAGTACCGGGTCAAATCACTCGTACCAATGCTGATGGCACTCAAGATACATTCGGCGGTGGCTCTGCTCAACAATCTTCTGCCGCTTCCGTAGTCGTATCTAGCTCTACCGGTTCTATCACCGCTACCGTTGCGGCTGTGAACGGTGCAGTTGGTTACGCATGGTTCTTGGGTTCAGCAGGTTCAGAGAAGTTGGTAAGCGTCACAAGCATTAACTCAGTTGTGCTCACAAGCACAGCCGCTTCAAGTGCTCAAGCCGCATCTACTTTGGCAAGTGGCGATAACTCAACTTCTGCATTGGACTTTGACGGCTTGCTCACACAGGCATTCAAACCTAACTCAGGTGCTTATATCAAGGTAATGGGAACAGGCACAGCAGGCACAGGCACAGCATTAACTTCTGACGGTTCAGGCGGTATTGTTGAATTTGAAGAGGCTTTTGTGAACTTCTATAACCGTTATCGCTTGAGCCCTGACGTAATTTACGTTAGCACACAAGAATTGGTAAATATTACCAAGAAAATCGTTGGAAATAGCGGTGCTCCTTTGCTCCGCATGACAACCGATGCAACTAATCCGGGCAACTTGCAAGCCGGTCTCCGTGTAGCCGAATACTTGAATAAAGTAACTGGCACCAAGATTCCTGTGGTAATTCATCCGAATTTGCCAGCAGGCACAATCTTCTTCCATACAGAGAAGTTGCCTTACCCAACAAGCAATGTGGGTAACGTGGTTCAAATGTTGATGCGTCAAGACTACTATCAGTTAGAGTGGCCTTTGAAGAGCCGTAAATATGAGTACGGTGTCTATGCAGACGGCGTATTGCAACATTACGCTCCATTTGCAATGGGTGTTATCACCAACATCGCAAACGCTTAATCAACGTCAACGTGAGATAACCCCGACCTTTCATTAGGTTGGGGTTTTTTCTTTACTTATTTGAAAGAAATAAAATGACACAGAAATTAATTGCACCCGAAGGAATGACCTCCATTACTTTTCAAGAAGAAAGTTTTGAAGTGGTTGATGGCATGGTAGAAGTGCCAGCCGAAGCGGTAGCAGAGCTTGCCTCTCATGGTTTTAAGCCTTGGTTTCCAAAGCGTAAAGGTGGCTCAAAGAAAGATTCTAAAGCTCTTGATCAAATCAATGATCAAGGCGGCGATCAAGGCGGCGATCAAAACGGCGAAGAAAATCAAGGCGGAGATGACCAAAGCGGTGAAGGTGATCAAGGCGGCGATCAAAACGGCGAGCAGTAATCGTGGTAAGTCAAGACCTTACAACGCTTGCCAATGTTAAGTCATGGCTCGGCCTTTCCGCCGGCAATGATGACCCATTGTTAGAGCGAATGATTAGCGGATTTAGCCAAAATATTCAATCATGGCTTAACCGTCAATTAAAAAGTCAAGACTATACGGAAAATCGTGACGGGAACGGCGGTCGATCAATGACCTTTGCCGATTACCCCGTCACTGAGGTTTCTAGCGTAAAAATTGATGGAAAACCGATTTTGCCTGCAAGTGATTTCACTTCGCCCGGCTATCGATTTAGCCCAACTTCTTTGGTGTTAAATGGCTATATCTTTTCCAAAGGTTTGCAAAATATTGAAATTACTTATACCGCAGGCTTTAAAGAAGTGCCTGCGGATATTGAGCAAGCGGTGATTGAATTAATTGGTTTACGCTATAAAGAGCGTGATCGTATTGGTCAACAATCTAAAAACATGGCAAATGGCGAAACCGTGACCTACATGATCAAGGATTTCCCTGACGATGTTTTAACTTTGCTCAAAAATTACAAAAAGGTTGTGCCATTGTGATTAAAGGATGGTTGATTGGCGGTGAAGATGTTGTCGCTAAGTTCAACTCTATTTCACCCGCACTTAGCGATGGTTTACAAAAAAGCGTAGGTCGATTGACGCTGAAATTATTGCGTGAAGTTAAATCCAATAAATTATCAGGGCAAACCCTAAATGTCAAAACAGGTCGATTACGCCGTTCGATTAATAGCCGAGTGGAGGCTAGCGGTCAAAGTGTTGCCGGTTATGTTGGTACAAATGTTAGTTACGGAGCTTATCACGAATACGGCTTTAAAGGTCAGCAAACGGTTAAATCCCATTTACGCATGATGACCCAAGCCTTTGGTAGGGCGGTTAAAAATCCTCACAAAATAACCGTGTCAGCCCACAGTCGAAACGTGAATTATCCCGCTCATTCGTTTTTACGCTCCGCTCTAGAGGATATGGCAAGCGAAATTCAAATTACGATGGAAGAGGATATGAAGCAAACCGTAAAAGATGTATTTACTAAGACTTGGATTAAATAATGAATCGAGAACAAATTTATTCTGCCTTGTTCTCAAGGATTTCAGAAATTGACGGATTTACGACAATTTCACGCAGATTAAAGCATTGGGATGATGTCGCCCCTAGCGAGCAACCCGCTTTATTTCAAACGCAAAAATCCGAATCGGTATCAACCGTACCGGGCATGAATCCCGTATGGGAATTTAATTTGGAGTTGTATATCTATGCAAGAAGCTCAGGCGATCCATTTAATTCGCCTGCAATTATTTTGAATCCGTTAGTTGATGCAATTGTGGCGGCGTTAGCTCCCAATCCAATCAGCAACAAACAAACTCTTGGCGGCCTTGTTCAACATTGTTGGATTGAGGGTGCTATTGAAACCGATGAAGGCGTTCTTGGAGACCAAGCGGTAGCCATTATTCCTATCATTATGAAAGTCGTTTAACTCAACCCCTAACCTTTTTTAGTTCACTACAGCCCCGCTTTATGCGGGGTTTTTTATTTGGAGAAAAACTATGTCTCAATACGCTTTCGGTACAGGCAATATGTATGTCACCCCATTAACTGACGCTCGTGGAAATGCTATTGCAAATCCAACACCAATGCCACTCATGACATTGCAAGACGGTGCGATCGATTTTTCGGGTGACGTAAAAGAGTTGTATGGTCAAAATCAATTTGCCCAAGCGGTAGGTCGTGGCAAGGTCAAAATGACGGTTAAAGTTAAGCCTGCTCGTATTTTTGCGGCTGTGTGGAATGCCATGTTCTTTGGTCAAACATTGAACTCAGGCTTGATGGCTGTCAATACAGACACTATCGGTCAAGCCGTGCCTTCAACTGGCCCATACACGATTACCGTTGCTCCTCCATCCTCAGGTACATTTGTATCCGATGCGGGCGTACTTGATGCCAATGGCAACCCGATGACCCGTGTTGCTTCATCTCCTGCGACTGGTCAATATTCATTAAGCGTATTGACAGGTGTATATACATTCGCAAGTGCGGATTCAGGAAAAACGGTCTATATCAACTATATGTATAGTGCAACAACAGGCGTTGGAACAGCTCAAAAAATGACTGTTCAAAACTTGCCAATGGGCTATGCACCAACCTTTAAAGCGGATTTGACAGTAGCCTACCTTGGCAAGCTCACAACTATGTCATTCCGTCGTGCAATGCCTACCAAGATGTCTATTGGCTTTAAGAATGAAGACTTTGCAATTCCTGAGTTTGACTTCTCTGCCTTTGACGATGGCACAGGCAATATCCTTGATTTATCAACATCGGAGTAATAAATGATTGAAGGAACTACCATTGCCATTGGCGATAAAGAGTATGTAGTGCCAGCCCTGTCTTTTGGTCAAATTAAGCGTTTAATTCCTAAAATTCAGGTTTTGCAATCAGTTACTAGCTCTTTAACCTCTGAGCAAATGGAGGCCGTTGTTGAAGTTGTACAAACGGCTCTCAAAAGGAACTACCCTGAGATTACCGCCGATGATGTCGAGGACATGCTGGATTTGTCCAATGCTCCTCGCATTATTAAGGCAATCTTGGGTGGCTCTGGTTTCGTTCAAGGTGAAAACATGGGGGAAGCTCCGGCGGGGAATTAGATTGGGGTCATTTATATTCTCGAATCATTACCATCACGGGGTGGACTTGGGAATATATTGACGAAAACATGACAATTCCTCGCCTAATGGACATGAATAGATATTGGGGCGAAGAGCCTCCTACTCATGTCCTGCTTGCCCATCGTTTTGGCATTACCAAGCAATCTTCAAGCGGTGATTCAGGATTGGATGAACATGGCAATAGCCTATTCGATTTCTTTTAAAGAGTTAGAATAGGCAAATGTCAGCAGACAATCCCGATAATCTCACCAAAAAACGTGGTCCATATTGGATACCCGGCGTAAATGGTATTGTGCTTGAGGAAGCTTTAGCATTAATGGCCTACAGTACGAAGGCAATGCAATTAACGATTACCAAAACAAGAACGGCTTCTAAGCCAAATCCCGATAATGAAGACGAGCCTCAGGTTCACGAATTCACCTTTCATATCAACATAAAGGATTTGGATAAATAGCTTGTCAACACTCACATAAGCCACCTTCGGGTGGCTTTTTTATTTTTTGGATAGGCCATGTCAGATAACAGCGTTGAAGTACGGATTGGCGGTGACGCTTCGGATGCTAAAAGTGCAATGTCCGATGCGGCTAATGCCATTAAAAATAGCGTAAGTGAGATGACGGGTAGCTTGAATGGCCTAGGTTCGGCATTTGAAGCGGTAAAAACCCCATTTTTAATGCTGTCAGCCGTATTAGCAGGCGGCAAGATTTTCAAGGAGTCGATTGACTCAGTAGTTCAAGAAGCGGGAGAAGTGAAAAAGCTCTCCAATGCTTTTGGCATGACCGCCGAAAAAGCCAATGAATTAAACATTGCTTTACGACTTGTCGGGATTTCTGCGGAAGAGTACGTCGGCATTGCCATGAAGTTTGACCGTCAACTCAAAAACAATGAGTCCGGTCTAAATACCTTAGGTGTTGCAACTCGTGACTCCAATGGCAATTTGCTAGATCAACAAACTTTGTTGAAAAATGCCGTTTCCACCATGATGGAATACAAGGCCGGCACAGATCGCAATCAATTTGCATTAACCAATTTTGGACGCTCTGCGGAAGAAGCTTTCAAACTCCTTAAACTCAATAACGATGTCCAAGAACGTGCCACAGAAATGGCAAAGAAATACGGCATTGGTATTGGTCAAGATGCGGTCGAAGCTGTCAAGAAATACAAGATTGAACACGCCGCCGCCGGTATTGTCATGGAGGAATTTGGGCAAAAGCTAGGCGAAGCGATTATTCCTGCAATTACCAAAATGAATACCGCCTTTGTTGAGGTGGGGTCGGCTGTATTGCCTTTAGTCTCAAAAGCTTTTGAAGTTTTTGGAGAGCTAATTGGAGCGATTGGGGAAATTATTGGATCAGCCGCTCAAATCATTGTTGAAATGTTTGATGAAATAGGTAGAACAGCCCAAGAAATTTTTGGTCAGTCATTGCCAAATGACATGAGTATTTTGCAAGTGGTGATTAATGAATTAACGTCATTAATTACAACCGCTAAATTTGTCATCTTAGAGTTTTTTCAGATCATTGGCATGGGAATCGCTCAAGCTTCAATTGCTTGGAGAACTTTCGCCGATGTAGCGTCTAAAGCAATCAAATTAGATTTTGCGGGAGCGAAAGCCGCTTATGAAAAAGGCATGAATGAAATGATTGAGGCCTCTCAATCTCATGCTAATAAAATGGTGGAGATTTATCGAGCCGCCGACAATAAGATCAAAGCAATTTGGGGAGGAGAGCAATCTCAGAAACCCGATGAATCTCCTAAAGCAGGTACAAAAACCTTTGTAAATCCAAATAGCGGTAAAGGTGGCGATAGTCAATTACAGACTTGGAAAGGCGAATTAGAGCAAAAAAAAGAGGAAGAAAACAGCTTTTTCAAATCGTCTTTAGCGATGGAGGAGCAATTTTGGACTTCTAAGCTTGCTTCTGTAGCTGGCAATTCCGCTAAAGAAGTGAAATTGCGTCGTGAAATTTCGCACGAGCTATACAGTATTCACAAGCAACAAGCCATTGAAGAGCGAGCTACCGAAGACGAAAAACTTCAAGCCAAACAAAAAATGGCAAAAATCGAGTTGGATGGCGAAAGGGAGAAATTACGCCTACAAAAAGAAATGGGAGATATTTCTGACTCTGAATATTTGCAATCCATGTCCGCTTTAATGGACAAGGAATACAACATTCAACTTCAAGCCTTACAAGACAAAATGGCTCTCTATGAAGAGGACAAAAAGGCACAACAAAAAATTAATACCGATATTGAGGTATTGACCGCAGAGCACGCCAACAACATTAAGAAAATTAATGATGACGTGATGCTTGCCAAGAAAAAAGAATACGAGCAAATGATGTCGCCTGTCACGTCCGCTATTGATAAATCGGTAACAGGCATGATTCAGGGCACAATCACAATGCAAAAAGCCCTCCAAAATATTTTTCAATCGATTTTGGGCGAATTTGTCAGCATGGTTACTAAACGAGCCGCTAGTTGGATTGCTAGCGAACTTGCGATGACAGGTATTGCTAAAACCTTTAGTGCGATTCGCACCGCTTTATTTGGTGAAGAGGCAACTGCCAATGTCGCCACAAAAGTTGCCGAAGGATCAGCCGTTGTTAGCGTAAATGCAGGCGAAGCCGCTTCGGGGGCCGCCGCTTCGGTTGCTCCAACACCATTTGTAGGTCCGGCACTTGCCGCCGCCGCTTTTGCCGCCACTATGGGATTGGTATTAGGGGCTAAATCGCTTTTTTCCGCCGCCAATGGATTTGACATTCCGGGTGGATTAAATCCAGTGACTCAGTTGCACGAAAGAGAGATGGTATTGCCAGCCGAGCAAGCGGATGTGATTCGTGGCATGGCTTCGGGAGGTGGATCACCTGTTATCAAATTAAACGCTGTACCTATGCAAGGTGGTTTTTTCATGATGCACAAAAATGAATTAGCCAAAGTCATTAAAGACTTACACCGTAACGGAAGCTTGAAACTAGCATGAGCAACCATTATTTTCCAACATTGCCGGGATTAAATTGGAGTAATAAAAAGACTCCAATTTGGTCAACCAATATTCAAACAAGCTCCTCAGGCAAAGAGCTGAGAGCGTCATATTTTTCGTATCCAAAATGGCAATTTTCTTTAAGCTATGAATTTTTGCGTGAAAATGGCGAGGCTGAATTACAAGCTTTAATTGGCCTATTTAATCAATGCCGAGGCTCTTTCGACACTTTTCTTTATTCAGACCCTGACGATAACAGCGTAGTTGATCAAATCTTTGGTATTGGCGATGGCGTAAATACGCAATTTGGATTGGTGCGATCTTACGCTGGTTTTGTTGAACCTATTATGGCTGTAAATGGTACGCCTACGATTAAAAAAGCAGGGGTAGTCACAAGCGGTTACACCATTACAAATAATGTAGTGACCTTCGCTACGCCGCCTGCTAATGGTCAGCAATTAACTTGGACGGGATCGTTTTATTTTAAATGCCGATTTTTGCAAGATTCAATGGAATTTGAACAATTTCTTTATCACCTTTGGACGGCAAAAAAAGTTGAATTTGTGAGTGTTAAATGAAAACTGCAAATTCAGGATTAATCAGTTTGCTTGCATCAAACGATGAATTTTTGATGGCTGAGTTATTGACGTTTACCCTAATTAATGGCGAACAATATCGTTGGACTACAGCCGATATTGACATTGTTTATGGGGGTAACACTTATAAATCAGGAAGCTCTTTAATTAAGCGTGGCACGATCAAAAATGTGATTGGCGTTGAAGTTGATACTTTAAATGTCACGCTTATGCCAAGTGCATCGGACATGATCGGAAATATTCGGCTATCGACCGCTATTTTGAATGTGGGATTTTTCGATGGAGCAAGCGTTGAATTACGCAAAGTTTTTTTAACTGACTTTTTACTACCACCCGTAGGCGATTTAATCCTATTTATGGGTAAAGTTTCAGACATTATTGGTACGGGTACGCAAATTGAAATTAGCGTGAAATCCAAGATGGAAGTATTAAACGCTCAAGTACCACGCAATATTTATCAAGCTTCTTGCATTAATTCAGTTTACGACTCCATTTGTCAAGCAAATAAGAGTGCTGTCACGGCTTCGGGATCGGTAACAAGCGGTACGGTTTCTTCGATTAGTTCTAATGTGTATGCCAATGATGGCTATTACAACCAAGGCGTGTTGTCCTTTACAAGCGGAATTAACGCAGGAATTAAGCGAACTATTAAAAATTATTCAGGGCGTGCGTTCACTTTTGCATTGCCATTACCAAATACGCCTAGCGTTGGCGATACCTTTACCGTCTTTCCGGGGTGCGATAACACATTGGCAACTTGTGCGAATAAATTTGGCAACCTAATTCATTTTAGGGGAATGCCTTTTATTCCCGTACCTGAAACGAGCATTTAATGAATGCCGTTGTAAAAGAAGCTTATTCATGGTTGGGCACGCCTTATCACGCTCAAGGACGTATTAAGGGGGCAGGCGTAGATTGTGCAACGCTTTTATGTGAAGTGTATGAAGCGGTTGGATTGATTCCGCATGTTGATCCGGGTTACTACACGCCCGATTGGCATTTACATAGATCGGAAGAAAAGTATTTAGGTTGGTTATTTCAATACGGCACGGAAGTTGATAAACCCGAGGCCGGTGATGTGGTTATTTGGAAAATTGGTAGATGCTTTTCCCATGGAGCAATCGTGGTTGATGAAAAAACCATTATTCATAGCCATTTAGGGCAAGGCGTAGTTCTTGCAAGCATGAATCAATTTGGCAATCGAGCCGTTAAATATTTTAGGGTTGGAAAATAATGGGTGGAATATTTGGCGGGGGAGGACATGCACAGTCGGTAAGTACGGTAGAAAACCGCATTTCCGCTATGCAAATTCAAACCTCAAACTACGGCAAAGCAATCAGCATTATTTATGGCACAACCCGAGTAAGCCCAAATCTTATCTATTACACCGACTTTACAGCCATTCCCCATACCACCGTAACCAGTAGTGGAGGTGGCGGTGGCGGAGGAAAAGGGGGCGGTGGCGGTGGCGGAAGCACTTCATCCAATACAACTTATACCTATAGAGCCGCTTTATTGATGGCATTAGGCGAGGGCGTAGTTAGCGATATTGGCAATATTTGGCGATCTAAGGATAAGTTCGTCATGCAACAAAGCTACGTTACCTACGAAGATCAAATTATTGGTTACGACGATAACGGCGATCCAATTTATCAGACCGTGCAGATTAATCACCCTGCGGTAAGTGCTTTGTCTCAATTGGGTTTATCGCTTGCAAATGGCTCGATTGGTCAAGCACCTCAGCCTTATTTAGTTAGCAATCATCCAAGTGAAGCATTGGGATATTCGGGTATTGCGTATGTCTTTGGTTGGGCTGTAGATTTGCAAAATAGTGCCGCTATGTATAACTATAGTTTTGAGGCTTATGGAAAGCTTCAATACGGTAATGGCATTGTCGATGCAAACCCTAAAGATGTCATTTATGACGCTTTAACAAGCGGTCAATATGGATCAGGGTTTAAGCCTTCTGATTTTGGTTCATTAACCGACTTTAGCAATTACTGCATCGCTTCGGGCATATTTATTAGCCCTGCATACGATTCTCAGCAATCGGGTGCGGATATTGTCAAAGATATTGCTGTCATGACCAATTCTGCACCCGTTTATTCAGACGGATTGCTTAAGATCATTCCTTATCAAGATGCAACCGTAAGTGGTAACGGAGTTGTATATACACCAAATATCGCACCTCAATATGATTTGAATTGGGACGACTTTATTGTTCACAATACGGGCGACGATCCTATTAAGATCACCCGTAAAACAAGTGCAGATGCTTTTAATCAGGTTCAAGTTGAATTTATGAACCGAAGCAATGACTACAACATAGACATTGCGACAGCAAAAGATCAGGCCAGCATTGAATCTATTGGACTTAGGCCACAGCAAGTCGTTAAATTGCATGGAATTTGCGACCCAATCGTAGCAAATAAAGTAGCGGAAAACATTAAGCAACGCTCTTTGTATATTCGCAATACCTATGAATTTACATTAGGTTGGCGGTATGCCCGTTTAGAGCCAATGGACATTGTGACTTTGACGGACTCAATTTTAGAGTTAAATCGTTACCCTGTTCGCATTACGATTGTTGAGGAAGATGAAACGGGTAATTTAGCTATTACCGCCGAAGATTGTAATTTTGGCACGGCTTCACCGGCGATTTATCCGCATCAATCAAATTCAGGCTTTGCTCATAACTACAACGCATCGCCCGGCAATGTGGCAACACCGATGTTTTTTGAGCCGCCAATTGATTTGACGACGAATGGGCTTGAAGTATGGGCGGCGGTGTCAGGATTAAGCGATTCATGGGGTGGTTGCTCGATTTGGGTATCACTTGATGGGGCGACATATAAAAAGCAAGGTCAAATTTTTGGCGGTGCAAGATATGGTGCATTAACCGCTAATTTAAATTCTAGTAATTCACTTTCTGTAACTTTGGCGGGTACGGGAGGTCAGCTTTATTCGGGTTCGCTTAAAGATGCTCAAACTTTGCAAACTTTATGCGTTGTAACCGATGGCAAAAATACAGAATACTTGAGCTATCAAACGGCAACATTGACGGCTAAAAACGCCTATACATTAACGGGATTAATTCGAGGAGCTTATGGCAGTTATGTATTAAATAAATTGCCGGGTGCTCAATTTGCTCGAATCGATTCGGCTATTGGTAAAAGCGGACAACTCGACCTATCTTTGATAGGAAAAAAGGTTTATTTCAAATTCACTTCATTTAATTCATATCTTGGTAACGAGCAATCACTTGCCGATGTGAATGAGTATGCCTATCAAATAACGGGCGAAATGGTGAAATTGCCGCCTGATAATGTGCAGGCATTTGCAATAGACATGACCGCCGATAAATTCACTTTGACGTGGAATAAGGTCACCAATATTGATTTAGCTGGTTACAAAATCAGGTGGATTAATGGCGATAGCCGTGATTGGGGTTTAGCGACACCTATTCATGAAGGAATTTTGGTATCAAGCCCTTATATTTCAGCCAATAGACCAACGGGTTTTGGCACATTAATGATTAAGGCGATTGATCAGCTAGGTAATGAGAGTGTTACACCCTCTGCAATTGTTATTAATTTGGGCGACGCTTTAGTTAGCAACGTCATTGAAACCGTTGACATAGGTGCTTTAGGTTTTCCGGGCACAATCACAGGCGGTTCGATTGTATCGGGACAAGTTGTTGCAGATGAGCAAGGGCTTTATTGGAATCCAAACGACACGGCTAATATGTGGCATTTGGACTCCAACCCCATGTGGAGACCTCAAACATTTTCAGAAATGGTTTATGAGGCGACTTTTCAAGCACCTCCAATGGTCGGTGGTAGTCAATTAACATTGCCCGCCACCATTAATGGCAACAATTGGAAAATTGAATATCGCAGGCTTGGGCCATCTCCAATGTGGACTACCGATGCCGAAAATATGTGGAGTACCAATGCTTCATTGATGTGGAATATTCCTGATTATTTGCCATGGCCCGGATCGCTTGTGGCAACAATCGACCAATATCAAATCAAAATATCTATTGGATTTGGTGGTACTCAAGGGGTAATTTCTTCATTGGTTGCTAGTTTTGATGTGCCCGATATAAGTCAAGTATTTAGCGGAGTTGCCATTTCTACTTTTGGCACTCGTTTACCAATTACTAAAAACTTTTACAACATAAAAGCCGTGAATTTATCTTTGCTTTCCGATACAGGCACAGCCTTTATTGCAAAAGTAATTGATAAAAACCCGACTTTAGGACCGTTAATTAAGTGTTATGACGCTAGCAATAATCCCGTTGCGGGAAGTGTCGATGCAACGGTTCAAGGCTATTAATAAGGACTCACATGAAAGCACTATCACCATTTAAGCGTGGCGACACTTTTTCATTGGATTGCACTAATAAAAAGCGTCGCCTTGATGCTAGCGGAAATCCTATAAAAATTGATGGAAAGTACGTCTATGATCCTGAGGCATTAACTTCGGACACGATTATTCGTGCTCAATTGCGTGACCCAAGCACTATGGCATTAGTCGATGAATTGCGTATTGTTGCAAGCCCCGATCAAGTAGTTAATGTTGGAAAATTTGTTATTTTGCAATCCGCTACCGCCGATACAAATTTATGGCCTATCGGTAGTGTAATTTGTGATTTGCAAATTACGGTTGGTGATCGAGTTCGCTCAAGCGATTCTTTTCTAATTCCAATTATTCAGGATGTCACAAAATGACAGACTTGATCGAAATTCAAAATGAACCAATGAATCTCATTGAGATTATTGACAAAGAAAATTTTTCAATTGAGATCAATGATGTTCCCACTAATTCAATAGATGTTTCTTTTGCCGTTCTCGGCCCCAAGGGGGATACGGGTGATTCCGTTGATCCTAACGCCGATTTTTCTTTGTTGTACGAAATTTACAAACTTTAATAGGAGTAAACCATGTCATTACAAGCCCAATTACAAGCCCTTATTAGCTCGATTGCTACTGATATTAAGGCTTTAATAGCTCATCAAGGCAATTTAACTAATCTGACTACTACTGCAAAAACAGACTTAGTAAGTGCATTAAATGAATTAAAAACCGCAATTGGCTCAATCGATTTAACGGCATTAATCAGCGATTCTTCAACAACTTCAACAGTTAAAACATATTCGATTGACAAGATTAATTCTCAAATTAGTGCGGCAATTAGTGCATTGGTAGCCGGTGCACCTACTGCCTTAGATACACTCAAAGAATTAGCCGATGCAATTGCTAGCGATGAATCAGGGATTGCCGGTCTTGTTACTGCCGTTGGTAATCGTATTCGTTTTGATGCCGCTCAATCTTTGACAAGCCCTCAGCAAATTCAAGCTTGTCAAAATATTGGTGTTGGCGATCCCACAACGGATTTAGCCGCCGCTTACGCAACTGCTAAGGCTTAATGTATGAGCCTGCTAACTCAATTGCAGGCGTTCATATCGGCGGTCGGGGCTGATATTAAAGCTTTAAATACAGCCGTCAACAATAGTGGAATTCCAAGTCAGACAGGTAATGCTCGTAAAGTAGTCAAAACCAATGGCACAAGCCTATCTTTTGATTTTCCACAAACACAAAGCAATTCATCGGGGGCGGTTCCGGCGGCTTCAACGCTTGGACTTGGTGAAGAGTTAATCAACACTTACGACGGAAAAGTTTATTTTAAAAAATCCGTTGGCGGTGTAGATACCGTGTTGGTTTTAGTAGGACAAAACCCACTGGGAAGTAGCTCTCCCATGTGGACAGCCGATCCCAATTTGATGTGGACGCAATAAGCAAAATTTAATTTACCCATCGTTTTTATGAACCGCCCATTGAGGCGGTTTTTTTATTTCTAAGGAGCAATTTCATGACCGCATTACCAGCAAAATCAGCACTAACTGGTTCAGGAGTTACAGAGGGCGGCTTTAAGGCCGCACTTGATCAAATCAATGATTATTTATCCGGCCTTTTTGGGTCAAGTGGAGTGCCTTCAGATGCTCGTTCTGCTTTGGGTATTCCAAATCCTTTTGGTACTTTTTTTAAAGCAGACCCTTCTACGGTTGGCTTTACAAAAACAGGTGCAGGCACAGCAAGCATCAAAGCTGGTACTTATGTATTTGTAGGCTCTACACTAGTCCCATTCGCCTCAGCTACTGCGATTACCATGCCAACTTTGACGGCTGGTACCGATTACGCCATTTGGGTAAAAGACGATGCCACAATTCAGGCAACAACTTCATTTACCTCTGCACCCGGATCAGGCAATTGGAGAAAAATTGGCGGCTTTCATTACGCTCCCGGCGATAATGCGGCGGCTCAATCAGGCGGTAACACGACTCCACAGATCAATGCTTATTCATTTTGGGATTTAAACTTTAAACCCGAGTGTCCCGATCCACGAGGCATGACATTAGTTGCAAATAGCTTTTGGTCGGACATTTATTTATTGGGCGTTGATCATTTAACTAATGGCACATCAAAATACAACGTCACGATTGCAGACGGTGCTAGCCCTCCTAAAATTCCAACATTATTTGGTGGTAGCGGTACAAATGCTTATTCTGAATTTAACTGGTGGGAAGCGGGCGAGGTTATGCGTTCATGGGGTAAGCGTTTAGCTCGTTATGACGAGTTTGCCGCTTTAGCTTATGGCACAACAGAAGCCGCTTCAATTGGCTCAGATCAAAACACAACGCAATGGAATGCGGCTTATGTTTCTCGTTGGGGTGCTAACCAAGTATCCGGCGTAATGAACCAATGGGGTGCAGATTTTGGCGGTGGTGCGGCGGGGGCCGGATGGGTTAATAACACCATTGGTCGAGGTCAAACCTACCAATTGCCTAACGCCGTGTACTTCGGGGGGAGCTGGGGCGACGGTGCTTACGCTGGTTCTCGTTTCTCGGTTTGGGTCTTCTCTCCGACGTACTCGTACAGCAGCATCGGGGCTCGGGGCGTGTGTGACCACTTGCAACTTGGTTAATCGGGTCGGCAGACCCGATGGAAGTTATAAAGGACTACACCAATTCCTATGACCAAATGCTTATTGTGGAAAAGTTTGAGGCGGTATTTGATTATTTATATCCAATCGCACAAAACATTCCCAATAAGCATGGGGTTGTAAAGGAAATGCTAATAAGAAGTTTGACTACGCAATTAAAGCTATTTCATATAGCAGGTAAATCGGGTCAAATTCAAAGATTAAATGAAGCAGATGCAGAATTAGCGTATTTGCGTAACTTATTACGGCTTTTATCTAAGCCATACATGAGAGCCATGACAATTCATCAAGTCGAAACATCTTTAAAAATGATTGCCGAAGTGGGAAAAATTATGGGTGCATGGGTGGTAAAGATAAAACGTAAGGGGCAGGCTGGGTAAAAACGCCGTGAACTTCGGGGGGAACTGGGGCAACGGTGCTAACGCTGGTTCTCGTTACTCGAATTGGAACAACTCTCCGACGAACTCGAACAACAACATCGGGGCTCGGGGCGTGTGTGACGATGTATATTTAATTACTCTGTAGCTGTTACGGCACTATGGGTAGGCCTTTCAAATATGGTCAGCCGGTTCTGTCCTCCCTAGGGAAATACATTGTTGGGTTTGGTATTACGCTTGGTAATTAAAGCCAAAAACTCTTAATGAACAGCGTAACCAACTTTTATGAAAAGACACAAAAGGCTTATTGAGCAAATTGCAACAATTGAAAACTTAAGAGATGCCTACAAGAAAACCTCTAAAAATAAGAGGATGACTTTTGGCTACTTGGAATTCAAAGAATATTCACATCTAAATCTAAACGCTTTGAGAGAAGAATTTTTAGATGGTGGTTACAAAATTGGCAATTATCGAGAATTTACGATTTTTGAACCCAAGGCTCGAAAAATATCAGCTTTAGATTTTAAAGATCGATTAACTCAGCATGCGGTTTGCAACATTATTGGACCTATATTTGAGCGGACGTTATTGCATAACACTTATGCTTGCAGGCCAAATATGGGGACGCATGCGGGAGTTCGATATATTCAATCAGAATTAAGAAAGCCAAATGCAACACATTATTTAAAAACCGATTACAGCAAGTTTTTTCCATCGGTTGACCGTCAAATATTGCATCGTTTAATTGATCGAAAGATTGGTTGTGAAAAAACATTAAAAATCCTAAGGGAAATTATCCCGATGGATGGCAAAGGCATTCCGATTGGTAGCCTTACCAGTCAACTTTTTGCAAATGTATATGGCGGCATGATTGACCGTTACATCCATGATGTTTTGGGCTACCGTAGATGGGCTCGTTATATGGATGACATTGTGATTTTGGGGGATGATCCCGTGAAATTACGAGAAGATTTTTATAGGATTCAATCCTATTCTCAAGAAAGCATGGCGATGAACATTAGTAAATGGTCATGCTCGGGAGTAGGAAGAGGAATTAATTTCTTGGGCTACCGAATTTGGGCTACGCATAAATTACTAAGACCCGATTCAGTTACTAGAGCCAAAAGAAAAATATCAAACATGGTGCGTCACAACGATCAAGATACTTTGGATAAATTCCTAGCTTCTTGGGCGGGTCACGCAAAATGGGCGGATACACACAACCTTTTTACTTGGATGGAGAAGAAACATGAACTTATTACCCGTTATTAATAATCGTGAAGATTTAGACGCAATAATTGACACGCCAGCACATGATCAATTTATGGAATATCTCAAGGGAAGTATGACTAGAAAGCAAGACACCGCTATATATCCCGATGGATATGGTCAGCCCGGTTACGAAGGCCCTCATATTGATCCGGTATGGACTGACATAGAGGACCTGAGCACAATAGTTCGATTTGGTTTTACTAAAGCCGATTTTCAATAAACATTGTTGAAAAACTACTGACAATCACAGCCCCTTCGGGGGCTTTTTTATTGGGTGAATTATGGAAACATCGGCAATTATTGCAATCTTCCTAACAACCGTTGGCGGTTTAGTGACAGCCGTTGTCATGTATTTGCTTGCTCAAAAAGATGCAAGACAAGCGGAACAAATTAAAGACCTCTACGACAAACACAATAACGATGCAGAAAGATTGCAAAAGTTAGAACTTGATGTAGCAAAAAATAATTATTCAAAAGACGAAATTAATTCAATGTTTACGGATATGAAAAAGTATCTAGATGGACGATTTGAGCGTCTTGAGAAATTTTTTGATGATGCTAGAAAGCCTCAAATATGACTTCCATAAAACTTCACCCTGATTGGCGATACATCTTGCGTAAAGCATGGAGTATGAAATTTATTGCTTTATCGGGATTTTGTAGTGGAATGGTTTTGGTGCTTCCGTTCTATCAAGCCGATCTTCCTAGAAACACATTTTCGGCATTAATTGTTTTTTGCTCGGTATTTGCTCCTGTCTTTTCGGTATGTGCCGGAGTAAGCCGATTGGTTTCCCAAAGGGGGATTGATGGACAATAAACGAACAGCCGCCGCCGCATTGGTTGTTAGCGGCTCAATGATTATCGGCCTTGCATTAAATGAAGGCTATAAATCAAATGCTTATCCTGATTCAGGACAGGTATGGACAATTGGATTTGGCGAAACGAAGGGCGTAAAGCAAGGCGATACCACAACACCTCAAAGAGCCCTCATGGTTCTTGGCAAATCCGTTGATGGATACGCTAAGGGTGTGCAATCGTGCGTTACTGCTCCGCTTTATCAATATGAATTTGATGCTTTAGTAGATGCGGCTTATAACGCTGGAGCAGGGGCGGTATGCAAGTCTCCAATGGTGCATTACACCAATCTACAGCAATATGAATTGGCTTGCGAGTCTTATAAAAATTGGTATATCCACGATCATCAAGGCAACCTTTCCAAAGGGCTTGTAAATCGTAGGCAATACGAATATCAGACCTGTATCGGAGCTAAAAAATGAATCCAATCGCTTTTTTAACAACGGGCTCAAATTGCCTTGTTGTCATTCTCGTTTCATCCGTTTTATCACTTTTAGGAGGTGCTTATCTTGGTCACAACTACGAAAAAAACTACTACGAAGCAAAAATCAGCAAAGACAGCCTTGAGCAAAAAGAAGCCTATGAAAAAGAGTTTGCCAAAAAGCAAGCCCAAAAAGACCTCGCCATCGCTCAACTCTTTTCCGCCCTCAAAGACGAGCAAGCCCGAAGTGCAGGCTATCAACTCCAAGCCAAAGCACTCTATCATTCCAACAATAATGGTGTTGTTAGCTCTAATTGCTATGTTAGCTATGGTTTTATTAGGCTGTTCAACGCCAGTGCCACAGGTCAAACAACAGAACCCGCAAGCTCTGACTCAATCACTTCCACCGTTGACCTTGATACCGTACTCTCCGCCACCATCGATAACCACCTCAAATACCGACAAGCGGCAAGTCAAATAGAGGCTATTAAGGCGGCAGAATAATGGATGTATTTGATCAAGCCTCAGAAAAAGAAGAGCGGGATAGAGACCTCGCCATTCAAGAAGCAAGGGCTAAAAATAAGCCCATAAAATTTACTGGCAGATGTTTGAGTTGCAATGCTCAAGTAGAGGTTGGTAGATTTTGCGATGTATGGTGTCGTGAAGACTATGAGCTTGAGCAAAAAATGAAAAGAATCACGGGCAAAAAATAGCCTCAAAACTGTACCCCTAGCAATTTTTTAGTTTAAATAAATCAATGACTTAACAGTTTTCAATTTTTCATTTTGGGGTACAATTCAAAACCTGTATCATCCTGATTTTATTGCGAAATTGTGCAATCAGACTACACGGCTACGAACCAAGGGGTCGTGGGTTCAATTCCTGCCAGCCGCACCAACTATAAGGCCTCCCAGTCGGGAG
>Ga0213920_1000352_pt1 | contig 38966 bp, 40 predicted proteins | sample McNCre1117MG_FD_161054 | JGI IMG/M metagenome (GOLD analysis project Ga0213920, IMG submission 161054) | Freshwater microbial communities from McNutts Creek, Athens, Georgia, United States - 11-17 MG | ecosystem: Environmental > Aquatic > Freshwater > Creek | place: USA: Georgia | collected...
TTCCCTCACCAAGCAAGCTTCCTCCATCGCGGCCATTCGCCGCGACATCCACGCCCACCCCGAGCTGTGTTTTGAAGAAATTCGCACCGCCGATTTGGTGGCGCAAAAGCTGACTGAGTGGGGCATCCCCATCCATCGCGGCATGGGTAAAACAGGCGTCGTGGGCATTTTGAAATGCGGCACCAGCGACCGTGCCATTGGCCTGCGCGCCGACATGGATGCCTTGCCCATGCAAGAGTTCAACCAATTCGCCCACGCCAGCCAACACGCCGGCAAGATGCACGCTTGCGGCCACGACGGCCATGTGGCCATGCTCTTGGCCGCGGCTCAGTACTTGTCTAAGCACCAAGACTTTGATGGCACGGTGTACTTCATCTTCCAACCGGCAGAAGAGGGGGGCGGCGGTGCCCGCGAAATGATGCGCGATGGCTTGTTTGACAAGTTCCCCATGCAAGCCGTTTACGGCATGCACAACTGGCCCGGCCTGAAAGAAGGGCAGTTCGCACTCAGCGCTGGACCTGTGATGGCGTCAAGCAACGAATTCAAAATCACCATTCACGGCAAAGGTTGCCACGCTGCGCTGCCGCACAACGGCATCGACCCCGTGGTGATCGCCTGCCAAATGGTGCAAGCCTTTCAAACCATCATCAGCCGCAACAAAAAGCCGGTGGATGCGGGTGTGATCTCAGTCACCATGATCAACGCAGGCGAAGCCACCAACGTCGTGCCCGACCACTGCGAATTGCAAGGCACCGTGCGCACCTTCAGCATCGAGGTGCTCGACATGATCGAGCAACGCATGCGCGATATTGCCACCCACACCTGTGCCGCCTTTGGTGCCACCTGCACCTTTGAGTTTGAGCGCAACTACCCACCCACCATCAACCATTCCGCCGAGAGCAGCTTCGCACGCGAAGTGATGGCAGACATCGTGGGCGCAGACAACGTGCTGGCCCAAGAACCCACCATGGGCGCAGAAGACTTTTCGTACATGCTGCAAGCCAAGCCAGGCGTGTATTGCTTCATCGGCAACGGCGACGGCGTGCACCGTGAGATGGGCCACGGCGAAGGGCCGTGCACCTTGCATAACCCTAACTACGATTTCAATGACGCGCTTATCCCCTTGGGTGCCACCTACTGGGTCAAACTCGTAGAAGCCTCGCTCCGTTAATTGCACTAACTGGGGTCAGAACCCAATTATTTAACTCACACTCGGTGTGAGTTGCATTGCCTCAGTAAGCTGAGAGAAGCGCATTCAAATGCTCTTTATGCGCCACCGTCGCATAAGGCTGCAGCAAACCCAACACACTCTTAGCCCCGCGCAGCAACGACGCCTGTGCGCTTTCTGGCTCTAGCGCATGGCGCGGGTCGCGCACGTATTCGTAGCTCAGCCACCAGGTCAGCATCACCACCATGTGCGTGGCTGTGGCCTCGCGCTCAGACACGGTAATGGCCAGCGCACCGTCGTGCTCTAGGCTATCCAGCAGGGTGCGAAATGCCGTGGTTTTGTGCAGCAGTGCATCTTTTATGTGAGTTTCAAGGCGTCGGTTTTTGCTGAGCAGGTCGTTCAAATCGCGGTACAAGAAGCGGTATTGCCACACCAGCTCAAACAACGTGTGCATGAAAAACCATGCGTCTTCCACATCATGCACGCCGGGCGCGGCCTCTAGCAAATCGTCCAACGCGGCCTCGTAGCGGTTGTACAGCGCGGTGACCAGCTCTTCCTTGGCGGGGTAGTGGTAATACAGGTTGCCGGGGCTGATGTTGAGCTCTGATGAGATCAATGTGGTCGACACATTGGGCTCGCCAAATCGGTTAAAGAGGTCAAGCGTGACCTCCAAAATCCGCTCAGCAGTACGGCGTGGCGCTTTCTTTGCCATGGTTCTTAATCAGGGGCAGAGCCCAATTATTTTTTGACCGTTTTCTTAGCTGGCGCTTTCTTCGCGGTCGTTTTTAAAGCAGGTTTAGCCGCAGACTTGGCTGCCGTTTTAGCCGCCGCTTTGGGTTTGCCACCCAGCTGCGCTTCTAACGCCGCCACACGCGCATGCAGCGCCTCCATCTCGGCGGCTGTGGGCAGGCCCAAGCTGTGCAGTGCCTTGGCCACGCGATCTTCAAAAATGCCTTCCAACTTGCCCCATTGGCCAGTCGCGCGCTCGCTCAAAGTGTGCGCGGCCTGCGTTGCTTTTTGAGTGGCCTCAGCCAGCTTCTCTTCGGCGGTGGTGTGCACCTTGCGCTGCATGGTGATGCCGTCGCTCACCAGCTTCTCAAATGCTTTGGTGCCTTCCTCTTGCGCCTTGGCAAACGCGCCCAAGCCAGCGAGCCAAATTTGCTGTGCTTGTTCTTTCACGTTGTCAGACATAGCTGCGGGATCAAAGGGGTTTTTGGTAGACATCTTTGCAAGCTTTCAAACAAAACATAAAACTGCACTTTAACGCGGTGCACGGCCAAACACCATAGGAAGTTTAGTTAGACTCATTAAACAATGAATAGCCAAATGCTTGAGATAAACCACACCGCTTGGTACGTCGTCCACACCAAGCCCCGTCAAGAAACGCGCGCCTTAGAGAATTTGCAAAACCAAGGCTTCCACTGTTTCTTGCCCATGATGCAGGTGCAAAAGCTGCGCAACCAACGCGTGCAAACTGTGACCGAGCCCATGTTCAGCCGCTACCTGTTCATTCAGCTCGACGACACCACTCAAAACTGGGGCCCCATTCGTTCGACGCTGGGGGTGAGCAAGCTAGTGAGCTTTGGTCCGCTGCCTGCCAAAGTGCCGCCCGAGTTCATCGATTTTTTAAAAGAAGCGCCACAAGAAACCCTGGAGCGTATGTTTGCCCCCGGCGACAGCGTGCAAATTGCCGCTGGACCGCTGCAAGGTCTAGAGGGTAAATACATAGCCCACGATGGTGAAACCCGCGGCTTTGTCTTGGTTGACCTGCTGGGGCAACCGCAAAAGCTGCGCATGGCTGTCGAGAGTTTGCGTGTGGTGTAGTTTTCAAAACACATGCATATAAATGCGATAAATATATTTTTGAGAAAAGAGGAATAAAAAATTCACAAGAGTGGTCTTGCATACAGTCGTGATAAAAATTTGACACATAATTGCCTTTTTGCTCTTGAGCGAAAGGGCGGTAGCGTGTCCAGCCATCTATTTCTCTAGCTTTGCCAGTGGTAGTGAGTCCTTTTTTAACCATTCCTCAACACATTGCCATCATCATGGACGGCAATGGCCGATGGGCCCAAAAACGCCACATGCCCCGCACGGTGGGTCATGCCAAAGGTGCTGCTGGTGTGCGCAGTTTGGTGGAGTCTTGTGCTCAAAAAGGCATCAAATACCTCACACTTTTCGCGTTCAGCACAGAAAACTGGAAACGCCCTGCTGACGAGGTGTCTACCCTAATGGGACTCTTTGTGCAGTACCTTGAAAAAGAAATGGGTGCCTTGGCTGCAGCAGGTGTGCGCCTCAAGGTCATTGGTGATGTGGCTGGCTTTCCTGTCGAGTTGCAAACTCGCATTAGTGCTGCAGAGGTGGCAACACAAAATAACCAATCCATCACCCTCACTGTGGCCGCCAACTATGGCGGGAAGTGGGACATCATTCAAGCTGTTAAGGGCTGGCATGCTGCCAATCCTGGTGGGGATGTGACAGGCCTCACACAAGACCAGCTGGCTCAGTACCTTAGTACTGCTGGTATGCCCGATCCCGATCTGCTTATTCGCACTGGCGGCGAGCAGCGCATTAGTAACTTTTTGCTTTGGCAGACAGCCTACGCCGAGCTGTACTTTACCGATGCCCTATGGCCCGAATTTGACGAAAAAGAGCTGGACAAAGCACTTGAGTGCTATTCACTACGTACGAGGCGTTTTGGCAAGACGACTGAGCAGGTTGTAGATGGCAGAGTCGCATGAGATCTTGGTTCGTGACTTGTCTCGATATTGGGATTTAGCAGGTTAGTGGCTTAGTAGATTGATGCATCAAGTTCTCCCTGTCATTCTGTGTGGTGGCTCCGGTACCCGTTTGTGGCCTTTGTCGCGCGCAGGTTTCCCCAAGCAGTTTTTGGTTTTATCTGGCACCACCAGCTTGTTTCAGCAAGCGGTTGAACGCGTAAACAAACTGGGTGCCGAAGACATTGGGCTTGGCCAAACTCTGGTGGTGACCAACGAAGAGCACCGCTTTTTGGCTTTAGAGCAACTGCGCGAAATCAAGAGCGTACAGGCCACGCTGCTGCTAGAGCCTGTGGGCCGCAACACAGCGCCTGCCATCACCTTGGCCGCGCTGCAAGCCACAGAAAATGGACAAGACCCCATCTTGGTGGTGACGCCGGCCGACCAAACAGTGCAAAACGATGCGGCGTTCACCGCAGCCTTGCAGCAAAGCATTCGTGCTGCAGCGTTGGGTGGTGTGGTGATTTTGGGTATCACGCCAGACAAGCCCGAAACCGGCTATGGCTACATTCAGCAGTCAGGCAGCCCGGGCGCGCATAGCGAATACGCCGTGGCTCAGTTTGCCGAAAAACCCAGTCTAGAAGTCGCCAAGGCCTATTTGGCGGGGGGCGAACACACGTGGAACAGCGGCATGTTTGTGCTCAAAGCCAGCACTTGGCTCAAGGCCTTGCAGCAGTTCCGCCCCGACATCTTGGCTGCCACGCAAGCAGCATGGGCCGGCAAAACGGTAGATGCTTCATTTGTGCGCCCTAACAAAGAAGCCTTTGCGCAAGTGCCGTCAGAGTCCATCGACTACGCCGTGATGGAAAAATGCCCCAGCTCCAACATCCCCTTGCACATGGTGCCCCTCGATGCGGGCTGGTCAGACCTCGGGGCTTGGGATGCCGTGTGGCAAGTCAACCAAGACGGCCAACAAGATGCCCTAGGTAACGTCACTCAAGGCGACACCTTGTTGGTTGACACGCACAACACCTTTGTGCATGCCTCTAGCCGCTTGGTGGGCACGGTAGGGGTGAGCAACCTCATCATTGTGGAAACCGCTGACGCTGTGCTGGTAGCTGATCGCACACAAAGCCAAAACGTCAAAAAGCTAGTGCAGCAGCTCGAAGCTCAAAAACGTGAAGAACTCAGCCTGCACCGCAAGGTGCACCGCCCTTGGGGGTGGTATGACAGCATTGACGAAGGCGAGCGCTTCAAAGTTAAACGCATTCAAGTCAAACCTGGCGCGAGTCTGAGTTTGCAAAAACATCATCATCGTGCAGAACATTGGATTGTGGTCAAAGGCACAGCCGAAATTACCAATGGGGATAAGGTTTTGACCTTGTCCGAGAACCAGTCTACCTACATTCCGTTGGGTGAGGTGCATCGGCTTGCCAACCCTGGCAGCATTCCGCTGGAAATCATCGAGGTGCAATCGGGCGGCTATTTGGGCGAGGACGACATCGTTCGCTTTGAAGATACCTACGGACGTTCAGACAAAAAATGACACAAGAAAAAATCTATGTAGCAGGTCATCGCGGCATGGTGGGCTCTGCCATCGTGCGCCAGTTGTTGGCGCAAGGAGTGGCACAAAGCCAAATCGTCACGCGCACTCACGCCGAGTTAGATCTGACCAACCAGCTGGCTGTGCAACAGTTTTTTGCGCAAGAAAAGCCCACACAGGTTTACTTGGCCGCAGCCAAGGTGGGGGGCATTCACGCCAACAACACCTACCCCTCCGACTTCATCTACCAAAACCTGATGATGCAAGCCAACGTCATCGAGGCAGCGTTTCAAAACGGCGTGCAAAAGCTTCTGTTCTTGGGCTCTAGCTGCATTTACCCACGCCTGGCTGCGCAGCCCATGCGCGAAGACGCCTTGCTCACCGGTACGTTGGAACCCACCAACGAACCTTATGCCATTGCCAAAATTGCAGGCATCAAACTCTGCGAAAGCTACAACCGACAATACGGAGCAAGCCATGGGGTGGACTACCGCAGTGTCATGCCCACCAACCTGTATGGCCCGGGGGATAACTATCATCCCGAAAACAGCCACGTCATTCCGGCACTCATTCGTCGTTTTCACGAAGCCAAATTGACTAACGCACCTAGCGTCGCAATTTGGGGAACAGGCACGCCGCGCCGAGAGTTTTTGTATGTAGATGACATGGCGGCTGCCAGCGTGCACGTTATGCAGTTGCCCAAAGCCACTTACGACCAACACACCAGCCCGATGCAAAGCCACATCAATGTGGGTAGTGGCTCTGATGTGACGATTTCAGAGGTTGCGCAAACCATAGCCCAGACCGTGGGCTACAACGGTCAAATTGAATTTGATACATCTAAACCGGATGGCACCCCTCGCAAGTGGATGGACAGCTCGCGCCTCAATGCGCTGGGCTGGCAAGCCAAGGTGGATTTACAACACGGCCTTGCTGCCGCCTATCAAGACTTTGTAAGCAAACTATGACCCAACACAATCAACAAAAAGTCGCCCTCATCACGGGCATTACAGGTCAAGACGGTTCTTACCTTGCTGAGCTTTTGTTAGAGAAAGGCTACATCGTGCACGGTATCAAGCGCCGTGCGTCGCTCTTTAATACTCAGCGCGTGGACCACATCTATCAAGATCCACACATCGAGCATGCCAACTTCAAGCTGCACTATGGTGACCTGAGCGACACCAGCAACCTCATTCGCATCGTGCAAGAGACACAGCCTGACGAAATTTACAACCTCGGCGCCCAAAGCCACGTGGCCGTGAGCTTTGAAAGCCCCGAATACACAGCAGATGTCGACGGCATTGGTACTTTGCGTTTGCTCGAGGCCATTCGTATCTTGGGTCTAGAAAAGAAAACTCGCTTTTACCAAGCCAGTACGTCCGAGCTTTATGGTTTGGTGCAAGAAATTCCGCAAAAAGAAACCACGCCTTTCTATCCGCGCAGCCCCTATGCCGTGGCCAAAATGTATGCATATTGGATTGTGGTGAACTATCGCGAAGCCTATGGCATGTATGCCTGCAACGGCATTTTGTTCAACCACGAAAGCCCACGCCGTGGCGAAACCTTTGTCACTCGCAAGATCACCCGTGGTTTGGCCAACATTGCCCAAGGCTTGGAGCAATGTTTGTACATGGGCAACTTAGATGCCTTGCGCGACTGGGGGCATGCCAAAGACTATGTCCGCATGCAGTGGATGATGCTGCAGCAAGACAAGGCCGACGACTTCGTTATCGCCACAGGCGTTCAGTTCAGCGTTCGCCAGTTCATCCAATGGAGCGCCGAAGAGCTTGGCGTCACCCTCAAGTTTGAAGGGGAAGGTGTGAACGAAACCGCTACTGTGGCCACTATTCAAGGCGACAAAGCTCCTAGTCTGAAAGTGGGTGACGTAGTTGTCAAAATTGACCCCCGCTACTTCCGTCCCACCGAGGTCGAAACACTGCTGGGTGACCCATCTAAAGCTAAAGCCAAGCTGGGCTGGACACCCGAAATTACCGTGCAGCAAATGTGTTCAGAAATGGTGGCCTCAGATTTGGAAGAAGCCAAAAAGCACGCCATCTTGAAAGAGCATGGCTATCAGCCCAGCGTGAGTGTTGAGTAACTGGACTTTATATAAAGTTAATGCTAATAAATATATTGATGAACGCGAGAGTGGCTTGTTAAAACTCATCTTCACTCACCGTAGCTTAGTTTGGGAGTTAATCAAGCGAGAGTTCTCTGGACGATACCAGGGTTCTTTTGGTGGGGTTGTCTGGTCTTTTGTTCATCCTCTCTTTTTGTTAACTGTATACACCATTGCTTTTGGCGTCATCCTAAAGGCTCGATGGGGGTTTTCTGGTTCCACAACAGACTACGCATTAATGCTTTTTGCTGGCTTGATCGTGTTCAATGCGTTTTCCGAAGTGTTGAGTAAATCCCCTACGCTCATCACAAACAACCCTAATTTTGTGAAAAAGGTTGTGTTTCCGCTTGAGTTGCTCCCCGTTATCACAGTTGCGACTGCATTAATTCACGCGATGATCGGTTTATTGGTTTGGGTCATGGGTTATACCTTATTGATTGGTGTCCCCAAATCAACTTTTATGCTGTTCCCATTGGTTTTACTTTGTTTTGTCCCAATCTTGCTGGGGATTGGGTGGTTATTTTCATCTATAGGTGTAATTGCCAAAGATATAACGCAATTAACGGGTATGCTGAATCACACATTGTTATTTTTGACGCCGATTTTTTACAGCATTGAGGCCGCTCCACCATTACTGCAACATCTATTAATGGTTAATCCGTTGACTTTTATTGTTGAGCAATTTCGGCTTGTCTTGTTTTATGGGCAGATGCCGGCCATGAAAGCGCTTGCCACATACTTCTTACTTGCCTCATTATTTTCTTGGAGCTCACATTTGTTGTTTAAAAAGCTGAGGCCAGTTTTTGCTGATATGGTTTAATTATGAGTGATGTTGCAATCTCAGTTAAAAATATAGGTAAATGCTATCAAGTATTTGATGACCAGCGTTCTCGTTTAATGAATGCAGTATGGCCTGCACACATCAATGGCATGCAAGAGGTTTGGGCGCTTAGAGACGTTAATTTTAAAATCAAGCGCGGTGAATCGGTCGCCATAATTGGCCGTAATGGTGGGGGCAAGAGTACTTTGCTAGAAATATTGACTGGAACTCTCACCCCTACAACAGGAGACGTTAAAGTCAACGGCCGGGTATCTGCTTTACTAGAGCTTGGTAGTGGTTTCAACCCTGAGTATTCAGGACGAGATAACGTCATCTTAAATGGATTGCTATTAGGGCTCAGTAAAGACGAAATATTGAACCGATTTGGAGAGATTGAGGCGTTTGCAGAAATTGGTGCTGCAATAGAACGGCCAGTTAAAACATATTCAAGTGGCATGATGATGCGGCTGGCATTTGCCGTGCAAGTATTGTGCAACCCTGAGATCCTTATTATTGATGAAGCTCTTAGTGTTGGAGATTTCTTCTTTCAACAAAAATGCTTGGGTTATATAAAAAAGCTTTGTGTTCAAGGTGCAACTGTTCTGTTTGTATCTCACGATTTAGCATCAGTTCGCAATTTGTGCAGTCGGGCAATATTTTTAGAAAAAGGTTGTCTTAAATTTGATGGCGAAGTTAATTCTGCAATTCAGCAATTTTTAAATGATAGTAGAGTTACAGAAGTCGCGAGTGTTGAATCAAAACTGCAAAATACAGTGATTTGTAGTAGAACTGCTGAGAAACCGTGGGTAAGTTCTGCAATATGGCAAAAAGAAATTTCAAGTCAAAAAAAATCAGAAATCATTGCAATTTCACTGAGTGATGTTGCAGATCTTCCGGTGCAAACTATTGAAATGGGCGATACATTAAGAATTAAAGTCTGGTATCGCTCTAATGAGAGTATTCCAGCGCATGTCAGTATTTCAATTAAAAACAAATACGATCAACTTATAACATGTACAGGATCTTATGCATTGAAGTGTGAAATGCCTAGGCGGACACATGATAATGTGGCGATTTTTACGGCTGATATCCGGATGAATATTGAAGCAGGACAGTATTCGCTAAAAATTAACTTAGGTTTAATTGATGCGAAAGCGAATCAAGGTATTGTTATAGATGAAACGGACTGGCTCGGCCCTATTGCAGTAAATTGGGACTACAGCAAGCAAGAAGCACCTTTTCTTGGCATGGTTGGGCTTCCTGTTTTAGGTAGAAATGAAGTATGGGAGGGGGCAGTTTAATGGGGGCAGTTACTTTTTCTTTAGATCGAAAATTGGTAGAGTTTGTAAAAGTGGTTCTGCCTTTAGATAATTTGGTTGAAACAGGAACATTCAAAGGCGATTCATTAGAGTTATTTAAAAATGACTTTCGATCACTATATTCGGTTGAGCTGTCTCTCGAATATTTTGAAACAGCGAAAAAACGATTCGCAGGTGATCTAAATATTAATTTAAAGCATGGGAATTCTGCTAAGCTCCTAAAAGAGCTATCGTTAAAACTGAAAGATTGCAGTGCTTTATACTTTCTTGATGCTCACTGGTGTGTTGCAAGTAATACAGCTGGCGAGGCTTCTCAATGCCCACTTCTTGAAGAGATACGAGCGCTTAATAGCTTAAATTCAGATTCGTTGGTTGTCATTGATGATGCGCGCCTCTTTCTAGCTGCGCCTTTAGCTCCGCATGAGATATCTCAATGGCCTACGTTTGATGAAGTAATAAAAGAGTTGCATGCGCTCAGTAATGTGCATGAAATCGCTGTCGTCAACGACGTAATAATTTATTTCCCTAAGAGGGTGAGAGGCGAGATTCAAAAATATTCACAAAAATACGGCCTAGACTGGCTTAGAGCCGCATCAAGCATTTCAAATGATTGGTTAGAAATTTCTGAGGAGAAAGAGCTAGTAATCCAAGATCTGATATTACAGCTTAAAGAAAAAGAAGAATTGATTCAAAGTCAGCATAAAACTATAAAGGCGTATATTTCTGCTTACGGGGGGCGCCCTATTAGATCGGTTGCGGCTAGAGTAATAAGAAGAACATTAGAGATTATACGTCCAAGGATTGGAAATCTCAATCAACACGCTCCTGTGGATTTGGGATTGGGTAGATCTAGAAAAAAATTCGAATTAACAAAAAATCCTTGTATTTCAATAGTAACACCCTCCTACAATCAAGGTGAATTTATAGAGAAATCTATATTAAGTGTGATTGAGCAAAATTACCCTAGAGTTGAATATTATGTGATAGATGGTGCCTCAGCAGACAATACGCTAAGTGTCATAAAAAAATATCAAAGTTATTTAGCGGGATGGGTTTCCGAGCCTGATACTGGGCAGTCAAATGCGATCAATAAGGGCATGCTGAAAACAACCGGTGAAATAATGTGCTGGTTGAATTCGGATGATTTATTATTGACGGATGCATTGAATTACGTCGTTGAATATTTCGAAAATAATCCAACCGTAGATGTAGTATATGGAAACAGAATCTTAATTGATGAGAACGATAAGCAAATAGGGCGATGGATTCTGCCTGGGCATGATGGCGATATTCTCTCTTGGGCAGACTTTATACCGCAAGAGACGATGTTCTGGCGACGAAGAATATGGGAAAAAGTAGGCGGCAAAGTTGATGAATCATACCGTTTTGCAATGGACTGGGATTTGATTATTCGCTTTAGAGAAGCCGATGCTGTATTTGCACATATTCCTGAATTTTTAGGTGCATTTAGGATTCACGAGCAACAAAAAACTTCAACCGTTATCAATGAAGTTGGGCTAAAGGAAATGGCATTAATTCGAGAGCGATGTTTAGGTAAAATTCCAACGCAGAAAGAAATTCGAAGGGCAATTTTCCCATTTATAGTAAAACATGTAATATCTGATATTTTTTACCGTATAAAAAATAGATTTATTGGGGGCTGAAATGAGAAAAATATTAAAGTGTATTTTGTTGCTAACAATTATAGGTTTAAGCGGTTGTTGGCAAAAAGATGTCGGGCGAAGCTATTATGATTCGGGGAAAGTTCGCACGGAAGCGTCAGTCAAAAACGGTTTGCTAGATGGTCCATCTGCTATGTACTATGAAAGCGGCAGTAAGATGAGCATAGCAAATTACAGAGCAGGTTTGTTGGATGGAAAGACTACTTCATTTTATGAAAATGGTGCAAATAAAGCTGAAGCCGAATACAAAGATGGGGTGTTAAACGGCACTAGCTATAACTGGCGAGAAGATGGTACGGTGGTTTCACGCTCTATATTTATTAATGGTGTGCTACAGAATGAAAAAAGGAATGATTAAAAATCATGGATGCTTTAATCTTTTCCATAACTATTTTTTCAATATTTTTATTGGTGGGCTTTGCTGCGGTAAGTTTATTTAATCCTGCTATTGGTGTATTGCGTGGAATTTTGATATCGCCTGCGCTAGGTGTTGCGGTAATAATAGCCCCAGTATTTTTGATTAATAGAATGGGGATGCCTGTAAAAGAATTTGGAGTTTTCCTTCTTGGCATTTTACTTGTTTCATCTGTAACTGTATTTTTAATAAAATGTCCTAAATTTCCAATAAAACAGTTAATTCCATATGCGGTGGTTGTTTTGGGTGCCTTGATATTGACAGGTCGCCCAATGCTTAACTATGGATTCGACTGGCTAAGTTTCAGTAATGATGATATGGCTAACTATTGTTTAGCTGCTCAAAGATTTTTAAATCACGGTTTCTTTGAAGAGCCGGATATAAATAGCCTTTTAAATGGAAAGGATTACTCCCAAGCTTATTGGTTTATGCATGCGGCTGGTGGAGTCCGTTCCGGAAGTGAGTTAATGCTAGCATTTGTATGGGCATGCTCGGGTTTAAATGCGCATCAAATATTTATGCCATTAATAATGGCGTTAAATCTTTCATTAATATCTGGGGCAGGAGCCTTAGTTGAGAATACAGAAAAAACAAAGCATGCTCCTCTAGTTGTGATGGGGTTGTTGTCAATATCTCCGTTGACATCACTAGGGACACTTTATCAGTTGATCGGGCAAGTTGGCGGCTTGGCCATGCTTACTGTTGCTGTGACATTGATATATCGAAGCAGTAAAGATGAAAAAATAAGTAGCATTCTGTGTAAAAATATTCCAGCGGCAATAATAATTGTTGCTATTTTTATATGGTATCCAGAGGTGCTTCCATTCGTCGCGTTGGGTTGGTTATTCTATGCGGTAATTAGCGTTATATTTAGGCGTGTTCTTAATATTCAGTCGTTTCTAATGCCGCCGATAATCATAGGGGGTTTGGTATTAATTATATTAAATAAATATGTACTGTCAGCAATAATATTTATGCTTGAACAGGCTTCTGGTGGAATGCAATCTTCCGATATAGGTATGGTTTTATTTCCGTACTTTATGATTCCGAGCGGTATACCAGCATTCTGGGGTTTGGTTCCGATCGCAGGTGCCATTAATGAGCCGTTTATCTCATTTGCTATCGCTGCAGGGCTTGTATTATTTTATTGGCTAATTCGATATGTCCTCCCCGAACAAATAAAAAATGCAGGCAAGTCGGTAAGCGTTTTGACCGTAATGTTTGTGATGGGGCTGACTTTATTTTTTAGAAATAATGATTTTGGACTGTTTAAATTAACAATGTTTGCTCAGCCATTTTTAATGGCTGTTGTTGGATATGAGTTAAGCAAAAGCAAGTTGGAAATTAAATCTATTCGGTCGATGGTCACCATAGTGATTTTGCTAACACTGGTGGCATCCCAATATAGCTATGTAACAAAAAGTGAAGGAATGGAGCTTGGTAGTTTTAGTGAAATTCCATTTGCCTCAGATAGAAAAATAAATAAAAAATTCCAAAATTTCATTGATGACGTCAATAAAAATAATGAGGAATACACATCCATTTCTCTTGATACTTCTAACATAGTGTTGGCTAAGCTCCAATCACTCTACACAAACGGTACGCCAACCTTTTTTCTTTCACGAAATTTTTATGGGGAAGAGAAATCACCAATAAATTCTTACATAAAGCGCGCAGAAGATATTGATAAAGCCAAAAATGCAAGTCAATACGTTGTCGAAGAAATTAATGGCGATTCTTTTGATGTCCTTAAGCCTAATGAGCTATTGCGGCGCAGTGCATTTGTTTATAATGCAAGTAATTCCGAAATTTTCAATTATTTTTCGGAAAATACAAGAGAGAATCAGTTTTTTAACTTGGAAGGATCGTTGCAAAACTGGTTGGTGTTTCATCATTCAAAACTTGGGAATCATTACTATTTAGGAGATAGAAAGGTTACGGCTTTTTATAAAAAAGAAAATGATCCGATGTTCCCAGGTGAGAAGTTTGCGGCATTAGGACGAAATTTTATATTTCAAGTAATTAATCCATCAGCTGAACCACGGCTGGTGATGGAATTAACTACGACAGTTGCTAAGCAATTTGAAAGCAAATTGCCGATGCCTAAGGTTGATAATATAGCTCTTAACTTTGTAGGACGTGGGACGGGAAGACTTTATTCTGATCCTATCACTATGAGAAAGCTGGGGGATTCTTCATATATTACCATCGATATGGGGCGGGATGGGCGACGGTTTCCGCAGTCTATTAATGGGTTAATGTTGCTTTATGGTCGAGATATTCCTGCTGATCAACGATTCATCACGACTTTTGGAAGAAATATTTCTCTTATTTCAAAGGAGCAATATGAGAGTATCAAGCCTCCATCGATGCTGACTAGTTTTCCTTCAGATCTCGCTAATAAAAATTTAGAGTACTCTGGTATTTACGAGGATGGATGGATTTCAGAGAAGTCTTTTTTTAAACTTTTATCAGGGCCAAATTCAGGATTTATCACGGTCAAGGGGAGTGTACCGAAAATTGATGATCTGAAATTTTCCACTAATTTGAAAGTGAGTGTTGACGGTATGGAAATTGGTATTAAAAATTTGGGACTTGGCAATTTTGATTTAAAACTGCCGTTTACCTCATTAGCGAAAAGACAGCGTGTCGATCTTGAGTTCAGTAGTTATCAAAAACTACCTGGCGCTGATGGGCGAATAGCTGCGGCAAAAATAAATTTTATTGGATTTGAGTAATGAGTAGTCATGTTTCCCCTTCGGTACATGAGAGCGCTCCAGAAGTGTCCCTCATCGTACCGGTTTACAAAGAAGAAGGTAATATTCGACCATTTTTGGCGCGTACAGAGGCAGTCTTTGAACGCATGCAGGTTAGCTACGAGATAATTTTTGCCTTGGATCCGTCGCCGGATAGAACCGAAGAAGTAGTTCTTGAAGAAATTGGACGTAATTCAAACATCAAACTAATAGTCTTTTCCCGTCGATTTGGGCAGCCAGCCGCCACCATGGGTGGAATTAAAGCAAGCACTGGCAAGTATGTAGTCTTGATCGATGTGGATTTACAGGATCCTCCCGAATTGATTGGAAAAATGTATGCGGCTGCCAGAAATGGTGCTGAAGTGGTTTATGCACGTCGGACTAGACGAGAAGGTGAGACTGCTATTAAAAAGTTTGTTGCGAAGCTGGGTTCCAGTCTTATTCAGCAACTGAGTGAGGTTCCCATTCCAAAAGATGTTGGCGAATTTCGGATGATGAGTAGAAGAGTAGTGAATGAGCTGCTATTGCTCAAGGAGACACATGGTTTTATCCGTGGACTTGTTGCCTATGTGGGGTTCAAGCAGGAGGCTATTGAATTTGCCCGGGATCCACGTTTATTGGAAGAGACCAAATACAATAAATTTACAGGATCAATCAGGATCGGCCTGAACGGCCTCATCGGATTTAGTGCCCGTCCGTTGCAATTGATGTCGATTGCTGGCGGTCTTATTGCCTTTCTTAGCTTTTTATTGGGAGTGTTCTACATTTTCCTAAAGTTCATGGGTGTGACTACACCAGGATTGGCGACTATTGTTCTTTTTGTAACTTTTTTCTCCGGTATACAACTTATGGCATTGGGGCTTATGGGGGAGTATGTGGGAAGAATTTATGATGAAGTCAAAGGTCGTCCACAATTCATTATTGACAAAAAAATAAATTTTGAGGATTGAGTCATGAAATATCTTATTGTTGGAGGAGCTGGATTCATCGGTAGTTATATTACAGATGCACTTCTCCAGGATGGTTCAACTACTCTAGTGAGAATTTACGATAACTTTTCGTCCGGAAAACGGTGGCATCTGGCGCATCACAGTGAAGATACTAGGCTTGAGGTCTTACACCATGATATCTATGATGATAAAATTTTTGAGGCGACCAAAGGTATTGATGTAACTATTCTTCTCGCTGCAAATCCGGATATCGCAAAGGCAGCTACCGAGCCTGATATCGATTTCAAGCAAGGCACCGTGCTGACCCAGATCACGTTAGAGGCCATGCGCAAAGGAATGTGTCACCGTTTGCTGTATGCCTCCGGTTCGGGCGTGTATGGTGATACAGGAGACAGTTGGGTTTCCGAAACTGGGGCTGCGATGGAGCCGATTTCGACCTATGGGGCAAGCAAATTAGGCTGCGAGGCTTTGATTAGCAGCTATTGCCATATGTTCGGTTTGCGTGCGACGGCCTTCAGATTTGGAAATGTGGTCGGTGGGCGACAAACGCACGGCGTAGCCTATGATTTCATACGTCGGTTGCAGTTGAATCCGGATTATTTGGAAATATTGGGTGATGGCACTCAGAGTAAGCCTTATGTCCATGTTTTTGACGTTGTAAAAGCGTTAAAAATTATGTTGACTCGCCAGGTTACTCCTTATGAGGTTTTAAATGTCGCGCCTAATGATTTCACGACTGTAACAGAAATAGCACATGTGGTTATTAATGAATTGGGTATCCCAAAAGAGACCTGTGAGTTTCGCTATTCTGGGGGCTCCCGAGGCTGGAAGGGGGATGTTCCCATAGTCCGTCTCAACACTTCAAAAATACGGGCATTGGGATGGGATAACTCCTTTAGTTCGACAGAGGCTGTTCGTAAGTCCGTCATTGAAATGATCTCTAATCTTGAATTTCTCTACAAACATGCTTGATCTCTTAATAGTTACAGGTGCTGGTCGTGGTATTGGTGCTAGCGTGGCAGACGCGTGCGCATCTTTGAGTGCTGCCGTTGCCCTAATTGGCTCATCTCCAAAAGTTGTTTCTAAAGCGGAAGGAATAGCAAATTCCAAAGCTCTACAAATTGATATCGGTAATTACGACCTGGTAAATGAAACCGTATCGCCTTGGATTAACAGAGATGCTCCGCAGACAATCGGCATTGCTTTGTGTGCGGCCACGCTGGGTGAGGCAGGTGGAATTTTTAACACGGAACTCAGTGACTGGGACAAGACGTACAGAACCAATGTACTGGGCAATATTGCAGTATTGAAGTCTGTTGTTACGAAAATGCATCCAGGGTCCAAGCTACGCGTGGTTTTCTTCGCTGGTGGCGGAGCAGCTTATGGATATCCTGAGTTTTCAGGCTATTCCTTGTCCAAAGTGGCTACTGTCAGAGCTGTGGAAAATATTGCACAAGAGTTCCACTCCAGATCGCTGAATGCTGCAATCATTGCTCTTGCTCCTGGTGCAGTTTCCACGGATATGCTAGCCAAGGTTGTTGCGCACGGCGGTTCGGTTAAGACACGCACAGATATCAGTGAACCCACGAATTTTGTTCAAAGGTTTTTGACAGATGACATGCCGTGTTTAAAAATGTCGGGTCGGTTTATCCATGTACGGGATTCGGTGGACGTTGACCACATCAATGCCTTGTCTGATGCGCATTTCAAATTAAGGAGAGTCGAGTGAAGGTCGTTGTAGTTGGCACTGGCCTTATTGGATCTGAGCGAATTGTTGCCTTGCAGAAAATTGCAAAGGCAACTGATCATCAGATTAGCTTAGCAGCGTTCGTTGAGACGAATGCACAACGACTAAAGCAGATCTCCGAAAAGCACGAGATTCAAGGGATTGCAGACATTGGCGCAGCACTCGCGATGCAGCCCGATTGGGTCTTTGTGTGCACTCCGCATGCAGTCGCGCCCGAGCTGACTTCGTTGTCACTACGTGCCGGTGCAAATGTTCTGGTGGAGAAGCCGCTAGGTCGTTCTCTTTCCGAGTGTGAATCAATTCTGGCGGAGAAGCCTGACAACTTGCGTCTTGCAGTTGGGTTTAATTATCGATTTTATCGAGGTATTGAGGCTCTTATTCATGATGCAAGAATTGGGAAGTTCGGAAAATTGATTTCAGTGAATATGATACTTGCGCATGGAAATGCGCCTGGAATGGAAAAATCGTGGAAGCTAGACCCTTATCAATGTGGTGGCGGATGTCTCATTGATCCCGGTGTGCATTTGCTGGATATTGCCTATAGACTTTCCGAAGACGAGCTTTCAGTAACCGGAGCGAAATATTGGTCAGGATTTTGGAACACCGGAATCGAAGAAGAGGCTCATTTATTACTTGAAAACCGCGCCAATACTATATTTAATATCCAAGTATCCCTGAATCGCTGGCGCAGTAATTTTCGCCTCGAAGTAAACGGTACTGATGGGTATGGAGTTGTAGAAGGGCGCGGCAGAAGTTACGGTCCGCAATCTTACAAATCCGGAAAGCGCTGGGCTTGGCAGGTTGGTGGAACGCAGGCGGAAAGTGAATTTTTCCACCTGCCCTCTTACCCTGCTGAGGATTCTTTTGTTCGAGAGACAGCAGTCCTGTTTGGCCCTGAAATAGCTCGGAAGGTACTCGGGGAGAGTCCGTCGCAAAAGGTTTGCAATGAAATAGAGGCTGCTAGTGTCATGCGGCTCTTGGATGAGGCGCGGGTAACCCTTGGTTTGCCCACAAGTTACTAATTTCACCGGTGATCAACAATGAAATATAAAGCAGACAAGCGGGATGTATGGGATGAGCACTGGACGGAGCTCAATGAGATTACAGAGGTTAATCCTGCGCAACATTATCGGCACCGCCTTCTGGCAAGAATGATTGAGTATTGTCTAAAGCAAAGACCAGAAATCAATAGTGTTTTTGATTTCGGTAGTGGTCAGGGTGATTTAGTGCAGATGCTTGGCAAGGGGGCTCCAGGTTGCCAATACTATGGCTTGGAATTAAGCCAGGTTGGCGTAGATATTTCGAGTAAGAAGTATCCTCAGGCACATTTTTTTAAATGTAATCTACTTGATCCTAATAGCCAATTGCCAGATCTTTTTGGCAAGGCGCAATTGGGCATTTGCTCTGAAGTTTTGGAGCATATAGATGAGCCAGCTATAGCCTTGACCGCCATCCGTAGGTATCTTGCACCCGGTGCACAGATTATTATTACGGTGCCAGGGGGGCCGATTAACGAATTTGAAAAATCCATCGGGCATCGTATGCACTACAACAAAGCTCAGTTAGCAGCTTTGTTGGAGGCCGGCGGCTTGCGTCCAGGGAAAATTGTAAGAGCCGGTTTCCCGTTTTTCAATTGTTACAAACTGATGGCATTGGCTCGTGGTAAAAAACTGTTACAGGATACCAGTTCGGGAAGTAGCGGAGATGCCAGTGGCTCTAGGTGGCTCATGATGATGGTACTGAATGTGTTTGAGTATCTGTTCCGCCTAAATCTGGATAACTCACCATTTGGTTGGCAAATGATGGTTATTGCAGAAAACCCCGCCTGACATGCGTAGACGAGCATTTCGTTTTTTGCTGGTGGGTGGTTTTACCTTTTTAATTTATTTTTCGCTACAGTATGTGTTGACGCAAGTGGGTTTAGAGCCTCTGATGGCATTGTCTGCTGCTTATGTGGTGTCAATAGCATTCCATTTCACTTCTAATGCGTTATATACATTTAGAACTAGATTCATGGATTCGTTCAGCCCTTCAAGGGTGAGTCAGTATGTTGGCGTAAATTTTATTAACTATTTAATTAATCTTGTGTGCGGGGAATATTCGCTAATGCTTGATTTGCCCGTACAGATTGGTATGGTGTCTGGAATAGTTATTACTACACTTATCGGTTTCTTTTTTTATGACAAATATGTTTTCAGGAGAGATAAAGAATGATACTTTCTCGTAGTCCATTGCGAATTACGCTCGGAGGGGGGGGGACTGATCTCCCTTCTTACTACAGAGACCATGAAGGATTTTTGGTCTCCGCTGCGATTGATAAATATGTGTATGTGTCTGTCTTGCGTCGTTTCATCGATGGAATTTTTCTAAAGTACGCAAAATTTGAGAATTGCCAATCTGTTGACGATATAGAACATCCTATTATCCGGGAGGCTATGAAGTGCATCAAACCAACCAGCTTGGCGATTGAAATTGGCACCATGGCGGATATTCCAGCGGGAACCGGTCTCGGTTCTTCTGGTAGTTTTACAACCGCATTTATCAAGGCTTTAACGACATTTGAAAACCGAGTGCTGCGTGCAGATGAAATTGCTGAACTGGCATGTCATATTGAAATTGACAGGTTGGGTGAGCCAATTGGTAAACAAGATCAATATATAGCAGCCTACGGAGGTATTACTTGTTTCACATTTAATCGGGATGACTCGGTGAAAGCCATACCACTCGCCATTTCCCGAGATACGCTAATTGATTTAGAAGACAACCTTCTGCTCTTCTTCACCGGCTTTTCACGCAGTGCAAGCGGTATCTTGAAAGACCAGAAAGTTAAGTCGCAGCAAAACGATGCTGATATGCTTAGCAATCTGCATTACGTAAAAGACTTGGGATACCGCAGTCGGGATGCTTTGGTCAATAGTGATACACGGTTGTTTGGTGAGTTAATGCATGAGCACTGGGAGCACAAAAAGCGCCGCTCGGGGGGGATGAGTAATCCCCAGATTGATGAGTGGTATGAGCTCGGCATGAAAAACGGAGCGGTGGGTGGAAAGCTTGTGGGGGCTGGTGGTGGTGGTTTTCTAATGTTTATGGCACATGACCGCAACAAGCTCCGTCACGCGATGGCTCATGCAGGCCTGGAAGAAGTGCGTTTCAAGTTTGACTTCGAAGGCACCAAGGTGGTGATGTCATCTTGAGTGGGATTGATCGTTTGTATCCGGTAGCCATTTTGGCGGGTGGATTAGCTACAAGGCTTCGCCCCATTACACAAACCATACCCAAGGCGTTGGTCGACGTCGCTGGGAAACCTTTTATTGCTCGGCAATTGGAGTACTTGCAAGTGCAGGGTGTCCGCGATGTGGTGCTTTGTGTTGGCTACTTGGGTGAGATGATTCAGAATGTAGTGGGGACAGGTGAACGTTTTGGGTTAAATGTGAGTTATTCGTTCGATGGCTCCAAGTTATTGGGAACAGGTGGCGCACTAAAAAAAGCATTGCCTGAGCTAGGCAACCATTTTTTTGTGCTGTACGGTGACTCTTATTTGCCGTTAGATTTTTCGGAAGTGCAGGACATGTATATCCGAAGCGGTCAACCAGCGTTGATGACAGTTTTGGAGAATGGAGACCGCTGGGACAAAAGCAATGTGCTTTTTGTTGATGGCCAACTTGTTGAGTACAACAAACGTGCGCCACGATCAGAAATGGCGTACATCGATTACGGATTAGGACTTGTGTCTGCCAGTGTGTTTGACCCCTATCCCAATGACGCTCCATTTGATCTGGCGGATGTCTACCAAGAATTGTCAATTAAGGGGCAACTCGTGGGGTTGGAAGTGCATCAGCGCTTCTATGAAATAGGGTCTCACAGTGGCTTGAAAGAGGCTGAAGAATTTTTTTTAATCAAGGAGAAAGTATGAGTTATGCAGCCCAGCATATGAAGGAAGCGGTTGAGATCATCCAGAAAATGGATGTGACTGCGATCGAAAAAGTTGCCGACTTGCTAGCAACAGTTAAGGCCGATGGTGGCCGGATTTTTTTTCTGGGCGTAGGTGGCAGTGCCGGAAATTGTTCGCACGCTGTAAATGACTTTCGCAAAATTGTAGGTATTGAGTCTTATGCACCGACTGACAATGTGTCGGAACTCACTGCGCGAACTAACGACGAGGGTTGGGCCAGCGTATTTGTAGAGTGGCTCAAGGTTAGCAAGCTACAGGCCAAAGATGTATTGTTCATCTTCTCTGTAGGCGGTGGCAACTTGGAAAAGAATATCAGCCCCAACCTTGTGGAGGCAATTAAGTTAGCCAAGTCTGTCGGCGCCAAGGTGACTGGTGTGGTGGGGCGCGATGGCGGCTACACCGCGCAAGCTGCGGATGCATGCGTGATTGTTCCGACTGTGAATCCGGAGACCATTACCCCTCACTCTGAAGCGTTTCAGGCAGTGGTGTGGCACTTGTTGGTGTCGCATCCTAAGCTCAAGGCCAATCAGACCAAATGGGAATCTGCGGTTAAGTAAAGCTGCCAAACGCGATGACAATTTTGCAGCGTGCGGTCTTTTTGGATAGGGATGGGGTGATTAATCGAGCCGTAGTGCGAGATGGAAAGCCGTATCCGCCTGCTAATCTGGCGGCCTTGGAAATTTTGCCTGGTGTGACCGATGCCATGCAAGCGCTGCATAAAGCGGGTTGGCTGCTGATTGTGGTAACTAACCAACCAGATGTGGCCAGAGGAACTACATCGCAAGCCGATGTGGAAGCTATCAATAAGCATTTGCAGCAAGGCCTGCCAATTGATGAGTTTCGCACCTGCTACCACGATGGTGTGGATGGGTGTGATTGCCGCAAGCCTTTACCTGGGGCGCTGCTTGCTGCCGCTGCGATGCATGACATTGATCTAACCGCCAGCTATATGGTGGGAGATCGGTGGCGCGACACAGAGGCAGGCGAGCGGGCAGGGTGCAAGACTATTTTTATAGATTATGGCTATGCAGAAAAGCAGCCAGAAAAATACAACCACCGTGTGCGGTCGCTTGCTGAGGCCGCAGACATCATTCTAGGAAAATGAAATGAAAAAAGTAGAAGATTTAAAAGTTCAAATTTTTGCCGATGGTGCAGATAAAGAGGGCATGCTTGAAATGTATGCCAAGCCTTACATCAAAGGTCTCACCACTAACCCAACGTTGATGAAAAAGGCCGGTATCACAGATTACAGAGCATTTTGCAAAGATATTCTTACTCATATTAAAGACAAGCCGCTGTCATTTGAGGTTTTCTCAGATGATTTTGTGGAAATGGAGCGCCAAGCAATGGAAATTGCTAGCTGGGGCGATAACGTCTACGTCAAAATTCCGGTTACAAATACTAAACAGGAAACTTGTTATTCCTTGGTTAAAAAACTAGGGCAGCAGAAGGTCAAGATGAATGTCACGGCTATTATGACAATGGCGCAAGTTCGTGATGTAGTAGCAGCGCTTAACCCAATAGTGCCGAGCTATGTATCTGTTTTCGCAGGACGAATTGCTGATACAGGTCGAGATCCAGTTCCTATGATGGCGGCGGCTGTAGAGATGTTGAAGGTGGCCCCTGCTGCTGAGCTGATCTGGGCAAGCCCGCGCGAACTTTTGAACATCTTCCAAGCTGATGAGGTGGGTTGCCAGGTAATCACTGTGACTAATGACATCTTGAAAAAATTATCATTAGTAGGGTATGACTTGGATACGTATTCACTAGACACGGTAAAAATGTTTTACAACGATGCAGTAGCAGCTGGATTCAAACTTTGATTATTGCCCTGCTCATGGTAAATTAAGTTAAGGTGCAGTCGTCAAAAATTAGCATATGAGTTCACTGCATGCGCATACCAACGCTTGTCCGCTGGTGACTATTGCTGTCCCCTCATATAACCAAGGACGATTTCTTGACGACGCACTCACCTCTATTTTTGAGCAGCAGCTCCCCGTTGAAGTATTTGTTATGGATGGAGGCTCAACGGACAACTCGATTGAAATTATTCGAAAATGGGAAGGCCAATTAGCTGGATGGCGAAGCCACAAAGATGGTGGACAGGCCGCAGCAATCAATGAAGGAATAGCCTTGGGTCGAGCGCCTTATGTTTGTTGGCTAAATAGCGATGATTGGTTTTTGCCTTCTGGGATTGAAAAGCTAATAGATGCGATGGAAATTAACAAAAAAGTTCCGGCTGTATATGGTCGTACAAAAAATTTTATTCAAAATAAAAATTCAATTACAAATGTTTGGGTTGAGCCTTTTAATATAAAAAGACTTGCAGTACGGTGCATTATCTCGCAACCAGGAACACTTGTCAGACGTAGTGCGTGGGAGACTGTTGGCGGACTAGATCCGAAATTACAGTTTAGTATGGATTATGATTTATGGTGGCGGTTGCATAAAGAATTTGGAGACTTAATATTTTTAGATGATTTTGTTGCAGTAAATCGTGTACATGAGGCTACTAAAACTAGAAATTATCGCCAACAGCACAACGACGAATCGATTTCTATCGTAAAAAAATACAACGGAAAAGTCCCGCTTAAGTGGTTGCTGCTAAGGCCATACTCCGTCTGGTTTAGATCAATATTTGGATAGTTTTAAGAAAAATATTTTCAATATGAAAGTTGCAATTGTTCACGATTGGCTGGTAACGTATGCTGGTGCAGAGCGCGTGTTGGAGCAGATGCTAAAAATATGGCCTAACGCTGATCTGTTTTGTATAGTAGATTTTTTGAAACCAGATGAACGTGGCTTTATTTCTGATCGTAAAGTAACGACTTCATTTATTCAAAAAATGCCTGGCGCAAATAGGTGGTACCGTAACTGGCTGCCGTTAATGCCATTGGCAGTAGAGCAGTTTGATCTTGCGGGGTATGAGCTAGTGATATCTAGTTCTCATGCTGTCGCAAAGGGGGTGCTTGTTGGTCCAGATCAGTTGCATATTTGTTTGTGTCACTCTCCAATTCGATATGCATGGGATTTGCAGGGGCAATATCTTAAAGAGTCGAATTTAGATACAGGGATGAAAAGTTACTTGGTCCGTTGGTTGTTGCATCGGATACGGATATGGGATTTTAGGTCTGCTTCAGGTGTTGATTTCTTTGTAGCAGTCTCAGAATTTATATCACGACGCATTAAGAAGGCGTACCGACGTGAGTCCCATGTGATATATCCGCCAGTTGATATTGAAGAGTTTCAGCTTAAGGTGGATAAGGAAGACTTTTATTTGGCATCCTCTAGATTGGTGCCCTATAAAAAAATCCCACTCATTATTGAATCATTCAATAGTATGCCGGATAAGAAATTGATTGTCATTGGTGATGGCCCAGATGCCGAGCGTTGCAAGAGTTTAGCGGGAAATAACGTTATTTTCATGGGGTATCAGAGTACGGTGGTGCTTAAGGAGCATATGCAGCGTGCCAAGGCCTTTGTGTTTGCAGCAGAGGAGGATTTTGGGATTATTCCAGTTGAAGCGCAGGCCTGTGGAACGCCAGTGATTGCCTTTGGGAAGGGGGGTGTCCTTGAGACAGTAAGAGGTCAAAGTGATCAGACCCCAACGGGTGTCTTCTTTTATGCGCAAACTGTGGAGTCTATAGTTGCTGCAGTATCGTTATTTGACAATGAATATTGTCAAAAAATAAAACCACAAGATTGCCGAGATAATGCAAATAAATTTTCGCAAAGCCGTTTTAGAGCGGAATTTCAAGACTTTGTAGAGAGTAAATGGAGCGAGTTTAAAAAAGGCGAAAGCAATGGCTAGTCCAATTCGACTTTCGTCTCCACATTTAAGGTACTTTGCCTGGCTTTTGGATGTCTCGCTTATAGTCGTTGTAGCTATTGTAAGTGCTCATTTCTACCTAGGCGATTGGATCTTCATATTTGATTCGTCAAATTTTTACTCCCAGTTGCTTGTTGGGGCGGCTTTAATTCTTGGCCTTTTTTCTGACCGACTTTATCGGTCATGGCGAGTGAATGATTTATGGAGCGTGCTAGGCAATTTTTCTTGGGCATGGTTAATGGTAATGCTGCTGCTTACCTTGTTATTGTTTTTGGCAAAAACCTCAATACATGTTTCTAGGCTTTGGTTCTTGATTTGGGGTATTGGGTGTTGGGTGGCATTAGCATCTCAGCGTTCAATTATTTATCTTGGGTTGCACTGGCTTCGTCGACAAGGGTACAACTACAAGACTTTGTTGCTGATTGGCGTAGGGCCGATAAGTGACCGAGTCATAAGTGCAATAGATGCTGCCGCGTGGAGTGGCATTCGTATTTTAGGCGTGGTTCAAAAGGATGAATTGCATCACTGGGTTGAACAGCCTGAGGCTTCCCAACCAAATGAAATATGGATTTGTCTGCCAATGAGCGACGAGGAAGGTATTCGCCAAGTATTGTTGGCCTTACGTCATAGCTTTTCTAATATACGATTAGTGCCGGATGTGTTTTCATTTCGACTCATTAACCATGGAGTAAGTCATTCACTTGGAATGCCAATGTTTGATTTATCTACGTCGCCTGTTACAGGGGTTACTCGCATAACCAAAGCGTTTGAAGATATTATTTTATCGGCTATTATTTTGGTTTTGATAAGTCCGATCATGCTTGTTATTGCGATGGCAATTAAATTTACATCAGGCGGTCCGATTTTATTTAAGCAAAAACGCTTGGGCTGGAATGGATCAGAAATTACTGTTTATAAATTCAGAACAATGTACGCTAATTGTGAAGACTCTCAATTTGTCAAGCAGGCCAAGCGGGGTGATGAAAGGGTGACAAGCCTAGGACGTTTTTTGCGTATAACAAGCCTAGATGAGTTACCGCAATTTATTAATGTGCTGCAGGGACGAATGTCAATAGTAGGGCCGCGACCTCATGCCATTTCACATAATAATCAATTTAAAGAGTTGGTGCCGCGTTACATGCTTCGACACAAAGTTAAGCCTGGAATTACTGGATGGGCTCAAATACACGGATATAGAGGTGAAACTGATACGTTAGAGAAAATGGAGTCGCGTGTTGAGTATGATTTGTTCTATATTGAAAACATGTCAATTTGGTTGGACATGCGAATCATTGTCATGACTATCTTCAAGGGTTTTGTTCATAAAAATGCGTATTAGCCAAGTCCAAGCTTGAGTATTGGGTTTGTGCGTATGCGCTCTACGTAACGCATCACGGTGTCTGTCTTGGCCCAACCGCCTTTGACCATAATCTGGGGCAGACTAGCACCTTGAACCATAAGGTCTTGTGCAGCTCCAACTCGCATGGAGTGACCACTGATGCCTGAAATGGCCTCCTCGCTAAGGCCAGCTCTCTTGGCCAAAGATTTGTAAATTCGAGGAATTCTGCTCTCGCAGAGGCTAGCGGTTATCTCTCCGCTTGGATGTACACCTCTTAAGAGATAGCCATCAGCGATCTGCGATTCAGAAATCCATTGCCTTAGTGCAGCTGTGGTTTCAGTGCCTAAGTGAATCCATTGACCGGATCCGTGCTGATCAGTTTTGCTTTTGCGTAGCAGTATCGAACTGGTTTTACTGGGTAGCAAGTCAATGTCGCTGATGCGTAGCGACACAAGCTCAGAGCGCCGTCTCAATGAGTCGTAGGCTATCAGTAGCAGGGCTTTATTCCTAAGGCCTCGCAGGTCTTGAGAACAGGCTTTGATGAGTTGATCTAGAACAGGTCTAGTGACTGGGTACGCTTGATCAAATCGACAACCTAAATGCCTTGATATTTTCCTCAGAGTGATTTTGACTTCTGAATGTTTAGTAGGGTCGTTGTAGCCTGACAAACGATGAACAGAACTGATAGATGCCACCTTTCTGCGAATTGTTGAGGTTTTAATACCTTGATCAATCGTTTGCATCAAAAAGCTCGCAACCGTTGCCGATGAGGCTGGCAATGCAGTGGTATCGTACTTATCGCAATAGTCTATGAATTCCAGCATGTCGGTCCGGTAAGCTCGAATGGTATTGGTGGCATAGGCTCCTTCAATGTGTGCCAAAAGTACAGTAAGCGCTTGATTTGAAGTATGCTGAATCATTGGAAACCCTTAAAAGACACTAATAGTGTCATACATGAATCTAAAAATGTCAATAGTGTCTGCGCAAATTAGAGCTGCAAAAGTCATGCTCCGATGGTCTGGGGAGGACTTGGCGCGTGTTGCGGGGGTCAGTCTTTCGTCCGTACGCAGAATCGAGGCCACAGATGGTGTTCCAGAGTCGCAAAATATGAGGACGATACTTGCCATCAAATCTGCATTAGAGGATGCTGGCATTGAATTTATAGGAACACCTGAAGATAAGCCAGGTGTTCGACTCACTAATGAATCAACCCGAGTGCATAAAAAATAAACGGGTGGGGCATAGCGATGAACGAAAAGAAAACCATCGATAAATCGAAACGGGTAGTTACTTCACCTATAACGGAATTATTGGTCGGATCATCAGTTCTGCCGGGTGAGTCCGAGATTGAATATCAGCAGGGGCTTATTGCCACAATTCATGAGTTTGGTGCCACTACACCTTTGCAAATTTACCTTGTTGAAAAAATCTACGAATGCCTTTGGTGGATGCGCCGCTACGAAAACCAAAAACGTGCAACCATCATCTGTAATATGGCGAGCGCATTAGATCCAGATAATTTACAGCTAGCTCTTTCAGAGCTTGAGGCGTGGGTGATGGAGGTACTTTTCGCAAACGGTATTGATGATGAGTTTCATGATTTGCTTAAAGAGCACAACTTAACGTTAGATTCGTTGACGCAAAAAGCGTTTGCCGAAAGCCGCACAGCCCTAGAAAATCTCGATCAGATGATTGCACTCAAAGCTAAGACTCTTGCTGGTTTCCAAGCGTCATATGAAGTATTGGTGAATCGCAAGCTCAACGTTGAGCGCATGCAGCTGCAAAATGCGCTGATGCAACGTGACCTTGGTGCCATCGAAAACGCAGTCGTTCATGATTGAGCAAACAAGTCTCAAAAAGCGCCAAGCAAATAGGCGTAATGCTCTCAAGTCCACGGGGCCAAAGTCGCCGGAGGGGAGACTTCGATCGGCAAGCAACTCCCTTACTCACAGTTTGTCTGTGCCTGTTAAATTTGACTTTCACAACCCTTTAGTTACATCGATCGTTCAAGTAATTGCTGAAGAAGGCCTGGACCATCGTACTGCACAAGATCTAGCCGTAAAGATCGTGGAGTACGAGAGAAATCTTGCCTATCAGTCGGAGCTCTTTTTGCAGCAACACATTGAATCTCTCTCGCAAACTGAAGAGGAGCAGGGCGTGCGTGCGATGTTTGGCGCGGAAATCGACATGTTTGACGATTACATAGATTGGGAGCGATTTAACAATCGTCCTATCTTGCAGAAGGACCAAAAATTCATTCTCAACAGCAAGTTAAAGATGCATAACTTGTGGCAAAGAATGCACAAGCGCAAACAGAAAGACAAGGCCAAACAAGCTGCTACGTCTTTGCGTTACCTAAAACGTTCAAGCAATCAACTCATCAAAGCGTTTAAAGCTTTGCGTGCGATCTAGCTCTCCCAAATCGCAAAATTTACAAAACAAAGCCAATTGGTGAGTGATCAATAGTTTTGAAAAGTAAAATTTATATCATTCTGATATTTGTATGGTAAATTATGTGAGATCGATACTGGTAAACGCTATGGATGAAACCTTAACCCACGACGAAAAAGAGCTGATCAAACGAGCTTTAAGAGGCTTGACGATTGCGCTCATTACATGGATGCTGGCTCGTAATGTCACTCAAGTTGACTTGCCAATTTTTCAACTCAGTCTGTGCTTGGGCTTGATGTCCTGTTTTAATTCGTTATTCAAATATGTTCACATCCTGATGTTTGTCATGGCGTTAGAGGTGCTGTTTCCAGTTGCTTTACTTGCAAGCTTGGTAAGTCATTTCTGAGAGGCTGCTGTGGCGTAATGCCATCTAGCAAGTATGTAAAAACTGCGTGAGGTAGTACATAGAGATCTCTTGCAGAATTAGTAGTTCTGGTGGGTAGTGGAGGGCGAGGAAAAAGCCCGATATGGGGCTTTAGCGATATCTAAATTGCAATAAGAAACGAGTTACTGACCAATCGGTTCATGCATCCATACTCGAATCGTTGTACTGATTAATCTTGGTGCAGCCTGGATTCTTGAGCGTATGGCGTTTTCCCAAATTGGTTTGTCATCGCTTTCTAGTCGCATTAATTCAAGTTTGTACTGGGTTTTGGTTGCATTCGGCAATGAATAATTCAACCATAGCGATGACTCAAGAAAGTCTACGCGCCGAAAAGCAGCTTCAGAAAATTTAATCTGCAGAGAGGGATGTTGAGCGATCCATCGAATGGCGCTCTCAATGTCGTAGCTTAAAAGTTTGCCGCTTTTTAGATTGAGGAGTTCAAACTTTGGTGGCGGCTCAATAACATCTTTGCGAAGCTTCATGCGTTGAATGCCCTAAATTGTGAAGTTTTCAAATCACTCTGGTGGAATTTTTAATTTGGAGGCAATGTCGTGTTGCTGGAGCTTTTACTTTCTGAATCAATGATGTTTGGATTCGGTGCATGTGTGTTCAATGTGAGGATTCGAATTTCACCAATGATTTTGGATAGTTGGCGATCAAGACTTGTTTGATATCGCTGCAAAGTAGTTAACCGCTCCATGTCAGGGATTGCTGCAAGTTGAGCAATCAGCAATGCATGTTCAGGGTGGTGACTTGCGACAGACGGGATGGATTGCCTTTCTAGGGCACGAATTTCTGCCAATCCTCTGGCCTTTTGGAAAAGAGCGGCCTCAATTTTTTGGAGCCTTCGCATTTTGACCATAGTAGTGGCCATGCGCTCGATTTGAAGAAGTAATGTAGTTGTTTGTGCGTTGTACTCAACGCACAAATCATGAAAAAGTTCTTGATATTCAGACTCTTCACTTGAGTCAATCCACCCAGATGCATGTAGTCCCGTTTTGGTGGCATTGCGAGAGGATGCAATTTTTCCTTGAGATGATTTTGGGCCTGTTTGTCCGTGAGCGGGTTTCCTGGGGGATTGTGCGGGCTTGGGCATCGTTTTTGCTGACTAAAAAATGCTGAATCCACACAATACACGCAAACAGGCTAAAAAGAGGAGTCAAGGAGCTTTTCCTGATTAAAAGTAAAAATATGCAAAACGAAATGCCTAGCGGGACATAAAATTTCGAGCTATGACTATTTTTGTTACAGGCTGTGCCGGCTTTATCGGTAGTAATTTCATTCACACTTGGTTGTCGTCGTCAGACGAGCCTGTGGTGAATTTGGACAAACTCACCTACGCTGGCAACTTAGAAAATCTAAAGGGTCTTTATGGCGATAAGCGACACGTGTTTATGCAAGGTGATATCGGCGACAAAACCCTGGTAAGCAGGCTCTTGGCTGAGCAAAAACCACGCGCCGTGCTCAATTTTGCTGCAGAAAGCCATGTGGACCGTTCTATCCATGGCCCAGGCGACTTTATTGAAACCAACGTGGTGGGCACATTCAACTTGCTAGAAAGCGTGCGCGTTTACTGGCAAGACCTGCCTTCAGCCGAAAAAGAAGCATTTCGCTTTTTGCATGTCTCGACCGATGAGGTGTATGGCACGCTGCTGCCTACTGATCCACCGTTTGCTGAAACTAAGAACTACGAGCCTAATAGCCCGTACTCGGCCAGCAAGGCTGCTAGCGACCACCTGGTGCGCGCATGGCACCACACCTATGGCTTGCCTGTGCTGACCACCAATTGCAGCAACAACTATGGGCCGTATCACTTTCCAGAAAAGCTGATTCCTTTGGTGTTGCTCAACGCCTTGGCTGGCAAGCCGCTGCCTATTTATGGCGATGGCCAGCAGGTGCGCGATTGGCTATATGTGCAAGACCACTGCCGCGCCATTGCTCGCGTGCTGGAAGCAGGCAAAGTGGGCGAGACCTACAACATTGGTGGCTGGAACGAAAAGCCAAACCTCGAAGTGGTGAACACCCTGTGTGCCGTGCTGGACGAGTTGCAACCCCGTACAGATGGCAAACGCTACGCCGAGCAAATCACCTACGTCAAAGACCGTCCCGGCCACGACCGCCGCTACGCCATTGATGCACGCAAGATCGAGCGCGAGCTGGGCTGGAAGCCGCAAGAAACGTTTGAAACCGGCATCCGCAAAACCGTCGAATGGTATTTGGCTAATCAAGCTTGGGTTGAAGGCGTGACCAGTGGCGCTTATCGCCAGTGGGTGGGTCAGCAGTACGGCGCTTAAGGCCTGACAGAGCATGAAAATTTTGCTTCTCGGTAAAAACGGCCAAGTGGGCTGGGAGCTGCAGCGCAGCCTAGCCCCGTTGGGCGAGGTGCTGGCACTGGATCGCTACAGCACCAGCCACTGTGGCGATTTAAGCCAGCCCGAACAACTGGCGCAAACCGTGCTGGCCTACAAGCCAGACTTCATCGTCAACGCCGCTGCGTACACCGCTGTAGACAAGGCCGAGTCAGAGCCCAAGCTGGCTCGTTGTCTGAACGTGCAGGCCCCCGCAGCCTTGGCTAAAGCCGCGGCACAAGTGGGCGCCTGGCTGGTGCATTACTCCACTGACTATGTGTTTGACGGCAGTGGCAGCCATGCGCGGCAAGAAGGCGAGGGCGTAGGCCCCCTTAACGTTTACGGCCAAACTAAGCATGAAGGCGAACAAGCCATTGTGGCTAGTGGCTGCAAGTATTTGATCTTTCGCACCAGCTGGGTGTACGCGGCGCGCGGCGGCAACTTTGCCAAAACCATGTTGCGCTTGGCCCAAGACCGAGAAAAGCTCACCGTCATCAACGACCAGCACGGCGCACCCACCGGTGCAGACCTGATTGCCGATGTCACAGCACACGCCATGCGACGCGTGTTGAACACGCAAAACATTGCTTTGGGTGGTGTGTACCACCTGGTGGCGTCTGGTGAAACCACGTGGCATGGTTATGCCAACCATGTGATTGACCAAGCCAAACGCATCAGTCCTGCGCTGGCATGGGCGGTGACCGAAGTAGCCCCGGTGCCGACCCGTGCTTTTCCTACCCCGGCGGTCAGGCCGCTCAACTCACGCCTGTGCACCACCAAGTTGCAGCAGGCCTTCGGCCTTGTGATGCCGCCGTGGCAGCAGGGCGTGGACCGCATGTTGGCCGAAATACTTTAAGCAAGAAGAACTGATATGACCAAACAACGCAAAGGCATCATCCTCGCAGGCGGCTCTGGCACCCGTTTGTACCCCGTCACACAAGCGGTGAGCAAACAGCTCATGCCCGTGTATGACAAGCCCATGATTTACTACCCACTCACCACGTTGATGCTGAGTGGCATTCGTGAGGTGTTGGTGATTTCCACCCCGCAAGACACCCCACGGTTTGCCGAGCTCTTGGGCGATGGCAGCCAGTGGGGCATGCACATCGAATACGCGGTACAGCCCAGCCCAGATGGTTTGGCGCAAGCTTTCATCATCGGCAAAAACTTTGTGGCCGACCACCCTAGCGCATTGGTGCTGGGCGACAACATTTTTTACGGCCACGATTTGGTCAAGCAGCTGCACAACGCTGATGCCCGCACCAGCGGCGCCAGTGTGTTTGCCTACCATGTGCACGACCCCGAGCGCTATGGCGTGGTGGAGTTTGACAGCCAATTCCGTGCTTTAAGCATTGAAGAAAAACCTGCCAAGCCCAAAAGCAACTACGCCGTGACAGGCCTGTATTTTTACGATGAGCAAGTGTGTGAAATTGCCGCAGCCGTGAAGCCATCGCACCGCGGGGAGCTGGAAATTACCGATGTCAACAAACGCTATTTAGAGCTATGCCAGTTGAATGTCGAAATCATGGGCCGAGGCTATGCGTGGCTAGACACGGGTACGCACGACAGCTTGCTAGAGGCGGCTAGTTTTATTGGCACGCTGCAAAAGCGCCAAGGCTTGATGTTGGCGTGTCCTGAAGAAATTGCTTTCCACGAAAAATGGATTGACGCCGCAGCTTTGCAAAAATTGGCAGCACCGTTGGCTAAAAACGGCTACGGCCAATACCTGTTGGGTTTGTTAAAGTAAGCTTATGCCCTATCAAGTGATGCAAACGCCCCTAGAGGGCGTTTTAGTTTTAGAGCCCAAGGTGTTTGGTGATGCCCGTGGCTTCTTTTTTGAAAGCTTCAATGCACGTGACTTTGAGCAAGCCACAGGCTTGCAGCGCACCTTCGTGCAAGACAACCACAGTAAGTCCGCTAAAGGCGTGCTGCGCGGTTTGCACTATCAAGTAAAGCACGCACAAGGCAAGCTGGTGCGTGTGACGCAAGGGGCTGTGTTTGACGTGGTGGTGGATATTCGCCAAGGTTCTCCTATGTTTGGCAAATGGTTTGGACTAGAGCTTTCAGCTGAAAACAAAAAACAATTGTGGGTGCCAGAAGGCTTGGCACACGGGTTTTTGGTCACCAGCGAGAACGCAGAGTTTTTGTATAAAACCACTGACTATTATCACCCAGAGTTTGAGCGTAGCTTGTTGTGGAGTGACCCAGCCGTTGGTATTGAATGGCCATTACATTTACTCGATGGCGCACCTCTGTTGGTAGCTAAAGATGCGAATGCTTCAATCCTAATGACGCAAGGTTGATCGATGTTTCGAAAAATAATTGATTTAGCAAAGACGCATGCTTTTTCTGCGCTGGCGTTTTCAATCTTTGGGTTGATGTTTGCGATGCGTCCTGTGACGTGGCTACCAACGCTCATTCTTTTGGTTTGTGCTGCCGCTGCTATTTTTAGCGCCGCGTTTCGGCGCAAAGTCATGGCGATCGCAACTGACGTTGACTTGCGCTGGATTGTTGGGCCGTTTGTGACTTGGTTTCTCGTCTGTTGGTATGTGGGCTTGTGGCATTGGGGATTTGTAAAGTACGCGTTTTCAGAAAATCCACTTCGAATCTTTCTGGCATTAGGATCATTAGCACTTGCGGTACATGTGGCTTCGAAAAAGTCTTTTGTTACTGGATTGTTTGTCGCCAGCGTTTGCGTTGTTTTGAATGTGATCTTTGGATACGTTGCTTACGATGAGTATTTCCCGCGCATTAGTGGAACCACCAATCATCCTATTCATTTTGGAAATTTTTCGGCATTTTTGGGTGTTCTGTTGACGAGTGTGGCGATGCTGGGCAGGTCATATCAGACTAATCTTCGAGCTTTATTTTTGGTCGGTGCATGGCTAGCATTTAGTTCTGCAGCGGCATCGCAATCGCGTTCATCGTTTGTGGTTTTGCTGTGTTTGCTGCCATTGTTTGTGGTGCTAAAAACGGATCGTTTTCATCGTCGGCTTGTGCGACTCACCTATGTTTCGATGATCGGCGTGATCGTGCTTGTTGCAGCAACGCCAAGCCTCCAAGACAAGCTCAGATTTAACGCTGCGGTGAGTGACATCGAAATGATTGAGTCGAACAATTACCAAGGGTCAATGGGCTCTAGATTGGCCATGTGGCAAGCTGCGTGGTCAATGTTTGAAGCGCACCCCGTTATTGGTATTGGACCTCACAAATTTCAGTCTGAATTCATAAATAAAATGGAGGCAGGTGAGGTTCCAAGAGCAGACGCAGCATACAACCAGCCACACAATGATATTTTGAATGCCGCGTCCACAGGTGGGGTGCTAAAGCTACTAGCCTATCTGTTTTTGATGGCTGGGCCGTTCGTGTTTTTTTATAAAAAATACCAAGCCAATAAAAGCGATCTAGACAAGCGAATGTTGCCTATCATGGGGATGCAGGTGGTGGTTGGATTTTTTCTCACGGGGCTGACAAATTCAAATTTTGATTTGCAAATTTACAGCACCACCTACGCTGTTTTGGTTTGCGTGCTTGCGCAACTCATTTTGTTTGAACAGCGACGGACAGCATAATGAAACCTATGACGCCGCCAAACTACACCATCACCTTTGCTTGCTACAACCAGCTCGACTACACCAAACAATTCATTGCCAGCCTGGACCGCGATGAGGTCGATTTTTCGCGCATCGTGGCTGTAGACAACGGATCGACAGATGGCACGCGCGAGTGGTTGCAGCAGCAAGGCTTTGGCGCCGTTATTTTGAACAACCGCAACTTAGGCTGCGGCGCAGCTTGGAACCAAGGTGCATTGGCCATTCAGTCCAAATGGACGGTGGTGATGAACAACGATGTGATTTGCGCCAATGGTTGGCTGCGCAACTTGTTGGGCGCGGCTGAGGCGCATCAGCTGCACATTGCCAGCCCCGCCATGGTGGAAGGTGAGTTGAATTACGACTTCGCACATTGGGCCAGCCAAGCCCAAGACAGCATGAAAGGCTACGTTCGCAAAGGTGCGCCGCATGCCGTGTGCATGGCCATTCGTGAAGATGTGTGGAACGAGATTGGCTATTTCATGCCTGTGCCCAAATTACTAGGCTATGAAGACGGTATTTTTTTCCAGCGCGCACTTGAAGCGGGGATGAGCACCGGCACAACAGCAGATTCGTGGCTGCATCATTACGGCATGACAACGCAAAAAGCGCTGAAATTAGAAATGAAGCTAGACCAACGCGACAGCCTAGGCAACCGCAATTTGATGCGCCTGTACATGGCACAAAGCTGGCTGGCCCGAAAGCTCGCGCGTCATCATCGCCGCAGTTTGCTGAAGGCCGCGCGTGCGCATGAGCTGACTGTGTACGGCAAGACGGTGCATGCGTTGAATAACAAGGCTGGTGGTGATTGGGGATGGATGTAAGTCCCTGGGCTCATACGATTAAAGCTATGTAAGTTTGAGCTGTAGTTTGGCAACCGATTTTGTAGCGGTGTGAGTAACTTAGCTTTTGGGTTTGAAATATTCAAATTACAGACCAAGCCATAGGCATAGGTCCGCCGAGGGCGCTAACCCCGACGGTAGAATGGGGCTTGTTATTTTTATAACTGAGTCATCATCTCCGTTAGTTTTGAATGGAATAATTTATGAAAAAAATTGCTTTATTTAGTCATTCTTCATCTTTAGGCGGAGCTGAGACTGCATTTGTTAATTTGGTAAATTTGGTGAAATCTTGTGGCCATGAGCCGTTTGTTTTTTTGCCTAGCCAAAATGGTGAGTTGGTGGATATTTTTAAAGCCCGCTCAATTCAAATAGGCTTCTTTGAGAGGACGTCAATTTACGGTAACACATCAAATGCCTTATTAGATTTTTCGAATAAAAAGCTGCATGATATTGAGTCTGTATTAAAGCAGCAGAAGTGTGAATTAGTAATTTCGAATTCATCCGTATTCATTGAGGGTGCTATGGCTGCAGCCCATCTTGGGTTACCCCATATATGGTCGATTCATGAAATGCAACAACAAAATCCAGAACAACCTGTTGGTGGTTTAGCTGACGGTGCATTTGCTCGTTGGTTTGCTGCATTGTCCGATCATCAAATATTCTGTAGTCATTCAACACGTACCGCACATGAATCTAAATTGACTGTGATGCCTAAGGGGTCGGTTTTGCCTCCGTTCTTAGAGTCTGCGAATGATCATTTTTCCAGTCGACCGCGGAATTCTAATAGCGACGTGGTGAATTTAATGTTTATTGGCGCTCCAACGGTTAGAAAAAATCCAGTTTTTGCGATTGAAGTAACTTCCGCCCTAAGGGCTAGGGGCAGAAATGTTCATTTAAACTTTGTGGGTGGTCGACGAGATCAGACTGGTTTAGTTGAAAACTTACTGGTTCGACGAAAACTTAAATCTTATGTGAATTTTTTAGGCAAAGTAGCAGACCCTTATTTGTACTTTTCGGGTAAAGCAATTAATTTAATTTGTTCCAATTCTGAACCATTTGGATTGACTGTTCCTGAATCATTGAGCCGAGGTTTTCCAGTCGTTGCGCCGAATATAGACGGCCCCTCTGAAACGCTTGATCCTAAGTATCAGTATCACTTGAGTAATTTAGATCAATGCGTCCGATTGATAGAGGCAGTGATTGATAAGTATGACGATGCATCGCGAGATGCACTGGAAAATTATCAAAAATTAAGACCTCATTTTTCACCAGGTTATCAAATCGAATTGGTTGATGCTGCTATTAAAGATGCATTTGATAATTTCAGAATTAAAGAAATACCTTTTGAGTTTCGCCAAGGCACGATTGCTAACGCAGTACAGCCTGAGGTCTTGAGCCAAGATCGTGTGATTGATACTATTGCCGTTGTGACTAATTCAACGAGGGATGTAATAAAAGAAAAAGTCGATGCAGAGCAGCAGAGCGCGGGTAGTGCTGTAAATCAAGATATGAAAACCTTTGATGTCGTCCCTTATCAGCCATCGTCTCAGATGGATGAGCTGTATCGATCAGGACATAGCTTCGCGATTGAATTGGCTGCTAATTACAATGATTCAGCAAGAATAAAAATGGCGGCATTTATCTTGGTTAGACTTTGTACAGAAAGAACTAGAGTTGGACGTAATCTGAAAATTCTTGCAGTTGGAGATGGAATTGGATCTGATTCCATACGTTTGGCTAGTGCAGGCTTTGATGTTGATTACATGGACTACGAGGCATCTGTTACATCTAAGGTCGCAACAGAGAACTTTTTGAAATTTAAAAATAGTGAGTCAACTTCAGCAGGTGTCTTACGTGTACTTAATCGGCATGAAATTGAAGCAGGTACTTACGATGCAGTTATCTCACTGGAGGTAATTGAGCATGTTGAAAAACCTCAAGATTTTTTATATTTCTTGCAGCAGCAGTTGATGGCTGATGGGTTGTTATTTTTATCTGATTGCTTTCCTGGCATCAAGGATTACTGGCAAACTCATTTGTTAAGTAATGAACGCTTATCTGGATTGGTTCCGTTAATGGCTGCTCCGTGTGGTCTTGCATTTCAGGGTTTTTGTCAAGAGCCGTTATACAAGCCATATGTGTTTCAGCGATCTGATACTCCAGTCAATCAGCTCATAAGCGATGTGCTTAATCAAGCATCAGTAATAGAAATGATAGTACGTGAGCAAACGAAGTTAGTGAAGGCGCGTGTTCGGAAAATAGATAAGTTAATTTACATTTTTAAGCGACTTTCTATCAATCTCAGGGGTTATTTGGCTAGGCGACGGTTAGTTTCTTGATCCTCAATTCGTGTGCAAGCCACTTTGAGTAGCGCGTTTATAAGGTGAAGACTACAGGTTGTTGTCCTTAAGAGCTGAATGCTTGCATCTTCTCGCTTAATTTAGAGCTCATATGAGAATTCAGAAAGTACAGCACGCAGATTACCGCCCAGACATTGACGGGCTACGTGCTTTTGCCGTCTTGTCGGTCGTTGTGTTCCATGCGTTTCCTTCGCTATTGCCTGGCGGCTTTATCGGGGTTGATGTTTTCTTCGTGATTTCGGGATTTTTGATCTCGGGCATCATGTTTAATGCCCTGCAGGCGGGTTCGTTTAGTTTTTTAGATTTTTATGCACGACGTGTGAAACGCATTTTTCCTGCATTGATCTTGGTGTTGCTGCTGAGCTTTGCGTTTGCATGGTTTGTCTTGTTTAGCGATGAATTCAAGCAGCTGGGAAAGCACATGGTGCGTGCAGTGATGTTTTTGTCGAACTTTATTCTCTGGCATGAGTCGGGGTACTTTGACAATGCTGCCGAAACCAAGCCGCTATTGCATTTATGGTCGTTAGGAATTGAAGAGCAGTTCTACATCGTTTGGCCTGTGGTGGTGTGGGGGCTGTGGCGTTTTAAGGCATGGCGAGTTTCGATCATGGTGGTCGTTGCAGCTTTGTCTTTT
>Ga0213920_1000353_pt1 | contig 38894 bp, 45 predicted proteins | sample McNCre1117MG_FD_161054 | JGI IMG/M metagenome (GOLD analysis project Ga0213920, IMG submission 161054) | Freshwater microbial communities from McNutts Creek, Athens, Georgia, United States - 11-17 MG | ecosystem: Environmental > Aquatic > Freshwater > Creek | place: USA: Georgia | collected...
GCCGCACCCATCACCCGCGCTGTTTGAGGTTAGAAATGGTTCGCTTGTTGCTTTGCAACTTCGGCCGAACCACTGGTACGAGTGAAATGTGCGAGCGAAGCAAAGCATGTCGCAGACTGAGGGTGTTTGGTATTGGCCGCTGACGATTTCTGGTACTCCAGCATGAGGAAGCGGCCAATACCCAATGCCCTCAGCGAGCCCAGCCAAAAAAGAAGCACACCAATGCACCGCATACAAAAAAGCAAAAGAGAGAACAAAACATGAAATGTCCCTTCTGCGGCCACCTAGAAACCCAAGTCGTCGAGACCCGCATGTCCGAAGACGGTGACTCCGTTCGTCGCCGTCGCCAATGCGGTGCCTGCGAAAAGCGTTACACAACCTACGAACGTCCCGACGTCAGCTACCCCAACATTGTCAAAAAAGACGGTCGCCGCATCGAATACAAACGCGAAAAGCTTCTCGAATCCATGGGCCTTGCATTGCGCAAACGCCCCGTCAGCACTGAACAAGTCGACAACGCCATCGAGCGCATCGAAGAAAAGCTCATGTCCTTGGGTCAACGCGAAGTGCCCTCCACCCGCATTGGCGAACTCGTCATGCGTGAACTCAAAAAGCTCGACAAAGTTGCCTACATCCGCTTTGCCAGCGTGTACCGCAGCTTTGAAGACATCGACGATTTCAAGAGCTTGGTGGACGAAGTTCGCAAGTAGTTTTTGAGTCTCAGCCATGCGCTGACACCACTTCAAAACCTAGCATTTGCATCATGCAATCGCTAGGTTTTTTGCCATCTCACACCCCCAACTCAGCGCCCACCACACAGGGCTTCACACTTGTTGAATTGCTGATGTGCCTGAGCGTGCTCGGTGTCGTGGCCTTATTTGCCATTCCAAGTTGGCAGCGCCAGCAAGAGCGCAGTCGCGTCGAGGCCACCCGAGACCAACTCATGAATGACTTGCAAACCGCTCGCGTACGCGCTTTGCAACGGGGGGATGTCTTGCAGCTGACACGGCTGCGCGATTGCGCATGGGGCACTGTCGCTGACAACGATTGGAGCTGCGGGTGGCAGCTTGTTTTGAAAACCGATCAAAGCGTGCTGCAAACCTCACAAGTGCACACGCCATTGCAAGTGACGTTTGCCAAATCCACCCCCTTGGAAATCAGTGTCCGTGGCGACCTTGGCACGGTCGGTGATAGATGGGTCATCAAATCGCGACAAAGCACGCTGACAATCGCCAACGTGTTGTGCCTGAGCAGCGCCAGCCGCTTACGCTGGCAATCGGGTGAGTCATGCAGCAACTGAATCTGCCATCCAAGCAACAACTGATGCAACGCAAAAGGCTAACTACAAAGCGACCATTTGGCATTGCGCTGTTAGAGGCCCTTGTTACTTTGGTTGTCTTGGCCTTTGGCGTGTTGGGTCTGCTGTGGATGCATCAACAAGCGCTGGTTCAACAACGCCAACAACTGATGCGCACCATGGCGACAGGCATCGCCGACGACTTGGCAGAACGCATACGTGTCAACGCACCACAACGCGCGCTGTACGCCAAAGCATGGGGCAACGCCACCACTACGGCATCTGACTGCATAGCCACTGCCTGCACACGCCAGGAACTTGCAACGTGGGACAAACAGCAGCTACAACAAATTCTGCAAAGCCAACTCCCCGATGGCGATGCTGCCGTGTTTGCTTTGACAGACATGCCCAACTGGTGGGGCATCGTCATCGCGTGGCGTGATCTGAATGAAACCTACCGCACCGACACAGTCTCGGGTTCTCCACCCTGCCCTACGCAAATGAGCTGCTGGCGTTTATTTTTCAGGCCTGACCGATGAGCGTATTCAAAACAAAGACTGACGAGCAACACGGTTATACGTTGCCCGAGTTGCTCATTGGCTTGACGCTCAGCTTGCTCGTCATCGCGGCAGCCACATCGGCCTACGGCACCAGCAAACAAACATGGAATGCCATGGCCGCAGCAGATGACGTGCACGCCAATGCACGCGTGGCCTTGCGCAACATTCGCGAGCAAGCACATATGGCAGGTGCGGCTTACCTCCAAGCGAACAACAGCAACGGTAACTTCACTGTGGATGTTTCACTGAGCGAAGATGCAACACAAGCCCCACTTGCAGGTGTGAACGGCACAAAATATGTCGAAAGCCTCACGCTCGGTCACTGGCATGCACTCGATGCCATGGACTGCCAAGGCAACACCGGCAGCACCCACACCAGCGTGCGCAACGACTACAAGCTCAACACCAACAAAGAGCTGAGCTGCAAAGACCTCAACCTCACCAACAGCACCTACCAAGCTTTGGCCGAAGGCGTGGAAGACTTTCAACTGCGCTACGCCGAGGTCAACCCAAGCAATCAAACGCTTCAATGGAAAACTGCCAACCAAGTGACGGACATGACGCAGGTGCCGGCCATCGAAGTGTGTTTGCATGTGGCCAGCGTCAACACGGTACACAACACCAAACCCAATAGCAATCTGAAAGGTTGCCAAGATGAGGTCTTGCCGTCTGACGGCCGTGTGCGTCGCACCTTCAAACGCGTCATCGCATTGCGCAATCGCGACGAGGTCATGCCATGAAACGCGCAACACACCTCCACGGATTTGCGCTTCCCACCTTGATGGTCATGCTTGCGCTGGCCAGCATCGCCACGCTGTTGGCGATGCGCAACCTCTGGGTGAACGAGCAGCTGCTCAATGCAGAAGCAGACCAGCTTCGCACGCAACACAAAACCGAAGCGGTGTTGCCTGTGGCCTTGACCGACATCCTGAGCACGCAAACCAACAACGACGGAACCACCAACCTGCGCCACGCCGCCGGCAATGCCACGCAAACCCACGCGTTCTTTCCCAACACCATGGCTGAGTACGACGTGCTGCGCCAACGTTTAGGCACAAACATTTGCAGCGCTGGCATTTGCGCGCCACATGCGCTCAATGCCTCAGCCACCAAAGCCAGTTACTGGAAAACACAAACAGGCTCAGCCATGCAAGTCAGTGCAGCCCATACGCCCTACGGTGACAACACGGCCTGGTATTGGGTCGAAGTGTTTCCGCAGCACACCGCAAACACCACATCTAACCCGCCATTCGTCTATCGCATCACGGTGATGGCCAATGGCGTCATGTCTGGCAGCACCACCTTGCTGCAAGCCATTTGGGCACGAAGCATGGACACCTCCCCCACAGGTCAGTGGCACAGCTGGCATGTGCTCCAAGACTGAAACCACATGACACACGGCCATCGCCAACAAGGCTTCACCCTCATCGAACTGCTCATCACACTTGCCTGCGTCGCCCTACTGGCCAGCTTTGCGTGGCCCAGCTACCAAAGCTTGATTTTGCGTAGTCAGCGTGCGCAAGCACGTGCATCCTTGCTGCAAGCCGCGCATTGGTTAGAGCGTGCCGCCAGCGCCAACGGCAGCTACCCACTTGCCGCAGATGTACCAACAAGCGTGCTGCAAATTGACGGACAGCGTTACAAGATGAGCATCACCAGCACCGCACAAAGCTACACCCTCAGCGCCATGCCGATCGGCACACAAGCAGCTGATGTCTGCGGTACTTTGACGGTCAACCACCTCGGCCTACGCGGCGTGCAAGGGGGCAGCCAAACGGCGGCGCAGTGCTGGAGTCGGTAAGACTGCACCATGGCCACGAGCAGAAGAAACACCCCCACGTGAACTGCAGGTCTCGCCATTCATAATTGCGCCATGACTTTTTCAGCGCACGACACCCTCCACATGACAAGCGCCTTGGCCCTGGCGCGCGAGGCTTTGTTCTTGACATCGCCCAACCCCCGCGTGGGCTGCGTCATTGTGGGTGCTGACGGCACAGTACTAGGCAGCGGCCACACGCAACGTGCAGGCGAAGCGCACGCTGAAATCATGGCCTTGCGTGATGCGCAAACCAAACAACATGATGTCAAAGGTGCCACTGCGTATGTGACGTTAGAGCCTTGCAGCCACCAAGGCCGCACTGGCCCCTGTTGCGATGCGCTCATCCATGCGGGCGTGGCCCGTGTAGTGGCCGCCATTCAAGACCCCAACCCGCAAGTGGCGGGCCAAGGAACAGCGCGCTTGCGTGCAGCAGGCGTGCAAGTGGACGTGGGCTTGCTCGGCGAAGAAGCGCACGAACTCAACATCGGTTTTTTCAAACGCATGACGCACGGCACACCGTGGGTGCGCATGAAAGTGGCTGCCTCTCTCGACGGGCAAACCGCGCTAGAGAACGGCATGAGTCAATGGATCACCTCCGCCCCCGCACGTGACGATGGCCACGCATGGCGCGCCCGCGCTTGTGCGGTGCTCACCGGTATAGGCACTGTGTTGGAAGACGACCCGCAACTGGATGTGCGCGCCGTACCCACCCCACGTCAGCCCGCCTTAGTGGTGATGGATAGCCAGCTCGAAACGCCGCTCACGGCCAAGCTCTTTGCACCACAACGCCCTGTTTGGATTTACTGCGCTGTCGACAACGCCGAGCGCCGCACGGCGCTTGAGGCCAAAGGTGCGCAGGTCATTTGCCTACCTAATGCGTCTGGCAAGGTGGACCTTGCGGCCATGCTCCACGACCTGGGCCAAAAGCAAATCAACGAAGTGCATGTGGAAGCGGGCCACAAACTCAATGGCTCTTTGTTGCGTGAAGGCTTGGTGGACGAGCTGCTCACCTACCTCGCACCCAAGCTCATGGGTCAAGGCCGTGGCATGACCAATTTGGGGCCTTTCACGACTTTGAACGATGCAAAAGCCCTCTCGTTTCACGAAGTGACACAAATCGGTCCTGATTTAAGGATATTGGCTCGCCTCAGCCGGTAAGCAGGGCGTAAACCTGCGAAAATATCGCCCATGTTCACCGGAATCATCACCGGCGTGGGGCGCATCACCGCTGTCCACGACCTGGGTAGCTCTTTAAACCACGGCAAGCGTCTCACCCTTGAAGCGCCTGCTGGGTATCTCGACGACGTCGCACTGGGGGACAGCATCGCGCTCAACGGCGCTTGCATGACGGTCACCAGCTTTGACCTCGATACACACACGTTCACCATCGACATCTCGGCTGAATCACTGGCTCGCACCAGTGGTTTAACCGAGCTTGGCCGCGTCAACCTTGAAAAAGCCTTGCGCGCCCATGACCGCTTGGGCGGCCACATCGTGTCGGGCCATGTGGACGGCATTGGTCACGTGAGCCACTTTGCGCAAATCGGCGAGAGCTGGGAGCTGCGCATCATGGCCCCCACCGACCTCGCCAAGTACTTGGCCTACAAGGGCTCCATCACCATCAATGGCGTGAGCCTGACGGTGAACCGTGTGCAAGACTTCTTCAATACGGACGGCCCCTTGGGTTTGCGCGGCTCAGAAGTCAGCATCAACCTCATTCCTCACACGGTGGACAACACCGCTTTGGGTTCGCTCAAAACCGGTAGCACCGTGAACCTCGAAATTGACACCGTCGCCCGCTACGTTGAACGCATGTTGCGTGTCGACGCCGCGCTGGGTGACGCTAACGCATTGAAAGCCAACGCATGAGCACCCCCACAACCCAAGGCTTGACGCCTGTGGCCTCCCCAGTTTCGATATCCCCCGTCGAAGACATCGTGGCCGACATGAAGGCCGGTCGCATCGTGATCTTGGTGGACGAAGAAGACCGCGAGAACGAAGGCGATTTGGTATTGGCGTCTGACCACGTCACCCCCGAAGCCATCAACTTCATGGCCCGCTTTGGCCGTGGCCTGATTTGCCTCACGCTCACGCGCGAGCGCTGCGAATACCTGAAGCTGCCACCCATGGCCGCACGCAACGGCACGGTGTACAGCACCGCATTCACCGTGTCCATCGAAGCGGCTGTTGGCGTGACCACCGGCATCTCTGCCGCTGACCGCTCACGCACCATCGAAGTGGCGGTGGCCAAAGCCACCAAACCCACAGACTTGGTGCAGCCCGGCCACGTGTTCCCCCTGCAAGCGGTGGATGGCGGCGTCCTCATGCGTGCGGGCCACACCGAAGCCGGTTGCGACTTGGCCGCCATGGCTGGCTGCTCGCCCTCTTCCGTGATTTGCGAAATCATGAAAGACGACGGCACCATGGCCCGTTTGCCTGATTTGCAAATCTTCGCAGCCGAACACGGCTTGAAGATTGGCACCATCGCCGACCTCATTGCCTACCGCAGCCGCAATGAATCTCTGGTGCACAAAGTCAGCTCACGCACCATGCACACTGCGCACGGCGAATTCACCGCCAACGCCTACAAAGACATGACCAGCGGCGCTGTGCACATGGCCCTCGTCAAAGGCACATGGGGCGCAGACGCCGAAGTATTGGCACGCGTACACGAACCACTCTCTGTGCTCGACGCACTGGAACCCAACCGGGTCATGCACTCATGGGGTTTGGATGCGGCCTTGGGACGCATCAACCTTGAGGGCACAGGCGTGGTGGTCTTGCTCAACTGCGGCGAAAGCGGCGAACAGCTGCTGAATCAATTTGATGGCACTGCCCGTTCAGCCCACGGCCCCGAACGCGGCCGCATGGACTTGCGCAGCTATGGCGTCGGCGCGCAAATTTTGCGTGACTGCGGCGTGCACAAAATGCGCCTCATGGGCAACCCACGCCGCATGCCCAGCATGACGGGCTACGGACTTGAAATCACAGGCTATCTGTCCAAAGAATAAATCCATAAAGAATAAAAACTATGTTTGTCTCTAACCTCGCCTCCACCACCACGCTCGACGGCAGCGCTTTGAAAATTGGCATCGTCCAAGCACGTTTCAACGACGACATCACCAACGCATTGGCTGCTGCTTGCATTGCCGAACTCAAAGCCATGGGCGTGGCGGATGACCGCATCACCCACGTGCATGTGCCAGGCGCACTCGAAGTGCCATTGGCTTTGGCCGCACTCGCGCAAATCGAAGACCCAGAACCGTTCAGCGCCCTCATCGCACTGGGCTGCATCATCCGTGGCGAGACTTACCACTTTGAATTGGTGGCCAACGAATCTGGCGCAGGCGTGACCCGCGTCGGCATGGACTACCACGTGCCGATTGCCAATGCCATCCTCACCACCGAAGACATGCCACAAGCGGTGGCGCGTCAAACCGACAAGGGCCGTGATGCCGCACGCGTGGCCGTGGAAATGGCTCTGCTATTGGAAAGCTTAGCATGAGCGATTCACAAATGACAGGCGACAAAGCCCCACGCAAAACAACGAGCACCGGCGCCACCAAAAGCGCTGCCAAGTCTGGCCGCAGCCGCGCACGTGAATTTGCGCTGCAAGGCCTCTACCAATTCTTGGTGGGCAACAACGAAGCCGCAGACATTGATGTGTTCACCCGCGACTTGAGCGGTTTCCACAAATCCGACTCGGTGCACTACGACGCACTGCTTTACGGTTGCATCGAACAACGCGAAATTTTGGATGCATTGGTTGAGCCGCTGCTCGACCGCAAGCTCGACGAAATTTCCCCCATCGAACACGCCGTCATGTGGATGGGCGCTTACGAGTTTCAACACTGCATCGACGTGCCATGGCGCGTGGTGCTGAACGAATACATTGAACTCGCCAAGTCTTTCGGCGGCACCGATGGCCACAAGTACGTCAACGGCGTGCTCAACGGCTTGGCACCCAAACTGCGCGCACTCGAAGTCGAGTCTGACCGCGCCAAAGGCAAGACCCAAAGCTGATCCGCGACTGATGATGAAGATTGCCCAGCGCGCACAACGCATAGAGCCTTTCTATGTGATGGAGGTGGCCAAGGCCGCCGCCGAGCGTGCCGCTTTGGTGGCGCACACCGATGCGCCCATGATTTTTCTAAACATCGGCGAGCCCGACTTCACTGCGCCCCTCTTGGTGCAAGAAGCCGCAGCACGTGCAGTGCACGACGGCGTGACTCAGTACACGCCAGCGCTTGGCATTCCCGAATTGCGCGAGCGCATCAGCGCTTGGTACCGCACACGCTTTGGTGTGAATGTGCCAGCCCGCCGCATCGTCATCACAGCCGGTGCGTCTGCTGCTTTGCAGTTGGCTTGCCTGGCGTTGATCGAAGCCGGCGACGAAGTGCTCATGCCCGACCCCAGCTACCCCTGCAACCGCCACTTTGTGAGCGCCGCAGAAGGCCGCGCCGTGTTGGTGCCCACCACAGCGGCTCAACGCTTTCAACTCAGCGCAGCGCAAGTGCGCGCGAACTGGACGGCGCACACACGTGGTGTGTTGTTGGCTTCTCCGTCTAACCCTACAGGCACCTCGATTCATCCCAATGAATTGCATGCCATTCACAACGAGGTGTCGCAACGTGGCGGCACCACGCTGATTGACGAAATTTATTTGGGCCTGAGTTACGACGAACAATTGGGCCAATCAGCGCTCGGTATCGACGACCAAATCATCAGCATCAACAGCTTCAGCAAATACTTCAACATGACGGGCTGGCGTTTGGGCTGGCTGGTCGTGCCTGACACACTCGTGCCCGTGGTGGAGCGTTTGGCGCAAAACCTGTTCATCTGTGCCAGCACCGTGGCGCAGCATGCCGCACTCGCGTGCTTTGAGGCTGAGAGCATTGCCGAATACGAACGCCGCCGTGCCGAGTTCAAGGCTCGCCGCGATTACTTTGTACCAGCCCTCAATGCGCTGGGCCTGAACGTCCCCGTCATGCCTGATGGCGCTTTCTATGCGTGGGCCGATTGCACAGCAACCGCCGACAAACTGGGCGTCAAAGGCAGCTGGGACTTTGCATTTGAAGTGATGCACCGAGCGAATGTCGCCATCACCCCAGGCCGCGACTTTGGCCATGCCGACACCTCGCGCTTTGTGCGCTTCTCCACCGCCCGTTCGCTGCCTGAGTTGCAAGCTGCGATTGGGCGTTTACAAACCTTGTTGGGCTAATTCATGCGTACCGTTTTTGAGCACCCCATTCGGGTGTATTGGGAAGACACAGATGCCGGTGGCATCGTGTTCTACGCCAACTACCTCAAGTTCTTCGAGCGTGCACGCACCGAGTGGCTGCGCGCGCTGGGCATTGGCCAACACGCGCTGCGCGAGGAAACCGGTGGCATGTTTGTGGTGAGTGAAACCACCGTCAAATACCACCGCCCCGCCAAGCTGGATGACCAGCTGCGCGTCACCGCCACCTTGGCCGAAGGTGGTCGAGCCAGCCTCGTCATCGCCCAACAGGCATGGCTGGGTGAAACTTTACTTTGCGAAGGCACCATCCGTATTGGTTGGGTCGATGCTGCCGCCATGAAGCCTGCGAGAATCCCCTCTTCTGTATTGGAACGCCTGACATGACACAAGACTTTTCCATCGTTCATTTATTGCTCAACGCCAGTTGGGTCGTTCAAGTTGTGGTGCTGATGCTGATGGGCGTCTCCATCACCAGCTGGGCCGCGATTTTTCGCAAGATTGGTTCGATCAAACGTGTGAACGAACTCAACGACGAGTTCGAACGCGACTTTTGGTCTGGCACCAGCTTGAACGAACTGTTCGCGGCTGCGGCCCAAAACGCCAAAACCTCTGGCCCCATGGAACGCATCTTCGCCAGCGGCATGCGAGAGTACCAAAAACTGCGCGAACGCCGCATCAACGACAGCAGCGCTTTGATGGACGGGGCACGCCGTGCCATGCGTGCGAGCTACCAACGCGAGATGGATGCGATTGAATCCAACTTGTCACTGCTGGCTTCCGTCGGTTCGGTGTCTCCGTATGTGGGCCTATTCGGTACCGTGTGGGGCATCATGCACGCCTTCACCGGCTTAGCGGGTATGCAGCAAGTGACCTTGGCCAAAGTCGCCCCTGGCATTGCCGAAGCACTGGTGGCCACGGCCATCGGTTTGTTCGCGGCGATTCCTGCGGTGTTGGCCTACAACCGTTTTTCACGCGACATTGACCGTGTGTCCATCAAGCTGGAAACCTTCATCGAAGAGTTCAGCAACATCTTGCAGCGCAACGTCAGCGCCAGCGGCACAGCTCACTAAGCAGGAAGACGCAGCATGGCTTCTATCGCCCCTCGCTCAGGACGCGGCCGTCGCGCCATGAACGACATCAACATGGTGCCGTTCATCGACGTGATGTTGGTATTGCTCATCATCTTCATGGTGACCGCACCGCTCATCTCCCCCACCGTGATTGATTTGCCCAGCGTGGGCAAAGCCGCCACGGTGCCTGACCAAGTGATTCACGTGGAAATCAGCAAAGAAGAACGCATCACCGTCAAGAGCACAGGCACGGTGAACAAGTCGGTCAGCTCCACCCTCAAAGGTTTGGCGCGCGACGTACAAGAGCTGCAAGGCGAAAGCTCGCAAGGTCCGGTGGTGATTACCGCAGACCGCACCATCAAGTACGAAACCGTGGTCAAAGCCATGGACACACTGCAGCGCGCAGGCGTGCAACGCGTGGGCCTGGCTGTTCAATTGGTTGATTGATCTCTGAAGCATGAGCGCATCGCCTAAGCACCTTGAGTTTGCTCCACCGCCGCCCAAAGGCACGGCGCGCTCTGTGGGCGCGTCTTTGGTGGTGCACTCTTTACTCATCGTGGCGTTGACAGCTGGCATTCAATGGAAGCAAGACAACAGCCTGTCGGTTGAGGCTGAGTTGTGGTCTGCCGTGCCGATGGCGGCTGCGCCTAAGTTGGTGGAGGTCGAAGCACCACCGCCCCCTCCTGCCCCCAAACCTGAACCCGCGCCTAAGCCCGTGGTGAAAGCACCCGAGCCACCGGCACCCAACCGCGATGCAGACATTGCACTGGCTAAAAAACGCAAGATTGAAGAAGAGAAAAAGATTCAAGAAGCGTTGAAGGCAGAAGAACGCCGCAAAGAAGAGCTGAAGAAAGAAGCTGAGAAAAAAGCCAAGGCTAAGCTCGAAGAAGACAAACGCAAACTAGAAGCCAAAAAAGAAGAAGAGCGCAAGGACAAAGAGCGTAAAGAAAAAGAGCGCGCCGAGAAGGAGCGCAAAGAAAAAGAAGCCAAGAAGCAAGCTGAGCAAAAAGACAGCAAAGCTTCTGCTGAAGAAGCCAAAAAGCTAGAAGCCATTCGCAAAGAAAACATGAAGCGCATCGCAGGCTTGGCGGGCGCCAGCGGCAGCGAGAACGCCACTGGTACAGCCATGAAATCATCTGGCCCATCTGACAGCTACGGCGGCCGTATTCGTGCACGCGTTAAACCCAACATCACGTTTGATCCCAGCTCTGTCTCTGGTAACCCAGCTGCTGAGGTGGAGGTGCGTTGCGCCCCTGACGGCACCATCGTGAGTCGCAAGTTGGTCAAGTCCAGTGGCAACTCGGCGTGGGACAACGCCGTGCTCAAAGCGATCGACAAAACCGAAATTCTGCCGCGCGACACCGATGGTCGTGTGCACTCGCCACTGCTCTTGGTGTTCAAGCCGAACGACTAAAGCACCACAGGAAAAATTCGGTTGTTAGAGCGTTCCTTCACCGTGGATGTGTTGAAAGTTGTGGCTGCACAGTTCATTGTGTGGCACCACTTCTCAGCCTATGGCCCCATGGCCGACACCATGACATTGATGTGGCCGAACTTGGTGAACTGGCTTTATGAAGACGCGCGTTTGGCTGTGCAGGTCTTCTTGGTGGTGGGTGGCTACTTGGCAGGGCAATCGGTGATGAGCAAGCCCATGCATCAGCCACTGGTTCAGATTGCCAAGCGCTATTTGCGTCTGGTGCCTTTTTATGTGTTGGCCTTGGCACTTATTACATTGGCTGTCAGCTTATCGCGCAACAGCATTCACGAAAGTTGGTTACCCACAGAGGTCAGCACATGGCAATTTCTTGCACATGCACTCTTGGTGCATGACATGTTTGACTTTGAAGCGCTCAGCAGTGGCGCGTGGTATGTGGCGGTGGATTTTCAGCTGTATGCACTGTTGATCCTCCTGTGCCACAGCTTGCAAACCAACAACAGCAAGCGCTTGTCCGTCGGTGTTGCTCTGTTATGTGTGGCATCCATGTGGCAGTTCAACCGCATGAAAGAACTCGATATTTGGGCTATTTATTTTTTCTCAGCCTATGGCTTGGGCGTGTTGGCAGCTTGGGCTAAGCGATCAACTTTTGATGCTGCTGTGTTTTGCATCACGGCTATTTTGGCTATTGGGGCTTTGTGGCTGGAGTTTCGATCACGCTTGTGTTTGGCCGTCATCACGGCGACGTGGTTGGTCATCAAACCCAAAGGCATGGTCCACTGGACCCCTATGAAACGCGTGGTACACCGTTTATCCAACAGCGCGTATGTGTTGTTCTTGACACACTTTGGCGTGATCGTGTTGTTCAGCAGCATGTGGAACAAGAGCCACTTTTACGACCCGTACATGGCTTTTGCTTTGACTGCGTTTGCTTGGCTGTGTTGTGTGGGCTTGGGTTTATTCATGCATGAGAAAGCTGAAGTACCCATTCACCATTGGGTGTCACAAAAATCGAAGCAACTGTTTTTGCACCTCGCGCACTGAACGCCAACAACTTAGATTTTTTTGTGCTTTAGCGCACTTTGCCAAGCGCACACACACGCCATGACCGCCGTCAAGATCGACCACGCATAAACTGACGACAAACCAAACACATCACTCAAGGCTCCACCCCCCAAAGCCCCCAATACACCTGGTACGCCATAGCCAATTGATGCATACAAAGCCTGCCCTCTGCCACGCAAGCGACCAGGAAAGTGGTGCGACAACAAAGCAATGCACGCCGTATGTTGCGTGGCAAATGTCAGCGCATGCAACACCTGCGCAAACAGCAAGGCCCATAACCACTCGGCCGCCCATGTGGTAAGCGCCATGCGCAACACCATCGCAGCAGCGCAAATCAACATCCACATCGACAAACTGAACTTGGGCAACCAACGGCTTTGGGTGAAGAACCACACAATCTCCGCGGCGACTGACACGGCCCACAACACACCAATCATCGTTTTGCTGTAGCCCAGCTCATCGAGGTAGAGTGAGAAGAACACATAGATGCCGATGTGCGACAGCACATGGAAAAACACCGTGGCGAAAAACCATTGCACCTTGCGTTGACGCAGCACTGGGATGACCGACGGACGTGCCTCGTCGTGATGCACCGCCTCTTTGCGATTGGGCAACCACCACACACTCAAGTTGAGCAGCACCAGAGAACCCACAGACCACGCCGGAAAGCTCTGCATGCCCTGCACTTCAAACCATGCACCTGCCACAAACACGGTGACCAAGAATCCCAACGAGCCCCACAAGCGCACACGGCCATAGCGGCGTGAATCAAAGCCTTGGTCGGTGCTGACCAAATGCGCCAAGGCAGCTTCGCTCATGGGCATCATGGCGCTGGTATGAATGAACATCAGCAGCAACACCACTGCAATCCACACCACACAGCCTTCGACCAGCAAACCCGCAGAGCAAATGAGCGCGGCACCTGCACAAAAGCGCAGCAATTTCACGCGTTCACCGGTGTGATCACTCAGCCAGCCCCAACCATAAGGCGCCAGCACGCGTGTCGCCGCTTGCACGGCAGTGAGCAACCCAATGATGGTGATGGAAAAGCCCAAGTCCTTGAGCCACAACGGCAAATACGGGTTGAAAAACCCGATGTGCGCAAAATAGCTGGCAGACAGTGCCGCAAAAGGAAAGAGCTGGAAACGAGAAAGCGCGTTACTCGAACGCGCTTGTGAGGTGGGAGATGTCAAAGCAGACCTACGTGCCAGGCCATCAACCAATATGGCCTGGAATGGCAGGCATCGCCACCTGCACATCACCACATTGGGCGCGGTGCAACAAAGCATGGTCCATCACCACCAAGGCCAACAAGGCCTCGGCAATTGGCGTGGCGCGAATGCCCACGCAAGGGTCGTGACGGCCCTTGGTCACCACCTCGGTGGGTTGGCTGTTTTGGTCAATCGAATCACGTGGACTCAGGATAGAGCTGGTGGGCTTGATGGCGATGCTCACGTCCAAGTCTTGGCCTGTGCTGATGCCACCCAACACGCCACCTGAGTTGTTGGTTGCAAAACCTTGTGGTGTGAGTGAGTCGCCATGCTTGGTGCCGCGTTGCGACACGCTGGCAAAGCCTGCACCAATCTCGACGCCCTTGACGGCATTGAGGCCCATCATCGCGTAAGCGATGTTGGCATCCAAGCGGTCATAAATCGGTTGACCCAAGCCCACAGGCATACCGCTGGCCACGACGCGAATGCGTGCACCGCACGAGTCGCCCGCTTTGCGCAGGCTGTCCATGTAGTCTTCAAAGGCTTGTACGTCCGCACAAGGTGCGTAAAACGGGTTGTGGCCTACGTGGTCCCAGCTCTCGAAGGGAATGGGCAGCTCGCCGATTTGCGTCATGCAGCCGTGAAACGTGGTGCCGTATTTTTCTTTGAGCCACTTCTTGGCCACCGCCCCGGCAGCCACTGTGGGCGCAGTCAAACGTGCTGAAGATCGACCGCCACCGCGTGGGTCGCGAATGCCGAACTTTTGGAAATAGGTGTAGTCCGCATGACCAGGGCGGAAGGTTTGCAAAATATTGCCGTAGTCTTTGCTGCGCTGATCAGTGTTTTGAATGAGCAACGCAATGGGGGTACCTGTGGTTTTTCCCTCGTACACGCCAGACAAGATTTGCACTTGGTCGGGTTCATTGCGTTGGGTCACATGGCGGCTGGTGCCGGGACGACGACGGTCCAAGTCATGCTGGATGTCGGCCTCGCACAGCGACATGCCCGGAGGGCAGCCGTCAATCACGCAGCCAATGGCTGGGCCGTGGGATTCACCAAAGTTGGTGACGCTGAAAAGGGTTCCGAAGGTATTGCCGCTCATGGGGTGAGATTATCCCACCACCACGAGACCACCCCGCTTACTTCTCGTCAGGGTCGGGTGTGCCACTGGGCCAGTCTTTGATGTAGGCCTTGAGCATCTTGTTTTCAAAGTTTTGGCTGTCCACCACCGACTTGGCCACATCGTAAAAACTGATGACGCCTTGCAGTTGGCGGTTGCCAATGACGGGCATGTAGCGAGCATGGCTCTCGAGCATCATGCGGCGCACATCGTCGATGTCGGTTTCAGGCGTGCAAGTGAGGGGATGGTCATCCATGGCACTGCGTACGGTGAAATCGCCCAAGGTGCCACCGTTGCGATGGAGCGCTTGAATCACTTCACGAAAGGTCAGCAAGCCAACCAGGTCACCATGCTCCATGACCAAGAGGGAGCCCATGTCTTTTTCGGCCATGATGCTGACGGCTGATACCAAGGGCTCCATCGGATCGATGGTGAACAAGGTGCCACCGCTTTGGCCTTTGACGCGCAGGATATCGCTGACTTTCATGGTTTATCTCCTCCAGATATGGTCGAAATATAGCCCACAATGACTCACGAAATTCTGACAAATCACCCGAGGAAACCATGCCCGGCTACAACGACCCCAGTTTCGACACACTCGCACTTCATGCAGGCGCCGCCCCTGACCCCACCACGGGTGCACGCGCGGTACCCATCCACCTAACGACCTCGTTTGTGTTTGAGTCCAGCGACCATGCCGCCTCGCTGTTCAACCTCGAACGCGCAGGCCATGTGTACAGCCGCATCAGCAACCCCACCAATGCAGTGCTCGAGCAACGCGTGGCAGCACTTGAAGGTGGCATTGGCGCCATCACCACGGCCAGCGGACAAGCAGCGCTGCATTTGACGATTGCCACACTCATGGGCGCGGGCTCGCACATCGTGGCCAGCACGGCGCTGTACGGCGGCTCACACAACCTGTTGCACTACACGCTGAGTCGCTTTGGCATTGAAACCACATTCGTCAAACCCAACGACATCGATGCGTGGCGCGCAGCCGTACGCCCTAACACCCAATTGTTTTTTGGCGAGACAGTGGGCAACCCTGGCTTGGATGTGCTGGACATTCCCACCATCTCCGCCATCGCGCACGAAGCGGGCGTGCCGTTGTTGGTAGACAGCACACTCACCACGCCCTACTTGGTCAAACCCTTTGATCTGGGCGCTGACTTGGTCTATCACTCGGCCACCAAATTTCTCAGCGGCCACGGCACCGTGATTGGCGGTATCGTGGTGGATGGCGGCAGCTTTGATTGGGAGAAGAGCGGTAAGTTCCCAGAGCTGACGCAAAGCTACGAGGGCTTTCACAACATGGTGTTCAGCGAAGAAAGCACGATTGGCGCTTTCTTGCTGCGCGCACGCCGCGAAGGCTTGCGCGACTTTGGCGCCTGCATGAGCCCACACAGCGCATGGCTGATTTTGCAAGGCATTGAAACCCTCTCTTTGCGCATGGACCGCCACATGGCCAACACCGAAAAAGTGGTGCAGTTCTTAGCCAGCCATCCGCTGGTCAGCCGTGTGGGACATCCGCTCATCGAGAGCCACCCCAGCCACGCATTGGCTGAAAAACTGTTGCGCTTTGGCGCACGTGGCGCAGGCTCGGTGTTCAGCTTTGACATCCAAGGCTCACGCCAGCAAGGCAAGGCCTTCATCGAGGCTCTGAAAATTTTCAGCCACTTGGCCAATGTGGGCGACTGCCGCAGCTTGGTGATTCACCCCGCCAGCACCACGCACTTCCGAATGAGCGACGAAGCCTTGGCAGGCGCCGGCATTGGACCAGGCACCATTCGTTTATCCATCGGACTAGAAGACGCTGCCGATTTGATTGACGATTTGAAGCGTGCATTGAAAGCCGCAGAGAAGGCAGGTGCGTGATGAAGTTCACTCTAAAAACTACTGCTGGCCAAAACTACGAAGCCTATGCCTACACCGGTGGCAAAGCATTTGACGCGGCCAAGCCCACGCTGGTGTTCATCCACGGCGTGCTCAACGACCACAGCGTGTGGATTTTGCAAACGCGTTACCTCGCACACCACGGCTTCAATGTGCTGGCGATCGACTTGCCCGGCCACGGGCGCAGTGGCGGCGATGCCCCCGCGAGTGTGGAAGAAGCAGCGCAATTCATCGAGGCGTTGCTAGATGCCGCAGGTGTCAAGCACGCAGGTTTGGTGGGACACAGCTGGGGTTCGTTGATTGCACTGGAAACAGCCGCACAGTTGAAAGACCGCATCACGCACTTGGCGTTGGTGGGCACGGCCTTCCCCATGAAGGTGTCCCCCGCTTTGATTGAGGCGTCGTTGAACGAGCCCATGAAAGCCTTGCAAATGGTGAATGTGTTCTCACGCGCCACGCTGTCTGCGCCCCCCTCTGCACTAGGACCTGGCACATGGGTGTATGGCGCTTCTATGGCCTTAGGCAGACGCATATTGGCCAGCAACACGCAGGTGAATATTTTTCACCGCGGCTTTGTGGCCTGTGACAGCTATGCAAATGGTTTAGAAGCCATGGCGGCGATCACCTGCCCTGTGCTGTTTGTACTGGGTGAAGCTGACCAGATGACGCCGCCGCGTGCAGCAAAGAGCTTGATCGATCAAGCCAAAGCAGACGGCAAAACTTTCACAGTGGCAAAGGTGCCAATGGGGCACCACCAAATGAGTGAGTCACCTGAGGAAACCTTGAGTGCCCTCAAAGCTTTTCTAGGTTTGCCCCGTTAGCTTGAACTGCACTGAGCGCAGCCGTGTCGGCTCGCTCAGAGCACATCGCGCAAGCGCAGGTCTTGCCACTTCATCCAAAGGCCTTCAGCCTCTGGGCTGCGCACCAGCAACAAACGCTCCATCAGCGGAGCCAGTGGAGTGCGATGAGGATCGGCCAGCAGCACGTAGCGGGCTTCTTTGACGTGTGTTTGGCGTGCATCCACGGATTCACTCAAGCGAGCAATCCAATCAAGGTCAACCAACGCGGCCAACACGTCTTCAATCTGCAATGGGTCGAGGGCGAGGTCTTCGCACAGAGTGGTCATGCTCGCACCGCGCTCATCGGTATTGCGTGCAACTTGTAAACGCTGCAACACCTCGAGTGCCAACTGAAAACGCCAGCCCACACTGCGACCATCGCGTGAAATGCCCCCCAACAAACTGGGCAAATTAGCAACCAGCACAGCACCAATCAACACGATGGACCACGCCAGATAAATCCACACAAACAAAATTGGCACGGTGGCAAATGCGCCGTACACCACCGAGTAAGTAGGAATTTGGCCGAAGTAATAGGCCAACACACGGCGAGCCACCTCGGTGGCTGCAGCCACCCACACCCCACCGACCAAGGCGTGGCTCCATCGCACTTGTGTGTATGGCACAAAACGATAAAGCGCACTGATGGCCCATGCCAAAAGCAAAAACTCAAGGGTGCCAAACAACCAGCGTAAATTACCCGCGCCTTCGGGCGCAACGCCCCGAGACACGGCTACAAACTCCGACATCATCACCAAGCTCGCACCCATCAGCAACGGACCTAAAGTGATGGCCGTCCAGTAGAGCAACATGCTGTGCACCAGAGGGCGACGCTTGCGCACACGCCAAATGGCGTTCAAAGTGCGATCAATCGTGAAGACCAAGGCCAAGGCTGAAAACAACAACGCCATCACACCAGCCACGCCTAAGCGACTGGCTTTGCTGGCAAACAAGGTCAAATAGCCCAAAACTTGGCGCGAGATGTTATCGGGCACCAAGCTTTCGACCAAACGTTTTTGCAGCACCGCTTGAAAGTCACCAAACAGCGGGAATGCCGTGAGCACAGCCAAGGCCACAGTCACCATCGGTACCAATGCAATGGTGGTGGTGAATGTCAAACTGCCTGCGGTTTGACCTAGGCGATCCTCACGAAATCGTTGGCGCAAGGTGCGCGCTGTGTTGCGCCAAGGGAATTGCGACAGGCGTTCAAAAAATTCGTGGAGTTGCGGGACAATCATGGAGTGAATCATCCCACTTTCTATGCACAACTCCACCCTCGCCCCTCAAGAAATTTCAATGCGCCATGTGACGATCACACGCCTCTTCGCGGTCAGTAGCCTCATCGGGCTCATCGTACTGGGCTTGGCCTGGGAGTTGTGGTTGGCACCATTGCGTCCAGGTGGCACTTTGTTGGCGCTGAAGGTGTTGCCACTTTGCGTCCCCCTCACGGGTTTGCTCAAAAACCGCATGTACACCTACCGCTGGTTGAGTTTGCTGATTTGGTTGTATTTCACCGAGGGGGTCGTGCGCGCCTGGAGCGATGCAGCACCTAGCAACTACTTTGCGCTGATGGAAGTATTTTTATGCGTGATCTTGTTTGCTGCATGCGCTTTGCATGTGCGCTTGCGCTTAAAGCATGCCAAAGAACAGCCACCAACAGACACACCTCAGACCTGAGTCATCCACATGTCTAATCAGAAGACACTTCAATTGATTCAAACTTTGCAAGCGTGCGTGGGTATGGCTCATGTACTGACTGATGGCGACTTATCTGCGTACGAGCAAGACTGGCGCAAACGCGCACGCGGGAAAGCGCTGGCGGTGGTTCGGCCAGCCAACACGCAAGAAGTTGCAGCAGTGGTTCAAGCTTGCGCGAAAGCAGGCGTGAGCATCGTCCCGCAAGGGGGCAACACAGGCTTAGTGGTAGGTGGCATTCCAGACGACAGCGGCACACAGGTGCTGATGAGTTTGCAACGCCTGAACACCATTCGCAACTTAGACACCAACAACCTCACCATCACAGTTGAGGCAGGTTGTATCTTGCAAAATTTGCAACAAGCAGCCGAACAAGCAGGCTTTCTCTTCCCTCTCAGTTTGGGCGCAGAAGGCAGCTGCACGATTGGCGGTAACTTGGCCACCAATGCAGGCGGCACGCAGGTGCTGCGCTATGGCAACACGCGTGATTTGTGCTTGGGGCTAGAAGTCGTCACCGCACAAGGCAACATCATGCACACGCTGACGGGTCTTCGAAAAGACAACACCGGATACGATTTGCGCGATTTGCTGATTGGCAGCGAAGGCACGTTGGGCATCATCACTGCAGCCACTATGAAGCTGTACCCCATGCCCGCGGCAAACTTGACGGCCTGGGCGGCCGTTCCCTCGGTCAACAGTGCGGTGAAATTATTAGGACTGGCACATCAGCAACTAGGTGCAGGTTTGACTGGTTTTGAAATGATGGGGCAATTTGCATTGAGCCTGGTTGACAAACACTACCCTCAGTTGCGCGTTCCGTTGTGGCAAGACAGCCCCTACTGCGTCTTGCTGGAAAACTCCGATGCTGAGTCCGAAGCACATGCAAGACAACGATTCGAACACCTGCTTGAGTTGGCATTAGAAGACGGCTGTGTGAGCGATGCCATCGTGGCAGAGAACCTGACCCAAGCGCGCAACCTTTGGCACATTCGTGAAAGCATCACACTGGCACAAGCAGAGGAAGGTTTGAACATCAAACATGACATTTCCGTGCCCATTTCATCGACCCCTGACTTCGTTGAACAGACCGACGCATTACTCAGCCAAGAATTACCCGGCGTAAGACTGGTCAACTTTGGGCACTTGGGCGACGGTAATTTGCACTACAACGTGCAAGCGCCAGCCAACTGTGATGCGCACGCTTTTTTGAAAGACAACGAAGCACGCGTCAACGCATTGGTGTATCAATCGGTCAAACGTTTTGGCGGCTCAATTTCTGCAGAGCATGGCATCGGAGGACTGAAGGTTGACAGCTTGCCCACGTACAAAGACCCAGTGGCATTAGCTTGGATGACACAGATCAAGCATGCGCTAGATCCGCAAGGCTTACTCAACCCGGGACGCGTCGTTCGCTAAGGATGGTTTACGCGGAATGACCAACTCAATGCCTGCCAGCATATCAATCAACTCAGGCAAAGTTTCCGCATTCATTTTGTCCATGACTCGGGCTCGGTGCAGCTTGATGGTGGCAGAGGCCCCGCCATCAAGAGAGGCAATTTGTTGATTTGAATAGCCCCTCACCATCCAGTGACAAACCTCTAGTTCACGTGGCGTCAAACGCTTGAGGCGTTCTGAGACCAGTGAGCTTTTATCAGCTTCCATGATGGCTTCATGCGACATACGCATGGAGCGTTGAATCACATCCATCATGGCTTGCGCCGTAAAGGGTTTGAGCAAAAAGTCAACCGCACCTTGCTTCATCGCCGCAATGATTTCTTCTGGGCGACTATCCCCACTGACAAAAATAACCGGCACATTTCGGGCGATTGTTTTTAACTGCGCTTGCAAGCCAACCCCTGTCGTACCGGGCATGCGCATGTCTAACAAGATCACCGCAGGAGAAAGTACCTTGGGATGGCTCAAAAAATGATCGGCTGAGTCGTAGAGACTGACCTCGTAACCTGCGCGCTCAAGCATCGTGCATAAACTTCGCCGCACAGAAGCATCATCGTCAATGACGATCACATGGCCTAATGCTTGCAAATGGTCAGTGCTGCTTATCGTCATTGTTGCTGCTCATCATGCCGTACAACTTGGCACCATGCTCAATTGCCATGGTGGCATAAGAGATATTGCCCTTGACATCGGCACCCGCGTGTAATTCAACCCGTCCTGTTGATTCGATGTTGCCCGTCACCACACCATTGACAACTGCTTGTTGCGCGTTGATGTCGCCCTCGACATGCGCTTGAGACAACACTGACAACTGCGCATTCGGACTACCGTTGACATCGATATTGCCAACAACATGACCTTTGAGTTGCACCAAATCTTGCGAAACGATATTGCCCACCACCACGGCTGATTGGCCGATGATGGTTTTTTCTGTCGTCCCTGTTTGCTCAGGCTGACCAAACTTCATCTTTTTGAACATAAGTTTTAGCGCGATACCGGCACTTCAACCAACTTCACGTGATTGGCCGCATCTGGCAACGTCACGCGTCCGCCTTGAAAATAAATTTGAATCTTTTGTAATTGAAGGCTAGAGACTTGCCAAGGCGCAACGCCATACACACTGCGATTCTCGCCAGCCTTGAGTTGCAAAGTCGTGGCTTGCTTGTTGCCATCCACCACACAAACATCCACATTGCTGGCACTGACCAAATACACGTAGCGACCTTCTTTGTGTGCCACAAATGGCGTCAGTTGAGGCATCGCCTCATTTGAATAAGCACAGCTGAGCGTCTTGTGGATGGCAGCGGCTGAAGCAACGACCACAGGCACAGAGGCTGGCAACGCAGGCACAGCAGGTATAGAAGCCGCAGGTGCGACAACCTCAGGTGGCTCAACAACAACTGGCGGCACTGAAGCTACAGCAACAGGCTCAGGTGCCGCAGCGGCTGGCATCACAGCAGCCATCTCTGTTGGACGCAAGGGGCCATGCAACACAAACAAAACGATCGCCATGGCTAGCAACAGCAAAGCAGCGGTGGCTTGCTTGTGCTCTTTGACCTTGTCTGCCAACACACCCAGCACATCCGCTGTTGTGCGGTTCATCACGGGCTGATGGCTCATCGCCACGATCTGGTCTAGCGTATTCAAATGCGCATCAGCGACTTTGTTGGCATCACGCAGATCTTCAGGCACTTCGACCGTCGGTGGTTCTGCGCCCAAAATCATCAGCAAACGTTTGTAGGCTTGGCGTTTGATGGCGTCGGAGTAAAACAAACCATCGCTGTCATCGGTCTCTAATTGGCGAACTTGCGCCACCGACAAACAAGCCGAACGCGCTAAAACGACCAAATCTATTCCCGCTGCCTCTCGCAATTCACGCAGGTATTGAGGATCACAGGTGTCATAAACGCTGCGTTTTGTTTCGTTTTTTGTATGTTCGGTGGATGTCATATCGACAAATCTTCACAACTTGCTCATAAATAAGTTAAGCCGCTACTGTCGCTGCGCGAGCAATAGTCGTCAATACGCCAGCTGGCGTAGCAAACTTAATTATTACGCATCATGCAAGCTTGACCGCTTAAACTCAGAAGTGTTTTTTACCTAAATACCCTTATGCGCCCCATCCGCCGTCAATACGAAGATTTCATGCAACACGTAGACCAACACGGTGTCGCCAAAACCGACCGCACCGGCACAGGCACGAAAAGCGTGTTTGGCTACCAAATGCGGTTTGATCTGAATGAAGGCTTCCCGCTGGTCACGACAAAGAAGGTTCACCTGCGCTCCATCATCCAAGAGCTGCTGTGGTTCTTGACCGGTTCTAGCAACAACAACTGGCTCAAAGAGCGCAACGTGACCATCTGGGACGAGTGGGCCCGCGAAGATGGTGACCTTGGCCCCGTGTACGGCGTGCAGTGGCGCAGCTGGCCCACGCCTGATGGCGGCCATATCGACCAAATCCAACAAGTCATCGACACGCTCAAAAGCAACCCTGACAGCCGTCGCATCATCGTGAGTGCATGGAACGTGGCTGAACTAGACAAGATGGCGCTCATGCCTTGCCATGCTTTCTTCCAGTTTTATGTGGCTCCAGCGCAAAACCCTGGCGAAAAAGCCAAGCTCAGCTGCCAGCTGTACCAACGCAGTGCCGATATCTTTTTGGGCGTACCTTTCAACATCGCCAGCTATGCACTGCTGACCCACATGGTGGCGCAGCAGTGCGACCTCGATGTGGGCGACTTCATCTGGACAGGTGGCGACTGCCATATTTACAGCAACCACCACGAACAGGTCGCATTGCAACTCAGCCGTGAACCGTTTGCTTACCCGACGCTTCATATCAAGCGCAAACCTGACTCCCTCTTCGACTACCAGTTTGAAGACTTCGAGGTGTTGGATTACCAATGCCACGGTGCGATCAAAGCCCCAGTGGCGGTTTAAGTCATGAGTTTGAATTTGATTTTTGCGCGCGCGCGCAACGGCGTGATTGGCAAAGACAACACCCTGCCCTGGCACTTACCCGAAGACCTTGCTCACTTCAAGCAAACCACACTTGGTCAGCCCGTGGTGATGGGCCGTAAAACATGGGAGTCGTTGCCTCCTAAATTTCGCCCCCTGCCGGGCCGCACCAACATTGTGGTGACGCGCCAAACCAATTGGCAGGCTGAAGGCGCTGTGGTTGCAAACTCCATCGAAGAAGCCGTGCAACACTGCCCCGCTGACGCACAGGTGTGGGTAATTGGGGGCGCAGAGGTTTATGCGCAAGCTATGCCGCTAGCTTCACGTGCCGTCGTGACTGAGATCGATGCCGATTTTGAAGGCGATGCCTTTGCCCCCACTTTTGATCAGAGCTGGCAAGAAACAGAACGCACCACACATGTGGCGGCGAATGGTTTGACCTACAGCCTCGTCACGCTCACTCACACACGTTAAGCAGGAGCTTTTGAATGTCTGAACACGGTTTTCACGTCCACGGGCCACACGACCACGAACTGGAGCATGCAGCGGGTGGCCACGGCAACAATTTCACCAACAAGATCGCGATGTTCACCGCCATCATTGCCACGGTCGGTGCCATCTTTGGTTACATGGGCGGCGCGACACAAGCCGCAGCAGGCTTGTACAAAAACGATGCAGCCATCAAAAAGACCGAAGCCTCCAACCAATGGAATTACTACCAAGCTAAAAGCAGCAAGCAAAACTTGATGGAGCTGGCTTTGGAATTAGCACCTGCCAGCAAAGCTGATCACTACCAAGCCCAGATTGAGCGTTACAAAACTGAGAAAGCTGACATCAAAGCAGTCGCAGAAAAACTCGAAGCTCAGTCGAAAGAATTTGACGAGATGTCAGAAGCGCAAATGCACCAGCACCACCGCTGGGCACAAGCCACGACCGTGCTGCAAGTGGCCATCGCTCTAGCCGCCATTGCATTGCTCACACGCAAGATGTGGGTGGAATACGCCATGTTTGGCACGGGTGCATTTGGCATTGCCGTTGGCATCTTGGCCGCCCTTCATATTTAAAGAGCACATCCATGCAACTCGCCACCTGGAACGTCAACTCACTCACCGTGCGCTTGCCGCAAGTGCTGGACTGGTTGGCGGCCAATCCTGTCGATGCGTTGGTGTTGCAAGAGACCAAATGCACCGACGACAAGTTCCCGCATGAGGCCATTGAAGCCGCTGGATACAACGTGGCTTTCTTCGGACAAAAAACCTACAACGGTGTGGCCCTGCTCTCACGCAGTGAAGCCACTGACGTGGTGAAAAACATCCCCGGCTTTGAAGACGACATGGCGCGTGTGATTGCAGGCACGGTCGATGGTGTGCGGGTGATTGGCGCGTACTTCCCCAATGGTCAAGCGCCCGACAGCGACAAGTTTGTTTACAAAATGCGCTGGCTAGAAGCGCTGCAGAATTGGTTGCGTGAAGAACTCAAGCAACACCCCAAACTGGTCTTGATGGGCGACTTCAACATCACTGTGGATGACCGCGATGTGTGGGACCCTGTAGCCTTGAAAGACACCATCCACTGCACGGTGCAAGAGCGTGACCACTTTCAAGCGTTGATTGATCTCGGCACACACGATGCTTTCCGCTTGTTTGAACAAGCCGAGAAAAGCTACAGCTGGTGGGACTACCGCGAGTTTGCATTCCGTCGCAACCGTGGTCTGCGCATTGACCACATCTTGGTCAGCGATGCACTCAAAGCATCCGTCCAAGCGTGTGTGATTGACAAAGCCCCACGCAAAAACGAGCGTCCCAGCGACCACACACCGGTGGTCGTGACGCTCGCTTAAGAACTCAATCGTCTAAACCCAACTCTTGAATTTTTCGAGTGATGGTATTGCGACCAATACCCAATTTTTGCGCCGCCTCAATGCGACGACCGCGTGTGTTGGCCAAAGCGGTTTGAATCAACTTCGCTTCCACACGATTGACCAAGGCATCCCATACATCGGTGCGACCTGCCACGAGCATGCTCATGGCTTCAGCTTCTAAGCCTTGCTCCCAATCCGCACCGGGCATGTTAAGCACCACAGGCGTGACGCCACTGCTGTCAGTCGCCACACTCGGGGTTGTTGATGCATGAGGCGCATCAGACGCTGACACCGCATGAAAGCCCGATGTGTCTTGCCCTGTGTGACTCATCGCAGCAAGCGCTTCGCCCGTCAGGGTCACTTCAGGTGGCAAGTCTTTGGGCTCAATCACTTGCGAAGGTGCCATCACGGTCAGCCAATGACAAATATTTTCGAGCTGACGCACATTGCCCGGAAACGCAAATTGGTTGAGCACGTTTTGTGCACCATCTGAGATTCTTTTGGACTCCACGCCCAATTGTTGTGCACTCTGCTGCAAAAAGTGGCGCGTCAACGTGGGGATGTCTTCACGACGCTCACGCAATGCTGGCAAGCGCAAACGGATCACGTTCAAACGGTGAAACAAGTCTTCACGGAACACACCGTCTTTGACGCGTTTTTCTAAGTCTTGGTGCGTTGCCGCAATCACGCGAACATCTGCTTTGATGGCGTTGTGACCACCCACGCGGTAGTAGTTGCCATCGCTCAACACGCGCAACAAGCGAGTCTGCAAATCAAAGGGCATATCGCCGATTTCATCTAGGAACAACGTACCGCCCTCGGCCTGCTCAAAGCGGCCTCGACGCGTGGTTTGTGCGCCCGTGAAAGCACCGCGCTCATGACCAAAGAGTTCGCTCTCCAGCAAGTCTTTTGGAATCGCCGCAGTGTTGATAGCAACGAAAGGACCTTTGTTACCTGCATCGCCACGCGGCGAATGTTTGTGCAGCGCACGTGCCACGAGCTCTTTGCCAGAGCCGCTTTCGCCAGTGATCATCACGGTCACGTTGCTTTGGCTCAAACGACCAATGGCGCGAAACACATCTTGCATGGCGGGTGCTTGGCCCAACATTTCTGGCGTAGCGTCTTGCGCTTCGCTCTGCGCTTGTTCGCGCTGGCTCTCGTCTAAGGCACGGCGAATCAGCTCCACCGCTTTGGGCAAATCAAAGGGCTTGGGCAAGTACTCAAACGCACCGCCTTGAAAGGCAGACACCGCGCTATCCAAATCTGAAAAAGCCGTCATGATGATGACAGGCAGCGAAGGCAAACGCTCTTTCACCTTGGTGAGCAAATCCAAACCCGAGCCACCTGGCATGCGAATATCGCTGACCAATATTTGTGGGCCGTCCTCGTCGCTCACCGACTCGAGCGCTTGCAACACTTCGCGTGGACTGGTGAAGCTGCGCGTGGGCAAGTTCTCGCGCAACAGCGCTTTTTCCAGCACGAAGCGAATTGACTGGTCGTCGTCCACAATCCAAATCGATTTCATCTCGGCTCTTTCTGTTTTAAGTTAGGGGCACCGCTTGAGGCTCAAGGCAACGGGATGAGGATTTTGAAATCCGTGCGTCCCGGCACACTGTCACACTCAATCAAGCCATGATGCTGTTGCACAAAAGTTTGTGCCAAATTCAGTCCTAGGCCAGAACCGCCATCTCGACCAGAAACCAAAGGGAAAAACAACCTGTCCTTGATTTCTTCCGGAATGCCGGGCCCGTTATCTATCACATGCAATTCCAGTGCCAACCGGTAGCGTTGTTTGCCAAAAGTGACTTGGCGACTGATGCGGCTGCGCAAAATAATTTCTGCATCCCCTGCTGCCAATCGATCCACCAAAGCTTGGGCGGCGTTGTGCACGATGTTGAGCACGGTTTGAATGAGTTGCTCTCGGTCACCACGAAACTCTGGAATCGAAGTGTCGTAGTCGCGCACCACCCGCAAGCCCTTTGGGAACTCGGCCAAGATGAGGCTTCGCACACGCTCGCACACTTCGTGGATGTTGACATCGCCCACCACATGCGGACGGCGATGCGGCGCCAATAAGCGGTCTACCAATAGCTGCAAGCGATCAGCTTCGTGGATGATGACTTGGGTGTACTCAATGAGGTCTTTGCTTTCCACCTCCATTTGCAACAGCTGCGCTGCACCGCGAATACCACCCAAGGGGTTTTTGATCTCATGGGCCAAATTACGAATCAGCTCTTTGTTCGCTTGGGCTTGGTCAATCAAGCGCTCTTCACGGTCTTGGCGCGTCTGCTGCTCTAGGGGCAGCAACTCGACCAACACCTCACCCGTCACATCGGTGGAGGCAACGATCACATGCACAGGCAAAGGATCTTGCAAAGGACGGCGCAAATGCGCGTCATAACGCATGGTGGCAAACGCGTTGGTTTGGGCACCTAGCAAGGCATTGTCAAACGACTGCGTTTCCGTGAAATAACTGCTCAATGCCGAACCTTCGATGGTGCGACGTGAGACGCCCATCACATCTTCAAGGGCAGCATTGGCAAACACCACCACACCATCGGTGCGCACCACGGCCACCAAAGTGGCCAGCAAATCAAAGGCTTGCGCATAGCTGGGATAGGTTTGTGAGTTAGGTACTGCCTTCATGGCTTAACTCCAGTCGGGGCGATGCTGTTGACACCTAGGCGTGCCAACTCTCGCTGCAAGCCAGCCACATCGGCTTGTGTGCGCTGTAACGCAGCACGAAGCTGAGCCACACGGTCTTGGTATTTTTGAGGCTGACGAAATTCATCAGCGCGGCGCTCAGGTTCGCCGTTGTTCCATTCGCGCAGCAACTCAGCCTGCTGCTGTTGCGCCCTTTGCAGTTCCGCTTGCAGCACCACCTGTGCTTGCGCATCGCGCTGGCGTTGCTCCGCACTCTCTACTTTGGCAGCACCCGTGCCACCAATTGCATTCGCTGCAGGGCTTGCAGTTTGTGCGCCTTGCACACGCGTACCTTCAATCACCGTCACGCTACTGCCAGCTAAAGGCTTGCAGTTGGCCGAGGGATCGGGCTGATTGGTATACGCATTGCCACAGCGGTAAATGCGCTGAGGCTCAGACGTGGCGGCCACTGGACACGCAGCAAACACGAGTCCCATCAAGGCCATACAACGCACAACACAGAACAAAATAGGGCGCATGAAAAAATTCTGGTTTGAAATGAAAAAGGACGGCTCGCGCCGTCCTTTTATTGCACGCGTCGTTGCAACGAATTACAGAGAGTAGTACATGTCGTATTCGACAGGAGACACTTCCACGCGACCACGAGTCACTTCTTGCATCTTCAATTCAATGTAAGAGTCGATCCATGAGTCAGTGAACACGCCGCCTTTGGTCAAGAAGGCGCGGTCTTTGTCGAGAGCTTCCAAAGCTTGATCCAAGCTGGAGCACACGGTTGGAACCAACTTGTCTTCCTCTGGAGGGAGGTGGTACAAGTCTTTGGTCGCTGCTTCGCCTGGGTGGATCTTGTTCTCGATACCGTCCAAACCAGCCATCAACAGGGCTGCGAAGCCGAGGTATGGGTTGCACAATGGATCTGGGAAACGAGCTTCCACACGGCGTGCTTTGTCGCTGGCCACGTTAGGAATACGGATCGAAGCAGAGCGGTTCTTGGCAGAGTAAGCCAATTTCACGGGCGCTTCGAAGTGAGGCACCAAACGCTTGTAGCTGTTTGTACCTGGGTTGGTGATTGCATTCAAAGCACGTGCGTGCTTGATGATGCCGCCGATGTAGTACAGAGCGAACTCTGACAAACCTGCGTAGCCGTTGCCTGCGAACAAGTTCTTGCCGTCTTTCCAGATGGACTGGTGAACGTGCATGCCAGAACCGTTGTCGCCAGCGTATGGCTTAGGCATGAAAGTAGCGGTTTTGCCGTAAGCGTTGGCCACGTTGTGGATCACGTACTTTTGCAGCAATGTCCAGTCAGCGCGCTCGACCAAAGTAGAAAACTTAGTGCCGATTTCGCATTGACCCGCGCCAGCCACTTCGTGGTGGTGCACTTCAACTGGGATACCCACTGACTCGAGCAACAAGCACATTTCGCTGCGCATGTCGTGTGTGCTGTCAACGGGAGGCACTGGGAAGTAGCCACCTTTGACGCGAGGACGGTGACCGCGGTTGCCGCCTTCCACTTTCTCGCCGCTGTTCCATGGGCCTTCGTATTCGTTGATCGAATAGAAAGTGTTGTTTGGCTCAGTGCTCCAACGCACTTCGTCAAACAAGAAGAATTCTGGTTCTGGACCGAAGTAAGCGGTATCGCCCAAGCCAGACTGCTTGAGGTAAGTCTCAGCGCGCTTGGCGATCGAACGTGGGTCACGCTCGTAGGCTTTGCCGTCTGTAGGTTCGATCACATCACAGATCAACACCAAGGTGATTTCTTCGAAGAAGGGGTCGATCAATGCGCTGTTTGGATCAGGCATCAACAACATGTCAGAGGCTTCAATGCCTTTCCAGCCAGCGATAGAAGAACCGTCAAACGCTTGACCTTCTTCGAACTTGCTTTCGTCAAACTGCGACACGGGCGCAGTGATGTGCTGCCATTTGCCACGGGTATCGGTGAAACGGAAGTCAACGAATTTAACTTCGTTCTCTTTCACCATTTTCATTACGTCTGCGACGGTCTTGGCCATCAAGTTCTCCTGCTAGGGTAGGTTGGTTTAAAAAGTGTTTCGAGGTTGAAGGATGCAGTTTCTGTGCCAGCGTAGGCTCCACGGCGACTACGATTCACTTCACCATCTAGCCGTCTATTTTGCACCGAGATTGAGGCAAATTAGCTGCAAAAGCGCATTCGGGCGCGCAAATGCAGAAAATCGAAGAGCACTTTTTTGGTGCTATTTTGCACCAAATTGGTTCGGTGTTATTTTCGCACCAATTCAGGGCCTGTCTTGAATCCAAATGGTTGGAGCCCTTTCAACATCGCAGCATAGGCTGGCGCTACTTTTTCGGGAGCGCCTTTAACACCCAACTCAATGTGACGGCCATGCACGGGATGATCCACACTGGGCAAGCTGAATATTTTGATGCCGTCAAAGTCGCGCTCTAAGGCTTCCATCAGCGGCGTGATGGTGGCCTCCATCGATCCATAAATCACGATCGATTGCTCGATCCAAGCATCCTGTTGAAACAAGTGTGGGTAATGCGTGTCGAGTACCCACTCCATCATGGGCCAAGCCATCACAGGAAAGCCCGGCACGAAGTGCACAGCACCACCGCCAGCACCGTGGCAAGTGAACCCTGGAATCTTGTTGTACGGATTCGGAATGATGGAAGAGCCCACCGGAAACACACCCATGTTGAGTCGATGGATGTTGTCGTGGCGGTCAGGCTCATACGGCACGCCCTGCTCTTTCGCTGTGTCTTGCATGCGCTCACGAATCAAAGCTTCTGCTTGTGGGTGCAACACAATGTCAACGCCTAAGGCCTTGCCAGCACATTGACGTGTGTGGTCATCTGGCGTTGCGCCAATGCCACCACACGAAAACACAACGCTGTTGCTCTCAAATGCACGGGCTAAGGTGTGCGTGATGCGCTCAGGTGAATCGCCCACGTAGTCGGCCCAGTCGAGGGATAAGCCACGCGCGCTTAAGAGTTCAATGAGTTTGGGCATGTGCTTGTCGGCACGTTTGCCCGAGAGAATTTCATCGCCAACGATGATGAGGCCAAACTCTGGCCGCGCTTTAGAGGCTTGGATATGTGGGTGTACTTGGGTCATCTGCCGATGCTACCGCGGGTAGCGGCACCGAGGCGCCCATCACCACAGTGCCCGACTCCGCACGCAGGGCTTCTAACGCACCCAAGCTGTAGTGCGTGAACCAGAGCGAGGTAAACGCAAATACCAAGGCATAAATCCAAATGGCCAAGGGGATGAGCACCAGAAAAGCTGCAGCAAACACAGCGCCAGAGGCCCACACGATGCTGGGCAAAGCACCCAAATAGCCCGTCAACATACCAATCATGAGCAACCAGATTCGGTGTTGGCGGCCAAGGGTGATGCGCTCTTCACGGCTGGCATGCGTCACCAACGCATCGAACACCATCACGCGGTAACTCAGCCAACCCCAAATGAGCGGAGGCACGATGAACATCAAAGGCGGCACCGCCCAAAGCGGCAGGGTGATGACCATGGCGCCCATGGCAATGATCGTCGAGCCCACCGTCCAAGCCAAGCTGGTCAATGTGGTGCCCCCATGCTTCAGCGCCAAATGTGCAAAGCGGCGTTGCACCACAAGGTCAACCAAGGCGGGCGTCATCATCAAAGACACAGCCAACAAAGAGATGATCACCAAAATAGGCGTGATCGCGAAAATCACCACCAACGGGATCACCACCGCTTGCAACTCACCAGCGCCCTGCTCTTGGAGCCAATCCAGCATGCCTTGGAGCACTTGCCAAGAGGCCAACATCTCGCGCACCCAATCTTGCGTAGGCGCCCAATAGAAATACCCCCAGCTCACCGACAGCACCAGCAACATGGCCAGTGGCAGCAGAGACAGGACCATGACGCGCGGCATCAAGCAATAAGCAAACGCACGCCAAAAAGAATCTAAGAACAAACGCATGCCAAAAGCATACCGCAGCTGCTTAGGGTGTGGAAGAAAACCCCAAAGCCTGCATGAGGCGTTTGATACCCAATCGCTGCTGCGACCAGAAACCTTCGCCGTAATCCACGCCCTGCTCCACTTGGTCGCGGATACCCGTCGGCTCGAAACGCACATCGAAGTTAGCGGTTCCAAACATGACATCCCACCAAGGCAAGAGCACGCCGAAGTTGTGTCCACCTAATGTGGCGCTCATCCCTGTCTTGGATTTGGACTCATGCCCCAAGCCAATGGCATGGTGCAGACGATGAAAGCGCGGACTGACCCACAGACGTTCACCCCATTTGCCAAAGCTGACACGCAAATTGGCATGCTGGAAATTCTCAAACAACTGGGTGATGGCCACCACCGCCACAAACTGCGTGGGCGCAATGCCAATCATTTGCGCGATCAACACCCAAATCACCGCACCAATCAAATCATCCAACAAGTGGTTGCGGTTGTCGGTCCACTGCGTCATCTGGCGTTGTGAGTGATGCAACGCATGCAAAGCCCACCACCAGTTCCACTGGTGCTGCGCGCGATGCAACCAGTAGTTGACGAAGTCAAACACCACGAGGTACATCACAAAACTGATCAACGGGCCATCGGTCACTCCCGGCCAAAAGTCTTCCAGATGAAACGTGCCCACGCCGTGCACACGCAGCTCACCCATCAGCGTGTCGAGCACTGGATCAACCAGCAAAAACAAGGCCACGCGGAACAAACCCAAGCGATGGATCAAGGTGTAAATGACATCGGTACGAATGGCTTTCTGATCGGTCAGCATTTCCACGGGACGCCAGCGCTGCAGCGGACCAATGACAGCGACCATCACCGCAATCTGAATCAAGCCAACGAGTAACCAGCCTGTGCCGTTGAACACATCTTCTAAACGATTGCCCAAGCCCAATGCAAAGGCCATCGGCTGCATGATGCCTTCATACAAAGCGGCTTGCGTGTTGGCAAAAAGATCGATCAACGTATCCATGGTTTGAATTGTGGATGGTCTTTCAAGGTGGCAAAGCAAAACCCTTTGGCTTTGAGGCCTTCAATCAAGGGCTCCAACACCGCAGGCGCCCACGGGTCTTGGCGCGACCAAATGCCCAAATGCGCCATCAAAACATCGCCCGATCGGATGTTGCTCAAAGCACGTTGCAGCAGCTTGGAGTTGGGAAATTTATCGCTAGGCAGCTCATCGCCCAAGAAACCAGCATCCGCCCAGCCCACATGCGCAAAGCCGCATTGCTTGGCTGCGTTCAGCAGCGAAGGCGATGTTTTGCCACCGGGTGCGCGAAACAAAGGCAAAGGCTTGACGCCCGTGATTTGCTCCAAGCGTGTGTTGGACAACTGCAATTGGTCACAGTAGCGCTGACTAGTCCATACCTCGGTTTGTCCTTTACTGGGTCCCGCTGTGGGGCGCATTTGCCAGCTTCCACGCGGCAAGTCTGAGCGCCAATACACGTGATCAAACGTGTGTGAGGCGAAGGCATGTCCCTCCGCACCACGAGCTTTCCACCAAGGCGCCCAATGATCCCCCAAGGAGCCATCACCTTCTTTGGTGGCTTCATTGGCTGCGAAGAAGGTGACCTTGACGTTTTGACGATTCAACACCTCCGCAATCAGCGGAGCCACACCCATGTGACCGGTGTCAAACGTGAGGTACAACGGTTTTTGACAAGGCGCAGCGGCGTGCGCAACGTGTACAACTGCGATGCTCAGTAAGGCTAAGACAACCGAACGCAAGCAACGCATCGCCATCAATACCGTTTGGCGTGGTCCAAAGTCCAAATGCCGTGAGGCGATTTTCCGACTTTGACTTGGCGCACGAGTTGGCCTGTGGCCGTGTCAATCACGCTCATTTTTTTGATCCAGCGCGAGGACACAAACAACAACTTGCCGTCTGCGGTGACTTCCATGCAATCCGGCCCGCCGGGCGCCGCGAACTGCATGACGGACTCTAAGTTGAGGTAATCGATTTTGTTGACCGTATTGGCCACACGGTTGCCTACAAACACGTGACGACCATCACCGACAGCGCGAAAGGCATGTGCACCTTCACCCGTTGGAATGGTTTTGAACAACTTGGGGCTAGCGCCTGACACATCAAACACTTGCACGTGATCATCGCCTGTGAGCCCGACCAACAAGTACTTGTCGTTCGGTGTACCAAACACGTCCGCAGGCATCTTGCCTGTTTTGGTGCGCCACTTCAGTGTTTGCGTTGCCAAGTCCACGGCCACCAACTCGTCGCTGTCTTGCATGGTGGCGTACGCCGTGGTGCTCTTGGTATCAATCCAAATGTGGCTCGGTGTTTTGCCCGAGGGAATGCGCTTAGCCAGTGTCAGCTCTTTGCCGTCCCAGCGGTAAATGTCGATGTGGTTCAAGCGGTTAGCGACCGTCACAAACCACTTCATGTCAGGCGAGAAGCGCAACTGGTAAGGGTCAATCGTGCCGCGCACCACGCGTTGCACTTCGGCTGTGCGGGGGTCAATGAATGTCAGCGAATCACCACCCGCATTGGCCACGATGACCGATTTTTCGTCGGGTGTGAGGTAGATGTGGTGGGGCTCTTTGCCCGTCGGAATACGACGGGTTTCTTGCCAAGTGACAGGGTCGATGACGCTGACGTTCGCGTCCAAAGAATTGAGCACAAAAATAGGATTGGCCGCTTGCACGGCAGGGGCTGCCAAAAACAGCACGCCGGCCAAAGCCAGCGACAAACGTTGAATCAAAAACACAAAAAATACCTTGAAAAATCTACGCCCAGTGTAACGAGCAGGCCCTGACCTGCGAGCAAGAAGGGCTCAAACCCTTCAAAAACCGATTGATCCAAAGCAAAAGATCAGCAAAGAGGCCAAAAATCAAGCGTTTGTCGCTAGCAGCTTCAGCTCATCTTCACTGATCCAGCGCCATTGACCAGGCAGCACATCAGCGGGCAAAGGCATCGCGCCGATTTGCGAGCGGTGCAAACCCACCACCTTGTTACCCACCGCCGCCAACATACGTTTGACTTGGTGGTACTTGCCTTCGGTCAAGGTCAAACGCAAGTGATGTTCAGCCACGGCCACACACGCCGCAGCTCTGACGGGTTTGGGCGAATCGTCCAGCACCACCCCATCGAGCAGGCGCTGCACTTGTTTGTCATCCAGCGGATCGTCGGTCGTCACCTCATACACCTTGGGTACATGGTGACGGGGTGAACTCATGCGGTGAATCAGCGGACCATCGTCGGTCAGCACCAACATGCCTGTGGTGTCTTGGTCCAAGCGCCCGACCGCTTGCACACCTTGCACCGCACTTTTTTGTGGACGGTAGCGCAAGGGCGGCGGCAGCAAGGTATACATACTGGGCCATGCCGAAGGCTTGTGCGAACACTCGTAGCCTGCAGGTTTGTGGAGCAATACATAGGCTTTGGCGTGATACGGCCACAGTACGCCTTGCACCGAGTACGACAGACCCTCACGCACATCAACGTCTTCAAGCGCATCGTCACATGTGACCAAGCCCTCGCCCAAATCAATTTGCACGTAGCCTTGTTGAATCAGTCCTGCGCAAATGCGGCGCGTGCCAAAACCTTGGGAATACAAAATATCTTGCAATTGCATGGGTCAATCGTAAACGCTCAAGCAAAATGACATCTGACAAAGGCGCCTCACATGAAACCCAGCTCACACTATTTGCAATGTCACGGCTTCAACATCCACTACACCGCATGGGGCGATGCCTCGCTGCCCGTGGTGATTGCTTGGCACGGTTTGGCCCGCACGGGCCGCGACTTTGATGCGCTGGCCGAGCAACTGGGTGCGCACTATCACGTGATTTGCCCCGATACCATTGGCCGAGGCCTGAGCCAGTGGAGCCCGGCACCCAAAGACGACTACAGCTTTGCCACCTACGCACGCATCACTTTGGACTTGATGAATGCACTGCACATCGAAAAGGCCCACTGGATTGGCACCTCTATGGGCGGCGCTTTAGGTTTGGTGTGTGCGGCGGCATTAGAACTCCCCGCCTTCAAAGACCGCATTTGCAGCTTGGTGCTCAACGACATTGCACCTGAAATTTCCGTGGCTGCCGTGGATCGCATCAAAGCCTACGCAGGTCAACCACCTGCCTTTGACACCGTGCCAGAGCTAGAAGCCTTCTTCCGTGCAGCCTATGCCCCTTTCGGCGATCAAACCGATGCGCAGTGGCGACACCTGACCGAGACCTCTACCCGCCGTCTCCCCGATGGCCGCGTCACACCGCACTACGACCCCAATATCACGCAGCAGTTTTTCCGCGAAGTGCCCGAGTACCCCATGTGGAACGCGTACGACACACTCAACGTTCCAGTCATGGTGATGCGCGGCGCGAATTCGGATTTGATTTCGCCAGAAACCATCCAAGCCATGCGCACACGTGGGCCTGGTGCGAGAGGTTTACTGCGCACCGAAGAAATTCCAGGCTGCGGTCATGCACCAGCGCTGAACGTGCCTGAGCAATGGCAGTTGGTGCTGGACTTCTTGGAAGCAGCTGCTTAGGCCTGCGGCGACACCCACAGCGGGTGCTTGTGCATCACAGCAGCCAAAGCTTCTGAAGTCTCAAACGCCATCAACCATGACGATAAATGCCCCCACGGCTGCGCATCAAACCAAGCACGGTCCGTGCGCGCAAACTGACGCACAAATGGCGCGATGCACGCATCGACTAAGCCCCAGCACTCACCAGACAAATTAGCAGCCGTATTTAGCTGAACATCAAGTTGACGCAGCCAATCAGCGCCCAATTCACGATGCTTCAAGCCATCGCTCAAACCAAAGCGTTGCGGGTATTTGTAGCGGTCTAAATTGGCTTTGAATTCACCATCATTGACAGCGATCAACGCATCTGACCTCGCCTTGGCTTGCTCTGAGACAGGCAACCAGCCGTGAGGGTCTCGCTGCGCCAAAGCCCACTGCATGATGTCTAGGCTTTGCTCTAGCACCTCACCCGAAGCCAAGCACAACACAGGCACAGTGCCTTTGGGTGACGCGTTCAACATGTCGACTGGCTTGGCTTTCAATGCCACTTCGCGATGCTCATAGACGACGCCACTGGCTTGCAAGGCCAAGCGCGCTCGCATCGCATAAGGGCAACGACGAAATGAATACAAAACGTGCATAGATACCAAAGAAAAATCAGAGTAACCCACGCGTCACTCACTGCTGGCGAAACACCTTGCCTTGGGCAAGAATGCGACGAACACACACAAGGAGACAACCCATGAAACGCCGTCAATTCTTTCAGAATTCTGCCCTCGTCACTTCTGGAGCCCTGGTGGGTTGCGCCACACCTGGCATTGCAGCACATTCACCCAAGACGCCGTTCACGGTGCCTGCCACCTACATTCCCATCGTCGGCTCGGATGAAATGTTTCCCATTCGACGCATCTATTGCATTGGTCGCAACTATGCGGCACACGCCAGAGAAATGGGTTCAGACCCCACACGCGAACCGCCCTTCTTCTTCCAAAAACCAACCGATGCGATTCAGTACGTTGCCGCAGGCACGGTCGCCGATCATCCGTACCCCACTCTCACCAAAAATTACCATTACGAAGCCGAATTGGTGGCTGTACTTGGTAAAGGCGGTCGCAATATTCCCGTCGACAAAGCGCTCGACTTGGTTTACGGCTACACCTTAGGCTTAGACATGACACGCCGCGATTTGCAACGCGGCATGGGTGACCAAAAGAAACCTTGGGAAATTGGCAAAAGCTTTGACAAGTCAGCCCCTATTGGCGCCGTGCACAAACTGGCACAAACGGGTCACTTCACCAAGGGCGACATTTGGCTCAAGGTGAATGGTCAAGTGAAACAAAAAGCAGATTTGAACCAAATGATCTGGTCCGTGGCTGAGCAAATCAGCAAACTCTCAGAAGCATTTGAGCTATTCCCCGGCGACATCATCTACGCAGGTACGCCTGAAAACGTAGGCCCCGTGGTGCGCGGCGATGTGATTGAAATGCACATCGACGGCTTGCCCAACTTGAGTGTGAAGATTGTCTAAATTCAGGTCACAGGCGCGGGATTGAACAGCACCAACGCGTTGTGCAACTTCCAATGTTCAGCCCATGTCTTTTTGCGGCCACTGGCCACATCGAGCATGAGCTGAAACAGCTCCATCCCCACCTCTTCAATCGTCTTGGTGCCATCGGCAATCGTGCCTGCGTTGACATCCATCAAGTCATGCCAGCGACGAGCTAGGTCTGTGCGTGTGGCCACTTTGATGACCGGGCACTCAGCCAAACCATAAGGTGTACCTCGCCCCGTGGTGAACACGTGCATGTTCATGCCTGCGGCAAGTTGTAACGTGCCGCAGATGAAATCGCTGGCTGGCGTGGCGGCATAAATTAGGCCTTTTTGCTTGAGCTTTTCGCCAGGTGACAACACGCCCGAGATGGGTGCTGAACCCGACTTGACGATTGAGCCCATGGCTTTTTCGACGATGTTGGACAAGCCACCTTTTTTGTTGCCCGGTGTGGTGTTGGCACTGCGGTCTGCGCGGCCACGAGCCAGGTAAGCGTCGTACCAAGCCATTTCGCGAATCATGGCCTCGGCCACTTCGGGTGTGGTCGCACGTGAGGTGAGTTGGTCAATGCCATCGCGAACTTCGGTCACCTCGGAAAACATCACACTCGCGCCAGCACGCACCAACAAATCGGTGCAGTAACCCACGGCTGGATTGGCGGTCACGCCCGAAAACGCGTCGCTGCCGCCGCACTGCACGCCCACCA
>Ga0213920_1000354_pt1 | contig 38884 bp, 34 predicted proteins | sample McNCre1117MG_FD_161054 | JGI IMG/M metagenome (GOLD analysis project Ga0213920, IMG submission 161054) | Freshwater microbial communities from McNutts Creek, Athens, Georgia, United States - 11-17 MG | ecosystem: Environmental > Aquatic > Freshwater > Creek | place: USA: Georgia | collected...
GTTTGGGCTACGTTCAGATCTCTCGACCGCCGTGGGGGCGTGAGATAAAAAAGTAAGCAAAGTAAAAACGGGCTGAACTCATGGATTGGAATGTAGCACAAGGAATCTGGCAGTTTGCTGACAAGTGACTGGGGTTTACGCGGTGCCGCCAACGGTCAAACCGTCGATGCGCAAAGTCGGCTGCCCAACGCCCACAGGCACGCTCTGGCCTTCTTTGCCACAGGTGCCCACACCGGGGTCGAGCTTCATGTCGTTGCCAATCAGGCTCACACGCGTCAGGGCATCTGGTCCGTTACCCACCAAAGTAGCCCCTTTAACTGGGTATTGAATCTTGCCGTTCTCTACCCAAAACGCTTGGCTGGCTGAGAACACAAATTTTCCTGAAGTGATGTCCACCTGGCCGCCGCCAAAGTTCACGGCGTACAAGCCTTTCTTCAAGCTCGACACAATTTCTTCTGGCGACTTGTCGCCACCCAACATGTAGGTGTTGGTCATGCGGGGCATGGGCACATGGGCATAGCTCTCTCGGCGGCCATTGCCTGTGGGCTTCACACCCATCAAGCGGGCATTCATACCGTCTTGGATATAGCCCTTCAAGATGCCGTCTTCAATCAACACATTGCGTTGGCTCGGGTTGCCTTCATCGTCCACATTGAGTGAACCACGACGATCTGGAATCGTGCCGTCATCTAAAACAGTGACGCCTTTGGCTGCCACGCGTTGGCCAATGCGGCCACTGAACGCGCTAGAACCTTTGCGGTTGAAGTCGCCTTCCAAACCGTGACCAATCGCTTCATGCAACAAGATGCCGGGCCAGCCTGGGCCTAAGACCACGCTCATCTCGCCTGCAGGTGCAGGGCGTGCATCAAGGTTGGTCAATGCGCATTGCACAGCTTCATCCACATAGCTTTGCGCCAGCGCATCGTCGAAATGATCTAAACCAAAGCGGCCACCGCCACCAGCAGAGCCCACTTCTCGGCGACCGTTTTGCTCGGCAATCACGGTCACGCTCAGGCGCACAAGGGGGCGCACATCAGCAGCCAAGGTGCCATCGGCACGCACCACCATCACCACGTCGTATTCGCTGGCCAAGCCAGCCATCACTTGAATCACGCGGGGGTCTTTGGCGCGGGCCATTTGTTCGACGCGGCCCAACAGCTCTACCTTTTCTGTGCTGTTGAGTGAAGAGATCGGGTCTAAACCGCCATACAAAGAACGGCTTGATGCCACTTTGCGTGTGGGCACTTTGACACGACCACCTTTGGCCGCAGCGCCAATGGTGCGCACGGTACGTGCAGCATCCATCAAAGAAGCTTTAGAGATATCGTCGGAGTAAGCAAATGCAGTTTTTTCGCCGCTCACCGCACGCACGCCCACGCCTTGGTCGATGCTGAAAGAGCCTGTCTTGACAATACCCTCTTCCAAGCTCCAGCCTTCGGCACGGGTGTATTGAAAATACAAATCGGCTTCGTCAACTTTGTGCGCTTTGATTTCGGCCAATGTTTTGGCCAAGTCGGTTTCGTCTAAACCGAAAGGCTCTAACAACAGTTGACGGGCAATAGCCAATCGTTCAAGGGTGGGTTCGCGTGAAATCATGCGCGAATTATGACTGCACCAACTGCTTGGCCTTGGCCACCGACATCAATATCCCTAAGCCTAGCCCTAGCGTCACCATGGCCGTGCCGCCATAGCTGATGAAGGGTAAAGGCACACCCACCACAGGCAGCATGCCGCTGACCATGCCCATGTTCACAAAGGCATAAATGAAGAAGCTCAAAGTCACGCTTCCCGCCAGCAAACGGGCAAACAGCGTAGGGCCTTCTACCGCAATCGCCAAGCCGCGCAAAATCAAAAAGATGAATGCGGCAATCAGCATCAAATTACCGATCAAACCAAACTCTTCACCAAAAGCAGCAAACACAAAGTCAGTGGTGCGTTCAGGAATGAAGTCCAAATGGGTTTGTGTGCCCTGCATGAAACCCTTACCCCAGAAGCCACCAGAGCCAATGGCAATCATGCCCTGAATGATGTGAAAGCCTTTACCCAGCGGGTCTCGCGAGGGATCTAGCAAAGTACAAATGCGTTGCTGTTGGTAGTCATGCAAGATCGGCCAACGAAAACCATCGGCGCACAAGGTGGGCTCAAACCACACCACCAAGCCCACACCAATCACACCCATGATGATGGGTGGCACGATCAGCCACCAGCTCAAACCTGCAAAGAAAATCACGGCCATGCCAGCCGACAACACCAAGATGGCGGTTCCCAAATCAGGCTGACGCACGATGAGTCCAACCGGCACCATCAGCAGCAAACCTGCCACCAAAAAGTCGAGCGGACGCAACTGACCTTCGCGCTTTTGGAACCACCATGCCAGCATCAACGGCATGGCAATTTTCATGATCTCACTGGGCTGAATCACCACACCCACATTGAGCCAACGACGTGCGCCTTTTTTGGTCAAACCAAACAAAGCCACCGCCACCAACAAAGCTACGCCCACGGTGTACAAAGGCACGGCAAACGCCATCAAACGCTGTGGCGGGATTTGCGCCACCACAAACATGATGAAGCCCGCAATCAACATATTGCGGCCATGGTCAAAGAACCGTGCGCCGTTGGCAAAGCCCGACGAGTACATGGTGAGCAAACCTGCACATGCCAATAAGAAAATACCAAACGCCAACGGCCCATCAAAACCTTTGAGCAAAGGCATCAAGCGCTGGAAGGGGCTGGGTTTGTGGATGACGGTGGGCATGGGCCAGATTATCCCCTGACACGAGGCCATTCTCAGCGCCGCTGCTAGCATTCGGTATGACCATGCCCAGCCCGCTTTCGCCTACAGAGTCACCCACCACCCATGTGTTGTATCTGCATGGCTTTCGCTCGTCCCCTCAGTCCACCAAAGCGCGACAAGTAGCGGCGGTCATGGCTGCACAGTTCCCGCACATCACCTGGTGGTGCCCACAGCTGCCGCCCTCCCCCAAGGCTGCTGCGGCACTCATAGCTGAAGGCACCGCCCACTGGCCCGCGCGAAGCATGGCCGTGATGGGCTCATCACTGGGCGGGTTCTACGCCACGTGGCTGGCCAGTCAACGTGAATGCAAAGCTGTGTTGCTCAACCCAGCCATCGACCCTGCGCGTGATTTGGCCAAATACATAGGCGAGCAAACCGCATGGCATGACCCTGCTGAACGTTTTTACTTTGCACCTGAATTTGTGGACGAGCTACGTGCCTTAGAAGTCGGCCCCTTGCCCCACCCCGAACGCCTATGGGCGCTCATTGCCAAAGGCGATGAAGTGTTGGATTGGCGCGAAATGACGGCCCGTTATCCGGGCTCACAGCAAGTGGTCATGGAAGGCGGCGACCATGCCATCAGCAACTTTGAAAGCTACCTGCCACAAGTGCTGGCATTTCTCAATTTACAGCCAGCGCTTTAGGCCGACACTGCGCCTGAGCATGGGACAATTGCGCCCATGTACGCATTGTTTGAAGAAGCTGGAAAATTCCAGACGGGCCGCATTCTTTCCGAAGCTGAGAGCTCGGCCCAAATCGAGCTGGAATCTGGCAAACGGGTCAAGGTCAAGGCCGCCAATTTGCTGCTCAAGTTTGAGAAGCCCTCACCCGCCGACCTGATGCGTGATGCGCAGGCTTTGAGCGCCACGATTGAGCTTGACCTCGCATGGGAATTCGCCCCCGAAGACGAGTTTGGCTTTGCCGATCTCGCACGCGAATACTTCAGCGCCCAAGCCTCCCTGACCGAACAAACGGCAGCGTTGTTTCGCTTGTATGAAGCACCCCACTACTTCCGCCGTGCAGGCAAAGGTCGCTTCAAGAAAGCCTCAGCCGAAGTGATTGCCCAAGCATTGGCTGGCATCGAAAAGAAAAAACAAATTCAAGTACAAATTGAAAGCTGGGCAGCTGAGCTGGGCCAAGGCACTTGCCCTGCTCCCATTCAAACGCAGCTCTACAAAATCTTGTTCAAACCAGACAAGAACGCACCCGAATACAAGGCTGTGGTCGAGGCCGCACGCGCCACACAAACTGCGCCACTGGCGTTGTTGCAAAAAGCAGGTGCGATCACTTCAGCCTACCAATTTCATTGGCAGCGCTTTTTGTTTGACAACTTCCCCAAAGGAACAGGCTTTCCTAACTTGCAAGCGCCCGCCATTGCGGACGAGTTGCCATTGGCGAATGTGCAGGCGTATTCGATTGATGACTCGCAAACCACCGAGATTGACGACGCTTTGTCGGTGCAAGGTTTAGGCACAGGCACTGTCACGCTGGGCATTCACATCGCTGCGCCTGCATTGGCATTAAAGCCGGGTGACGCCATTGACCAACTGGGCCGTCAACGTTTGTCGACGGTCTACATGCCTGGCTACAAAATCACCATGCTGCCCGACGATGTGGTGCAAACCTACACCCTGCAAGAAGGGCGGGACTGCCCTTCTGTATCGCTGTACGCCACGTTTGACGAAACCACACTCGCGCTTCAAAACACCCAGACACGTGTCGAACGTGTGCCTATCGCCGCCAACTTGCGACACGACCAGCTCGACGCCATCGTCACCGAAGCTTGGTTGAGCGATGACAACTTCACACATGCCGTGGATGTGGTTGAACCCGCCATGCCACGTGCGCAACTCGCGTTCTTGTTCCGCTTAGCCCAACACCTCAAAGCGCAACGCGAAGTGGTGCGTGGCAAGCCTGAGAACTTCAACCGACCCGACTACAACTTCCGCCTCGTCGGCAACAACAGTGCAGAACCCAAAGGCAACGAGCAAGTGCACATCAGCATTCGCCAGCGCGGCGCACCGCTCGACTTGATGGTGGCCGAAGCCATGATTCTGGCCAACAGCACTTGGGGCAATTGGATGGCAGAGCTTGGCGTGCCCGGCATCTACCGCAGCCAAGCCAGCTTATTGCCTGGCGTGAAAGTGCGGATGGGTACCAAGGCGCTGCCGCACGCTGGCATTGGCGTACCCAGCTACGCATGGAGCACCTCACCCTTGCGCCGTTACACCGACTTGGTGAACCAATGGCAAATCATTGCGTGCGCCAAACACGGCAGCACAGCTGCTTTGGCTGCACCGTTCAAACCCAAAGACGCCGAACTGTTCTCCATCATCTCGGCATTCGATGGTGCCTATGGCGCTTACAACGCCTACCAAAACGGCATGGAGCGTTTCTGGACGCTGCAGTACTTGAAGCAACACAACATCACCGAGCTCAGCGCGACGGTGTTCAAAGCCTTTCCAGGTCAGCCACCCATGGCGCGGGCCGATGATTTACCTTTGGTCTTGCCTGTGTTTGGCGGGGGCGACTTGCCGCGCGGCGCACATGTGCAATTGCGCTTGAGTGAGATTGACGACATCAGCCTCGACATCAGCGGTCATTTGCTGCATGTGTTGGAAGTCGATGCACCCTCCAGCGGCGAAGAAGCCGAGATGGTGGACGATGAAGACGACAGCGCTGCTGGCCCAATTGCCTTGGCGATGGATGTGAACGAGGCACCCACCACTGAAGGAACCGCTGCGTGACAGTCCCGCGTTGGTCATGGCGAAACTGGTCAAGGCTACAAAAAGCCTTGTTCATTTCTTTGGTGTTTCATGGCGCATTGCTCACCCTGCGTATTGCTGCCCCTGAGCGTTTTGACCGCTTGTTCAGCGATGCGCCACTGGATGTGATTTTGGTCAACACCCGCGCCAAAGCGGATGCACCAGACAAAGCACAAGCCTTGGCGCAAACACAACTCGCCGGTGGTGGTGAACTCAAGGCAGGCCGTGCGGCATCGCCACTGCCTACGGCAGCCACCACATCGGTGGGTGAGATGACCGAGTCCATGCAACGTCAAGTGGCCGCGATGCGCAAAGAGCAATCGTTGTTATTGGCCCAAGTCAAAAACCTGCTGGCGCAACTGCCACCACCTCAACCGCAAAAATCTAAAGCAGAACAAGAAGCGATTGAACAAAAACGTCGCCAACTGCTCAAGCTTTTGGCCGAGATTGAAGAACGCATCAACCAAGACAACGCGCGTCCACGCAAACACTACGTGAGCCCAGCCACCAAGCAAGTGGCTTATGCGCTTTACTACGACACACTGCGCCGCAAAATCGAAGACCGTGGCACACGCTACTTTCCCGCTACCAGCAGCGGGCAAAAACTCTACGGTGAATTGACCATGATCATCACCGTCAACACCGATGGCCGTGTGTTGGCGACGGAAGTGGTGCAAAGCTCAGGCCTTGCTGACCTTGATCGTCGCGCACAAGCCATTGCCACAGCTGCCGGTCCGTTTGGTGAGTTCACCGAAGAGATGCGCAAACAAGCCGATCAATTGGCCGTAGTCTCGCGCTTTATTTTCAGCCGCGACAACACCTTGCAAACCAAAGGCGGCGAAGCCGCCAACTGAATCAAACTCAGCGCCTCATGAACACCTCACGCTTTCGCCCTTGGCTACGCTGGTTGTTACTGGTCGGCGTGGCGTGGATGGGTCTGCAAGTTTTTTTCTTAGGCCGCATCGCTGTGATGGCAAGGGTAGCCCCTGAGTCCACCGCGTTTGAACGTTCAGAAGCGTGGCGCATCGTCAACACCAAAGACCGTTTACGCTGGCGACAAGACTGGGTGCCTTACAACCAAATCTCCAACAACCTCAAGCGTGCAGTCATCGCTTCTGAAGACGATATCTTTGCGCAACACGATGGTGTGCAATGGGACGCAATTGAAAAAGCATGGGCCAAAAATGCCAAAGCTGAATTGCAAGCCAGCAAAAAAGCACAGAGCAAGGTCGTACCCAAAGTGGTGGGCGGCTCCACCATCACCCAACAACTCGCCAAAAATTTATTTCTCTCAGGAGAGCGCACCTTCATTCGCAAAGGCCAAGAGTTTGTATTGACCTTGATGCTCGAAGCTGTATTAGGCAAACAACGCATCCTAGAGATTTACCTCAACCATGTGGAATGGGGCGAAGGTATTTTTGGTGCAGAGGCCGCTGCGCAACATTACTTTCAAAAGCCAGCGTCTCAACTCACACCATGGGAGGCAGGTCGTTTGGCAGTCATGCTGCCGCGACCCAAGCATTACCAAAAGTTCCCGCAGTCTGAATATCTGTCGGGCCGCACCGAAATTATTTTGATGCGCATGGGCAATGCGCAATTACCGTAATGCGTATTCTTGGCATTGACCCCGGCTTACGCACCACTGGCTTTGGCGTAGTGGAAAAACATGGCAATCAGTTGCTCTATGTAGCCAGCGGCACCATCAAAACCAACAAAGAAGCGCAAGGCAATTTGGCCGAGCGTTTGAAGGTCTTATTTGATGGCATTCACGAGGTGGTGGACCGTTACAAGCCCGAAACATCGGCGATTGAAATCGTATTCGTCAACGTCAACCCACAAGCCACGCTTTTGCTGGGTCAAGCACGTGGGGCATGCATCACCGCATTAGCGACCTGCAACTTACCCGTCGCTGAGTACACCGCCTTGCAAATGAAGCAAGCCGTGGCTGGGCACGGATTGGCAAAAAAAGAGCAAGTACAAGAAATGGTCAAGCGTTTGCTCAACTTGCCTGGCCTACCAGGCCCTGATGCAGCAGACGCCTTAGGTATTGCCATCACCCATGCGCATGCAGGTCACTCGATGGCAAAACTGGCTGTGGCCACGGCCTTGCAGCGCAGCACCAGCGGCATGTACAAGGCTGGCAGAAGTCGCTGATCGTTCAAGTTACGGGAGTCGTTAGCGCTCAATCGCTGGCAAGTTAAGTTCGACCAATGCGCCACCCCCTACTGCGTTGGTGATATTCAAACTACCACTGTGCATTTCTGCAATGGTTTTTGAAATTGAAAAACCAATCCCCAGTCCATCACTCTTGGTGGTTAGAAATGGTTGACCGACTTTATCTCTCACAGACTCACTCACCCCTGCGCCATTGTCATGCACACGCAAAACCACGCGCTGATTTTCACAACTGAGCGAAACAGAAATTCTGCAGGTTTGGTCATCTGTCATCGCTTGTATGGCATTGCGATAGACATTCAAAACGATTTGCGAAAGTTGAATTTTGTCGCCCTGCACAAGGCACTCGTCCGAATCAAAATCCCAATCGAATTGCACATTCTTTTTCTCAATCTCATATGACAGAAGGTGCTGCACATCCTGCACCAACACTTTCATGTCAACCGTCTCATACGCCCCCTGCGTGGGCCGAATGAAACTACGAATCCGATCAACCAACTGAACCGTTCGGTGTGCACTGCGCTCAACATCAGCAATGGATTCCGTGATGTCCTGTAAACGCACAGGCTCTGCGACTAAACTGGTTTTAATGGCTTGTGTATCCATCAAAATAGCCGTCAATGGTTGACTCAACTCGTGCGCGAAAGAGTACGACATCGCGCCTAACGTGCGTTGGCGTTCAAGCTGTGCAATTTGCTCGCCTAACCGAGAGATTTCCTCTTGGCGAACACGTTTTTCGGCATTGATGATTTCACGCTTTGACGCGAATTCTAAAAATATGCTCAAAAACGTGAAGCTACCGACAACAGAAATCAGTATGCCAATGATGACGGTCAAGGTGCTATCGATCCCATCGGCAATCACATCGGGGTCTGCAACCCCTAAGCTCACGCGAATCATTCGGACTGAAAGAATCAGACCCGCTAGCAAATAAACCAGTGACAACCAGCGTGCATTTCCCAATTCATACTTGATCGAAATTTCTCTAGCGTAATAGGCGATACACAGAAATGCTCCCATGTACAGAGCCACCGCCCAACCAAAACGCAGTGGCGCATTTCCAAGAACAAGGCGAATATATTCAAACACCATCACCCAAACAACGATGATGGTCACCGACCAATTCACTTTCCATTTTTTTCTAAGTGCATGGCGTAATGCAGTGGCTTGCATCAACATACCAACCCAAGCTAGGGTATTAGCCACGGTATAGGTCATCCATGAAGGCACGAAAGCTCTGGCGGCAATCAGCAACATGCCAACGGCAAAGATACCTCCACCCAAACACCAAAGCCAAATCGTTTGCGATGTTTGGTGTTTCAACACCAACCAAATTACGACAGGCAAAAAGATATACAGCAAGCCTATGATGAAGAACGCTGTAGGGGTGTGATACATCTAAGATTCTCAGCGCCTCATGTGCCGCTATGGCGCATCTAGAAATAGCTTACCAAGCAGGTGCTAGTTGCGCCAAACCCGGAGGCGCTTGACGCGCATCCTCAAAGGTGACAACTTCATAAGCATCCGGTTGGCTGAGTAATTCACGCAGCAACAAATTATTCATGGCGTGACCTGAACGGAAGGCCACATAGGAAGCCAGCAAAGGCTTGCCGATCAAATACAAGTCACCCATGGCGTCGAGGATTTTGTGTTTCACAAACTCATCGTCGTAGCGCAAGCCGTCGCTGTTCAAGACCTTGTAGTCATCCATCACGATGGCATTGTCCAAACCACCGCCGAGTGCAAGACCATTGGCGCGCATCATCTCCACATCGCGCGTGAACCCAAAAGTGCGTGCGCGTGCAATGTCACGGGTGTAGACATCAGTGTCCATGTCGAACACCACGCTTTGCCCTGTTGAATCAACTGCAGGGTGGCGAAAATCAATTTCAAAACTGAGCTTGTAACCGTGGTGGGGATCAAGGCGCGCCCACTTCACGTTGGCGCCTTCGCCTTCACGCACTTCCACTGTCTTGAGCAAACGGATGAAACGCTTGGGTGCGTTCTGCTCCACGATGCCTGCGCTTTGCAGCAAGAACACAAACGACGAAGCAGAGCCATCCAAGATGGGCACTTCTTCAGCCGTGATGTCGATATAAAGATTGTCAATGCCAAGCCCTGCACAGGCCGACATCAAATGCTCTACCGTGAACACCTTCGCACCGCCATTGGAGATGGTCGACGCCAACCGCGTATCCGTCACCGCTGTGGCGGTGATTGGAATATCAACAGGCTGCGGCAAATCCACGCGACGAAACACGATGCCCGTGTCGGGTTGCGCAGGGCGAAGTGTCAACTCCACGCGTTGACCGCTGTGAAGACCAACACCCACCGCCTTGGTGAGGGATTGAAGGGTTCTTTGTTTAAGCACGGTGTGATTTTAGTGAATCCCCTCCGAGGAGGTGATTCACTTATTTAATCGCAGTGATTAAAGAATCTCAATCAGCTTGCTTGCGCAAGAAGGCTGGGATTTCGTAGTCATCCATGCCGCCCGATGACAAGGCATCGACCTTGGCAGCAGCCGAAGTGCGGTTGCCACGCCACACGGCGGGGGAGTTCATAGAGTCGTAGTTAGGTTGTGCAGCGGCAGCGCCGAGGCCCAAACCGCTGGCCAAGCCAGCCAAGCCACCAGTGGCAGCAGCCAACACGCCTGCGGGAGATGCATTGTTAGCTTGCGTCGTTGGGAAGCCCACGCCGTCCGTACCTGTGCGCAACACTTGCAACTGAGGCGCTGCACGACGGCTGCCGGCCAAACCTGTGGCCACCACAGTGACGCGAATTTGGTCGCCCAAGTTTTCGTCGTAAGCGGTACCGTAAATCACGTGTGCATCGGGTGAAGCAAACTTGCGGATGGTATTCATGGCTTCGCGAGACTCAGACAACTTCAAGCCTCCCTTGGCTGCGGTGATCAACACCAACACGCCCTTGGCACCCGACATGTCCACGCCTTCGAGCAATGGGCAAGCCACCGCTTGTTCAGCAGCGATACGTGCGCGGTCTGGGCCGCTGGCTGCAGCGGTACCCATCATGGCCTTGCCGGTTTCGCTCATCACGGTGCGCACGTCTTCAAAGTCGACGTTCACCAAAGCTTCCACGTTGATGATCTCGGCAATGCCGCCGACTGAGTTTTTCAACACGTCGTTGGCAAATGCAAACGCTTGGTCTTGGCTAGCGTCTTCGCCCAACACATCCATCAGCTTTTCGTTCAACACAACGATGAGTGAGTCGACGTTGGCTTCGAGTTCGGCCAAACCTGCTTCGGCATTGTTCATGCGACGGCTGCCTTCGAATTCGAAAGGCTTGGTCACCACGCCAACGGTCAAGATGCCCATTTCGCGTGCCACGCGTGCCACCACTGGGGCTGCACCTGTGCCTGTACCGCCGCCCATACCAGCGGTGACGAACAACATGTTGGTGCCTTCGAGGGCCAAACGGATGTCGTCAATTGCGGCTTCAGCAGCTTCACGGCCGCGCTCTGGCTTGCTGCCAGCGCCCAAACCTGTCGAACCCAACTGAATCACTTTGTGCGCATTGCTCACGCGCAGAGCTTGTGCGTCGGTATTCGCTGTGACGAACTCGACGCCTTGAACGCCAGAGCTGATCATGTGCTCAACGGCGTTACCGCCACCGCCACCCACGCCAATGACTTTAATTTGGGTGCCTGAGTTGAATGCTTCAACTTCGATCATTTCGATGCTCATGATGTTTCTCCTAATCTAAAAATTTTGCAGTTGCCTAAGTAGTTTGTTTTTTGCTTTTGGTTCATCGCGCTCCTTCTACGAGGGTGGCGCGTGAGCTGCACAGGATCGACATCGTCGATGCCTGTGCGGTCGTTGCGGCGGGCTGCCCCGTGCGAGATACAGCAAGGTGTGAGGAATCATGGTTAGAAATTCCCCACAAACCAATTTTTGAGACTGTCCATCAACGAGTTGACGGACCCACTCTTTTGTGAAACTTTGAAACCACGTTGACGATCGACGCCAGCTTCAGCCAACAAGCCCATGACCGTGGCAGCGCGTGGCTGCGACACCATGTCAGCCAAGGCACTGTTGTACTGCGGCACACCGCGACGCACGGGCTTCAAGAAAATGTCTTCGCCCAACTCGACCATGCCCGGCATGACCGCGCTGCCGCCCGTGAGCACAATGCCCGACGACAACACTTCTTCGTAACCCGAGTCGCGGATGACTTGCTGCACGAGCGAGAAGATTTCTTCCACACGTGGCTCAATCACACCCGCGAGCGCTTGGCGGCTCAACATGCGTGGCGTGCGGTCGCCGAGGCCCGGCACTTCCACTTGCACATCGGGGTCAGCCAACAGTTGCTTGGCGTAGCCTGATTCGATCTTGATTTCTTCCGCATCTTTGGTGGGCGTGCGCAAGGCCATGGCGATGTCGCTGGTGATCAAGTCGCCGGCAATTGGAATCACCGCCGTGTGACGAATCGCACCATTGGTGAAAATGGCCACGTCTGTTGTGCCTGCACCAATGTCCACCAAAGCCACACCCAGTTCGCGCTCGTCATCGGTCAAGACTGACATGCTGGAAGCCAATGGATTGAGCATCAAGCGGTCCACATCCAAGCCGCAACGACGCACGCATTTGATGATGTTTTCCGCCGCGCTTTGTGCGCCGGTGACGATGTGTACCTTCGATTCCAAACGGATGCCGCTCATGCCAATCGGCTCACGCACATCTTGGCCGTCAATCACAAACTCTTGCGGCTGCACCAACAACAAACGCTGATCGGTGGAAATGTTGATGGCTTTGGCCGTTTCCACCACGCGAGCCACATCGGCTGCCGTGACTTCTTTGTCTTTCACCGCGACCATGCCGGTGGAGTTGATCCCGCGAATGTGGCTGCCGGTGATGCCGGTGTAGACATTGGTGATCTTGCAGTCCGCCATGAACTCGGCTTCTTTCAACGCCTGCTGAATGCTTTGCACCGTCGCATCGATGTTGACCACCACACCACGTTTCAAACCATTGCTGGGTGCCACGCCAAGGCCTGCGAGTTTGAGCTCACCATCGGGCAACACTTCGGCCACGACCACCATGACCTTGGCTGTGCCAATGTCTAAGCCGACCACCAGTTCTTTGTAATCTTTTGCCATAACAGCCTCGTTCTTTCTCTACTTCTCTCTGTGCTCGTTAGCGTTTGGCGGACACGTCTTGCGTGCTCACCCCGCGCACCCGAAGCGCATAACCGTTGTCGTGTCGCAAATCAGCCGACTCGATCGCAGACACTTTGCGACCCAACTTTTGCGTCACTTGTGCCAAGGTTTGTGACACGCGTCGCACACGCACCATCACCTCATCCACACCACCTCGTCCCAACTCAATCACGGCACCATGTGCCAACTTGGCACGCCAGCTGCCGCGATCGGTGAGCGCCAAACTGTCCAGCGGCAAGCTCAGCGCTTTGAACGCAGGCTCGAGCGCCAAATACATTTGCAACACCTGTTGCGATTGACTGTCAGGCCCGCTCAAGCGCGGCATCTTGTCGTCATCCAAATCACCCACGTTGGCTTCAAACACTTCGCCAAAACTATTGACCATGCGTTGCTCACCGTCATCGCCCCAATACGCCACAGGCTTGTGTTCTTGCAGGGTCACACGCAAACGGTTCGGGAACTCGCGCTGCACAGAGGCCAAACGCACCCATGGCACGCTTTCAAACGCATTGCGCACACGCCCTAAATCGGCGGTGAAGAAATTGCCTGTGAACTTGGTCACCACATTGGCACGCAAGGTCACTTCGTTGTTGTGCTCCACATCCCCGAGCACGGTGATGCCACGCAACGCAAACGCTGGTAGCTGCACCAAGGCCCACACACCGCCCACCAACGCACCCACGATCAAACCCACGAACATGAGCGAAGCCGCCATGTGCATCAGCTTGACGTCGAGCGGCACCGGCACCGAGGCATTCACCTCAGGACGGGGACGCATGTGGGTGTAGCGCGTGGTCATACGGCTTTCGGACCTCCAGGATGATCAAGCGTGGCGCTCTCAAGCAACATCAAGCACAGGTCTTCGTAGCTGATGCCCGCTGCACGTGCAGACATGGGGACTAAGGAATGACTGGTCATGCCAGGCGATGTGTTCATCTCCAGCAAGAACGGTTTGCGATCAGAGGCGCGCAACATGATGTCAGCACGGCCCCAGCCACGGCAGCCTAAGGCGCGGTAGGCAGCCACCACCAAACGTTGAATTTCTTGCTCTTCAGCTTCTGGCAAACCGCTTGGGCAGTGGTACTTCACGTCGTCGGTGAAGTACTTGTGGTTGTAGTCATACGCGCCATCAGGTGCAGTAATGCGCACCACAGGCAAGGCACGAGCATTCGGTCCATTGCCCAAGATGGGGCATGTCAGCTCTTCGCCGGTGATGAACTCTTCAGCCAACAAATCTGGGTCGTACTTGGTAGCCAGTTCAGCTGCAGCTTTGATCTCGTTCGCTTGCGTGACTTTGCTCATGCCAATGGATGAACCTTCACGCGGTGGCTTGACGATCAATGGCAAACCGAGCTTGGCTGGAATGGCGTTGATGTTGTCTGCTGTTTGGTCTTCGGGTGACAACCAAACATAGCCAGGTGTCGACAAGCCGACAGCACTCCACACGCGCTTGGTCATCACTTTGTCCATGGCCATGGCCGATGCCATCACACCTGAACCAGTGTAGGGAATGCCTAACAACTCCAACGCACCTTGCACCGCACCGTCTTCACCGTAGCGGCCATGCAGCGCGATAAAGGCGTGTGTGTAGCCTTCGCGCTTGAGTTCATCCAAGCTGCGCTCGGCGGGGTCAAACGCGTGGGCATTCACACCCTTGCTTTGCAGCGCTTTGAGTACGCCGCTGCCTGACATGATGGACACATCACGCTCGGCAGACAGGCCACCCGTGAGGACGGCAACTTTGGCAGTGTTGATATTGAAAGTCATGTTTTAGCTCTTACGTTGTTGCACCAACTCCAGCACCTTGGCTGGCACTTGGCCAATCGATCCCGCACCCATGCACATCACCACATCACGCGCTTGGGCGTTGTCCGCAATGACTTGGGCCATTTTTTGAATGTCATCCACGAACACCAAAGCTTCGTGACCTGCCACGCGCATGGCACGCGAGAGTGCGCGGCCATCAGCAGCTGCAATCGGTGTTTCGCCTGCGGCGTAAATCTCAGACAGCCACAACACATCGGCGCGGCCCATGACTTCCACGAAGTCTTCAAAGCAATCACGTGTACGGGTGTAGCGGTGCGGCTGGAAGGCCAACACCAATCGACGACCAGGGAATGCGCCACGCGCCGCAGCCAAAGTGGCAGCCACTTCAACGGGGTGATGGCCATAGTCTTCGATGAGGGTGAACTCGCCACCAGTTTTCGCAGCCACTTCACCGTGACGTTGGAAGCGACGACCCACGCCTTTGAACTCAGCCAGCGCTTTTTGCAGTGCCTCATCGGGCACGTTCAACTCCACCGCAATCGCAATGGCAGCCAAGGCATTGAGCACGTTGTGCTCGCCTGCCAAGTTGAGCGTGATGTCGAGGTCAGGCAATGTCACGCCGTTACGGCGCTGCACCGTGAAACACATGCGGCCGTTGTCAGCACGCACATTCACCGCACGCACTTGCGCTTCTTCGTTGAAGCCATAGCTAGTGATGGGGCGCGACACCTCGGGCAAGATGCTGCGCACAGCCGCATCGTCCGTACACAAAATCGCTGCGCCGTAGAAAGGCATGCGATGCAAGAACTCGATGAACGCACCCTTCAACTTGTTGAAGTCATGGCCATAGGTGTCCATGTGGTCGGCGTCGATGTTGGTCACCACGGCCATCACAGGCAAGAGGTTCAAGAACGAAGCGTCTGACTCATCCGCTTCTACCACGATGTAGTCGCCAGAGCCCAGCTTGGCATTCGCGCCTGCGCTGTTGAGCTTGCCACCAATCACAAAGGTCGGGTCCATACCCGCTTCGGCCAACACACTGGCCACCAAGCTGGTGGTGGTGGTTTTGCCGTGTGTGCCTGCAATGGCCACGCCAGTTTTCAGGCGCATCAGCTCGGCCAACATCACAGCGCGTGGCACAACGGGAATCAACTTCGCATGCGCCGCCACCACTTCAGGATTGTCGGCATGCACCGCAGTGGACGTGACCACAGCATCTGCACCCGCAATGTTTTTGGCGTCGTGGCCCACATGGGTTTGAATGCCCAAGCTTTGCAAGCGCTTCAGCGCAGCGCTGTCTGACAAGTCAGAGCCAGAAATGGTGTAACCCAAGTTCAACAGTACTTCAGCAATACCGCTCATGCCTGCACCACCGATGCCGACGAAATGGATGTGACGAATGGCGTGTTTCATTGTTTTTTTCCTTTCGCTGCGAGCTGCTCGCAAGCGGCCACCACGTGTGACACGGCGTCGACTTGGCGCACGGCATAGGCTTTCTCGGCACAAGCCAGCAAAGTGCGGCGCGTCATGAATTGCAAACGGTCGGCCAAGTCTTGAGCCTTCAATTCGTTTTGTGGCATCAGCCAACCACCACCTGCCTCCACCACGAATCGTGCATTGGTGGTTTGATGGTCGTCCACCGCGTGGGGGAACGGCACATAAATCGCTGCAGCGCCCACAGCAGCTAGCTCAGTCACGGTGCTGGCACCAGCGCGTGCAATCACCACATCCGCATCCGCAAACGCTTGTGCGGTGTCGTCGATGAAAGGTGTCAACTCTGCTTGCACACGCGCTTCTTCATAAGCTGTTCGCAAAGCGTCAATTTGTTTCGCACCACTTTGATGGGTGACGATGGGACGTTGGTCGTGCGGGATTTTGGCCAAGGCTTGTGGCACTGCTGTGTTGAGTGCTTGTGCGCCCAAACTGCCACCCACTACCAGCACGCGCAACGGGCCGGTACGGTCTGCAAAACGTTGCGCGGGTTCGGGTTGTTTCACAAAACCATCGCGCATGGGGTTACCCACCCACTCGGCTTTTGGCAACACATTGGGGAAAGCGCTGAACACGCGATCCGCCACACCACTCAACACTTTGTTGGCCATGCCTGCCACTGAGTTTTGTTCATGCAAGACCAAGGGCTTGCCTGCCAACACCGCCATCATGCCGGCAGGGAATGTGATGTAGCCACCCAAGCCCACCACCACATCGGGCTTGATGCGGCGCACGACGCACAGGCTTTGCCAGAAGGCTCGCAGTAGTTTGAAAGGCAACAGCGCCAAGGTTTTGAAACCTTTGCCGCGCACGCCACCGAACTGAACAGTTTCATACGCAAAGCCACGTGGCGGCACCAACTGGCTTTCCATGCTCGGCTCTGGCGCACCGAGCCAATGCACATTCCAACCATCAGTACGCAATTGCTCAGCCACTGCCAAGCCTGGGAAGATATGGCCGCCTGTGCCGCCCGCCATGATGAGTGCAGTGCGTTGGGTCGTGCTCATAGGCGACCTCCATGCATCACCACGCGGTTCTCAAAGTCCACGCGCAGCACCACCGCAATGGCAATCAGGTTCAACAAAATTGCAGAGCCACCGTAACTCATGAGTGGCAAGGTCAAGCCTTTGGTAGGCAAAGCACCCAAGTTCACACCCATGTTGATGAAGGACTGAAAGCCCATCCAAATGCCCACGCCTTGCGCGACTAAACCGGCAAACACACGGTCCATGGCAATGGCTTGGCGACCGATGTACATGATGCGGCGCGTGAGCCACATGAACATACCAATCACCGCGACCACACCGACAAAACCAAACTCTTCGCCGATCACAGCCAGCAAGAAGTCGGTGTGGGCTTCAGGCAACCAATGGAGTTTTTCGACACTGCCACCCAAACCCACACCAAAAATTTCACCACGACCAATCGCAATCAATGAGTGCGATAACTGGTAGCCCTTGCCCAACGCATGCTCCATGCTCCATGGATCGAGGTACGCAAAAATGCGCTCACGACGCCACTCTGAGGTGGCAATGATCAAACCGAACACGCCAATGAGTGCGGTAGCGATCAAGAAGAACATCCGTGCATTCACGCCACCCAAAAACAAAATACCCATGGCAATCACGGCAATCACCATGAAGGCACCCATGTCTGGCTCAGACAACAGCAACAAACCCACCGCAGCCACCGCAGCGCCCATGGGGGTCACCGCAGCGAAGAAGTTTTCTTTCACATCCATCTTGCGCACCATGTAGTTGGCGGCATAAAGCAGCACACCCCACTTGGCCAGCTCGGAGGGTTGGAAATTCATGAAACCCAAACCAATCCAACGACGTGCGCCGTTGACAGATTTACCAATGAATGGAATCAACACCGCAATCAACAACACGATCGAGGCAATGAACACCCAAGGCGCCACACGCTCCCAAGTGTTGAGTGGAATTTGAAAAGCCAGCAACGCCGCCACAAAGGCCACAAACAGCGACAGTGCATGGCGAAGTAGGAAATGAGTTTGGGTATAGCCCGCGCCCATGCGTGGGTTATCAGGAATGGCGATGGATGCTGAGTACACCATCACCAAACCAAACATCAGCAAAGCAAATGTGACCCACACCAAAGGCTGATCAAAGCCTTTGACATGCACTGGCGAAGCCGCCGTGCGTGTGAACTCGGTGCCATGCACACGCACAGGCAATGCATCCATCCCCGTCTCGGGCTCACCGCCAAACAGACGGCCAACGCCCTGCTTCATGCGCTGCATGAAAGAGGTTTTGTTGGATGTGGTCACGTCACTCACACCATGCCCCCGGCTTCTTCTACCAAGTGGTTCACAGCATTCACAAACACTTCGGCGCGATGCGCGTAGTTGCGGAACATGTCCATGCTCGCGCAGGCGGGTGACAACAACACCGCATCACCCGAATGGGCCTGCTGGCTACACAACTTCACAGCATCTTCCAAAGAAGCTGCATCGATCAAGGTCACACCACTGTGTTGCAACACCTCGCGCAAGGCAGGTGCATCACGACCGATCAACACCACGGCGCGTGCATAGCGTGACATGGGTTCGGTCAAAGGCGCAAAGTCTTGGCCCTTGCCATCGCCACCCAAGATGACGACCAAACGACGGTCCACACCCAGACCATGCAAAGCGGCCACGGTGGCACCCACATTGGTGCCTTTGCTGTCGTCAAAGTATTCCACGCCATTGAGCACGGTGACGGGTTCCACACGGTGGGGTTCGCCTTGGTACTCGCGCAGACCAAACAACATCGGCGCCAAATCGCCGCCCGCATTGCCAGCCAACGCCAAAGCAGCCAAGGCATTGAGTGCGTTGTGACGGCCGCGGATGCGCAGCGCATCGGCAGGCATCAAGCGTTGAATATGAATTTCTTCTTCGTCGTCTTTTTTGCGCTTGCGTGTTTCGTCGGCTTCTAAGGCGCGCACGAGCCATGTCATACCGTTGACCGTTTCAATACCGTAGTCACCAGGACGTTGTGGCAAATCGCCACCAAACGTGAGGTGCGCACGAACTTGCACTTTGGGTGTTTTCGCGCGTGAAGGTTTGACAGCAACTTCTGGCACTTCAAGAGGCGCGCTGTCCAACATGGCCATCACGCCTGCGTCTTCGCGGTTGAGCACCAACACGCCATGCTTGCCAAAAATGCGTGCTTTCGCTGCGCCATAGCCGTCCATGCTGCCGTGCCAGTCGAGGTGGTCTTGCGTGAGGTTCAGTACCGTGGCCGCTGTGGGCTCGAAGTTGTCTACGCCTTCCAACTGGAAGCTCGACAACTCCAACACCCACACTTGGGGCAGATAAGGATGATCAGCGGGTGGAGGTGGCGGTGGTTCCAAAGGTGGCAGGTCCACCTCGAATGGCTCATCGTCTGTTGCAGCAGCTTGTGTCAGCTGTTCAGCCTCTGTGCCGGTCAGCGCCATTTGTGATTCAGCACCACCCTCGGCAGCAGCTTCTTGTGCCAAGGCTTCTTCGGCGTCGAGCGCCACTTGCACAGCTTGCGCTGCCTCAACTTTTTCTTTGGCCTCTGCCGCAGCACGTGCTTGCTCTGCCGCGGCTTCACCTGCTGCCAGCTCGGCAGCTTCTTGCGCGGCAATCACGTCAGCTGCAGCTTGTTCTTCAGCGGCTTTGTCTAATGCTTTCGACAGGGTATCGAGCAAGGTGGGGCCAATATTGCCCGCCACTGCCACGCGTTTGCCTGCACGCTCTAGCAATTGCCCCGTCAAAGAAGTGACGGTAGTTTTGCCATTGGTACCTGTGATGGCCAACACCTTGGGGTGATAAGCCATGCTGGTTTGCAAATCGCTCAGAGCTTGCGCGAACAATGTCAGCTCAGTGCCCACCCACAAACCGGCCGCCACGGCAGCATTCCACACGAGTGCAACCGACTCGGGGCTCAAGCCTGGGCTCTTGAACACAGCACGCACGTCTTGGCCTTCGACCAAGCTCGCATCAAACGCACCATGCACAAATTTCACGTGTGGCAACTCTGCACGCAAGGCAGCCAAATGCGGTGGCTCTGCACGCGTGTCCACCACTTGCACTTGCGCGCCAAAGCGCGAGCACCAACGCGCCATCGCCAGGCCGGAATCACCCAAGCCCAGAATCAGCACTGATTGGTTGTGGAGTTGCTGCATCGTCTTATCTCAGCTTCAAAGTAGACAGACCCACCAAGCACAACAGCATGGTGATGATCCAAAAACGCACAACGACTTGGGTTTCTTTCCAGCCGCTCTTTTCAAAGTGGTGATGCAAAGGTGCCATCTTCAAGATGCGACGGCCTTCGCCATATTTCTTTTTGGTGTACTTGAAGTACGTCACTTGCAACATGACCGACAAGGCTTCGACCACGAAGATTCCGCCCATGATGGCCAGCACAATTTCTTGACGCACGATCACCGCAATCGTGCCGAGCGCACCACCCAAAGCCAGCGCACCCACATCACCCATGAACACTTGCGCGGGGTGTGTGTTAAACCACAAAAACGCCAAGCCAGCACCAGCCATGGCGGAACAGAAAATCATCAACTCGCCCGAGCCGGGGATGTAGGGGAACAACAGGTATTTCGAATACACCGAACTGCCCGTGACATAAGCAAACACGCCCAAGGCCGAGCCCACCATCACCACCGGCATGATGGCCAAGCCATCCAAACCATCGGTCAAGTTCACCGCATTGCTAGAACCCACGATGACCAAGTAGGTCATGATCACAAAACCAAACACACCCAGTGGGTAGCTCACTTCTTTGATGAAAGGCAAGAGCAAGCCCGCCTTGGGGGGCAAATTCACATCAAAGCCAGATTGAACCCAAGAGAAGAACAACTCCACCACACGCAGGTTGTTGCTCTCAGAAATACTGAACACCAAATACAAAGCAGCCACCAAACCGATGATGGATTGCCACATGTATTTCTCGCGTGAACGCATGCCCTCTGGGTCTTTGTTCACCACCTTGCGCCAATCATCCACCCAACCAATGGCACCAAAACCAAAGGTGACGATCATCACAATCCACACAAAGCGGTTCGATAAATCAGCCCACAACAACGTGGACACAGCGATGCCAATCAAGATCAACACACCGCCCATAGTCGGCGTTCCGCTCTTGGCCAAGTGCGACTGCATGGCGTACTCGCGAATGGGCTGGCCAATCTTTAAGGCAGCCAAGCGACGGATCACAGCGGGGCCAGCAATCAAACCAATCAGCAAGGCAGTCAGCGCAGCCATCACTGCACGAAACGTGATGTACTGGAACACGCGGAAAAAGCCAAACTCTGGCGACAGGGTTTGCAACCATTGGGCTAGGCTTAGCAGCATGGTGTGGTTTCCTTCTTGTGGTGATCGTGACAGGCGCTGATCGCTTCGATCACGCGCTCCATCTTCATGAATCGTGAGCCTTTGACCAACACGCTGCCGAGCTGCGGCAGCTGTTGCATCACCTGCTGGTTCAAGGTGTCGATGTCGGTCATGTGGTGTGCGTTTGCGCCGCACGCGGTGGCGGTGTGTGCGGCCAAGTCGCCCAAGCACAGCACGTGGTCAATGCCCATCTGCGCCGCGTGCAAACCCACCTCTTGGTGGAACTCGGGGCCTTGCGTACCCACCTCGCCCATGTCACCCAATACGAACAAACGAGGCGCTGGCAACTCAGCCAACACATCAATCGCAGCGCGCACCGAGTCGGGGTTGGCGTTGTAGGTATCGTCCACCACGGTGATGTCTCGGCCTTGGCACTGAATGCCAAACGCCCGTGAGCGACCTTTGACGGGTTCAAAACTGTTCAAACCTTGCGCAATCACATCCAGCGACACACCCGCAGCCAAGGCACACGCCGTGGCGGCCAATGCATTGCCCACGTTGTGGCGGCCTGCAATGTGCAGCTGAGTGCGTGATACACCTGCAGGTGTTTGCGCCTCAACCGCCCAGTGATCGTTCAACCAATCGGCTTTGAGCAACTGCACTTCTGCGTTATCAGCTGAATGGGTGCTCATGGAGAAGCGCATGCAAGCGCGACTGCCTGCCAAGGTTCCCCAGAGTGCGCTGTATTCGTCATGCGCAGGAAACACCGCCACACCGTGCGCGGGCAAGGCCTTGATGGCTTCGCCGTTTTCTTGCGCCACGGCTTCGACCGTGGCCATGTACTCTTGGTGCTCGCGTTGCGCGTTGTTCACCAACGCGACCGTGGCTTGCGTCATATCGGCCAACCCTGCAATCTCACCAGGGTGGTTCATGCCCAACTCCACCACCGCACTGCGGTGATGCGCACGCATACGCAACAGAGTTTGCGGCACACCAATGTCGTTGTTCAAATTGCCTTGCGTGGCAAGAGCGTCATCGCCAAAGCCTGCACGCAAGATGCTGGCAATCATTTGGGTAACGGTGGTCTTGCCGTTGCTACCGGTCACCGCAATGACGGGTAAATTAAATTGACTGCGCCAGCCTTTGGCCAACTGGCCCAAAGCCAGGCGCGTGTCTGGCACTTGCACGCCTGCCAACTTGGCAGCGTCTAAACCGTGATGAGCCAACGCCGCTGTTGCACCATTGCTCGCCACTTGTGGCAAGAAGTCGTTGGCATCAAAACGTTCGCCTTTCAAGGCCACAAACAAATCACCGGCTTGGCAGGTGCGGCTGTCGGTGTTGACGCGTTGAATGGTCAACTCCGCGTCGCCATGCAACTGTGCGTTCGTCAACCATGCATTGATTTGCTTCAAGCTGAGGTTCATGTCAGACATGTGCCCTCCTCTGCGCCAACGCATCACGTGCATGCGCCACATCGCTGAAGGGATGTTTGACGCCTGAAATTTCTTGGTAGTCTTCGTGGCCTTTGCCTGCGACCAACACCACGTCTTGTGCGCGTGCGTGTTGCACCGTTTGAACGATGGCTTGGGCTCGGTCTGCGATGACGATGGCCTTGCTTGCTTGCTTCAAGCCAGCCAACATGTGATTCAAAATTGTTTGTGGATCTTCGCTGCGTGGGTTGTCGCTGGTCAGCACCACATGCTGAGCGTGTTGCTCTGCCGCTGCCGCCATCAAGGGGCGCTTGGCGGCATCGCGGTCGCCACCGCAACCCAACACACACGTCAGCTCGCCACCGCGCGACTGTGCCAGTGGTAGCAAGGCTTGCACGGCTTGCGCCACCGCATCGGGCGTGTGGGCGTAATCAATCACCACCAAAGGCTCGCCCGCTTCACCCACGGTTTGCATACGCCCAGGCACGGCGGGCAACACGCGACACGCTTGCACCGCATCGGCCAAACGCAAGCCCAAAGCGCGCAAGCAGGCAATGACGCCCAACACATTGCTCACGTTGTAGTGACCGACCAACTGCGTTTCGATGGCGTGAACTTCATCACCTTCAACCACCTCAAAGCACAAACCCACAGCGCCATGCTGGATGTGGCGTGCCACGATGTGCTGTGCAGTTTCGCTAGCCAACGAATCGCTGCTTGAATGATGGCCGCACGATACCGTCCACACGTGCAAGTCGTCACGCGCTTGTAATTGCATGGCCAAGGCTGCGCCTTGCGCATCATCCACATTCACCACCGCCGCTTGCAAACCTGTCCAGCTGAACAACGCCAGCTTGGCTTGCCAGTAGGTAGCCATGTCGCCGTGGTAGTCCAAATGGTCTTGCGTGAAATTGGTGAACATCGCTACGCGCACGCTTGTGCCATCTAAGCGGTGTTCTGCCAGTCCAATCGATGAGGCTTCAATCGCGCAGGCATTCACCCCCGCATCCACTATGCCGCGCAACTTCGCTTGCAGCAGTACAGGGTCGGGCGTGGTCATGCCGGTCACTTCAAGGTGATCCACCTCGCCCACACCCAAAGTACCAACGATGGCGCAACGTTTGCCTGCGTTTTGCAGCGCATGCGCTAGCCACCACGCGGTGGATGTTTTGCCGTTCGTGCCTGTGATGGCCACCACGTCAAGCGAGAGGCTTGGTTGTTCGTAGTACGCAGCGGCAATCAAACCGCTGGCAGCTTTCAAACCGTCGTAGGTGGCAATCGCATCGTTCTCACCCCACGCATAGGCATCAGCGCCAGCGTGTTCGACCACACAAGCGGTCGCACCTTGCTTTAAAGCAGAGGCTACAAACTGACGACCATCCGCAACACCACCAGGCCAAGCAATGAAACCATCGCCCGAACTCACACGACGACTGTCGGTGTGCAGTGCACCACGCACGTGGGTGCGCAACCATTGCGCAGCGTCTTGAGGGCTATGCAGTCGTTTCATCAAAACGACTCCTTTTCAACCTTGGTCACCACTTGGGGTTTGACCGCCATGTCGGGTTGCACACCCATCATGCGCAAAGTTTGTTGCACGGTTTGGCTGAACACAGGAGCTGCCACATCGCCACCGAAGTAAGCGCCGCCCGTGGGTTCGTCCACCATCACAGCCACCACGATGCGTGGGTTGTCGATGGGCGCAATGCCAACAAAGAAGCCGCGGTATTTTTTGCTGGCGTAGCCTTTGCCTTCGACCTTGTGAGCGGTACCCGTTTTGCCACCCACGGAGTAGCCCATGGTTTGTGCTTTAGGAGCCGTGCCACCTTGAATGGTCACCATGTGCAACATGTTGCGAATGGAAGCCGCGTTGTGCGACGAAAACACGCGTGCACCGTTCACTTCAGCTTGATTGGTCTTCACCAAACTCATGGGCACCATCTCGCCATCATGGGCAAACACGGTATACGCCTGCGCCAACTGAAACAAACTGGCAGACAGACCGTAGCCATAGCTCATGGTGGCTTGCTCAATCGGACGCCATGTTTTGTAGGCCCGCACTTTGCCAGCCACCGCACCTGGGAAAGGGACTTGTGGTTTTTGTCCCAACCCAACTTGCGTAAACAATTCCCACATATCGTGCGGCTGCATTTGCATCGCAATCTTGACCGTGCCCACGTTGCTGGATTTTTGAATCACCTCATTCACACTCAACACACCATGTGGGTGTGCATCGGTGATGGTGGCCGTGCCCATTTGCAATTTACCGGGTGCTGTTTGAATCAAGGTCTCAGGCTTAACAATGCCCTTCTCCAAAGCCAAACCCACCACGAGTGGTTTCATGGTGGATCCGGGTTCAAACGTATCGGTGAGGGCTCGGTTGCGTAGTTGCGCACCACTCAAGCTCCCTCGTTTTCCAGGCGAGTAACTGGGGTAGTTGACCAAGGCCAACACCTCACCCGTCTTGATGTCTAGCACCACCACACTGCCTGCGGCAGCCCTGTTGTTGATGACTGACTCTTTGATTTTTTCGTACGCGAAGTACTGCACTTTGCTATCAATGCTCAGTTGCAAATCTTCGCCATCAACAGGCGGCACCATTTCGCCGATGTCTTCCACCACGCGGCCCAAACGGTCTTTGATGACGCGACGCGAACCAGCTTTACCGCCCAAGGCCTTGTTGAACGTGAGCTCCACACCCTCTTGGCCTAAGTTCTCGACGTTGGTGAAACCCACCACGTGCGCCACCGACTCGCCTTCTGGATAAATGCGTTTGTACTCTTTGCGGTCGTACACGCCTTTGATTTTGAGTGCAGCAATTTCTTTGGCCACCGACTCATCCACTTGACGCTTGAGCCACACAAAGGTTTTGTCTTCGTCTTGCAGTTTCTTGTCGAGTTCAGCGGCGCTCATACCGAGCAACTTCGCCAAGGCTTTGAGCTTGGCAGGATCTCGCTCGATATCTTCAGGGTTGGCCCAAATGCTAGGCGCTGGCACGCTAGACGCCAAGATGTTGCCATTGCGATCCAAGATGCGACCACGGTTAGCGGGCAAATCCAAGGTGCGTACAAAACGAACCGCACCTTGACGTTTGAAAAAGGCGTTGTCGATCACTTGCACATACGCAGCGCGCGCCACCAAACCCAAGAAGCCAGCCGCAATGACCGCCACGATGAACTGGCTGCGCCAGATGGGCGTCTTGCTGGCCAGCAAGGGGCTTGAGGTGTATTGCACGCTACGGCTGCTCATGGACGAACCTCCGCAGAAGCAGCAGGCACGGGTGCAGCAGCGCCACCTGACACGGTGGCGTATTGCGTGATCGCTGGCGTGATGGTGCGCATGTGTAACTGCTCACGTGCGAGTTTTTCAACACGCAGTGGTGTGGCTTGCGCACGGCGCTCCACATCTAAGCGGTCGTTTTCTGTTTCCAAGCTGCGCGCCAAACTGGTGGCACGGTCAATCTCTGTCGTGAGCGAGCGCGACTCATACTGCGTGCGCACCAAATACAGCGCACTCGCCATCACCGCCATCATCAGCAACAAGCTCACGCGACTCATGCGCCAGCTCCTAGACGCTCTGCCACACGCATGATGGCGCTGCGCGAGCGGGGGTTCCCCTCCACCTCGGCAGCGCTGGGCTTGACGCGATCGATCGCTTTGAAGTCCATCATCTTGGGTGCAGCAAAGGGCGCACGGCGGTCATACACCTCACGCGAATGTTGCGTGATGAACTGTTTGACGATGCGGTCTTCCAACGAATGGAAACTGATCACAGCCAATCGACCTCCGGGACGCAAGACTTGCAACGAAGCACTTAGCGCTTGTTGCAGCTCCTCAAGCTCGGCATTGATGAAAATCCGAAAAGCCTGAAATGTGCGCGTTGCAGGGTCCTTGCCCGGCTCGCGGGTTTTGACCGTGTCAGCCACGAGCTGGGCCAATTCAGAGGTGGATGTAGGCACGCCCCGTGTCTGTCGGCGAGCATCAATCGCCTTTGCAATCTGTAAAGCAAACCGTTCTTCGCCGTATTCACGTATCACCTCCGCGATGTGTTGAATTTCCGCCTCGGCCAGCCACTCGGACACACTCTGGCCACGTGTCGTGTCCATGCGCATGTCCAAAGGACCGTCGTTTCGAAATGAGAAACCGCGTGCTGGGTTGTCGATCTGAGGTGAACTCACCCCCAAATCCATCAGCACACCGTCGATCGAGCCCGCATCCAACTCGCCCAAATGCGTGAAGCCTTGGTGACGAATTGAAAAACGTGGGTCTTGAATTTGTTGAGCCGCTGCGATCGCATCGAGGTCTTTGTCGAATGCAATCAAACGCCCCTGAGGCGAGAGCTTGGACAAGATGAGACGGGAATGCCCACCACGACCAAAGGTCGCATCTACGTAGGTACCGTCCGGCTTGATGTCGAGAGCGTCGACAGCTTCGCTGAGTAGGACGGTGGTGTGCTGCCATGGCGTGTCCACCGTCATCCTTTAAAAAGAGAATTCCTTGAACACATCGGGCATTTCGCCCTGCATGGCTTGAGCCTCTTGCGCCTCGTAAGTCGCCTTGTCCCAAAGTTCAAAGTGGTTACCCATACCCAAGAGCATGGTGTCTTTGCTAATGCCCGCTGCGGTACGCAACTCAGGCGAGATGAGCACACGACCCGTGCCATCCATCTCCACATCCATCGCATTGCCCAAGAAGATGCGTTTCCACCATTGCGCACTCATTGGCAGTGAAGCAATACGTTCGCGGAACTTCTCCCACTCGGTGCGTGGAAAGATCATCAAACAGCCGTGGGGGTGACGCGTGATCGTGAGCTGCCCAGCCGCAGTCGCGCTCAAGACGTCGCGATGCCTGGTTGGCACCGACAGACGACCTTTGGCGTCGAGACTCAGCGATGAAGCGCCCTGAAACACGTTGACGACCCTTTTTCCACGAGCAAACAAAACAAACAATCAGCGGCAAAAGCACCAAAGGCACTTTTCACCACTTAATTGCACTTATTTGCACTGTAGCAGGAAAACAGGTTCCGAACACCCAAATTAGTAATTTTTTCAATGAAATCAACAACTTACAGCGATTTTAACATGCGCATCACAAGCTAAAAATCGTTATAAATGAAGCACTTAGAAAAGGCACTAAAAGTGGCTTATGAAGAGAAATAGGCATAAAAAAAGCAGGCTCAAAAGCCTGCTTTTTGAAGATTTTTGGCGTTTTAGCCATCAATCTCCGAACATGCGTTGCTTAATTTCACGACGTTCTTGCGCTTCGAGCGACAAACTGGCAGTTGGACGTGCCAACAAACGACCCACACCGATGGCTTCACCGGTTTCGTCGCAGTAGCCGTAGTCACCATCGTCAATGCGCTGGATGGATTGCTCGATCTTCTTGAGCAACTTGCGCTCGCGGTCACGTGTGCGCAATTCCAGCGCATGTTCTTCTTCAATGGTGGCGCGATCGGCTGGATCAGGCACAACGACGGTGTCTTCGCGCAAATGCTCAGTGGTTTCACTGGCGTTGCTCAACACTTCATTTTTCAACTGCACGAGCTTGAGTCGGAAGAACGCCATTTGCGTGGCATTCATGTACTCGCTGTCGGGCATGGCGATGATTTCTGCATCGGTCAGTTGGTCGGCCGTTTTGGTCTTCCAGTTATTAGCAAGCTTGGCGTCTTTTTTAGGTATCACAGGAACAATGGTTGGAGCAGAGGGTGCCGTCATCGGCATAAAGCTGTTCTTGGCTGCGTTGGACGCAACCACTTGAGCTGGCGGGGGTGGAACCAAAGCTGCCATCTTGGCCGCTCTGGAGTTTTTCTTGTGCACCACAGGGGTGTAGCCAGGAATGATGGGAGTGACATGCACCACAGGTGCAGGCGCAGCCACCACTTTGACTTTAGGTTCTTTGGCAGGCTTGGTCGCTTTGACCACAGGCGCTTTCTTAGCGGGCGCCGTCTTCACTGCGGGTTTCGCCGCGGCCTTTGGTGTAGCTTTAACTGCCACTTTGACTTTGGCCACGGGCTTCGCAGCTGCTTTTTTTGCAACAGGCTTAGCTGCTGCTTTGACAGGTGCTTTGGCCTTGATTGGCGCCTTCACCGTCTTGGCTGGGGCCTTGACTGCTTTCGCAGGAGCCTTCACCACTTTGGATGGGGCCTTCACAACCTTGGCCGGCGCTTTCTTGGCCACTACTTTTTTGGCTGGTGCAGCCGCTTTCTTAGCGACGACTTTTTTAGCTGCGGCTTTAGGCGCTGCTTTAAAAGCGACTGGCTTTTTGACCGGCGCTTTTTTAGCAACTACCTTTTTTGCAGCAGCTTTAGCAGGGGTAGCCTTCTTGGCTACCGGCTTAGCAGCGGACTTCGCCGCTGGCTTGGCAGACTTTGCGGGGGTCTTCACCGCCACAGGTTTTTTCACGACCTTCTTCGCAACCGCTTTGGGCGTTGCAGCTGTCTTGGCCGCTTTTTTAGCGGGAACAGGCTTCTTAGAAGCGGTTTTTTTAGATTTAGCGTTCACTGTGGGTCTCCTCGCAGCCTCCGACAGCACGGATGTGCTGGCGGGGTCTGGCGCGCGGGATTGTAGCCACAAACCCCAAGGTTTCATCAATTTAGAGAAAACTAACAAAATTCATCAAACCAAGGATTGTTCAAGGCCTTGGATCAGGATGTCCTTAGGCAAGTCAATGCCAATGAACACCATCTTGCTGATGCGCTCTTCGCCCTCAGCCCAATCGGGGCCTAAGTCGCTGCCCATCAACTGGTGCACGCCTTGGAAGATCACCTTCTTCTCGGTGCCCTTCATGTTCAGCACGCCTTTGTAGCGCAGCATCTTGGGGCCATAGATGTTGACGATGGCGCCCAAGAAATCTTCCAGCTTAGCTGGGTCAAACTGGCGCTTGGACTTGTAGACAAAGCTCTTCACGTCGTCATCGTGGTGATGATGGTGGCCGTGGTCGCAATGCTCGCCGTGCGCATGATCGTGGCCGTGGTCATGTGAATGGCCATGCTTGTGCGACGGATGGTCGCAGTGCTCGCCATCATGGTGGTGATGGTGGTGGTCATCGTCCGACAAAAAGTCAGGGTCGATGTCGAGCTTGGCGTTGAGGTTAAAGCCACGCAGGTCAAACACTTCTTTCAATGACACTTCACCGAAATGCGCCACCTTTTGTGGGGCGCGTGGGTTCATGTGCTTTAAGCGGTGCTGCAAAGCGTCCAGCTCAGCAGGCGTCACGAGGTCGGCCTTGCTGATGAAGATTTGGTCTGCAAAGCCCACTTGGCGACGTGCCTCTTGGCGGTCATTCAGCTGCTGTGCGGCGTGCTTGGCATCCACCAAGGTCAAGATGGAGTCGAGCAAAAAGCTTTCGGCAATCTCGTCGTCCATGAAGAAAGTTTGCGCCACAGGGCCGGGGTCAGCGAGGCCCGTGGTTTCAATCACAACGCGCTCAAAGTCGAGCAAGCCTTTGCGCTTTTTGGCTGCCAAGAGTTGCAGCGTGGTGCGCAAGTCTTCGCGGATCGAGCAGCACACGCAACCGTTGTTCATCTGAATGATTTGCTCGTTGGTGTCAGACACCAAGATCTCGTTGTCGATGTTTTCTTCGCCAAATTCGTTTTCGATGATGGCAATCTTTTGGCCGTGGGCCTCGGTCAGCACGCGCTTGAGCAAAGTGGTTTTGCCCGAGCCCAAAAAGCCGGTCAGGATGGTGGCGGGGATCAACATAAAAGAGAAGCCTTATTTCTAAACGTTTCAATCAACCCGATATTGTGGCCGACTTAGGTTTTTCAACCAGCTCCGCCGCTTTAACCACCACCAAACCCTTGAGGTATTCGCCCTCAGGGAAGGTCAGCGTCATCGGATGGTCGGGGGCGCCTTGCATGCGCTCGCTGATGTAGCCATCGCAAGGCGCGTCAATGCCAGCCGAGGCAATGATTTTGTGGAACAAATCAGCGCTGATACCACCCGAGCAGCTGTAGGTAAACAGCACACCGCCCGGCTCTAACAACTTGAAAGCCAAACGGTTGATGTCTTTGTAAGCACGCGCCGCGCGGTCGGCATGCGCCGCAGACGGCGCAAACTTAGGCGGGTCCAGCACGATGGCGTCAAACGTGCGGCCTTCTTGAATGAACTGTCGCAACGACGCGTTCACATCTGCATCCATCATCGTGGTGCGTGCGGCGTCAAAGCCGTTCAGCGCCACGTTGGCCTTGGCCAGCTCAATCGCGGGGCCAGACGAGTCGATCGACGTCACATGCGCCGCACCACCCGCCAAAGCGGCCACAGTAAAGCCGCCTGTGTAGCAATAGCAGTTGAGCACGCGCTGAAACTGCAAGCGCTTGGCGTAGTCGGCAAACTTTTTGCGGCTGTCGCGTTGGTCCAAATAAAAACCTGTCTTGTGCCCCTCGGCCACGTCGAGTGACAACTGCCAATCGTGCTCGCGCAGCACCACACCCGTCGCACCCTCGCCTCGCAGCCAACCAGTGACTTCGGGCAAACCTTCGAGCTTGCGCACGTTGGAGTCTGAACGTTCGTAGAGTTTGGTCAGGCCTGTTTGCGCCAATAACTCGTCGGCAATCACGATCTTCCAACGCTCAGTGCCGCACGACAAAAACGACGCCACCAAGATGTCGTCGTAGCGGTCCACGATGAGGCCAGGTAACCCATCGGACTCGCCGTGAATCAAACGCACGCCATTGCTTTGAATGTCAAACCGGCTGCGCGCGGCAATGGCGCGAGCGATAGAGACTTTGAAGAACGAGGCGTCAATGCGCTGGCCTTCATCAAAACTCCAAATGCGAGCGCGAATCTTCGATTCAGGACTAAACGAAGCCCAGCCCAAAAACTTGCCATCGTTGGCTTCCACGCGCACGGTCTCACCCGCATCCCCACTGCCTTTGGCAATGGCACTGTCAAAAATCCACGGGTGGCGGCGCAAGGCAGAACGCTCTTTGCCTTCTCTTAACTTGATTGTTTTCATTGACTCAATTGTCGTTTGAGTCGTTAGGAATTTACGTGCAGCGATACAGTTTATTTCTGTCTTTAGAGCAATAAATGTCATCGTTGCTTGACACAACCAAGCTTCCCTCTTTGATCTCTAGTGCATACGTAACCAGCTTTTGCAAACCATTGATACAAATCTGTTCGCCCAGCTTCTATTGCCATCACCAAATAATTGGTATCTTTAGTTTGGTTGTAACTTGCTACCAAGGAGTTTTGATATTGATGAACAGCTAGCGCCTGCTGTCTTTGCTTTTGAAGCTGCAAGTTATTCAACTCAATCTGCTGACGTTGCAATTGCAGCTGATCCCACTGGCGAGCTTGGCGCAAATGATCATCTGGTGGTGCAAACCCTCCATTAAATTGTGATTGATCACTCAACCCTGGCAACTTAATTACTCCATCGTTTGCGTTCTTAGCTGCAGAAGATAAAGTTTCAGCAATCATTCTGTTGGGATCGAAAAGATCGTATTGATGCGTACTGTCGCAAACAACCTCATTTGTGTAGGGATTATGCTGACATGTTGTCTTGTAGTTTTGTGCATTGCCAATTGGGCAATACAGTGCAAAAACTAGCACCAATTGGATTACAAGATAGTGTTTCACGAATGACAGTAACTTTTATTTCAAAGGGTAAAGCCTAAAAAGGCGGCTCAATTACTTTTTCAAATTAGCTGAAAACTGTTTCAATTTCGTTTTCAACTCTTGGAATTCCGTACCTTCAAACAGTTGCCCTAATTCTTTCTCACCATGTGGTGATGCCACAAACATTTCATTCTTCGGGTTGTAGACGCTGTATTGAATACCTGGCAAAAATACTCTAATGAGTCCATCAGCAGAATTAGGCTCAAGTTCGATTTCGACCAATCGGTTTTTGAGCTGGATGCTGTGTCGGGTCATTTCGTCTCCATTAATTCAAAGTTTCGGGATGAAAATAGTGAGCATGTAACTATGCAACTAAAAAACGACTTATGTATACGTAAGTAGTTTTTAAAGGTTAATTTTAACTAAAAATTAACCTTATTTAATTGAAAATAATCAAATCTAGCGCCAGAACAACAACAAAACTACTTCTTGCGAGCCCGCGGATGCGCAGAGTCATATGCCTGCGCCAAATGCTGAAAGTCCAAGCGCGTGTACACCTGCGTGGTGGTGATGTTGGCATGGCCCAGTAGCTCTTGAACCCCACGCAAATCTTGGCTGGACTGCAACACATGGCTGGCAAATGAATGGCGCAGCATGTGCGGATGCACGGGCGTGGACAAGCCTGCTTTCAAGCTGCGCTGACGCAAGCGCTGCCAAACAGCTTGCGCCGTTAAGCGCGTGCCGTTGCGACCAATGAACATCGCTGTTTGCTCGGCAGTGGCGCGTGTGAGTCCTTGGTCGCGCACCGCCACCCAAGCTTGCATGGCTTCTAGCGCTTTGCCGCCCACGGGCACACTGCGGCGTTTGCTGCCTTTGCCCAGCACATGGGCTTCGCCACCGTCAAAGTCGATCCAGCCTTTGGCTTGTGCGCCCGCTTGCACGTCTAGGCCCACCAGCTCGCCCACACGCAGGCCGCAGCCGTACAACAGCTCCACCAGCGCGGCGTCGCGGCACTCTAGCCACGGGTCTGCGGTGTCGGGGGCTGCGTGGTATTCGGCCAGTTGCACAGCGTCGTCCACGCTCAGGGCTTTGGGCAAGGGCTTGGGCGCTTTGGGTGCGCGCACGTCTTGCACGGGGTTGCTGCTGACCAAGCCTTGACGGCCCAACCACACATAAAACCCGCGCCAGCCCGAGAGGATGAGCGCAATGCCGCGCCCACTGCGGCCGCCGCTGTGCATCTGTGCCACCCAGCGGCGAATGTGCGTGCTTTGCACAGCCTCTAGCGACACGTTGGCAAGGGCTGCGTAGTCGGTGAGTTTTTCTAGGTCTAGGCTGTAGAGCGTGACGGTGCGCTCGGCCAAGCGCTTTTCAAAGCGAACGTGGTCGAGGTAGCGGGCGACCAGGTCCATGTGCTTTGAATGCGTGTGTTTTAACGCAGGTGAGAGAGTGCCGCACTGGCCAAGTCACCCATGCGTTCGATGATGGTGGTGCCCATGCCCTCGTAATAGCGCTGTGGGTCGGGCGAGGCCAACACCAACAAGCCAATCACCTGCTGCTCAGCCGCAGTTTGCGGTGTGTCTTCAGCGCGCGTGGCACGCAAGGCGATGAAGGCCACCGACTGCGCAGCGGCGGGATCAGCCAGCCACTGCACGGCGTCGAAGTTGTTGTTGATGCCCACATAGGGCTTAGTCAACGATGCGGCAAAGTCTTTGATGGGGTCGATCACGCTTTGCGCGAACGGTTCAATTTTGAAGTCCTCACGCACGCCCCACACCTTGATGGCCACTTGCGGGACCATGAAGTCGTGTTGGATGTGGTCGGCAATGGTGTGCGGCAAATCGCGTGCGTTGCTGGTCATCAACAGGGTTTTGACCCAACGCTGCATGCGCTCAATCAGCACCTCGTTTTCTGTGCCGTGCCGCATCATGTCCATCATGCGCAGCTCGAGGGCGCGAATCTTCTCGCGCATCATTTCAGCTTGGCGCTCTTGCAAGCTCACCGCGCGATGACTGTGTGGGCTGGTCAGTTTGACAGCTGACAACAGCTCGGCGTGACGCTCAAAGAAGTCTGGCGTGTTCACCAAAAAATTGGCGATGTCGTCTTCGGTGATGGGGTTCATGGCAGCGTTGGTCATAGGGTGTCCGGAAGGGTAATTTCGCCTTGAAAGACGGTGGTGGCTGGGCCAGTCATGTGCACGTGCGTATCGCCGCCATGCCATTCGATGGTGAGTGTGCCGCCGTGGGTTTGCACGGTCACGCGTGAATCCAGCAAGCCCCAGCGAATGCCGGTTACGACCGCTGCGCAAGCGCCCGTACCGCAGGCCAATGTTTCGCCTGCACCGCGCTCGAACACACGCAAGCGCACCGCGCCGCGGTTGACGACTTGCATGAAGCCTGCGTTCACGCGCTTAGGAAATGCGGCGTGGTTTTCAATGAGGGGGCCTTGTTCTAACACGGGGGCGGTGTCCACATCGTCCACCACTTGCACGGCGTGTGGGTTGCCCATCGACACGACGCCCACTTTGGGCGAGTCGCCATTGCCCAGTTGCAATTGCCATTGGGTGTCGTTAAGGGCCGTAGCGTATTTGGGCGCAAACGGGACTTGGGGCAAGTCAAACACGGGTGCGCCCATGTCCACCGTCACTTGGCCGTCTGGCATTTCTTGGAGGGTGATGACGCCGCCATGTACTTTGACACGCACCGTGGTTTTGTCGGTCAGTCCTTGCTCGCGCACAAAGCGCACAAAGCAACGCGAGCCATTGCCGCACTGCTCTACCTCGCCGCCGGCGGCGTTGTGGATGACGTATTCAAAGTCCACGTCGGGTTGCGGCGCTGGGCGCACAGTGAGAATTTGGTCTGCGCCCACGCCAAAGTGGCGGTCGGCCAGAAAACGGTAGTGGGCGGGCGTGAGGTGCAAACGTTGGGTGGTCTCGTCCAAGACCACGAAGTCGTTGCCTGCGCCCTGCATTTTGGTGAAGCGAATTCGCATGTGCTGATTATCGGGCACAGAGATGTCGCTGATTGGTCAGGGCTTTTCAATGCTTGCGCTTATGCTCGCTGCCTACTTTCAACCAACTCAACACACACATGCGCATTCCAGCTTGGACCCCCGAACAAAAACACCAACCGCAAGATTTGGTTGACGCCATCCTCGCCCGCCGTGGCGGCGAACTGATCAACTTGGACCGTGCCCTGCTGTGGAGCGAGCCCGTGGCACGCGGTTGGAACGTGTACATGAAGAATGTGCGCACAGGTCTGCCCACCAGCCGCAAGCTGTGCGAGTTGGGCATTTGTACCGTGGCGCTGTTGACCGACGCCAAGTACGAATACCACCACCATGCGCCCGATTTTTTAACCGCAGGCGGCAAACAATCAGAACTCGACGCACTGAACCGCGTGGTGAAAGGCGATGCGCGCCAAGCTGTGACCGACGCTGACCTAGGCGAAATCGAGCGCTTGGTGGTGCAATACGCCGCTCAGCTCACCGTCAACGCCAAAGTGGATGACGCGCTGTTTGCAGCCATGCAAGCGCGCTTCACCACCACCGAGCTGGTAGAGCTGACCACAGCCATTGCTGCCTACAACATGGTGGCGCGTTTCTTGGGTGCCTTTCAAATCACACCCGATGGCGAACCTCCTCGGTAAGCACGCTAATTCAAGCGCCAGACATGCGCTTGATGCACAATCAAAAAGGCCACCCGAGGGTGGCCTTTTCGTTGGTCAGGGAGATTAAAAAATCAATCAGCCTTGATGCCGTTGTCTTTGACCACCTTGGACCAAATGTTCATTTGCTTGTCGATGAACGCACCCGCTTGCGCAGGTGTACCACCCATGATGTCAATGCCTTGCGCGTCGAGTTTTTTGGCGACCTCTGGGTTCTTCAACACTTTGTTGAGCTCTTCGTTCATGCGCTTGACGATTTCGGGTGGCGTCTTAGCAGGCGCGAGCACAGCCCACCAAGCAGGGGCTTCAAAGCCGGGGTAGCCGTTTTCAGCAATGGTCGGCACATTGGGCAAATCGGCAGCACGTTTGCTGGTGGTCACCGCCAAGGGGCGCATACGACCGCTGTCAATGTGAGGCTTGGTCACAAACACAGAAGCAATGGACAAAGGCACGTGGCCAGAGATGGCATCGCTCATCAGGGGTCCGCCGCCTTTGTAGGGCACGTGCGTCCATTCCAAATTGGCATCTTTGCCCAACAAGGCCATGGCCAAGTGACCCAAGCTACCGTTACCAATCGTGCCGAAGCTCACGTTCTTTTTAGCCTTGGCCGCATCGACCACGTCTTTGAAGGTTTTGTATTCAGAGCCCACGTGCGTGGCCAACACCATCGGTGAAGTACCCACCAGCACCAACGGGGTCAGATCTTTTTTGCTGTCGTAGGGCAAGCTGGGGTTGAGCGCGGGGTTCACACCATGGGTGTCAAAGACCACGGCAAAGGTGTAGCCATCAGGAGCGGACTGAGCCACAGCCGCAGTGCCGATGGCACCTGATGCACCACCGCGGTTTTCGACGATCACGCTTTGGCCAAGTTGCTGCGACAAAGGCTGGCCAATGATGCGGGCCACTTGGTCCACAGATCCACCTGGTGGGAATACGGCCACCAACTTGATGGGTTGTTTGCTGGGCCACGCTTGCGCGACAGCCAGTTGAGGCACGCTGAGTGCGGCCAAAGTCAGAGCAAAGCCCAAAGCGGCTTTGAAAGTGCGTCGTTGCATGCAGGTAACTCCTATGAATTCGTCTTGGTCAAATTGTTGTAGCAAGCACTCGGAGAAATCTTGCGGCTTTTACGCAAGGGTAAACACTCATAAGCCTCTTGTTTGTTGCGCTTCTCCATAATGTGCGAATGGTCCGCTCTACCCAACTCCTCCACCCCCACAAAGAACCCGCACGCGTCTTGCCTGCCGCCACCGTGCTGTTACTGCGCGATGGCCCGCAAGGGATAGAAGTGCTGATGACTCGCCGCTCTATGGCCGCCAGCTTTGCGCCAGGTGCCTATGTGTTTCCGGGCGGTGGCATAGACGCCGCTGACGCCCTTGCACATCCACAGGCCAAACGTCGCGCCACACAAAGCGATCTGCACCTGACCCAAGCCATTGCCGCCATTCGCGAGAGTTTTGAAGAGCTGGGCATTTTGTTAGCCCGCCATGCCGATGGGCAAATGGCAAGCCCCGCAGACATTGCCGCGCTTGACCGCCAAGCATCGGGCGGCAACTTTGCACAGCAATGTGCCGCACGCGGCCTCACACTCGCCGCAGGCGAGGTGTTTGTGCTGGCCCACTGGATCACCGACCGCGACTTACCCCGCCGCTTTGATGTGCCCTTCCTCGTGGCCCGCATGCCCGACGCGCAAACACCTGTCGCTGATGAGAAAGAACAATTTGCGCCCGAGTGGGTGCGGCCTGCGGATGCTTTAAGCCGTCATGCACAAGGCAACTTTTTCATCATCTACCCCACCATCAAAACGCTCGAGCGTTTGCAAAGCTACGCCTCGGTCGACAACGTGTTGGCCGACTGCGCCAGCGAACAACCGTGGTTCACCAGCTGCCCACGCGCAGGATGGCTGGGCGGCAAAGAAGCGCGCTACATGGAGCACGAAGCGCCGTTTGGCGAACTCGCCCTCACCTGCCCCGATGGGCAAATGCTGCACCACCTTGATTGGGTGACAGACCAACCCGTGCTGCTGCTGAAAAACGTGCAACGCCTCACCGCCCCCAACCCCGGCGTGATGACCGGCCCCGGCACCAACAGCTATTTGGTGGGCGACCCAGACACCGGCTACGCCGCGATCGACCCAGGCCCTGCCGACAGCGAACACCTCGACCGTTTGTGGCGTGCCGCAGGCGGCAACATTCGCTACATCGTGTGTACGCATTCGCACCCCGACCATTCGCCGGGTGCAGCACCACTGCAAGCCCTGTGTGCGCAGCACGGACACACGCCGCCCATTCTGGGTTTGGCTTCGCACCCAACCGCACGCGCAGCCAGTGCGTTCACACCTGAGCGCGAGCTTGAAGATGGTGAACGTTTGGTGCTGGCGGGCAATGGAATGACACACACCTTGCGCGTCATTCACACACCCGGCCACGCAGCCAACCACCTGTGCTTGGTACTCGAAGAAGACGGACTGTTGTTCAGCGGTGACCATGTGCTCAATGGCAGCACCACCGTCATCGACCCGCCCGATGGCAACATGAACGACTACTTGAACTCACTCGACAAACTGCTGGCCGCGTGTGAGCAAGATCACATCGACTTCATACTGCCCGCACACGGTTATGTGCTGGGCAACTTATGGGATGCCCCGCACGATGCGCGCGCTTGCATCCACCACCTGAAAACGCATCGTCTCAAACGTGAGGCCAAAATTTTGAAGGTCATGCAGCAACACCCAGAGGGCAGCATGGACGA